>Ga0196970_1000431_pt1 | contig 49277 bp, 44 predicted proteins | sample S1v_513CmetaG_FD_148672 | JGI IMG/M metagenome (GOLD analysis project Ga0196970, IMG submission 148672) | Soil microbial communities from Anza Borrego desert, Southern California, United States - S1+v_5-13C | ecosystem: Environmental > Terrestrial > Soil > Desert | place: USA: California... | reverse complement strand
CGCGCCCCCTCCTCGCCGCCCGACACGCCGAGGCCGACGAAGTGCACCCCGGCCTCGGCCGCCTGCGCGGCGCGGCGGCGGGTGTCGGCGTAATGTGAGTTGCCGCCGTCGATCAGCACGTCGCCGGCTTCGAGCGCCGGCAGCAGCGAGCCGAGCAGCGCGTCCACCGCCGCCCCGGCCGGCACCATCAGCAGCACGACGCGCGGCGCCTTCAGCGCGGCCAGCATCTCCTCCGGCCCGGCACAGGCGAGGCCGCCCGGCACCGCCGCCGTGAAGGCGGCCCGGCGCCCCTCGTCAAGGTCGTACCCGGCGACCGCCGCCCCGTGGTCGGCAAGGTTGGCGGCGAGGTTGCGGCCCATGACGCCCAAACCGATGACGCCGATGTCGGCCACGCTGTTCTGGGGCATCGTTTCAAGTCTCCGTGGTTGCTGAAGCCCTTCTCCCCTTGAGGGAGAAGGGTTGGGACGAGGGGGCGTTACGCCCGAAGGGCGGAAGAAAGCTACGGGCCGCTTCGCGGCGCCACCCTCACCCCAACCCATCGGCGCTTGCACGCGCCGATCCCCTCAAGGGAGAGGGGCTTGATGGTTCTGCCTCAAACCGCGATCACCGCGGCGAGTTGCGCGGCGATGGCGTCCGGCGCCGGGCCGATGTCGCAGGCCAGCGCCCGCTCGTCGGATCCCGGCGGCTCCAGGTCGGCGAGCTGGCTGTCCAGCAGGCTCACCGGCATGTAGTGCCCGGTGCGGCGCCCCATACGTTCCAGGATCGTCGCCCGGTCGCCGGTCAGGTGCACGAACAGGATGTTCGGCGCCTGTGCGCGCAGCCGGTCGCGATAGCGGCGCTTGAGCGCCGAGCACGACACCACCACCGGCTGCCCCTCGGTCCGCGCCAGCGCCAGCCGGTTGCCGATGGTGTCGAGCCAGCCCCAGCGGTCCTCGTCGGCCAAGGGGGTCCCGGCGGCCATCTTCGCGACGTTCTCCGGCGGGTGGAAGGCGTCGCCCTCCAGGAACGGCCAGCCGAGGAGGTGCGCGAGGTGCTGCCCGATCGAGGTCTTGCCGCAGCCGCTCACCCCCATCACCACGATCGCGTCCACCGGGCCCATGGTCAGTCCACCGTCAGCGCGATGGTGCCCATGGTGCCGTAGCGCGCGACCGAGCGGCTGCCCGGCTGCACGAACACCGAGCCGATGGGCGAGCCGGTGGTCACCACCTCGCCGGCGTGCAGGCCGCCGAAGCTGCGCGCTCCCTCGTTCGCCATCCACACCAGCAGGCGCACCGCGTCGCCGCCGCTGTTGCCGCCGACCACCTCGATCTTCGTCTCGCCGTCCACGTCCAGCGCGATGCGCTCGGTGAGCGGGTCGAGCCGGCGCCAATCGGCGATGGCGGGGCCGACCACCAGCGCGCCGTGGTTGGTCTGGTCCGCCATATGGCTCAGCCGCGGCTGCGAGCCGTAGGCGGCGAAGCGGGTGTCGACGATCTCGAACGCCGGGTGGACGGAGGCGACGGCGTCCAGCACCTCCTCGCGCGTGTAGGGGGTGGGCCGGGGCGGCAGGTCGCGGGCCATGCGGTAGGCGATCTCCGCCTCCACGCCGATGACCTGGAACATGGCGGCCGGCAGGCGCTCCACGCCCTCGAACACGGTGGCGGCGTTGATCGGCGCGCGGAACGGCTCGGCGTCCGGCGACGCGGCGCCGACCTTCCAGGCCACAACGGGCCCGAGGCGGCGGGCGACCGCGTCCTGGATCGCGTAGGCGCCGACCATGTCGGTCGGGGCGTCGGGCAGCGACGTGAGCCAGCGGCGGGTGGCGCGGGCCTCCAGCAGCGCGTCGACGGCAGCGTTCATTGATCGGTCCTTTGGTTCGTTTGTCTTTGCAGCAGGCCGCCGCAGGATTCGCGGACGACCAGGCGGGAGGGAAGGATGATGCGCTCCATGGCGCCCTGCGGGTCGGCGAGGCGGCGGAGCAGCAGGCGCGCCGCCTCCTGCCCGATCTGCCGGGCGGAGGTGGCGACGGTGGTCAGCGCCGGGCGGCTCAACGCCGCCTCCGGCACGTCGTCGAAGCCGGTGACGGCGATGTCGCGCCCGGCGCGCAGCCCGCGCGCCTCCAGCCCCAGCATCACGCCGAAGGCCACCACATCGTTGAAGCACAGCGCCGCGGTCGGCGGGTCCGGCCGGTCGAGCAGCGCGCCGATGGCCTCCGCCCCGGCGCGGCGGTTGAGCGGGCAGCGCACCACGAGGTCGGCCGACAGCCCGTGCCGCTTCATCGCCGCCGCGAATCCGGCGCGGCGCGCCGCGGTGGCGGAGTGCGCGAGGTTGCCGCCGACGAAGGCGATGCGGGTGTGGCCCAGGCGGATCAGGTGCTCGGTCGCGATCTCCATGCCGAACTGGTAGTCGACGCCGGCGTAGTCGCCGTCGTTGGCCGCCAGGAAGCGCAGCGCCTGCACGCAGGGCAGCCGCCAGCGGCGCAGGCGGTCCAGCAGGTCGGGCGGGGTGCCGGCGGCCGGGCAGAGGATGACGCCGTCCACGTTGTGCTCGCGCATGCGCTGGAGGAAGCGGTCCTGCCGCTCCAGCGATTCCGCGGTGTTGCCCAGGAAGGCGACGACGCCCTGCTCGTCCAGCACCTCGTCGATGCCGGCGATCAGCTCCCCGTAGAACGGGTTGTTGATCTCGGTCACCAGCAGCCCGACCACGTCGGTGCGCGTGGCGCGCAGCGTGGCGGCGCCGCGGTTGTAGATATAGCCCAGCGCCTCGATGGACGCCTGGACGCGGTCGCGCGTCTCCTGCGCCACCAGCGGGCTGCCGCGCAGGACGAGCGACACCGTGGACCGCGACACGCCGGCGTGCCGGGCGACCTCGGTCAACGTGATGCGGCCCCCATGGGAGCCGGTATGTTCGTCCTGCAGGGTCATGCCTCACACCACGGGGGTCGGTAAGGGCTGCCCGGCGAAGAAGGCGCCGAGGTTCGCCAGCACGAGGTCGGCCATGGCCGTGCGCGTCTCCACCGTGGCGCTCGCCACGTGCGGCTGGAGCACGACGGTGTCGAGGCTCCACAGCGCCTGCGGCACGTTCGGCTCGTCGGCGAAGACGTCCAGCCCGGCACCGCCGAGGCGACCTTCGACCAGCGCGGCGACCAGTTCCGCCTCATCGACGATGCTGCCGCGCGCGACGTTGATCAGGATGCCCTCCGGCCCCAGCGCGTCGAGCACGGCGCGGCCGACGATGTTGCGGTTCTCCGGCCCGGCCGAGGCGGCGACCACCAGGATATCGCTCTCGCGCGCCAGTTCCTCGAGCGAGTCCATGCAGCGGTACGGCACGTCCTCGCAGACCGAGCGGTTGGTGTAGGCGATGCTCATGCCGAAGCCGACGGCGCGCTCGGCGATGGCGCGGCCGATGCGGCCCAGGCCGAAGATGCCCAGGCGCTTGCCGGTCACTTTGCGGGCCAGCGGCATCTTGGCGATCGGCCACTGCCCGGCGCGCACGAAGCGGTCGCCGACGACGAGCCGGCGCGACGCCGCGATGATCAGCCCGAGCGCCAGATCGGCCACATCCTCGGTCAGCACGCCCGGCGTGTTGGTGACGCGGATGCCGCGGCCGGCGGCGTAGGCGAGGTCCACCGCGTCGGTGCCGACGCCGTTGATGGTGACGATGCCCAGGTTCGGGCAGGCGTCCATGACGGCGTTGCTCACCCCGGTGGCGCCGCCGGTGACGACGGCGCGGATCCGCGGCCCCACCGCGGCCAGCAGTGCCGCCCGGTCAGGCGCGGCCGACAGGCGGTGGACGGTGTACGCCGCGTCCAGCGCCGCCTCGACGCTCGCCATCATGGGTTCGACCAGGATGATCTCGGGCTTCATGGCTGGGTCCTTGTTGCAGGCTTCGACTTTCCAGAACCGTCATCCCCGCGAAGGCGGGGATCCATAAGGTCCGAAACGGCACGCCATGGGAGTTATGGATCCCCGCCTTCGCGGGGATGACGGCAAAAAAGGCGGATGGAATGGCACCACCACCCCCTAGTGCGAGAGGATCTGGCTGAGGAACAGCTTGGTGCGCTCCGACCGGGGGTTGGAGAAGAACTCCTCCGGCGTGTTCTGTTCGACGATCTCGCCGCGGTCCATGAAGATGACGCGGTCGGCGACCGACTTGGCGAAGCCCATCTCGTGCGTCACGCACAGCATGGTCATGCCGTCCTGGGCGAGGCTGATCATGGTGTCCAGCACCTCCTTGACCATCTCGGGATCGAGCGCCGAGGTCGGCTCGTCGAACAGCATGATCTTCGGGTTCATGCACAGCGCCCGCGCGATGGCGACGCGCTGCTGCTGGCCGCCGGACAGCTGGCCGGGGAACTTGTCGGCCTGCTCGGGGATGCGGACGCGCTGCAGGTACTTCATGGCGATGGCCTTCGCCTCGTCCTTCGCCATGCCCCGCACCTTGAGCGGCGCCAGCATGCAGTTCTGCAGGACCGTCAGATGCGGGAACAGGTTGAACGACTGGAACACCATGCCGACCTCGCGGCGCACGGCGTCGAGGTGGCGCGCACCCGCCCCCAGCTCGATGCCGTTCACCACGATGCGGCCCTGCTGGTGCTGCTCCAGCTGGTTGATGCAGCGGATCAGCGTCGACTTGCCCGAGCCGGAGGGGCCGCAGACCACGATGCGCTCGCCCTTGCGCACCTCCAGGTTCACGTCCTTCAGCGCCTGGAAGTCGCCGAACCACTTCTGCACGCCGTCCATGCGGATGATGATCTCATCGCTCATGGCCCGCGGCACGGGGGCCTCCGTGCGGTCGTCGTTCAGCGTCATGGCGGTGTCCTCCATTCTCAGACGTCGTAGGTTGGGTTGAGCGCCAGCGAAGCCCAACATCGCCAGCCTTGCGGACACGTTGGGCTTCGCCTGCGGCTCAACCCAACCTACGGGATCATCAGTTCTTCAGGACCGCCGGCAGGTCGGAGCCCAGCCACTTCTGGTGGATGGCGTTCAGCTCGCCGTTGGCCTTCACCGTGTCGACAAAGCCGTTGACCCAAGTGGCGAGGTTGTCCTGGCCGAGGCGCATGGCGATGCCCTGCACCTGGCTGCGCATCACGAACTTCATCTCGTAGTTGTTCTGCGGCGCCATCTTCTTGATCTGCTGGGCGACGACGTTGCTGATGCCCAGCGCGTCGACCTGGCCCGACAGCATCGCCTGCACGGCGCTGGCGTCGTCGTCGAAGCGCATGATGCGCGCCTCCTTCGGCGCCACGGCGGTGACGCCCTGGTCCTGGGTGCTGGCGCGGGCGACGCCGATGCGCTTGCTGGCGAGGTCGGCGGCCTCCTTGATCGCGGTCTTCTGCGGGGCGAGCACGCCGATCTCGATGGCGGCGTAGGGCTTGGAGAACAGCACCTGCTTGGCGCGCTCCTCGGTGATGCCCAGCGAGGCGACCAGCAGGTCGACCTTGTTGGTCAGCAGGTAGGGGATGCGGTTCGGGCCGGTGACCGGCACGATCTCCACCGGCACGCCCATGTGCTTGGCCAGCAGCTTGGCGACGTCGGCGTCGTAGCCGTCCGGCTTGCCGTCGGACGTGGTGATGCCGAACGGCGGGAAGTCCACCAGCATGCCGATGGTCACCTTGCCCTTGGCCTTGATCTCATCGACGGTCTGGGCGCTCGCCGGCATGGAAAAGCCGACCGCCGCGGCGACGAAGGCGCCGGCGACCGCGAGGCGGCGGGAAATCGAGACGGACATGGTGGGCTCCCTCTGTTTGGTATCGCTTATGGTTGGTGGAAACGGGGTCAGCGGCCCGGCGCGGCGTAGCGCGCCTCCAGCCGGGCCGCGAGCAGCGACAGCGGCCAGCACAGGACGAAGTACATGGCCGCCACGATGCTGAACACCAGGAAGGGCTGGAACGTGGCGTTGTTGACGATCTGGCCGGCGCGCGTCAGCTCGGTGAAGCCGATGATGGCGGCCAGCGACGTGCCCTTGATGAGCTGCACCAGGAAGCCGACGGTGGGCGGCAGCGCCACCTTCACCGCCTGCGGCAGGATGACGTAGCGCATCAGCCCCGGATAGCGCAGGCCGAGCGCCGACGCCGCCTCCCACTGCCCCCTGGGCACCGCCTGGATGCAGCCGCGCCAGATCTCGCCCAGGAAGGCGCTGGCGTTCAGCGTCAGGCCCAGCGCGGCGGCGGCCCAGGGGTTCATGTCGATGCCCAGCACGGTGGCGCCGAAGAACACCAGGAACAGCTGCATCAGCAGCGGCGTGCCCTGGAACACCTGGATGTAGCCGGTGGCGGCCAACCGGATCGGCTTGATCGGCGAGGTGCGCCCCAAGGCGATGAGCAGCCCGGCGATGGCGCCGCCCAGGAAGGCGATGGCCGACAGCGCCAGCGTCCACTGCACGGCGCTCAGCAGGAAATAGAACTCGTTGATGCTGAAGGAGCGGATCATGGCGGGCCTCCCTTCAGCGGCGTTCGAGGTCGTAGGTGAAGACGAGGCGGTGGATCGCCGCGAACAGGCCTGAGAACATCATCGCCATGACCAGGTACATGGCGGTGACGACGATGTAGATCTCGAAGCTGCGGAACGTCTGCGACTGGATGTTGTTGGCCGCCGAGGTCAGCTCGTCCGCCGAGATGGCCGACACCACGCTGGAGCTGAGCATCAGCAGGATGAACTGGCTGGTCAGCGCCGGATACACGGTGCGCAGCGCCGGCTTGAGGACGACGTAGCGGAAGACCTGGAGCGGCTTGAGGCCCAGCGCCAGGCCCGCTTCGACCTGTCCTTTTTGGATCGATTCGATGCCGGCGCGGATGATCTCGGTGGCGTAGGCGCCGACGTTGACGACCATGGCGATCAGCGCCGCGAGGTCGGGCGACAGCCGCAGGCCCAGGCTGGGCAGCCCGAAGAAGATCAGGAAGATCTGCACCAGGAAGGGCGTGTTGCGGATCACCTCGATGTACGCGTTGATCAGCCAGCGCACCGGCTTCGGCCCCGAGGTCTTGCCCAGCGCGCACAGGATGGCGACGATCAGGCCCAGCAGCATGGCGCCCAGCGACAGCTGGATGGTCAGCCACGCGCCGGTGAGCAGGTAGTCCCACGACGCGAAGACCGCATCGAACTGGAAGTGGTAGTTCACGGACGTCCCTCCTCCGTCGGGGCCTTCTGCGGGCCGCCGGCTGCCCTATCAGGCAGGCTTTCGGACAGGGTAATTGGATCGATCCAAAATGGCAAGGAGGGAGAGATTGGAGGGGACGGAGAGTTGGCATGCAGCCATACCGCCGGCCGACCCGGCCCCTCCCAGACCGTCATCCCCGCGAAGGCGGGGATGACGGCCGAGAGAGTGGCGGAGGGAGGAGACGGCGCCCCGCCCCTCCCCCGCTGGTTCCGTTACTTCCGCACCTTGGCGATCTCCGCCTGCAGGTCCTTCAGCTGGTCGGCGCCGCCCTCGGCGGCGTACTTGTCGAAGGCCGGCTTGACCAGCTCGCGCATGCGGTTCAGCTCGGCGTCGGACAGCTCGTTGATCTGCATGCCCTTCTCCTTCAGGAAGCCGACCGACTGCACCGACAGCTCGCGGCTGTCCTTGCGCTCGAAGTCGCGCGAGGCCACCGCCGCTTCGCGGATGATCCTGCGCTCGTCGTTGGACAGGCTGTCGAACCAGCGCTTGGAGGCCAGCACGATCCAAGGGCTGTAGACGTGCTTGGAAATGGTCAGGTACTTCTGCACCTCGTAGAACTTGGACGACTGGATGGTGGTGACCGGGTTCTCCTGGCCGTCCACCGTGCCGGTCTCCAGCGCCGTGAACAGCTCGGCGAAGGCCAGCGGCACCGCGTTGGCGCCGAAGCGGTTGAACATGTCGATGTAGACCGGGTTCTGCATCACGCGCAGCTTGATGCCGGCGAGGTCCTCGGCCTTGGTCACCGGGCGCTTGGAGTTGGTCAGGTTGCGGAAGCCGTTCTCCCAGTAGACCAGGCCGACCAGCCCCCTCTCCTCCAGCTTCGCCATCAGTTTCTGGCCGAACGGGCCGTCGAGGACGGCGTCGGCCTCCCGCTCGTTGTTGAACAGGAACGGCAGGTCGTACACCGCGAAGTCCTTGACGATGCCGACCAGCGTGGCGGTCGAGCCGACCATCATCTCCTGCGCGCCGCCGATCAGCGTCTGCTGCATCTGGATGTCGTTGCCCAGGCTGGCGTCGCCGAAGCCCTTCATCTTCAGCTTGCCGCCGGAGCGCTTTGACAGCTCCTCGGCGAAGAACTTGACCGCCCGCCCCTGGTTGGAGCTTTCCGACAGGCCGTAGCCGAAGCGGATCAGGCGGGGCTTGACGTCCTGCGCCTGCACGGCGGGGACCACCGCCGCGGCCGTCAGGCCGGCGGCGAGGAGAAGGGTGCGCAAGATCTTCATGGGGCAGACTCCCTGGGTTCGGGTTCTTGTGGTCAGTGGAAGAACTTGGCCGGCACGGTGATGATCTCCGGCACGGCGATGAACAGGCAGACGATGATGAGGTAGGTCAGCAGGAACGGCCAAATGCCGCGCGTGGCGCTTTCCAGCGAGATGCGGGCGACGCCGCACACGACATTCAGCACGGTGCAGACCGGCGGGTGGATCAGGCCCAGCGTGCCGATCAGCACGAACATCACGCCGAAGTAGGTCGGGTCGATGCCGGCCGAGGCGGCGAGTGGGGTGAGCACCGGACCCAGAACCAGGATGGTCGGCGTCAGGTCCATCACCGTGCCGACCGCCAGCAGCAGCAGCGCGATGGCCGCCATCAGCAGCTTCGGGTGGGCGAGCAGCGGGCTCAGCAGTTCGCTCATCTGCTGCGGCAGGTCGGCCAGCGTCACCATGTAGGACGACACCAGCGCCGCAGCGCACAGGAACATCACGGTCGCCGTGGTGCGCGCGGCCCTGACCAGCAGCGGCACGAGGTCGGCGATCTTCACCTGCCGGTAGACGTACAGCGCGATGACCAGCGAGTAGACGGCGGCCACCACCGCGGCCTCGGTCGGGGTGAACAGGCCACCGCGCAGGCCGCCCAGGATGATGATCGGCAGCAGCAGCGCCCAGATGCCGTCCACCACCGCCCGCACCCGCTCGCGCCCGCTGGCGCGCGGCTGCAGGGTGACGGTCATGTCGCGCACCACGAAGATCCAGGCCAGCACCAGCCCGATGCCCATGATCAGGCCGGGCACGATGCCGGCCATGAACAGGTTGCTGATCGAGGTGTTGGTGGTGACGCCGAAGATGATGAACGGCATGGACGGCGGGATGATCGGCGCGATGATGCCGCCCGACGCGATCAGGCCGGCCGAGCGCGGCACCGGATAGCCGTGGTCGCGCATCATCGGGATCAGCAGCGTCGCCAGCGCCGCGGTGTCGGCGATGGCCGAGCCGGACAGGCTGGCCAGCAGCACCGACGCGCCGATGGTGACGAAGCCGAGGCCGCCGCGGATGTGGCCGACCAGGCTCACGGCCAGATTGATGATCCGCTGCGAGATGCCGCCGGCGTTCATCAGCTCGCCGGCCAGGATGAAGAACGGCACCGCCATCAGCGGGTAGTTGTCGGCGCCGCTCAGCATGTTCTGGGCGACCAGCTGGGCGTCGAAGAAGTCCAGGTGGTACATCAGCGCCACGCCCGTGAGCATCAGCGCGAAGGCGATGGGCATGCCAAGCAGCATGAGGCCGAACAGCGAGCCCAGGAAAACGGTGAGAGTCATGGCGGCGGGCCCTTCCTCAATGTTCGGTCAAGGCGGCGGTGGCCGGCACGTCGCCGGGCACGCGGGCGCCGGGCTCGCCGGCCAGGATCTTCCAGAGGTTCGCCAGCACCGTGCAGCCCATCGCCAGCGCCGGGAAGAAGCCGGCCGCCGCGTAGAACGCCATCGGGAAGCGCAGCACGGTGGAGTAGGTCTCCATCCCGATCAGCAGCTGCACCCAGCTGCCCTCGACGAACAGCCACAGCGCGTAGAGCATCAGCAGGTGGCTGATCACCGCGCACACGCGCCGCACCTTCGGCGGCAGGCGGACCTGCACGAAATCCAGCCCCAGGTGCTGCTGATGGCGCAGCGCCAGCGTGGCGCCGAGGAACACCAGCCAGACGAACATCAGGCGCGCCAACTCTTCGGCGGCGACGATGCCGCTGTGGAAGACGTAGCGCAGGACCACGTTGCCGAAGACCAGCGCCACCATGGTGGCGAGCATCAGCGCCATGATCCATTCGGTGAGGGTCTCCAGGGCATCCACGAATCGTTTCATGCGGGGTCCTCCGCGCGGGTAGGGGCTGTCGGGAGTGCCGCGGGCAGCAGGCCCGGCAGGCGGTCGAGGAAATCGGTCACGATCGCGTCCGGCGGGTGGGCGACGTCGGCGGTCCACGCCGCCTCGTCGGGGCCGGGGGTCTCCAGCGCGGCGAACTGGCTGTCGATCAGGCTGGTCGGCATGAAGTGCGCGGAGCGCGCCTTCATCCGCTCGCCGATCAACGCCTTGTCGCCGTGCAGGTGCAGGAAGGCGACGCGCCGGCTGACGCCGCGCAGCTGGTCGCGGTACTTCCGCTTGAGCGCCGAGCAGGACAGCACCAGCCCCTCGCCGCTCCGGTCGGCCGCGGTGATGAAGCGGGCGAGCGTCGCCAGCCAGCCGGCGCGATCCTCGTCGGTCAGCGGGGTGCCGGCGGCCATCCTGGTGATGTTGGCGGGCGGGTGGTGCTCGTCGCCCTCGACGAAGCGGCAGCCCAGCCGCTCGGCCAGGATGCGGCCGACCAGCGACTTGCCGCAGCCGCACACGCCCATGACGACGACGATCGGGGGGATGATCGGGGTGAGGCTCATGGGTTCAACCCGTTGCTCGATGCGGCGGTGCGGTGGAAGATGGACGCGCCGCTCTCCGCGCCGCCGACGGCGTCTCGAAAGACGGCAAACAGCTCACGGCCGCAGCCGATTGCATCCGGGGCGGAAGATTCGGCGGGCAAAGCCTCGCGGCGCTGCCACTCGTCCGCGCCCACCAGCGCCTCCAGCGTGCCGGCCTCGGCGTCCAGGCGCACCACGTCGCCGTCGCGCAGGCGGGTCAGCGGGCCGCCGGCCGCGGCCTCCGGCGTCACGTGCAGGGCGGCGGGCACCTTGCCGGACGCGCCGGACAGCCGGCCGTCGGTGACCAGCGCCACCCGGTGGCCGCGGTCCTGCAGCACGCCCAGCGGCGGGATCAGCTTGTGCAGCTCCGGCATGCCGTTGGCCTGCGGCCCCTGGAAGCGCACGACGACGATGACGTCGCGGTCCAGCTCGCCGCGGGCGAAGGCCTGCTGCACGCCGTCCTGGTGGTCGAAGACGCGCACCGGCGCCTCGACGACGCGGTGCTCCGGCGCCACCGCCGACACCTTGACCACGGCGCGGCCGAGATTGCCGGACAGCACACGCAGCCCGCCGTCCTGGGCGAAGGGTTCGGCGGCCGGCGCGATCACCGTCGGGTCGGCGTCCGCATGCGGGGCTCCCCACACCAGGGCGTCGCCGTTCAGCGCCGGCATGGCGCAGTAGGGCTCCAGATCGCCGACGGCGGTGCGCGCGTCGGCGTGCAGAAGCCCGGCGTCGAGCAGTTCGCCGATCACGAAGGGCATGCCGCCGGCGGCGTGGAAGCGGTTCACGTCGGCCGGGCCGTTGGGGTAGACGCGGGCCAGCAGCGGCACCACCGCCGACAGCTCGGCGAAGTCCTCCCAGGCCACCCGGATGCCGGCCGCCGCGGCGATGGCCGGGATGTGCAGCGTGTGGTTGGTCGAGCCGCCGGTCGCCAGCAGCCCGACGATGCCGTTGACCACCGCGCGCTCGTCCACCTGCACGCCGAGCGGCAGCGGGGCGCCGCGCTGCGCCGTCAGCTCCACCACCCGGCGCGCCGCCGCCGCGGTCAGCGCGTCGCGCAACGGCGTGCCCGGCGGCACGAAGCTGGCGCCGGGCAGGTGCAGGCCCATCACCTCCATCAGCATCTGGTTGGTGTTGGCGGTGCCGTAGAAGGTGCAGGTGCCCGGCGCGTGGTAGGATGCGGCCTCGGCGTCGAGCAGCGCGTCGCGCCCGACCTTGCCCTCGGCGTGCAGCTGGCGCACCCGGCTCTTCTCCGGGTTCGACAAGCCGGAGGGCATCGGGCCGGCCGGAACGAACAGCGCCGGCAGATGGCCGAAGGACAAGGCGCCGATCAGCAGGCCCGGCACGATCTTGTCGCACACGCCCAGGCACAGCACGCCGTCGAAGGCGTCGTGCGACAGCGCCACCGCGGTCGCCATGGCGATGAGGTCGCGGCTGAACAGCGACAGCTCCATGCCGGCGTGGCCCTGGGTGATGCCGTCGCACATCGCCGGGACGCCGCCGGACACCTGCGCCACGCCGCCGGCCGCGCGCACCGCCTGCTTGATGAGGTCCGGGTACGCCGCGTAGGGCTGATGCGCCGAGAGCATGTCGTTGTAGGCGGTGACGATGCCGATGGCGGGCGCCTCGCCGCCGCGCAGCCCCGCCTTGTCGGCCGCGGAGCAGGCGGCGAAGGCGTGCGCGAGGTTGGCGCAGCCCAGCCGGTGCCGGCGCGGGCGCCCGGCCGCGGCCTCCAGCCGGCCCAGATAGGCCGTGCGGCTGTCGCGGCTGCGGTCGGCGATCCGCCGGGTGACCCGGCGGACGACGTCGTGGAGCGGTGCGGGCATCGGGCGCTTCCCTGGTCGGGCGGCCCGGCAGTCGAGCGGAGTGGAGGCGGGACGCGCCCGTCCCTTGCGGCGGCGCGGGTGCAAAGTCCCGTCGGGGCTCCCTCCATCCGGTCTTCTGCCGAGACCTGTTCTGAGCGGACGTATACGCCCGCGGCGGCACTTTGTGAAGAAAATTTTTTTCATTTCGCAGCGCTATGGTGTACTGTTTCGGTCGCGTGGTGAAAATTGCCGCCGCGCCGCACGGGGCTTGCGCACCCCTCCGGATGGCCGGAGGATGGTGATGACGCCGCGACCGCCGAGACCGATTGGACCCGACGCCATGCTCACGCCGCTCAACATCCTCGACCACATCCGCCAGCGCCGGCCGGAGCTGAAGCGCTCCGAAGGCCAGGTGGCGGACATGGTGCTGGTGGACCCGCAGAGGGTGCTGGGCCAGAGCGTCACCGCGCTGGCGCGGACGGCGCAGGTCAGCGAGGCGACGGTCGTGCGCTTTTGCCGCAGCGTCGGCTGCGGCGGCTTCCCCGACTTCAAGCTGCGGCTGGCCGAGTGCCAGGCGCGCGGCGGCACGCCCTTCGTCAGCCAGGACGTGGAGCCGGACGACGATCTGTCGGCGGTGACGCGAAAAATCTTTTCATCGGCCGCCGCGGCGCTGAACGACTCCGCCGGCCGGCTGGACGCGCAGGCGGTGGCGCGGGCGGTCGATCTGCTGTCCGGCGCGTCGAGCGTGCTGTGCACCGGCATGGGCGCCTCGGCCAGCGTGGCGGCGGACGCGGCGCACAAGCTGCTGCGCCTGGGCATGACCGCGCAGTCCAGCGCCGACCCGATGCTGGTGGAGATGCTGGCGGTCAACCTGGGCAGCCAGCGCGGCGTGCTGCTGGCGGTGTCGAACACCGGCCGCACGCTGGCGATGATCACGCTGGCCGAAGCGGCGCGCGCCCAGGGCGTGCCGGTGGTCGCCATCACCGCGCCCGAGTCGCCGCTGGCCGCCGCGGCCACGGTGGCCATCGGCACCGCACCGGTGGAGGACGCGGAGGTCTACACGCCGATGGCCTCCCGCCTCATCCACCTGGCCATCGTCGACGTGCTGTCCACCGGCGTGGCGCTGCGCCTGGGCACCGCCGCCGGCCGCCATCTGGCGCGCGTGAAGACGGTGCTGGCCACCACCCGCACGGCGCGGGATGCGGCGCCTGGGAAGGGCGGCGCCCGGCGGCGCAATCGTCCGTAGGTTGGGTTGAGCGTCAGCGAAGCCCAACACACCCCGCGAGGCCGCGAGCGTTGGGCTTCGCCTGCGGCTCAACCCAACCTACGAAGCCGAGTCAGGGCCGGTAAAGCTCCGACCGGCGGTCGGCGAGGTGCGTGCCGGCCGCACGCACGGCCGACAGGCGCGCCGGGTCGAGGTCGGCGATCAGCAGCGCCTCGTCCCGCCCGGCGCGCGCCAGCACCGCGCCGTCCGGCCCGGCGACGGTGCTGAGCCCGCAATAGGTCAGCTCACCCTCGCGGCCGCAGCGGTTGGCGTAGGCGACGAACAGGCCGTTCTCGAAGGCTCGGGCGGGGACGACGGTGGTGGCGACCACGTCGTACGGCTCCATCAACGCGGTCGGCACCAGCACCGCGTCGGCCCCGGCCAGCGCGTGGCGGCGCACCAGTTCGGGGAACTCCACGTCGTAGCAGATCAGCACGCCGCAGCGCAGGCCGCCGACCTCCGCCAGCGGGAAGTCGCCGCCGCCCGGCGCGAACAGGGCGCGGTCGAGCCCGCCGTACAGGTGCGTCTTGCGCTGGTTCAGCAAGGGCCGGCCGTCGCGGCCGATCAGCCGTGCGGCGTTGTACACCGCGCCGTCCGCGCCCAGCTCCGGATAACCGTACAGCACGGCGATGCCGGCGGATGCGGCGATGGCGGCGATGCGGGCGGCGGAGGGACCGTCCAGCGGCTCGGCGGCGGCACGCACCGCCGCGGCGCCGATGTTGTAGCCGCTCAGCAGCATCTCCGGCCCGACCAGCAGGTCCGCCCCCTGCCCCGCCGCGTCGCGCGCCGCCGCCTCCAGCCGGTCGAAGGCGAAGCCGTCCGTCTGCCACAGCGCGATGCGCACGGCCTCAGCCCCGTTTCTGCAGCGCGCCGACGGCGAGGCAGAGGATCTCGAACAGCATCTGCGCGCCGGCCTGGGCGGTGTTGCTGGTCGCGTCGTACTGCGGCGCCACCTCCACCACGTCGCCGCCGATGACGTCGAGCCCGGCGAGGCCGCGCAGGATCTGCAACGCCTCGCGCGTGGTCAGCCCGCCGACCTCCGGCGTGCCGGTGCCCGGCGCGAACACCGGGTCCAGGCAGTCCACGTCGAAGGAGACGTACACCGGCCCGTCGCCGACCACCCGCCGCGCCTCCTCGATCACCGAGCGGACGCCGCGCTCCGGGATGTCCTCGGCGTGGATCACCGTCATGCCGGAGTCGTAGGAGAACTCCCACAGGTACTCGGTGCTGCCGCGGATGCCGATCTGCACGGTGCGCTCGGGGTCGAGCACGCCGTCCAGCACCGCCTGCCGGAACGGCCCGCCGTGGTGGAACTTCGCCCCCTCGTACGAGCCACCCGTGTCGCAGTGCGCGTCGAGATGGATCAGCCCGACCGGCCGCTCCCACCCCAGCGCCTTGAGGATCGAGTAGGTGATGGAGTGGTCGCCGCCCACCGACAGCGGCACCACGCCGGCCTCCGCCACGCGGGTGTAGAAGGCCTGGATGTCGGCGTGGCAGGCCTCCAGGCTGAAGCGGCTGGACAGCGGCACGTCGCCGACGTCGGCGAGCGTGCAGCTCGCCGCGGGCACCATGCGCAGCGCGTGCTCGTACGGGCCGATGCGCTCCACCGCCCGCACCGCGCGCGGCCCCAGGCGGGCGCCGGCGCGGTTGGTGACACCCAGGTCCATCGGCACGCCGATCAGCGCGATGTCCAGGCCGCCGAAGTCGGCGCTGTCCGGCGCGTCTGGCCGGTACGGCGCGTCGAGCAGCGTCGACACCCCGGCGAAGGGCTGCACCCGCCGCCCGCCGGCGGAGAACTGCAGCGCCGCGACGCGCTGGAACTCCGGATCGTGGAAGTCGTCGCCGCCGCTGCCGCTGTACTTCGTACGCAAACGGTCGAGCTTGGTCGGGTCGATCATCGGGAACTCTCTCTTTGCGAAATCAGTCGTGCCGAGCCCAGGCGCCGAGCAGGCGCGGCAGGTCGCCGAAGCGGGCGATCAGCCCGAACACCAGCCCGGTCAGCAGGACGAACAGGACGGTCACCGCCGCCATGGTCGGGGTGTAGCCGTAGCGCAGCGCGTTGAAGATCTTGATCGGCAGCGTCTCGAGCGTGAAGCCGACCACCATGTAGGCGACGATGTACTCGTTCAGCGACAGCACGAAGGCGAACGCGAAGCCGGAGATGACGTAGGGCCGCACCAGCGGCATCACCACCGTGCGCAGCACCGTGCGGTCGTCCGCGCCCATGGTCGAGGCCGCCTCGACGTAGCTGCGGTCCACCGCGGCGAAGCCCATGGACAGCGTCACCAGCGGCAGCGTGACGAAGAACACCGCGTGGCTGACCACCACCGTCCACGGCGCGCCGTACTGGTCGAAGGTGGTCCAGAAGCTGAGGAAGCCCAGCGCCGTGATGACCGGCGGCAGGATGAAGGGCGTCATCCCCAGCATCTCGAACGCCCGCGCCCAGGGTGCGCGCCAGCGCCAGATGAACCACGCCAGCGGAAACGCGATGGCCACCGCCAGCGCCGCCGACGCGGCCGCCACCACGAGGCTGGCGACCAGCGCGCCGCGCCAGCCGGCGTCGGTGAACACCTCGGCGTACCACGCCAGCGAGAAGCCGTTGGGCGGGAAGTCCAGCGAGCGCTTGGCGTTCACCGACACGCCCGCCACCACCAGGATCGGCGCCGACAGCACCAGGGCGATCAACCCGGCGACGACCGCGTTGAGTTTGCGCGCCATCACGCCTCCTCCCTGCGCCGCCCGGCGAGCAGCGCCAGCGCCACCAGTGCCAGGCTGACCAGCACCAGGAACACCGCCATCGCCGCGGCGAAGGGCATGTTGGACTGGTAGATCGCCTGATCGGTGATCAGCACCGACAGCGTCCAGTGCTGCGGCCGGCCAAGCAGTTGCGGCAGCAGGTAGGAGCCCAGCGCGAACACGAACGCCATGATGAGCGTGGCGGCGATGGTGCTGCGCAGCGCCGGCACCACCACGGTGAAGAACGCCCTGAGCGGCGAGGAGCCCAGCGTCCGCGCCGCCTCCACCAGCGAGGGGTCGAAGCGCGCCAGCGCCGGGTACAGCACCAGCACCGTGTAGGGGAACGCCTGATAGACCATGCCGGCCAGCAGCGCGCCGAAGCTGGGGGTGAGCGACTGCGGCTCCGCCATCAGGCCCAGCGCGACGAACAGGTTGGTGATGCCGGCGGTGCGCGACAGCAGCGTCGACCACGCGAAGCCGATGATGACCTCGGACAGCGACAGGATGGACAGCAGGAACACCAGCCAGCGCACCTGCGCCGCGCGCGGCAGCCGCGCCAGCCGGTAGGTGAAGGGGAAGCCGATGCCCACCGCCAGCACCGCGACCAGCCCCGCCAGCTCCAGCGAGAAGGCCAGCACGCCGCCGAAGAACGCGGTCAGGAACCGCTCGTAGTTGGCGAAGACGAGGTCCGGCTCGTAGAAGCCGCCGGGCACCCGGCGCGCCACGCTGACCGCGATCATCAGGCTGAACGGGATGACGAAGAAGACGACCAGCATCAGCGCCGGGAACAGGATCGGCGCGTGCTCGGCCAGGCTGCGCGGCGCGCGGCGGATCATGACGGGCGCTCCCCGCCGGGCGGCAGCACGACGCAGGCCGACGCAGGCAGCTCGACCGTCACGGCGCCGCCGGGCTCCACGGCCGGGCGGTCCTGCGGGCGGGCCAGCGCGATGATCTCGGCGCCCGCCACGTCGATGCGGAACTCGACGCTGGCGCCCAGATCCCGCACGAAGGACAGCGTGCCGTGCAGGCGGTTCGACCCCGCCTCGCCGGGCGGGCGCAGCAGCACGTCCTCCGGCCGGATCGACAGCAGCACACGGCCCTGCGGCGGCAGGTCGGGCAGCGTCAGCGTGCCGCCGGGCACGGTCGCCATGCCGGGGGCCGCCACCGCGCCGTCCAGCAGGTTGGTCAGGCCGATGAAGTCGGCGACGAAGGCGTCGGCCGGGCGGCGGTACACCTCCATCGGCGGGGCGGCCTGATGGATGCGGCCCTGCGACATGACCACCACGAGGTCGGCCATGGTCATCGCCTCGCGCTGGTCGTGGGTGACGACGATGGTGGTGATGCCGAGGCGGCGCTGCAGTTGCTTCAGCTCGATCTGCATGGCCTCGCGCAGCTTGGCGTCCAGCGCCGACAGCGGCTCGTCGAGCAGGAACAGCTTCGGCTCCAGCGCCAGCGCGCGGGCGATGGCGACGCGCTGCCGCTGTCCGCCGGACAGCTTTGACACCGGCCGGTCGGCGGCGCCGGGCAGGCGGACCAGCTCCAGCAGTTCCGCGGCGCGGCGGCGCTGCTCGTCCGCCGGGACGCCGCGGATGCGCAGCGGGTAGGCGATGTTCTCGCCCGCCGTCAGGTGCGGGAACAGGGCCAGCGACTGGAACACCATGCCGAACTCCCGCTTGTGGGCGGGGGTGTCGGTGATGTCGCGGTCGTCGATGGACAGCCGGCCGCCGGACGGCTCCTCCAGCCCGGCGATCATGCGCAGCAGCGTGGTCTTGCCGCAGCCGGAGGGGCCGAGCAGGCAGACGAACCGACCGTGCGGGATGCGCAGCGACGCGCCGTGCACGGCGACGAAGGAGCCGTAGCGCTTGGTAAGGCCGTCGAGGACGAGGGCGGACATGGGCCGTGGCAGGTTGGAGTGGAAGCAAAACCCCTCCCCCGCGAGGGGGGAGGGGCTACGAATTACCCGACGATCATCTCGGTCCACTTCTGGTTCAGCCAGTCCGCCTTGGACTGGTAGAGGTCGTAGCGCGGGATGATCGGGGCGAGGTCGGAGGACACCGACGCGAACTCCTTGTCGGTCAGGTCGGTGGCGGCGCGGTCGATGGTCGGCGCGGTGCCGACCTTGCGCGACAGCAGCGCCTGGATCTGGGGCTGGCACATGTAGTCGACGAAGACGTGCGCGAGGTCGCCGGCCTTGGACGCCTTGGTCACCGCCCAGCTGCCGGAATCGGTGATGCCGCCCTCCTTGGGGAAGGTGGAGCGCACCGGGTGGCCGTCCGCCGCGGCGAGGCCGGTGACGTCGTGGTAGTACTGCCCCATCGGGATCTCGCCGGACTTCAGCGCCGCCTCGAACTGCGCCTCGTCGCGGTACCAGAGCTTCACGTTCTTCTTCAGCTCCGCCAGCTTCTTGAAGCAGTCGAGCTGGCCCTGCTCGGTGTCCAGGTGCTTGGTGCCGCCGAAGAAGGTCGCCGCCGTCACCTCCAGCAGGAACGAGTTGCTGACCAGCGCCAGCAGGCCCAGCTTGTCCTTGTTGGCGGGATCCCACAGCGCCGCCCAGCTCTCGGGCGCCTGCGGGAAGGCCTTGGTGTTGGTGACCAGCGTGATGTACCAGGACACCGCGCCCACACCGGCCACCCGGCCGTCCGGGTACTTGTTGACGAGGTGCGGTTTCACCTTCGCCGCGTTCGGCAGCTTGGCCATGTCGAAGGGCGCCCACAGCTCGGCCGCCATGCCCTTGAGGATCGCCACCTGCGACATCATCGAGACGTCGGCCGGCGCCTGCCGGGCGCGCGCCGCCTGCTCGAGCTGCACCAGCCACGCCTCGCCGGTGGGCTCGGCCACGGACTCGACGGCGATGCCCGTCGCCTTGGTGAAGTCGGGGAAGACGTGCTTGTCGAAGGAATCCTTGAAGTAGCCGCCGTACACGCCGACCTTCAGCGACTTCGACTGGGCCCGGACGATGCCCGGAAAGCCGACCGCCGCCGTCGCCGCCAGGGCGCCGGCCCCCGCCAGCACCGTGCGTCGCCCCACACCCGCGCTGTTCCTCATCGCTCTTCTCCCTCTCCCGATTGGCCGGCACGGTTCGTCGCGCAAACCATATGCCCACCCGTGAATTAGAAGACGCTTTGGCGCGTACAAAAATCCCGAAATTCGGTATTTTGCTTCGACGCATGTCGAAGTAAGTCCTATGACCGGCCCCGCCGGGGGCCTGTGGCCGCGGAAGGGGATGCGAGGGGATGAGCCGGATCCACCTGGAAACCGTCGATCTGCGCCTGCTGCGCATGTTCATGACCATCGTCGAGGCGGGTGGCTTTACTGCGGCGCAGGGCGAACTGAACCTCTCGCTGTCCACCATCTCCACCCATTTCGCCGATCTGGAGGGGCGGCTGGGCGTGCGGCTGTGCCGGCGCGGGCGCTCGGGCTTCCAGCTCACCGCCGAGGGGCAGGCCGTCTACGACGAGCTGCGCCGGGTCTTCGACACGCTGGAGCGATTCGGCGCACGGGTGCGCGGCCTGCGCGACCGGATGACCGGGACGCTGAGCATCGGGCTGGTGGACAACACGCTGAGCGATCCGCAGGCGCCGCTGGAGCGCGTGTTCGCCCGCTTCTCCGACGCGGCGCCCGAGGTGTCGCTGACCATCAACACCCGCCCGCCCAACGAGCTGCTGCGCGACGTCATCGCCGGCCAATTGCATCTCGCCGTCGCCAGCTTCCCGCGCATCGTGCCCGGCCTGTCGTACCAGGACCTGTACCAGGAGACGAACCACTTCTACGCCGGCCAGGGCCATCCTCTGTTCGCGTTGCCCGACGCCGCCGTCGACCTGGACGAGGTGCGCCGGCACTGGCTGGTGGCGCGCAGCTACTGGGGTGCGCGCGACCTGAAGATCTTCGCCATCAGCGCGCCGCACGCCACCGTCAGCGACATGGAGGGAGCGGCGCGGCTGATCCTGTCCGGGCGCTACCTCGGCTACCTGCCCGACCACTACGCCGCGCCCTTCGTGCAGGCCGGCCGGCTGCGCGCGCTGCTGCCGCGGCAGCTGTCCTATCAGGCGCCGTTCCAGGTCGCCTTCCACGCCGACCGCACCCGCAGCCCGGCCGTGGACCTGTTCATCACCCTGGTGCGCGAGGAACTGGGCGGCCCGGGTGCCGGAGCCTAGCGGCGAGCACGGCGTCGTAGACGGCGAGGTAGGCCTCCACCTGCCGGTGCCAGTCGAACAGGCGCTCGACCCGCGCGCGGCCCTCCTCGCCCATGCGCCGCCGCCGCTCCGGGTCGTCGAGCAGGTCGAGCACCGCCCCGGCGAAGGCGGTGGGGTCGGCGGGCTGCACGCACACGCCGGCCGGGCCGGCGATGGCGCGGCCCTCGTCCAGCGCGAACTGCACCACCGGCAGGCGGAACGCCATGTACTCCATCAGCTTGTTCATGCTGATCGCATGGTTGTAGGCGTTCGGCGGGTCGGGGCAGACGCCGGCGTCGGCGCTCGCCAGCAGCCGGAAGAAGCGCTCGCCCGTCACGTAGCCGTGGAAGGTGCAGTGCTCCGCCACGCCGAGGTCGCCGGCCAGCCGCCGCATCGCCTCGAACCGCGGGCCAGCGCCGGCCAGGGCGAGGTGCACGTCGCCGCGCCCGCGCTCGACCACCATGCAGCGCAGCGCGCGCAGAAGGATGTCGACGCCGTCCTGCGCGCCCATCACGCCGACGTACAGCAGCAGGTGCCGGCGCCCGTGCCGCAGCCCCGGATCGGGCGCCACCGCCGGCACGCGCGCGAGGTCGAGGCCGCTGCGCACCAGCGTCACGTCCCGCGGGTCACGCCCGCCGCGTTCCACCGCGATGCGGCGCAGCGCCTCGCTGGTGGTCACCACGTGGTCGGCCAGCCGCAGCGTGCGGCGCTCCGCCCACAGGGTCAGGCGGTGCAGCAGCCCGCCGGTGCCGAACTTGGCCAGGAACATTTCCGGCACCGGGTCGTGGTGGTCGAAGACGAAGCGGGTGCCGCACAGCCCCTTGAACAGCCCGGCCACCAGGAAGATGTCGTCCGGCGGGTTGCAGGCCTGGATCACATCGAACCCGCGCGTCAGCTTGACCCGCACCGCCAGCGCCAGTTCGCCCAGCAGCGCCGCCGCGTACTCCACCAGGAAGCCCAGCCTGCCGGTCGCCTCGAACGGCAGCGCGTGGCGGTAGACGTGGATGCCGTCGATCACCTCGTGCCCGGCGGTGAAGCCGTGCGCCTTCGGCCCGATCACCGAGACGTCCCAGCCGTGGTCGCGCAGGGCCTGCGCCTCCTGCCAGACGCGGCGGTCCAGCGGCACCGGCAGGTTCTCGACGATGATGAGGACCGCGGGACGACGTGACATGGCGTCCCTCCGCGCAATGGATTACCCCAAAAGGCTAGCCCGATTCGCCGGAGTCTTCTATAAGGCACTGTGTCGCCGGGGGAAGAATTCCATGCGTTGGCTGCTTGCTCTGTGCCTTTCCTTGCTTGCGGGCTGCGCCCAGGTCGGCGCGCCGCGGGAATCGACGCCGCAGGGTTTTGCGCCGTGGCAGGCGATGCCTCCCGAATACAGGCTTGGTCCGGGCGACGAGATCGAAGTGCGGCTGATCTACAACCCGGAGCTGTCGGACCGCATGCTGATCGGGCCGGACGGCCGCATCAGCCTGCCGGTGGTCGGCACCGTGGTCGCCGAGGGCAAGACGACCGACGAACTCGCCCTGGAACTGAAGAAGCTCTACCGCAAGGAGCTGCGCAAGCCCGAGGTGACCGTGATCGGCCGCACCTTCGCCTCGCAGCGCGTGCTGGTCGGCGGCGAGGTGCTGTCGCCCGGCGTCTACGGCATGACCGGGCGCATCGGCGTGCTGCAGGCGGCGATGCTGGCCGGCGGCTTCCGCGACACGGCGCGGCTCGACCGCGTGGTGCTGATCCGCCGCGGCCCGAACGACCGGCCGATGCTGCGGGTGGTGGACGCGCAGGCGATCCTCGAGGGCGCCGGGGCCGGAGCCGACGTGCCGCTGATGCCCTACGACGTGGTGTTCGTGCCGCGCAGCTCGATCGCCGAGGTCAACCTGTGGGTCGACCAGTACGTCACCCGCGTGCTGCCCTTCGGCCGCAGCTTCAGCTACTCGATCAACCGCAACATGAGCCCGAGCCAGCAGTAGCTCAGCGCAGCCCCAGCGCCGCCAGCGCCGCCGGGTCGAAGGCGCGCGCCGGGCTGCCGCGGTCGGCCGGGACGACGGCGCCGTCGCGCCAGCGCTCGACCCGGCCGGTGGCGGTGGCGATGCCGAACACGTCCGCGTAGTCCCAAACCGACCACGCCATGCCGTGGCCCTCCAGCGCCTCGCGGGCGTCGGCCAGCCAGGCGAGGCGCGACGGGGCGTCCAGCTTCAGCCGCAGCGCGCCGAACTCGGTGACCGCCACCGGGGTGCCGGACGCGGCGCTCCAGGCCGCGACGGCCGCCACCTCGCGCCCGACCCGCGCGGCGTCCCAGGGCGCGTCGCGGTAGGCCCGCACCAGCGCCGCCGCCGCGTCGCTCTCCGCGCCGGGCAGCACCTCCACCGCGTCCAGCCGGTCCGACGGGTAGGCGAGCCGGGCGATCAGCGTCTCCGGCGGGCGCGCGGCGCGGCCCCAGGTGGCGCCGAAATGGGTCAGCAGGTGCGGTTCGTAGAAATGCACCACCTGCGCGACGCGCGGGTCGCGGAAGACGCGGGCGATGCGCAGCTGGTCCAGGATGGTCGGCGCGTCGCAGCTCGCCAGCAGCAGCCAGCGCGTCCGGTCGACGTCGCGCACCGCGGCGAGCAGCCGCGCCTTGAGGTCGTTCCACGCCTCGGCGCGGCCACGGAACTGCGGCTCGTTGAGCGGTTCGAACAGCAGGCGGTCGGCCGGGACGCGGCGGTAGCGCTCGGCGAGGCCGCGCCACAGCGCGACGAAGCCGTCCTGCACGGCCGTTTCCGCCTCCAGCCGCCGGTGTGCCTCGCGCGTCGGGTGGAGGTCGAGGATCACCGCCAGCCCGGCGGCCAGCGCCTGCTCCACCGCGGCGTCGAGCTTGGGCAGCCCCGGCGGCCGGGCCAGCGGCGCGTCCAGGACCCAGCCCAGGCGCTGCGGGTCGAACGGCAGCCGCACGTGGTCGAAGCCGGCGGCGCGGATCAGCGCGAGGTCGGCCGGCACCACCGGCTGCCGGCCGTCGTACTGCAGCCAGTGGCTGAGGTTGACGCCGCGCCGCACCGGCAGCCCGTCGGCCCGCGCGTCGGTGGCGGCAAAGGCCAGCAGCAGCGCCAGCGCCGCCCCGGCCAGCGCGCCGGCGGGCGCTGCGCGCGGCGCCGCCGCCCGTTGCCGGTGCCACGCCGTGCCGCCGATCAGCACCACCATCAGGACCACCAGCGCCCGGTCCTTGGCGCCCAGCGAGTTGTTGGACGACGCCACCGTCAGGAAGGTCGCCGCCGCCACCCACAGCGGCGCCGGCGCCCGCCGCACCAGCGACCAGATCAGCCACAGCAGCGCCGCCGCCAGCGGCACGAAGCCGATCAGCCCGAAGTCCAGCACCCAGAGGATCCAGAAGTTCTCGATGGCGTCGGACAGCGACTCGATGCGCCGCATCAGGTGCAGCAGCCGCTCCACGCCCAGCGGGCCGATGCCGAACCACAGCTCCGGCGTGTCGACCAGCGACAGCGCCTTCAGCGCGATCAGCCGCGTGCGGGCGCTGGCGTCCAGGAAGAAGCTGGAGAAGATGCGCTCGCCCAACCCCAGCCCCAGCACCGCCGCCGCGGCCAGCAGCGGGATCAGCAGCAGCACCAGCGAATGCCCGACCGCCGAGCGCACGTTGCCCCGCGCCCGCAGCAGCGCCCGGGCCGTCCACGCCAGCACCCAGACGCCGCCGACCAGCCCCGCCACGACGAACGCCACCCGGCTGCCGAACGCCAGCAGCGCCACCGCCTGCACGCCCAGCGCCGGCACGGCCAGCAGCGGCCGCCGGCGCACCGTCAGCACGGTGGCGAACAGCACCATCGCGGTGATCAGCGCGTTGTCCAGCGGATGGCCGATCAGCGCGGTGGCGCGGAAGTGCCGCTCGTACACCAGCTCGCCCGAGGCGTAGTAGGGCACGAGGCGCTGCTGGCCGACGGCCTCGGCGATGCCGATCAGCGCGTTTACGGTGACCAGCACCACCACCGCGGCGAACAGCCGCGCTCGCTGCTCCGGCGGCAGGTTCAGCAGGATCAGCGCCGCCACCACCGGCATCAGCAGCGTCTCCAGCACGAAGGCCGAGCCGCCGAAGCCGTAATCGACGGTCAGGTAGACGAACAGCCCCAGCACCGTCACCGCGTAGAAGCCCAGCGCCGGCACCTCACGCGCGCTGCCGACCACCAGCCGCACCGGATTGGCCGGCACCGCCAGCACCACGAAGGCCAGCATCAGCAGGTACGAGCCGGGATGCACCTTCCACACGTAGGAGCCGCCCGGCACCGTGTACGGGATGCCGAGCGTGAACAGCAGGCTCTCCGACACCAGCAGGCCCAGCGCGATCCCGGCGAAGGCCAGCAGGGCGGCGGCGGTGGACGAGGGAGAGGCGTTCACGGCCCCCTCCCCAGCAGCGCGCGCACCGTCATCACCGCCGTCCGCCAGAGGATCCGCAGGTCGAGGGCGACCGACCAGTGGTCGATGTAGTAGAGGTCGCAGGCGACGCGGCGGCGCAGCGCCTCCTCGGTGGCGACCGGGCCGGACAGGCCGTTGACCTGCGCCCAGCCGGTGATCCCCGGCTTCACCGCATAACGCCGCGCGCAGCGGGCCAGCATGGCGTGCACGCTGCCGTGATCGACGCGCATGCCGGCCGGATAGGGCCGCGGGCCGACCAGCGACATGTCGCCGCGCAGCACGTCGAACAGCTGCGGCAGCTCGTCCAGCCGGGTGCGGCGCAGGAAGCGGCCGAGGCGGGTGACGCGCGAGTCGTCGTGCTCCTCCTGGCGGGCGCCGCGGGGGTCGGCGCACTCCGCGCGCATGGTGCGGAACTTGTGCACGGTGATCAGCCGGTCGTGGAAGCCGTAGCGGCGCTGCCGGAACAGCGCCGGCCCGGGGCTGTCCAGCCGCACCAGCAGCGCGATCGCCAGCATCGCCGGCGCCGCCAGCAGCAGGAACAGCGTGCCGAGCAGCAGGTCCTCGACCCGCTTGGCCGGCCCCGCGCCGGCCGCGTCGAGCGGGTGGGCCACGGGGGCTGAGGGAGGTGTGCGGCTGGCGTCCATGGCGGGCCTCCGCTCGTGTTCAGAGCCAGCGGTAGAAGAACCGCGGGATGTGGAAGCGCCGCTTGTTCAGCACGACGCCGAGGATCGAGGCGCCGGCGTCCGCCAGTTCGTCGCGCAGGTGCGCGGCGACCGGGGTGCGCGTCTCCTCCGCATCCACCACCAGGACGACGCCGTCCATGTGCCGGGCCAGCAGGATGCCGTCGAACATGCCGTTGCTGGCCGGCGCGTCCACCACCACCAGCTCGAAACGCTGGCGCAGCGTCTCCCAGAACCGCGGCTGGCCGCGCAGGTCGAAGCCGGGCGGCGCGTCGAGGTCGCGGCACTCGCTGACGGCCAGCTTCTGCGTGCCGACCCAGTGGCCGGTGAGGTGCACGGCGTCCTCGATCTCGCGCACCCACAGGCCGTGCGGCGGCAGCACGCCGTCCTCCATCGGCCGCAGCGGCAGGCCGGAGCGGTCGCGGAACCACGCGTGCTGGCCGTTGTGCACGCCGGCCAAGTCCATCAGGAACACCGGCCCGCCGCCCAGCGACGCCGCCGCCAGCGCCACCATGCGCGCCACCGACGACACGCCGCACCCCGGGCTCGCGCCGATGAACTGCACCAGGGCGCCCGACTTGTGGTCGAGCCGGCTGGCGATCTCGTAATAGAGCTGGCGGATGTGCTGGCCCCAGTCGGGGCGGGACTCGGCGATGGTCATGACACCCTCCCCGTCTCCGCCGGCCGCGGCAGCGCCATGGCCGGCGGTTCCGGCATGCCGCGCCCGTCGTAGGGCAAGGCGCCCAGCACCCGCAGGCCGAGCTGGCGCTCCACCGTCTCCGGCGTCAGGAACACGTCGGACACCGAGGCCTTGGCGTAGGCGACCGCGAAGGCCGACAGCAGGCCGGCGAACACCCCGGCCACGCCGACCAGCAGGCGCGGGTTGGCGTCGCGCTCCGGCGGCAGCGGCGGCTCCACCATCCGCACGTTGGTCGAAAGCTGCTGGTCCATCTGTTCGAGGATCTTCGCCTCCTCGACCTTGACGAAGTAGGTCTTGTAGGTCTCCTCCATCACCGCGCGCTCGCGCAGCAGGCGGTGGTGCTCGACCTCCAGTTCGCCGAAGCGCTCGATCCGCCGCCGCAGCGCGCCCGCTGCGTTTTCCAGCGCCGCCCGGCGCGCCGTCAGGCCGTCCGCCTGCGGTCCCAGCTCGGCGATCAGCTTGTCGAGGTCCTCGTGCACCGGGTTGCGGCCGACGCGCCGGGCGTCCTGCCTGCGCGGCCGTTCCGAGGCGATGAAGGCGCGCACCTTGGCGATCTCGCGCTCGACGTCGGCGATGACGGGCGAGTCGGACTGATAACGGTTCTCCAGTTCCTGCCGGCGCAGCTCCAGATGCAGCAGGGTCGACTTGGCCGAATCGACGGCCATCTGCTGCACGTCCTCGGCGTACAGCAGCACGTCGCGCGGCACGCGCTTGATGGTCTCGCGGGCGCTTTCCAGCCGGGCCTGCGTCATGCCCAGCTCGCCCGAAACCTGGTTGATCTGGCCGTCGAGGTCCGACAGCTCGCGCAGCAGCACCGAGACCTGCTGCGACAGGTCGGCGATGCCGTTCTCCCTGGCGAAGCTCTCGATGGTCGCCTCCACCTCGGAGAGGCGCCGGACGAAGTCGTCGCGCTGCTCGGTCAGGAAGGCGGACTGGTCGCGGCGGAAGATGTCGCGCCGCCGGTCCATGTAGTCCTGCACCAGCAGCGCCAGCGTGCGCGCCGCCAGATCCGCCGACGGGTGGCGGAACGACAGGCGGATGATGTTCGACTGCATCACCGGCTCGACCCGCAGCGCCTTCTCGAACCGCCGCAGCGCCAGATCGATCACCTCGCCCGGCGGCTCGGCGTCGGGCGGTAGGCCGTCCGTGAGGTCGGGGTAGAGCGTGCGCAGGCCCAGCGTCATCAGCACGGCGCGCTTGACCGGGCGGCTGATGAGGATCTCCAGCTCGGCGTTCACGATCTCGTCGCGGCCGAAGGAGAAGATGCTGCTGGCGCTGATGCCCGGCTGGAACGTGTACTCGCGCCCCATCAGCACGACCAGCCGCGACTGCGCCTCGTACACCGGCGTCTGCAGCAGGGCGAAGGCGAGGCCGGCGCCGGCCGGGATCAGGAAGCTGGCGACGATCAGCCGCAGGTGGCGGAAACCGAACGCCAGCAGTTCCCGCAGCGTGGAGGCATCGGGAAGGAATCGGGTCTGGCGTGGATGACCGGCGCTGGCCATGGCCGCTCCGATGGGACCAGAGAGGACAAGCTCTCCGAATGGAGCTACTACTTTAGAGGACAGTTGTTGAAAATGCCCTTAACGTCACAGCCATTATGCGAGTCCTCGTCCTCGGGGCGCTGAACCCGAACCTGATCCGCGCCAAGCTGGAGCCGCTGGTCGACTGCCCCTGGGTCGAGCGGGTGACCTGGATCGGGCGCGAGGCCGGCCCGCCGCTGGCCAAGGTGGACTACCGGATCGCCGCCGACCACCCGAACGCCGCGGTGCGTTCGCTGCGCCTCCTGGCCGCGGCGTTCCGGGAAGCGCTGCGACGGCCGGACCTGATCCTCGCCTACAACCTGCTGCCCTTCGGGCTGGCCGCGTGGCTGTGCGCGCGGCTGGTGCGCCGGCCCTACGCGGTGGCGGTGATCGGCGGCCCGCGGGAGGTGGCGCGCGGCGGCCATGCCGAGGACAACCGGCTGGTCGCCCGCCACCCGCTGGCCGGGCGGCTGATCGCCCCGCTGCAGCCGAGGGTGCTGCGGGGCGCGCGTTTCGTCACCGTCACCGGCGGCGCGACCCGCGCCGCCCTGGTCGCCGCCGGGGTGCCGGGCGACCGCGTCGTGGCCCTGCCCAGCGCCGTCGATCCCACGCGCTTCCACCCCGCCGGGGCGCCGGCGCGCTGGGACGTGCTGGCGGTGGCGCGGCTGGTGCGGCGCAAGCGGCTGGACCTTCTGCTCGACGTGGCGGAGCGGCTGCGCGCCGGCCGGCCGCGGCTGCGCGTCGGCATCGCCGGCGACGGCCCGCTGCACGGGGTGCTGGCGGCCGAGGTGGCGCGCCGCGGGCTGGCCGGCACCGTGGAGCTGCTGGGCTGGCACGACGACGTGCGCCCGCTGCTGTGGCGGAGCCGCGTGCTGGTGCTGACCTCCGCCGCCGAGGGGCTGCCCCTGTCGATGATCGAGGCGATGGCCTGCGCCCTGCCCTGCGTCGCCCCGGCGGTCGGCGACGTCGCCGACCTCGTGCGCGACGGCGACAACGGCCGTCTGGTGCCGCCCGGCGACGCCGACGCCTGCGCCGCGGCGGTGGCGGCGCTGCTCGACGACGAACGCCGCCGCCGACGCATGGGCGAGGCGGCGCTGGCCACCGTGCAGGCCGGCTTCACCACCACGCACGCCACCGCCCGCTGGCAGGCGGTGCGGGAGCGGTTCCTGCCCTAATAGAACTGGTTGTCGTTGAGGTCGAACGGCTTGACCGGAATGGTCAGCGTGCCCTCCAGCGTCGTGACGTCGAGCACGAAGCCCGGCGTGCGGGCGGCCAGCGGGCCGGGATCGGCGACGAACAGTTGCAGGAAGGCGCGGTCCGGCAGGTTGAGCCCGTCGATGGAGCCGTCGGCGCGGTTCACCATCCGCCCCTCCGACCGCACCACCAGCGCCGGCACGCCGTTGCCGGGAACGGTGTCCCAGCGCAGGCCCGGCAGCGTCGTGTGGCGCAGCCGCATGGAGCGGATGAAGTGGCTGCCGGTGCGGCCGAGGTAGAAGTACAGGTTGTTCAGGTACAGCCGCACCTCGGTGTCCGGCACGCCGTCGCGCAGCGGCATGTCCGAGGCGCCGGCCAGATCGTCGTCGATGGAGCGGCCGAAGACGTAGCAGTAGGACCCCGCCGGCGCCTGCGCCCACGCCGCCGCCGGCAGCGCCGCCAGCGACCCGCCAAGGACGGCCCGCAGGACGGCGCGGCGATGGACCGGGGTGCGCGGGGGTGCCATACTGGCATGGCCTTTCGTCATACGGCGCTCCCATCATGCCATCGGCGCCCGCCTCCCGCCAGTTCCTGCGCAACCTCGGCACCGTGGTGACCGGCGCCGCGGCGGCGCAGGCGGTGGCGCTGGCCGCCGTGCCGCTGCTGACCCGGCTGTACGACCCCGCCGCCTTCGGCGCCTTCGGGCTGCTCGCGGCGCTGTCCGGCATCGCCGCCACGGTGGCCGCCGGCCGTTGGGAGCTGGCGGTGGTGCTGCCGGCGCGCGACGAGGACGCGGCCGGCGTCGTGGCGCTGGCGGCGCTGGCGGCGCTGGGCACGGCGTCGATGGCGGCCGTGGTCCTGGCGGTGGCGGGCGACCGGCTGCCGCGGGCGGAGCTGCTGTGGTGGCTGCCGCCGTCGCTGCTGCTGGCGGCGCTGGCCGAGATCCTGGCGCAGTGGGCCTTGCGGCGCGAGCGCTACCGCCGCGTCGCCGCCGGCCAGGGCGCGCGGAGCGCGGCGACGGTCGCCGCGCAGGCGGCGGCGGGCGCGCTGGCGCCGCTGCCCGCGGGGCTGCTCGGCGGCCACCTGCTCGGGCAGGCGGCGCAGGTGGCGGTGCTCCTGCGCGGGGCGCCGCGCGCCTGGCCGGGGCTGCGCCGGCTGGCGGCGGTGGCGGCGCGTTATCGCGAATTCCCGTTGTTCGGGGCGCCGCAGGCGCTGGTCAACGCGCTGTCGCAATACGGGCCGGCGGTGATGCTGGCGGCGTTCGGCGAGGCGACGGTCGGCCTGTACTGGCTGGCGCTGCGCGTGCTGACGCTGCCCGACGCGGTGCTGAACCAGCCGCTGCGGCAGGTCTTCTACCGCGACGCCAGCCGCGCCGGCGCCGACCTGCGCGCGCGCCTCCTGCGCGCCACGGCGGCGCTGGCGGCGCTCGGGCTGCCGGTGCTGCTGGCGGCGGTGTTGGCCGGGCCGGAGCTGTTCGCCTGGGCGTTCGGGGAGGGCTGGCGGGAGGCCGGCGCGTTCGCCCGCTGGCTGGCGCCCTGGTGGTTCCTCGGCTTCGTCAACGTGCCGAGCGTCGCGGCGATCCCGCTGCTGCACCTGCAGAAGGCCTTCCTCGGCTACGAGGTGGTGCTGGCGGCGGCGCGGCTCGGCGCGCTGGCGGCCGGCGCGGCGGTCGCCGGGCCGCTGACCGCGGTGGCGGCCTACGCGCTGGTCGGGGCGGCGTTCAACGCGGCGTTGGTCGGCTTCGTCCTGCACGCCGCCGCGCCGGCCCGGCGGTGTGCGCCATGATGGAGAACCTGCGCATCAGCCTGTGGCGGGCGTGGCTGCGCCTCAGCGGTCCGGTGCCGGACCACCTCGCCACGCTGGAGCGCCTGCGCGGCGGCCACGGCGCTTGGCAGGAGGAGCGCCTGGCCGCCCTGCTCGCCTTCGCCGCGGAGCGCGTGCCGTTCTACCGCGCCCGGCTGGCCGGCGTGGTGGTGGATGGGCGGGTGCGGCTGGAGCGCTTCACCGACATCCCGCCGCTGACCCGCGCCGAGCTGCGCCGCCATGCCGCCGACCTGACCGCCGAGGGAACCGACCTGCGCCGCTGCCGGGTCAACGCCACCGGCGGCTCGACCGGCGAGCCGGTGCGGGTGCTGGAAGACCCCGGCGCCCGGGCCTGGAACGCGGCGGTGAAGCTGCTGTTCGACGGCTGGAGCGGCTATCGCCCCGGCATGCGCCGCGCCATCCTGTGGACCTCGCAGCACGAGGTGCCGCCGATGCGGCTGCGCCCGCGGCTGGGGCGCTGGCTGCGCGGCGAGCGCTGGGTGGACGCGCTGCGCCTGGACGAGGATCAGCTGCGCGCCGCCGCCGCCGCGCTGGCGGCGTTCCGCCCGCGGCAGATCCTCGCCTTCGCCGACCGCCTGCACGAGATCGCCCGGCTGGTCGAGGCCGGACAGGTGGCGACCATTCCCGTCGACAGCCTGATGGTGTCGTCCTGCCCCTGCACGCCGCACATGCGCGCGGTCATCGAGCGCGCCTTCGCCGCCCCGCTGTTCGACCGCTACGGCTCGCGCGAGCTGGGCGCAGTGGCGGGGGAGCGGGAGCCCGGCGGCGGGCTGGTGGTGGCGCCCACCCACCTGGTCGAGGTGCTGCGCCCCGACGGCAGCCCCGCCCCGCCCGGTGAAGTCGGGGAGCTGGCGGTGACGCTGCTGACCAACCGCGCCATGCCGCTGATCCGCTACCGGATCGGCGACCGCGCCGCCCGGGCCGTGTCGGACGATCCCTGGCCGGTGCTGACCCGCATCGACGGGCGGGCCGGCGACACCTTCCGCGCCGTGGACGGGGCGGTGGTGGACAACGCGCTGTTCCTCTACGCGCTGGAGGAGCGTCCCTGGATCGCCCGCTACCGCGTGGTCCAGGACGCGCCCGACGACGTGCGGGTCGAGGTGGTGCCGGCCGCCCCGCCGCCGCCCGCCGAGGTCGAGGACGTCGCCCGCCGCCTGCGCGCCGTGCTCGGCGACGCCTGCCGGGTCGAGGTGCGGATGGTGGACGCCATCCCGCTCAGCCCGTCCGGCAAGCTCCGCACCCTGGTGAGCCGATGCGCACCCCGGCCGTGAGCCTGTTCGTCGGCAGCTTGGCCGGCGGCGGGGCGGAGCGCACCATGCTGCTGCTCGCCGGCCGCCTCGCCGCCGCCGGGCATGCCGTCGACCTCGTTCTGGCGCGCGCCGAGGGGGCGTTCCGCGACGCCGTGCCGGACGGTGTCCGGCTGATCGACCTGGGCGCGCCGCGCATGCTGGCGGCGGTGCCGCGGCTGGCCCGCTACCTGCGCGCCGAGCGGCCGGCGGCCCTGCTCGCCACCACCGACGCGGCGAACCTCGCGGCGCTGCTGGCGCGGCGGCTGTCCGGGGTGCCGCTGCGCCTGGTGATCCGCCAGTCCGAGGCGGTCTCGCCGAGTCTCGCCGGCGCCGGCCGACGGCGCGACCGCTGGCGGCTGCCGCCGATGCGCTGGCTGTATCCGCAGGCCGACGCGGTGGTCGCCATCTCCTCGGGGGTCGCCGACGACCTCGCCGCGCGCGTCGGGCTGCGCCGCGACGCCGTCACGGTGATCCACAACCCGGTGGACGTGGACCGCGTGCGGGCTCTGGCCGCCCTGCCCGCCGCCCACCCCTGGCTGTCCGACGGCGGACCGCCGGTGGTGCTGGGCGTCGGCCGGCTGGTGCGGCAGAAGGACTTCCCGACCCTGCTGCGCGCCGTCGCGGAACTCCGCCGATCGGCACGCCTGCTGATCCTCGGCGAAGGGCCGGAGCGCGGGGCGCTGACGGCGCTGGCCTCAGGCCTCGGCCTTTCCGGCGCGGTGGACTTGCCCGGCTTCTCCGCCAACCCGTTCGCGGCGATGGCCCGGTCCGCCGTCTTCGCGCTCAGCTCGCGCTGGGAAGGGTTCGGCAACGTGCTGGTGGAAGCGCTGGCCTGCGGCTGCCCGGTGGTCAGCGCCGACTGCCCGAGCGGCCCGGCGGAAATCCTGGGGCAGGGGCGCTGGGGAACGCTGGTGCCTCCCGGCGACGCGGCGGCGCTGGCCGCGGCGCTGGAGGCCGCGCTGGCCGACCCCGGTGACCCGGCCGCCCGCCGGACCCGGGCCGACGCGTTCGCGCCGGACCGCGCGGTCGCCCGCTACGCCGCGGTCCTCGGTCTGCCGCCGCCGTCACAGTCCTGCCGTTGAACGTGCGTGCGAGCGGTCGCTGCGCAACAGCACCTCAGCCAACGGCAGCAAGCAAGTGCGTTGCGCGCCTCACCCGACCGTGCGGCCGGGGCGCGATGACGCCGTGGAGGCGAGAGCCGCGACCGCCAGCGCGAGGGGCGCGAACGAGACCCAGAGGACCGAATCCCATCCGTACGTCGTCAGCAGGCCCCCGGACGCGAAGGAGCCCAAGGCCATCGTCCCGAACACGAGGAAATCGTTGAGCGACTGCACCCGCGTCCGTTCCTCGGAACGGTGGCACTCCAGCACGAGAGCCGACGCGCCCAGGAAGCCGAAGTTCCAGCCGACGCCCAGCAGGATCAGGCTCAGCCAGAAATGCGCCACATCCACCCCCGCCAGCCCGACCGCGGCGGAGGCGGCGATCAACGCCAACCCAGCGGCCACCATGCGAGGGGCGCCGAAGCGCGCGATCAGTCGCCCGGTAACGAAGCTCGGGGCATACATCGCGATCACGTGCCACTGCAGGCCGAGGTTGGACGACTCCTGCGACAGACCGCACAGCCGCATCGCCAACGGGGCGGCCGTCATGATGAAGTTCATGAGCAGGTACGACACGATCCCGCAGATCACGGCGGTGATGAAACGGGGCTGGCGGGTGATGGCGCCGATCGGGCGACCGCCGGCCAGCTCCGCCGCTGTCGGCATCGGAAGCCGGACGCCGAGCAGGATGAGGGCGGAGACACCGGCCACGGCGGCTTGTGCCAAGTAGGTGGCCGCGAACAGGTGGGGCGGCCACAGGTCCATCGTGTGGGTGACGAGCTGCGGGCCGATGACCCCGGCGAACACCCCGCCCGCCATCACGGCGGACATGGCTCGCGGACGTCGCTCCGGAGGCGCGCAATCGGCGGCGGCGAAGCGGAAGGAGAGGACCACGGCGGCATAGGCCCCACCGAAGATCATCGCCGCGCAGAACAGCCAGAACGAGCCCAGCACGACCCCCAGGGCGGACAGCAGGCCGACGAGGACGCCGCATCCTGTCCCCGCCAGGAACGCGGCTCGGCGGCCGTGGCGCCGGGCGATGGCGCCGGCCGGCAAGGTGCACACCGCCATCCCCACCACGAAGATGGAGATCGGCAGCGTCGCCAGGGCCGGGCTGGGCGCGAGCGTGTTGCCGACGATGGCGCCCGTTGCGTACACGACCACCGCGTTCGCGCCGGCCAGCGCCTGCGCGACGGCCAGCCGCAGGACGTTGCCCAGCTCATGGCCATACGGGTCCGCGGGCACAAGTCCGGTGTTGCTGCTGGCTTCGGCTTGAGACATGGGATCCCTCAGGCTGTGCGTTGAGCGCGCGGCGCACCGGAAAGGCGCTGGTTTCGGCAATGCCGATGGGGGCGATTGACCCAGGATTAGCCGTTGCCCCTTATGAGCGGAAATAGTTTTTTCTCATGGAAGAGTGAGCGGGGATCATGGATGCCTGATCGCCAGCTTCTTGTGACCTTGCGGAAGGTGGACCGTCCGGGCAGCGTCGCCGCCGCCAACCGGCTCAACGTCGGCCAGTCGGCGCCGAGCCACACGATCCGCAAACTGCCTCGCAGACAACAAAAAACCCGCTGATTTCGCGAACGAAATCAGCGGGTTGATTTGGTAGCAGCGGAGGGATTTGAACCCCCGACCAAGGGATTATGATTCCCCTGCTCTACCACTGAGCTACGCTGCCGTCGGGTCCGGTCGTTTCCGGCCGGGGCCGCTTACATAGGCGATCATTTTCGAGGTGTCAACACCCTGTTTCGTCAGGCTTCGGCACCCGCGATCCAGCCGCCACCGAGCACCCGGTCGCCCCGGTAGACCACGCACGCCTGCCCCGGCGCCACGCCGTATTGCGGCTCGGCCAGCGTCACCTGCGCGCCGCCGCCGTCGGTCAACCGCACCGTCGCCGCGGCCGGCGGCTGGGCGGAGCGCAGCTTGACCTCCACCGCCAGCTCCTCGCCCTCATCCAGCTCGGGGCCGAGCCAGTTCACCTCGCGCACCAGCACCCGTGCACGCGCCAGTTGGCGGCGCGGGCCGACCACGACGCGGCGGGCCGGCGCGTCGAGGCGGACAACGAACAACGGCTCGTCCTCGCCCTTGAGGCCGCCGATTCCCAGGCCCTTCCGCTGGCCCACCGTGTAGTGGACGATGCCCTCGTGCCGGCCGAGCACACGGCCATCGACGTGCACGATCTCGCCCGGTTCGATGGCGCCGGGGCGCAGCTTCGCCACCACGTCGGCATAGGAACCGTTCGGCACGAAGCAGATGTCCTGGCTGTCCGGCTTCGCCGCCACCTCCAGGCCGTAGCGATCGGCCAGAGCCCGCGTCTCCGACTTGGTCAGGCCACCCAGCGGGAAGCGCAGGAAATCCAGCTGCTCCTGCGTGGTAGCGAACAGGAAATAGCTCTGGTCGCGCGCCGGGTCGATGGCGCGGTGCAGCTCCGCCCCGCGCTCGCCGCCCAGGCGACGCACGTAGTGGCCGGTCGCCAGCGCCTCGGCACCGAGGTCGCGCGCGGTGTTCAGAAGGTCGCGGAACTTGACCCGCTGGTTGCAGCGCACGCAGGGGATCGGCGTCTCGCCGCGCAGGTAGGTGTCGGCGAAATCGTCGATCACGTCCTGGCCGAAGCGGCTCTCGTAATCGAGCACGTAGTGCGGGATGCCGATACGGTCGGCAACCTGCCGGGCGTCGTAGATGTCCTGCCCGGCGCAGCAGGCGCCCGGCTTCTGCACCGCCAGCCCGTGGTCGTACAGCTGCAGCGTGACGCCGACCACGTCGTAGCCCTCCTCGCGCAGCAGCGCGGCGGTGACCGACGAATCGACGCCGCCGGACATCGCCACGACGACGCGGGTGTCCTTGGCGGGCTTTGAAAAACCGAGGGAATTCATGGCGCCCTATATGGGCCGGAGCGGTGGGCAGACAACCGTGCCCGGCTGCATCCCCTCTCCCCTCCGGGGAGAGGGTAAGGGTGAGGGGGTCCCGCACGGCGGACGTCCGGCGTCCCCCGCAAACCCCCTCACCCGGTCCTTCGGACCACCCTCTCCCCGGAGGGGAGAGGGTAGATCGCTCAGCCCTTCATCGCGTTGCGCGTGCCGCCGGGCAGGCGCACGGTCAGGCCGTCCAGCTCCTCGGTGATGATGATCTGGCAGCCCAGGCGCGAGGTCTTGGTCAGGCCGAAGGCGAGGTCCAGCATGTCCTCCTCGTCCTCGCTCGCCTCGTTCAGCACGTCGAACCACTCCGGCTCGACGACGACGTGGCAGGTCGAGCAGGCGAGCGAACCCTCGCACGCGCCCTCCAGGTCCAGGCCGTGCTTGTGCGCGACCTCCAGCACGGACAGGCCGAGCGGCGCGTCCACCTCCTTGCGGGTGCCATCGGGCTGGATGAAGGTCATCTTCGGCATGGAACGGGGACTCCTCAGGCGTTCGTCTCTTATGGGGTCTTGTCGGTGAAGGCGGCGCGGCGCTCGCGCGCGGCCTCGGCAATGGCTTCCAGGTCCTCCAGCCGGGCCAGCACGCGCGCGGCGTTGCCGGTCAGCCCGGTGCGGAAGGCGATGGACAGGTCGCGGATGCAGGCCTCGATGCGGTGGACCACGTCCAGCGCCACCCGGTCCACCGCCGCCGCGTCGGGGGCGGCGGCGAGGTCGCCGCGCAGGTCCATGGCGTCGGGGTCGTCGGCGGGCGACGCCGCGACACGCTCGATGCCCAGCATCTCCAGCAGGTAGCGGGCGCGGCGGACGGGATCGCGCAGCACCTCGTAGGCCGCGGTCATCGCCTCGGCCTGGGCGCGGGCGTGCGCCTGCTGGCGCGCGCCGCGGGCGACGAAACGCTCGGGGTCCAGCGCCTTGGTCAGGCCGGCGTGCTGGCGGCCCAGCTGCTCCAGGTTGATGTCGAAGCGGCATTCCAGGTTGAGCCGCGCGAAGTGGTCCAGCTCGCGCGGCGGCAGGACGGCGCCGCAGCCGTGGCAGAACAGAGCACGCGCCGACACCGAGCGGCCGCACAGCCAGCACGGCTGCATGTCGCCGGCGATGGTGCCGGCGATGCGAGGACCGTTGCCGTTGTCCGACTGGCTCATGCGGGCTTTCCGTTGGACGCACGTGCACGGGCGGACGCCCGTTTCCGGCGCGTCATACCGGCATCGGCGGCGCGACGCAACACCGGGATACGTTTAACGCGCCACGGGGCCATCATTGCGCGAGCCGAAGACGCCGGGCCATGGCGGTCCAGGCGGCGAGGAAACGGTCGACGTCCTCCGCCGTGCTGCCCCAGCCCAGGCTGATGCGCAGCGCCGATCCGGCCAGCGAGTCGTCCGCCCCCATGGCGCGCAGCACGTGCGACGCCCTGACCTTGCCGCTGGAGCAGGCCGAGCCGGCGCTGACCGCGATTCCCGCGAGGTCGAGCGCCATCACCTGCGTCTCGCCGCTCGCACCGGGCAACGCCAGGCAGGAGACGTTGCCCACCCGCGGCGCGCCCGCACCCATCACGCGGGCCGCCGGCACCGCCGCCAGCGCGCGCGCCTCCAGGGAATCGCGCAGGGATGCCAGGCCCTGCGCCGCCGCCATGTCCTCCAGCGCCAGCGCCGCAGCGGCGCCGAACCCGGCGATGCCCAGCAAATTCTCGGTGCCGGCGCGGCGCCGCCGCTCCTGTCCGCCGCCATGCAGCAGGGGCTCCGGCTCGACGCCCTCGGCCAGCAGCAGCGCGCCGACTCCGGCCGGGCCGCCGATCTTGTGCGCCGACAGCGTCAGCAGGTCGGCGCCGAGGTCCGGCATGGAAAGCGGCAGCCGCCCCGCCCCCTGCACGGCATCGCAGTGGAGCAGCGCGCCGTGCGCGTGGGCGATGCGCGCCGCCTCGGCGACCGGCTGGATGACGCCGGTCTCGTTGTTGACCAGCATCAGCGACACCAGCGCCGGCCCGCCGTCCGACAGCAACCGCTCCAGGGCATCGAGGTCGGCGACTCCGCGCGAATCGACGGGGATGCGGGCGGCGTCGGGCGCGGCGGCGAGCACCGAGTCGTGCTCGACGGCGGAGACGATCGGGCGCCGGCCGGGAAAGCCGCGCAGCGCCAGATTGTTCGCTTCGGTGCCGCCGGCGGTGAACACCACCCGCGTCGGCGCGGCGCCGGCCAGCGCGGCGACCCTGGCCCGGGCGTCCTCGACGGCGCGCCGCACCGCGCGGCCGTGCCCGTGCACCGAGGACGGGTTGCCGACGAGGTCGAGCGCCGCCGCCACGGCCGCCTTCACCCCCGGCTTCAGCGGCGCGGAGGCGTTGTGGTCGAGATAGACGCGGCGGTCAGAGGGCATGGCGGGGCTGGTCAGCATCGGGTGTGCCGGCTTTTACCACAGAGGCACAGAGGCACAGAGAGGCACAGAGGAAAATCGAACTCTGTGCCTCTGTGTCTCTGTGTTTTCCGCCCGGCGAAGCGAGGAGCGCGGACCGGCGTGCAGACTCACTCCGCCGCGACGGCGGGGTCGGCGCGTTCGGCGCGGGCCATGATGCTGGTGCCGATGACCCGCTTCTCCACCACGTCGGCGATGGTGACCGAGCTGAGGTACATGTGGATCTGGTTGCCCAGTTCCTCCCACAGGTCGTGCGTCAGGCAGCGCGAGCGGTTGGTGCGGCAGCCCTGCGGCGTGATGTTGGCGCAGCGGGTGGTGCGGATCGGCTCGTCCACCGCCAGGATGATGTCGGACACCCGCGTGTTGTCGGCCGTGTAGGCCAGCAGGTAGCCGCCGCCGGGGCCGCGCACGCTCTTCACCAAGCCGCCCTTGCGGAGCTTGGCGAACAGCTGCTCGAGGTAGGAGAGCGAGATCTCCTGCCGTTCGGCGATGTCGGCCAGGGCGACGGGGCTGCCGTTGCTGTTGGCCGCGAGGTCGACCATCGCCATCACGGCGTAGCGCCCCTTCGTGCTCAGTCTCATCTCTCTACCTCTCCCTTTTCTTGTTCCGGCCCGCCGACCGCAGCGGCCGGCCGGTTCTCAACAGGGCCCCAGCGGGCCGGCGTCGGCCGTGGCGCGCTCGCGCGCCGGCTGGGGGTCTTCCGCCAGGATTCCGCCGGAGCGCTCCTGCTCCAGTTCCTCGACCCGCCGCCGCAGCGTGCCGACCTGATCGAGCAGGCCGGACAGCGCGCGCGCCACCGGGTCGGGGATGTCGCCGCACGGCGTGCCGTACGGCAGGAACGTGTTGGTCTCGGCCTTGTCGCGCGGCACCACCACGCGGGCGGCGACGCCGACCATGCTGGCGCCCGCCGGCACGTCCTTCACCACCACGGCGTTGGAGCCGATGCGCGCCCCCTTGCCCACCGTGATGGCGCCCAGCACCTTGGCGCCGGCGCCGACGACGACGCCGTCCTCCAGCGTCGGGTGGCGCTTGCCGTGGTGCAGCGCGGTGCCGCCCAGCGTGACGCCGTGGTAGAGCACCACGTCGTCGCCGATCTCCGCCGTCTCGCCGATCACCACGCCCATGCCGTGGTCGATGAAGAAGCGGCGGCCGATGGTGGCGCCGGGGTGGATCTCGATGCCGGTCAGGAACCGCGCGGCCTGCGAGAGAAAGCGCGCCAGCAGCTTCCACTCGCGGTCCCAGCAGTAATGGGCGATCCGGTGCATCAGCAGCGCGTGCAGGCCGGGATAGCACAGCACGACCTCCAGCCGCGAGCGCGCGGCCGGATCCCGTGCGATGATCCCGTCGATCTCTTCGCGAAGATGCTTGAACACCGTATCACCCGCCGTGGTATAGTCCGCGCTCTTACCTCTCCACTTCGGTCCGAGCGACGTTCGTACGCGGCCGATCGCGTGGGTTGCCCCGAACGTACCATCGACGCATATATGATGACCAAGCAAAACGGTCAAGAATTGTGTTGGCGAAAAACGTGGCGCCCCGTGCGAGTCCACATTAGCTTGTCCCGCGCTGGCAGGTCCCGTCCTGGCAGTCGTTCACGTCATTCGAGTTCGCGCCAGGATCGTCGCCCCAATGCCTGAAGTGATCATCAACGGCCCGGCCGGCCGACTGGAAGGTCGCTACACCCATGGCAAGGCGCAGAACGCGCCGGTCGCCCTTCTGCTTCATCCGCACCCGCAGCACGGCGGGACGATGAACAACAAGGTGGTGTTCACCCTCTTCCAGGCGTTCACCAAGCGCGGCTATTCGGCCCTGCGCTTCAATTTCCGCGGCGTCGGCCGCAGCCAGGGCAGCTACGACAAGGGCGAGGGGGAACTGGCGGACGCCGCCGCCGCGCTCGACTGGCTGCAGACCTACAACCCCAACGCGTCGCTGTGCTGGATCGCGGGGGTGTCGTTCGGCTCGTGGATCGGCATGCAGTTGCTGATGCGTCGGCCGGAGATCGACGGCTTCGTCAGCGTGTCGCCGCCGGCCAACCTGTTCGACTTCTCGTTCCTGGCGCCCTGCCCGTCGTCCGGCCTGATCATCAATGGCGAGAAGGACGAGCACGTGCCGCAGGCGGCGGTGACCAAGCTGGTGACCAAGCTGTCGCACCAGAAGGACATCCGCATCGACCACCGCGTGGTGCCCGGCGCCAATCACTTCTTCGTGAACCGCACGGACGATCTGGCCGTGCAGGTGGACGACTATCTCGACCGCGCGCTGGGCAATCCGCTGACGGCGGTGGCGGAGGGATAAGGGCGGACCCGAAGGTCCGCCCGCAGGTCCTCACCCGACCTTCTCGACCGTGCCGTCCAGCGCCATGATCAGCAGCTCGACGCCCAGGTCCGGGTGCTTCTCGCGGATCATCGCGCCCAGCTTGCCGAGCACCTCGGCGTGCACCGCCGTCTCCTTGGTGCGGTCGTCCTTCAGGTCCTGGCCCAGGAAGACCTTGTAGGCGCCGCAGTCGCGGTGATCCATGACGATCACCTTCTTGATGCCGTGCAGCGCCTTGGCGACCTCGACGTGCTTCCAGAAGGTCTGGCCCCAGGCGGGCTCCTTCTCGGTCAGCGCGCCCAGGCCGGCGCCGGCCAGGATGACGTGGTCGTAGTTGTTGTTCAGGCCGCGGCCGTCCATGTAGCGCACCACGTCGTCCACCAGCCGGTAGTCCATGCAGGACAGCAGCAGCGCTTCGACGTTGCCGGCCGCCGCGGCGTGCCGGACCGGCGTGGCGCTCAGCAGCATGGCGCCGCCGCCCAGCGCTGCGAGCTTCAGGAAGGTGCGGCGGTCGCCGGCGGCCGGGCGGTGGCAGCTGCAGTCGTGGTCGTGACGGTGCATGGGTGTCTCCCTGGAGATAATCGGTACTCCGGACGATACCTGAGCAATCCACGCATGCATTAACACTTTCGCGTCACGGGCTGTGACAACGCCCGCCGGTCACCGGCACCGGCACCCCGGTGGTGGTCGGCAGGCTGAGCGGCAGGCCGAGGCGCGAGCGCACCGCCAGATAGGCGAAGGCCTGCGCCTCCAGCGCGTCGCCGTCCCAGCCCACGCTCTCCACCGGATCGACGGGCGCGCGCAGGCGGTCGCGCAGCATCTCCATCAGCGTCGTGTTGTGCCGGCCGCCGCCGGTGACCAGCCAGCGCTTCGGCGGCTGCGGCAGGTGCGGCAGCACGCGTTCCACCGCGAAGGCGGTGAAGGCGGTCAGCGTCGCCGCCCCGTCCTCCGGCGACAGGTCGCGCACCGGCGCCGCGTCGAAGGCGTCGCGGTCCAGGGACTTCGGCGCCGGCCGGTCGAAGTAGGGGTGGTCGAGCAATTCGGTCAGCGCCAGCGCGTGCACGGCGCCGCTGCGCGCCAGCTGCCCGCCCTCGTCGTAGCGCCGGCCGGTCTTCGCCAGCACCCAGTCGTCCACCAGCGCGTTGGCCGGGCCGGTGTCGCAGGCGATGACGTCGTCCTCCCCCTCGCCGATCCACGTCACGTTGCCCACCCCGCCCAGGTTCAGCACCGCCAGCGGCCGCGGCAGGCCGGAGGCGAGCGCGCGGTGGAACAGCGGCACCAGCGGCGCCCCCTGCCCGCCCGCCGCCACGTCGGCGGTGCGGAAGTCGTGCACCACGGTGATGCCGGTGCGCTGCGCCAGCAGGGCGCCGTTGCCGATCTGCCAGGTGCGGCGCTCGTGCGGCGCGTGCAGGATGGTGTGGCCGTGGAAACCGATGAGGTCGACGTCCGCCGCGCTCACCCCGGCCTGCGCCAGCAGGGCCTGCACCGCCGCGGCGTGCGCCTCGGTCAGATCGCGCTCGACGTCGGCGACGTCGCCCTTGCCGCCCAGGCAGGCGCGCAGCCGGGCGCGGAAGCCGTCATCGTAGGGCGTGAAGTGGAAGGCCAGCGGCTCGACCCGGTCCAGGCCGTCGGTGCGCACCAGGGCTGCGTCGATGCCGTCCATGGACGTGCCGCTCATCAGGCCGACGACCGTCTGCATGCACCTTCTCCTTGCATTGCCGGGTGGCGAGCATAGCCCCCGCCGGCGGAATTGTCCGCACCGGCGTTCCGTGCTAACAGACGCGACCCCTCTCCCCGTCAGACGAAGACCGGCCATGACCACGCTGAAATCGGATTTCCTGCGCACCTTGCAGGAGCGCGGCTTCATCCACCAGTGCACCGACACGGACGCCCTGGACACCAAGGCAGCCGCGGGTCCGATCGTCGGCTATATCGGGTTCGACTGCACGGCGGACAGCCTGCACGTCGGCGGCCTCATCCAGATCATGATCCTGCGCTGGATGCAGAAGACCGGCCACAAGCCGATCGTGCTGATGGGCGGCGGCACGACGAAGATCGGCGACCCGAGCTTCCGCGACGAGAGCCGGCCGCTGCTCGACGACGCGGCGATCCAGCGCAACATGGACGGCATCAAGAAGGTCTTCTCCAAGTACCTGACCTTCGGTGACGGCCCGACCGACGCGGTGATGGTCAACAACGCCGACTGGCTGGACGCGCTGCACTACATCCCGTTCCTGCGCGACATCGGCCGCCACTTCACCATCAACCGGATGATGAGCTTCGAGTCGGTGAAGATCCGCCTCGACCGCGAGCAGCCGCTGACGTTCCTGGAATTCAACTACATGATCCTCCAGGCCTACGACTTCATGGAGCTGTCGCGGCGCGTCGGCTGCGTGCTGCAGATGGGCGGCTCGGACCAGTGGGGCAACATCGTCAACGGCGTCGAGCTGACCCGGCGCGTCGACGGCAAGGAGGTGTTCGGCCTGACCTCGCCGCTGCTGACCACCGCGTCGGGCGCCAAGATGGGCAAGACGGCGGCGGGCGCGGTGTGGCTCAACGCCGAGAAGTTCAGCCCGTACGAGTTCTGGCAGTACTGGCGCAACACCGAGGACGCCGACGTCGGCCGCTTCCTGCGCCTGTTCACCGAGCTGCCGCTGGACGAGGTGGCGCGCCTGGAAGCCCTGGAGGGCGCCGGCATCAACGAGGCGAAGAAGGTGCTGGCCACCGAGGTGACCGCGCTCGCCCACGGCCGCGCGGCGGCCGAGGAGGCCGCCGAAACCGCGCGCCGCACCTTCGAGCAGGGCGCCGCGGCCGAGGGCCTGCCGACCATCGAGGTGCCGCGCGCCGCGCTGGAGGCCGGCGTGCCGCTGGTCGACCTGTTCGTCACCGCCGGCCTGACCGCGTCGAAGGGCGAGACGAAGCGCAAGATCAAGGAAGCCGCGCTGAAGCTGAACGACGCCGCGGTGACCGACGAGGCGGCGACGGCGACGCTTTCGGATCTCTCCGGCGAGGGCGTCATCAAGCTGTCGTTCGGCAAGAAGAAGCACGCGCTGGTGAAGGCGGTATAAGTCTCCGCATCGAGCCCCCACCCAAACCCTCCCCCACTTCGCGGGGGAGGGCTTTCAAGGCTGGCGGCGGAGTTCCTCCCCCCGCGAAGTGGGGGAGGTTGGGTGGGGGGGGACCAGCGCCCGCACTCCCCACTCCTCAGTTCCGATGCTCCTCCAGCCCCGGCGTCGTCGGCGCGGGTGAGCCGTCGCCCTTGCCCCGCCCCAGGAAGAACAGGTTGCGCAGGAAGCCCGGCGCCAGCACGGCCAGCGGGTTGACCGACACCACCGGATCCGCCATCGGTCCCTCGACGTGCCACGTCGCGGCGAAGATGCCCTGCCCCGCCCCGCCGCTCAGCACGTCGCCCAGCAGCGGGATCTGTCCGATGATGCGGTTGATGCCATAGACCGGCACGATGGTGCCGCGCAGGTTGGCCACGTCGGTGCCGAGGTCGATGTCGCCCTCCGCGGTCAGGCCCAGCGCGCTGCCGGACGTGCGCAGGTCCTTCAGCGTCAGCAGCCGCCCCTCCTTGCGGAAGGTGCCGGTCAGCCGGCCGAACTGAATGCCCTTGCCGCCGCCGACCAGCTCGGCGAAGCCGCTCGGCGAAATGGCGTTGAGGATGCGCGCCAGCGTCGGCACGTCGACCGCCGTGTAGTCGGTCATCTCCACCTGCCCCTCGATGACCGCGTCGGCGCGCGGCTCCACCGTGGTGCCGGTGATCTTCAGGGTGCCGCCCTGGATACGGTCGGTGACGTCGAGCATGCGCAGCACCGTCCCGGCGTCCTGGCCGACGATCGACACCTCGTGCCGCCGCCCGCTCCCCGGCCCGCCGCCCGGCGGCCCGTAGCGCACGGTCAGCGAGCCCTTGTCCCCCGCCTTCGCCTGCACGTCGAGCCGGTTCCACGCCACGCCGTCGTTGCGCAGGTCGGCGGTCACCTGGGTGAGTTGCCGCCCCTCGCCGAACACCACGCGGCCGAGCCGGGCGTTGATCGCCAGCGGCTTGCGCTTCGGCTCGTCAGCGTTGGAGGCGGCGCGGTTGTGCTTGAGGAAGGCCTCCAGGTCCAGGCTCTCTCCGGTCACCGTCACCGCGTAGCCGCCGTCGCGCGGCACCAGCTCGCCCCGCGCCCGGGTGCGGCCGAGCGTCAGCTCGTTCACCAGGATGCGCGACAGCGCGGTGCCGCCGGCGGCCAGCTCGACCACGCCGCCGGCCTTCAGCCCGCCGCCCTCGACGCCGATGCCGGTGACCCTGGAGACCTTGTCCTTCTGGAACTCCAGAGCGAAGCGGCCGGTGGCGGCGGTGCCCGGCGGCTTGGTCCAGCCCAGTTCGGGGATGCTCAGCGTCGTCTTGCCCAGGTCCAGCGTGCCGGTCAGCGCGAGGCGTTTGGAGCGGTCCACGGTGAACACGATGTCGGTGCCCACCGGTCCCTCGGCGTAGCCGGCCGGGTCGGGGATGAAGCGGGTGAAGTCGGCGGCCGACGGCGTCGCCTTCACGGCCACGCGGGTGCGCGGCCCGCGCGCCGTGGAATCGAAGGACTCGCGCCAGTCCACGCTGGCCGGCACGCCGTCCAGCTTGGCGGTGCCCTTCACCGCCATGCCCTTGGTGGTGAGGTTCACCTCCACCGCGCCGTCGGTGGCGTCCAGCCCGGCCGCCACCTTCTCGATGCCCACGCCGGTCGCCTTGCCGGTGACGCCGACCTCCACCTGCTCCACCTTGAGGTCGACCAGCAGCGGGAACTGCAGGTGCAGCCGGGCGTCCACCATGCCGGCGGTGCGGCGCGGGTCGATGTCCAGGCGCTTGGGGTATTCCAGCGGCGGGTTGTTCAGCGCGGTCAGGATGGTGCGCAGCGGCCCCTGCATCGGCACGTCGATGACGATGTTCTCCTTGCCGCCGAGGTCGCGGATCTCGATGACGCCGTCGCCGACCTTCACGTCGTCGATGTGGCCGCCCTGGGTGTGGATCGTGAAGGTCTTGCCGTCGGTGGTCGCCCGCACCTTGGCGACGCCGAGCACCGGCGGCAGCGGCCGGAAATACTCGACGTCCATGCCCTCGCCCTCCATCGCCACGTCCACCAGGGTGGGCGTGAAGGCCGCGAGGTCGTCGCGCGGCGCGGCCCCGGCGAAGCGCGCCGTCGCCTCGTGCACCACGCCCTTGGACAGGTTGGTCACCACCCACTCGCGGGCGTTCGGCGACACCGGGACCGGCCACCAGCGGTGCAGGTCGTCGAGCGGCACGCCGCGCGCCGTCGCCTCCGCCGCCACCGTCAGGTCGGAGCCCGAAACGCCGACCTGCGCACCGGCCTGGATGGTCGGTCCGCCGAGGTCGAGGGTCAGCGCCTCCAGCGACAGCCGCTCGGCCTGCCGGTCGCCCGACGCCCGCAGGGACAGCGAGGCGACGTCGAGCGGTGCCTCGAACAGGGTCGGAAGGTCGAGGCGTCCGGAGCCGGCGGCAAGGTCGACACGGCCGCGATTCGGCATGAACCGACGGTCCAGGTCGAGGTCCGCGGTGCCGGAGACCGGCAGCGCCGCCGCCGCCAGCGGCGCCAGATCCGGCGCCAGCCCGGCCAGCGCCGCCGGAACGAGGTCGCGCAGCTCCGCCACCACGCGCGGGCCGCCGTTGCCGGGGGTGGCGGTGGCGCGCAGCTCGGCGGTGCGCCCGCCGGCCGCCAGCGTCAGCAGCGCGGTGCCGATCGGGCCGTCCGGCTCGTCCATCAGGGTGCCGCTGCCGCCCAGCTGCGCCTCGGCCAGCGCCAGCGCCATGTCCTCGACGGTCAGCTTCTTCGCGGCCAGGTCCAGCTCGCCGCGGGCGCGGGCGGAGCGCACGGCGTAGGGCTCCGGCCGCACCGGCAGGCCGAGGCTGCCGGCCCCGGCGGCGAGGTCGAAGCGCAGGCGCACCGGACGGAACTCGGGATCCAGCACCGCCGCCAGCGTGCCGCTGACCGGCACCGCGGCGGCGCGCAGCGGCTCCAGCGCCGGCGCCACCTGCGCCAGCGCCGCGAGGTCGAGGTCGTCCACCCGGACCGACGCGGTGGTGCTGCCGTCCGGCGCGCGGTAGGTGCCGGTGGCCTCCACCGTGGTCGGGCGGCCGCCGAGGTCGAGCGTCAGCCGGGCGCGGCCGTCGATGCCGTCATCGCCCCGGTGCAGCGCGATATCGGCGCGCGAGGCGTGCCAGGACAGGCCGAGCTGCCGGTTCTCCACCCGCAGGTCGGCGCCGGCCACGGTCAGCCGGCGCAGCAGGCCCAGCGTGCGGTCCCGCGACGGCGGCCGGCGCAGCGTGTCGAGCAGGTCGGCGGTCACCTCGGTGCCGGCTTCCGGTTCGGAGGTGCTGGCGCCCTCCGGTCCGGCGTCGCGCACGTCGAAGCCGTAGCGGCCGTCCTCGTGGCGGATGACGGTGAGCTGCGGCCGGATCAGGTCGAGCCGCGTCGGCGCCAGGTTGCCGAGCAGCAGCTCGCGCAACGACAGGCCGATGCCCAGCTCCGGCACCGCGGCGATCGGCGCGCCCCCTTCGCCGGCGACGCGGACCTGCCGGGCGCGCAGGTCGAGGATGGAGGCGCCGGTCTCCGCCTCGCCGGCCCAGCTGAGCACCAGCGAGCCGATGGCGACGTCGATGCGGGCGTCCTCGCCCTCCAGCGCGCGCTCGATGTACGGCGCCAGCGCGTCCACCGCGACCGGCCCCTGCGCCAGCCGCCACACCAGCGCCCCGGCACCGGCCAGCACGGCGGCGAGCAACAGGGTCGCGCCCCAGCCGAGGAGCCGGGCGGTGCGGCGGATTGCCCTCCCCCTCTCCCCTCTAGGGAGAGGGCTGGGGTGAGGGGGTCCCGCGGTGAGGCCGTCCTCTGTCACCCGAAGACCCCCTCACCCCGGCCCTCTCCCCGGAGGGGAGAGGGAGAATGGACGTTGACCATGGCGGTTGAGATGCGCAGTCTGCCCGTCTGCACAAACAGCGAGCACGCCATGCCCGTCGCGTTCCCCGCCCCGTTGCCGAAGCCCTTCGACCCTGCGCAGGCCCAGTTGGGCCGGGAGCGCTGGCGGGAGGAGGCGGCCAAGGGCGGGCCGGAGCTGACGGCCTGGGCCGAGGCGTTCGCCGCCGACCCCACGGGGGCCGCGCTGATCGACGCGGTGTGCGGCAACAGCCCGTACCTCGGCCAGTCGCTGACGCGCGAGATTCCCTTCGTCCGCCGCGCGGTGGAGGACGGCTTCGACGCCACCTTCTCCGCCCTGATGGCCGAGCTGGAGCGGGACTTCGCGGCCGAGCGCGACATGGACCGGCTGATGACCGGGCTGCGCATCGCCAAGCGGCGCGCGGCGCTGCTGATCGGGCTGGCCGACATCACCGGGTCCTGGACGCTGGAGCAGGTGACGGGCGCGCTGAGCGACACCGCCGAGACAGGGCTCCGCCTCGCCGCGAACCACCTGCTGCGCAGGGCGGCGGAGGCCGGCACGCTGACGCTGCCGGATCCGGAGCGTCCGTGGGAAGGGTCGGGCCTGATCGTTCTCGGCATGGGGAAACTGGGCGCGCGCGAACTCAACTATTCCAGCGATATCGACCTGATCGTTCTGTACGACGACGCCGTCGTGAAGACGGCCCAGCCGGACAACCTCGCCCGGACCTTCATCCGACTGGCGCGCGATCTGGTGCGCATTATGGATGAACGGACCAGGGACGGCTACGTCTTCCGCACCGACCTGCGCCTGCGCCCCGACCCCGGCGCCACGCCGCTGGCGGTTTCCGTCACCGCCGCCGAAATTTATTACGGCAGCGTCGGCCAGAACTGGGAGCGCGCGGCCATGATCAAGGCCCGCCCGGTGGCCGGCGACATGGAGGCGGGCAAGGCCTTCATGCGCTTCCTGGAGCCGTTCGTCTGGCGCCGCCACCTGGACTTCGCGGCGATCCAGGACATCCACTCGATCAAGCGGCAGATCAACGCGCACAAGGGCCACCGCGAGGTGACCGTCAACGGCCACGACATCAAGGTCGGCCGCGGCGGCATCCGCGAGATCGAGTTCTTCGCCCAGACCCAGCAGCTGATCTTCGGCGGCCGCGACCCGCGCGTGCGCATCGCCCCGACGCTGATGGCGAACGAGGCGCTGCGCGACGTCGGGCGCGTGCCGGCGCAAACGGTGGAGGATCTTG
>Ga0196970_1000430_pt1 | contig 49526 bp, 57 predicted proteins | sample S1v_513CmetaG_FD_148672 | JGI IMG/M metagenome (GOLD analysis project Ga0196970, IMG submission 148672) | Soil microbial communities from Anza Borrego desert, Southern California, United States - S1+v_5-13C | ecosystem: Environmental > Terrestrial > Soil > Desert | place: USA: California... | reverse complement strand
GAATCAGAGAGGTTGAAGACAACGTGATTCCAATCTGAAATGCAAACAATGAGATCGGAAACAGCGGATCGAAAAACCCGCTGGTGCTGTAGCCTGATTCAGGTATGGGAAACAAATTTGATTCAATCTCAATCGCCAAAGTCGTAATCCACTTCCCATGTTTCTGGTCTTGCGGCTATCTCTGATTCAATAGCCTCAAGTTCACATTGCTGTTTATGCGGCTTTATGCCAGTTGGCTCTTGCCACCAATCGACTATGCAGACGCAATCTGATTCGATGGTCCATTCATATATGATTCCATCTTTTTCATAAAATTGAGTACTAGCCACTGGGGTTCCTCGCTTTTGCTTGCTTTGCCAGACTCAGAATAGCAATTGCATCCTTGGCCCTGCTGCCGCCATCGAGTGCCAAGACTGTGACACTCGCTAGAATCGCTTCATTGTTCTTGGCTTCTAGATTCCGCTGAAGGGCTTCTGCTTCAAGTGCATACCATTCTAGGGTATTGATGATTCGATCGAGTGCAAGACTATTCATCAGCAATGCCCTCTCTGCTCACTCACTTTCGTGAATGCATCATGGAATTCGGAATCAGTGAACGGAAATTCAAAGATTCCAATCTCGGCGGTCCAGACAAGCCATTCGCCGTCATTGATGACTCGCTTGCGATCGAGATGCCATGACTGTGTGTGGATGTTTTTCTCGATTCGGCCACCGGCTAATGCTTCCATGAACCAGCGCGGAAAGACACAAGTGTGGCCCTCTTCTGATTCACGGAACTGGTAGGCTTCGACGACGATGTTGTGACCGTTACGGACGTATTCGAAGGTTTTCATGTGATTCACTCCCTATCTGGCAACTCATGTGCGAATGCGATTGGTTGCGCGTGCCGCTCCACATAGATGACTCGATCTTCGTGCATCGTCTCATTTTCGAAGATTCGTCCATTCCATTCAATGAAAGTGTCAGTGCCCGGACCTTCGAAGGTTACGATACCTTCTTGAATCACGTCTACTTCATCCACATCCATGAGAACAATGTAGACGTCTTGCAGTATTCTAGCCATGTTGATTCACTCCATGTAAACAGTGCCGCAAGTGCCATCGCACTTCGCAAACAGGTGGCCGTTATGTGGACTCAGTCTGCCGATCCATTGACCGGCGCAGCGATTGCATTTAGTCTTGGCGACTTTCAGGTTCTTTTCGAGCATCACGCATTTGAATCGCGAGGCCTTCGCCACTGTCTCTAACGATGTGCGCATGAACTCGCTTGACTCTCGTGTGATATTGGATATGCCCTTCTCGGAGGATGTCGAAGCTTTCGAGCTGTTCGTTCCATTCAAGGATGACTCGGTCACCGAAAAAGACTGGTTCTTTGTCTCCGAACCTGATTCGTGGCTCGGTATTGAATCCGTGTTCATCTGACTCAGTGATTCCAGAGTGCTGAACTTCGGAGCCAACCGTTTCTTCTCGATTTGATCGTCTGTCATCTTGTGATTCCTTGTCGCCATCTGTTTGGGCCAGAAGTTTGCAGAGTAATTGTTTGATGAGAGTATGCGTTTCATGATTAATCATACTTCTATTGAAATAATTATCGAGAGCGTCAACTTCTTCCTTTCTTATTGGTTGCAAGCGAAGAGGCTTTGATTCAGGAACCTCTTCCCACACTCGATCGAATTCGTCCATCGGCCAATAGACTCGCAGATTTTTAGACTGCGGTTCACCTGGCTGACGACCACTCAAACGAATCATCATATTCTCCATGTCCTCGCTTGGTATGAAGTCGTTTGTGAGTGTGTGATTCACTTTCATTCGATAGCGAGTCATATTTTGGATTCCTCTTGAAGTGGGTTGGCTTTCATATATTGTTGAATGGCCAACTGACAGACTCGGCTGCGGCTCAAATGGCGAGTCAAAGCGTAAGCCGAGAAAGTCTTGTAAAGCGGAGTTGGCAATGAGAGCGTCAGCGTTTGTGTTAGTGATTCAAAGTCTTTCATGTAGTGATTCGATAATAGGCCGATTTTCCGCCGCTTCCTGCCTACTCGTGAAAGTGACATTCGCAGAGTAGCGGCTATTTCGGAATCAGGCTTGCCCGCTTTCCACATTTCGCGAAGCTTGTCTTCCTGACTCGGCAGCCATTTCTCACCAGTTGTACTCGGCATAACATTCCTCGATCATTCGGTTGATGGCGGCTGTGCGATTCAGATTCCAAAGGGAAGCGAGAGCATCTAGCTTGGCTAGGTTTTCTTCTGGAATCAGAGTGTTCACAGCATGCCGTGGCTTGACGACTCGATAATCCTTAGGAGTCACTCCATACTTTTCACAGACTCGATAGATCTTGTCACGGTCGATTCCGAGGTGAGCAGCGAGGCGTTTCGGAGCGGTTCCGGCCTTAATCCCGATAATGATTCGTTCATCCAAAGACAGATTGATTCCAGGCAGAGTTTGCTGAAGACCGTGCGCCTGGCCACTTGATTCGGCTATCGCCGAAGGCGGTTCCAGCTTGGCTCTGCCGATATAAGCATCATATTGCGCTTGAGTGATTCTAATCTTAGTTGGGCCTGACTCATTAAGCTGGGAATTGAGTGAGTCTTTTTGTATGGCGGATTGGGAATCGAGTGCCTGGGAATCGAGTGGAGGCTTTGCCATCGAGTGAATCTCCAAATTTGGGACAACATGCGTATATTATATAATGACAGGCATGGAGAGGCAAGAAAATCTTTATGTAATTTTTTGTTTTGCTTGATTCACTCGATAGATAGCATCGGGAGCGCCTCTGCCAACACTCGATAGTTCCACCCATGCCTATACGAAGTTGACTCGATCGAGTGTTGCTTAGCAACTTGGCAATCGAGTGTCTATCGAGTGATTGAATCAGCCTTGCTTTGCAATCGAGTGCGTGGATGCTTGGTAATTGAGTGAGTGATTCAATAGCTATCGAGTGCTTGCATTTGCGCTTCGCACATTTCTTTAATGAATCGAGTGTGATTTCACTGTCGAGTCGTCAATGTGAGTAGTGGAAATCGAGTGAAAGGCCAAAAATAGGGGTTGATTCATTTCGCCCTAATTTCCGCGAGAGATGGACGAAAAATTATAGCCCGGCGTAAATAAAATAGTTACCGGGGCGCTTGTATTTTCCGGAGAACTGAATGAAAATTTACTTACGCCGTGTCGGGTTTTTCCCTCGCGTGCGCACGCGCGTTCTTTCTAGCGGCTCACAGACGCGCGTTCCTTCACAGACAGGCAATCACTCATTCTCATTGCGCATGCGTGTCTATGGCCTTCCTAGCGGCCATAGCGTGGCCGTTCCTTGCTAGGTCCAACCCTCAACTAAACCGGAGAAACCCCTATGCCCAAAATTACTGACTCAAGTCCTTCTATGTTCTTTGAATCATTCGAGAAGAATGGCGCGATCCCATTGCGTTGCTTTGGCTCCGCTACTCGATTCCTTGAAACTTACGAAGAGCACATGCGCAAGCTTTCAATGACTCATTTTGATTTTCTTGCTGTGAATTTGAAGCAATATCCAAATGACGTGGATGCATTGCTAGATATGGCGAAGCTATTGATTCGGAGTAAAGTTAATGTGCATGGGTTGACATTTGAGCGAATCGAACAAGTGTATGAAATAGGATCGAGTGCGGCAAGCGGGAAATATCAAATACTCGAAGCCAGGCTGATTCAGCGAAGGCTCAGTGTCATTGAAGCTCTTTTCGCTGTAAAAGGATGGGCAGTGAATCGAGCAGATGGACTCGCGTGGAAGTACCAGAAGGCTGAATCAGAGGCTGAACAAAAACGGGCACAGAAAGAGAGTGAACGTGCAGCTAAGGAGGAGCAAGCTGAACGAGAGAGAATCGAATCGACAATTGAACGTCAACGACAATTGCTAGCGAGTCACCGTGAAGAGATACGGAGTCGGGAGAGTAAAGCGAAGACATGCTTGCAGATCATTAATGAATCAAAGCGCAGATTATATGAGTTGGACAGAGTCGGGAAGAAAGCGTAGCGGTCGGGCTCGCGCGCGCGAGCCCCTAGCGGGTGGCCGCGCATGACGCATGCATGAGCGTTGCGCGTGGCGCGTGCCTCCTGCTGGCAGGTGAATGACCGGCGAAGAATTTTCAGAAAGGGGGCTTGAACATGTCATCGATTGGCTCCATACTTAGAGACAGATCAACCAATAACGGTTGATTGAAACCGGGTTAGCGACTCGCCACCCACTTGAACCTAGAAGGGTTTACGAACATGCGCACGATTATTGCACTTGCACTTGCATCCACTGCCGGAATCGCCTTTGCGAAGGCTGATGACTCCGGCTCTGCTGCCGCTGCTCCTACTACTGCCGGTGCTGCTCCCGCAGAAGGTCAGGCCGTCAACAACGAAGGCGACGGCGACGCAGACAACGGCACTGGTGAATCCGCACCGACTTCCGACAAGCTTGTCCCACTGATGGACAAGGACAAGGTGAAGGCTGTGAAAGCCGCACTTGGTGGCGACCGTGTCTTCTATGACTCGGAAGAAGGCGAAGGCAATAGCGCTTTCGACAAGGCCAGCAAGGCTATTGAAGAAGCCAGCGGCAAGACCGACTCTTTTTATGGTCTGCCGTTGTTGACTCGTGAAGGCAGCGAATCGGCCCACATCACCGACGCGAAACGCATTTGCGTTGCAACTGTGGGAGTCCGCGACAAGGCCACTTCGACGAATGGCTTGAAGGCAATCGTTGCTTTTGAGGCGCCCGCAATCGATGACTTCAAGACCGATGAATCAGAGGCCGCCGTCAACTGGGTTGCCAAGCTGATTGAACGCGAGGCAACCGATGTTGCGTTCCAAGGTCTCCGTGCGGCGGAATCGCTTTCCGATCTTGAAACGGCTGTTGTGGGCATTCCTGCCACGGTCGGCGATATCGTGACCACGTCGCGTGAATCCAGCGGCCTTGACACCGACGCCTTCGACGCTGTGTGGATGCCATTCCGCATTGGAGTCCTGCGTAAGAAGATGCCGAAGGTTGAAGCAGCACTGCCAACCAAGCCCGACATCATCAAGTCGATTCGTTCGGCCAGCTATGCCAAGGCCAACCCGAAGTGCACGGTTCTTGAAGAAGCCGGACTTTTCGTGAAGATCGCGAAGGCGATGATTCAGGCCGGACCGCAGATGAAGGACGCCGACGGCAAGCCAACGCCAGTTGACATGTCCACTGTTCAAGACTGGATCGACAACCGCGAGAGCCTGAACCTCGGTTATAGCGAACCGACCGTCAATGCATCCGACCTCGTTGGCATTGAGTTCTAATCGACTCAAACCCGACTGACTCCAAAGGCCGCAATTCCGAAAGGGTTGCGGCCTTTTTGCGTTCTATGAGGACTGTTTACTAATTGCGAACAATCGCGCACCATTGTTTCTAGGAATCAATTCCTAAATCGCCACAGAGCGCGTCCAGCATGGTTGCCTATGTGGTTATACTGGCGAGAGTCAAAAGCCTCTGTGTGGCCTTCTGTGGCCGATTGTGAGGGTATGGGCTGAATCACAGTCAAAAGGGTTTGCGGCACTCGTCATTCACTCGATTGCGACAACCCTGCTTCACTCGATCACTCTCTAGGACACTCGATTCCGCCTTGCACTTGCCCACTCGCAAGAGTGTTAGGCACTCGATTCCAAGGAGAATTAATTGGATGAAGGTATTGAATTGTTAAGGTTTGAGGCGTATATTGAGTCCATAGGCAATTACGCCTCATAGGAGTTTTTGGAAATGGCCACTCACTCGATTCAGATCCGCAAAGAAGTCGAAACCGTTCTCGCCCGCGACTTGAGCGGATATGAGAGGGCACTAGTTAGCAACTTTGCAAAGCAGGGAATGGTGAATCCAATAGACATTGCTCGTAGCATCATGGAAAGCCACATTCAGATGCAGGAGCAACTCGTTGCCTCGCACCAGAAGGCTCTGGACGCTTTAAAGGCGGAGCTTGCTGGCATTGCCGACCGTGGTTTTCACTGATATCACTCGATTCTCACTCACTCGCAACCAAGGAATCAACATCATGACACACTCGATCTCTCCCGACACACTCGATTCCATCGCCGCCACCTCTGCCTTGGAGCAAGCCCCGCTCTTGCAAAGCGACTTGCAAAGCTATTTGCGCCTGATGACTCGCAAGCAAGAAGCCAAGCCCGGAGCATGGCAAGCCCCTACGCTTGGCACAATCACTGCCTACCTTGAAAACACCAATGACTCGGTGCAACACTTGCGCAAGATGGCAATGCATGCCGAAGTCACTCGTGCCTCACATGGCCCCATGCTTGCCCAGCAGATCGAAGCGACTCGCCAAGCCTTGGCCCAGCTAATCGCCTTCGCCGCGCTCATTGAGGAGGCTTGACTCCAATGAGGAAGCGCGTTTTCAAAGTGGGTGGACTTCATTTCGTCAAACTTGGCCGATTGACTCTCACATGGTCACTCTCTCGTCGAGTCAAAGAGCAGAGCAAGGCCAAGGCCAGTGGCAGCGGCAGCGGCTGGGAAGGTGTGGAACGCTGGGTGAAGGGCGGCAGCGAGGTGGAAATGGTTGTGTGCTTGATTGCGTGGCCGCTGATAGCCGCGTTAGCGATTCAACCCGTCGCATGGCTTGCCGAATCATGGCTTGCCAGCAGATTCTGAACAGCGTGGACTCCCGCAGGGTCCGAAACCTTCCTTAACTCTGAATCACTGCCGAGATTCAATCTTGACTCAAAGGTTCAAGATTGAATCTCGGAAATTTTCTCCGCTCGCTGCGCTCGCTCCGAATCGGAAGCGGCGTTCGCTTACGCTCACTACTTATTTGCTTGGCTCGCCGTTGGCTCGCAAGAGCGGAGTCTGCGACGCATGCTTGATTCGCCTTCGGCTCATGGCTCGTCTGCGACTCGCACGCTAACACAACCGCTTCGAGCAAGAAAGGGCCTCCCCCCTACTGCTCCGAATCCGAATGCCGGGGGGTAGAGCCCCCCTTCCGCAGCCGGGAGTCGGCCCGTTAATAAGACCACCCCTATCCCGCGTGGGGGTGGACAGATTCGGCACTTTATAGGAGGCTGGAATGGAAATAGGGTTTGAAGATAGTGATTCGCTAGTAGAGGGGCTAGGGCCGGATTCCCTTTATGGGGCGAAGGAAAGGAATTTAGGCGGGAGGCCGAGGAAAGTGATTAGTGAATCACTAGCTGAAGAGGTATCGGCCTCGGCAGTGGAAGAGGAATTTGAAGTTGAGTTGGAGATTGGTGCCGACGTTGAGTTAATCAGTGAGTCAACCCCGGGGGTATCTGCTGAATCAGAGTTGATTCCATCCGAGATGCCTCCTGAGGGTTGGCTGAAGTGGGGGGAGTTGCAGGAGAATATTCTAGAGGCTTTGATTCAGGATGAAGACGAGTGGGATGGACCGGAAGTTGCTGCTTTGTCGAAGAGGCTTCGCTGTGAGGTAGGTGAGCTTCAGCATTGCATTCAGATTTCGAATCCGGATCAAGTACAAGCTCGTCGATTGGAGAAATTGCTAGAGCTTGAATCACTACGGAAACGTGGATTCAATTGGGATCGAGTCGAAAACGCTGCTTTGGCGAAAATCATCGGACTCGTTGAGAAGAAAAACTTAACCACCGGGGAGTACTTGCAGATTGCCAGGGTGGCGAATGCAGCGACTCGTCGAGGTCCAGGAGGTGAGATCATGGACGGTAAGCCGCATGCTCCTGGCACACAGGTTAATGTGCAATTGAATCAATATGGACAGCCTATCGAGTCAGATGGCGGGCTGCCAGGGCCCGGATCGATCGGAAGAGTGACTCTCAGCCTCTCTCAGAGGACCATGAATCAACTTTCAAAACCAAAAACGATCGAAGGGGAGGTTGTGAGACTGGCTGATTCAGCAGAAATGCTGACGTCGACCGATATTCCACAACTGAGCAAGCTGGCTGATGGAGAGACATAATGGATTCGCAGCTAGTTGAACTCGATATTGAAGAACTCAAGGAGGCAATGCGCACTGATTGCGTTGCTTTCTTGAGTTTTTATCTTCAAGATGAGCTGACTCTCGATGTTCCACAGCTGCATGAGGAGATTTGGGACGAGTTTGTTAATATTGTGAACGCTGTGAATCTCGATGACTGGCGTGGGCACTTACAGAAACTCTTTTGTGTACCTCGTGGTCATGCGAAATCGACTCTCACAAAGTTGGCAATCATTCTTTTCTTTCGTTATTCGCGAATCAGCTTTGCGGTCTATGCCTCACTGACGGCAGGTATCGCGAAAGCGGCGTGTCGAGACATAGTGAACTGGCTTCGGACTGACCATGACCAGCATGTTTTTGGCCATACGACGGTTATTAAGTCCAATGAGGCTGAACAGTTGTGGATTCTAGAGATTGGAACGCCGAATCGAGGCAGAAAAACTGTTTTGTTGAAAGCTATTGGCTCTGATCAGCAGGTTCGTGGTACTCTGGTTGACAATAAGCGCCCTGAATTGCTGGTTATCGACGACTGTGAAGACAACAGAACGGCAGCGAGTGATGAATCACAGGCAAATCTTGATACTTGGCTCATGGGTAACCTGCTAAAGGCAACTGCGAGACGTTCTGTTCGCATTATGCTTGGTAACATGATCAATTCGAGGACAATGTTGTATCGATTCAGCAAGGATCCAGCTTGGAATCCAACTGTATACGGTGCAATCATCAGAGATAAGACCACTGGCGAGTTGAAAGCTCTCTGGTCTGGACTCTACACGCTAGAAGAACTGCTAGAGGACTACAAAAACTATCGATCCAAGGGTGTTGGACACGTCTGGGTCTATGAAATGATGAATATGACTGCTGATTCAATCTTCAAAATTGATCTCAGCCAGGCTGTTCGCATTCCAAGACCGAATCCAGACGAAGTCGTTGCTGGAATCATCACAGTTGACCCTGCATTCGGACAAAAAAGTTGGCATGATCCCACAGGCATAGTGGTTCACGTGAAAATTAAGGAGCGAGTGATCCCATTCATCGTTGATTCACGTAAAGGACGCATGTCCGAGGATCAAATGCTGGATACGCTTATTGAATTGAGTTATTACTGGAATATTTCAACCTGGGGAATCGAGTCAGTAGCTGCTCAACGACTTTTGATTAGTCTTTTCAAGGCAAAGTTAAAGGAAAGGCAGATTCCAGAGCAGCTATTCACCATGATTGGGCTTCCGTCCGGTGGTGTTGCCAAGGCGAGTCGCATTCTTGCGATGATTAATTCGATTGCATCGGGCAATTATGGAGTCGCAATCGAGGAAGAAGAGCTATTGACTGAAATTAGTCTCTATGATCCTGATTCAACCGATCACGAAGACATTCCTGATGCAGCCGCCTACGGTGTCATAGCCTGGGCGCAAGCAGGTGAGCAAATTCAGGAAGGTGGATTCCTGAAAGAGAAACTTCAGCTGATTCAGCAACAAGTAATGGCTGAGTCAGTACATCAATCTCAATACGTTCCTTACTAGGAGAGAATCATATGTACGACAAAGATGACGCACGCATGCAGTTCGATCCTGACAAGGATGTGGCGCAGCCTTCTGGTGAGGCTGTTGATGAATCAATGCTCTCCGACGAGCAACACACGCAGCTAGTGGATTACCTGAAGTCCAAGTTGGACAAGGAAAGACCTAAACGCGGGAATCGCATTCAGCGTTTCGCTCGTATCGACCAAATGGTGTCGACTTGGCAGAGACTTAGCGAAGAAGATTCCATGCGTGATTCACGAGAAGATATGACTGGCAAGTCGCAGGCTATTCCTGTGAATCTGCCGGTAGCGCAAGCGCATATCGATGACGCTGTTGCATTCTTCTCAGAGGTCTTTGCACCCTTGGGTGGCAACTTCTATGCTGATCCAGGTCAGCGCAGCAAGACCGAAGCTGTCAAGAAGTTGACGGCCAAGATGAATCAAGACACCAAGATCAACAATTACTATTTCAATATTACCTGCGCCATGCGGGCACTGCACAAGTATAACCTCGGTGGTTTTCATATCACCTGGACTCCGGGTAATAAGCTCGATGAGTCAGAAGGTAACAAGTGTGAATCAATTGACGTCTACAATTTCATGTACGATCCGTCAGTTGTCGACATGCAGAAGTTGCACAAGGATGGCGAGTGGGCAGCTATTGCCGGAGTTCGTAATCGTCTGTGGTTGATTCGACAGGCTGAGCAAAATGGACTCATCAATCTCGACAAAATCTTCAGTGAGCGTCCTGGCGATGGGTCGAATTCGTACGAGTTCGGTAAGGCATCATATTATCGATATCCTCCGAGTCAGACAAATATTGAATCAGATGGCGGTGACACGAAGTCTGGTAATGGAGTCAGTAATGTTGACTGGGCCAAGTATGGTCTCGGGACAGATGCTGATTCCGTTGTTGACATCGATGGCCATGAAGTGATCCTCATGTACTGCTGGATCAATGAAAAGCAGTTCGATCTGTATGACGAAGACAACGAGGAATCACCGATTCAGCTATATCGATTCACACTTGTGGATGGTCGTTGGATCGTTGCCATGGATAAAATGGAAGAAGCGACCGAACTTCCTATTTACATGGCACGACTCAATGTGGATGAACTAAAAGAAGCAGCCCGCAGTATCGCTGAACACATTAAGCCATTCCAACGATTCATGAGCTTCCTCATCAATACCCACATTGAAGGGATTCGTTCACAAATCTGGGGCTTGAAAGGCGTTGACCCTACCATGTTCGACGTCAGCAAGATTCAGAATGGTGAAACCTCAGGTCTACTGGTTTCAAAGATCGGTGGTCGTGATGTGCGTAGCGGACTCGTAAAGCTTGATAACAATCTTGATTCCAGACAGAACATGGCCGACGCCGGCAGCGTTCTGGATCTGATGAAGCAGTTCTTCCCGAATCAATCTTTGCCTGCTCAGATTGCCGGCATGGACAGAGCAATCACGAGTCAGGTCTCAGCTGTCATGCAAGGCAGCATGCGTAAACTTCATATGTTCGTGCGTATGCTTGATTCATCACTGATGTTGCCAACCAGAATGGCGCAGTATCGAAACATTGCTAAGTACGACAAGGAGAAGAGTCAGTTCACCGCTGTGACCGACGAAGAAGTCGCAGACTTGCTGAACAGCGGCCTAGGCCAAATCACGCGCGAAGCCGCAGCCGAGCAGATTCGATCGTTGATCTTCGCACTGATTCAGAATCCAGACGCAGCCAAGGGAATTGACATGATGGGACTGTGGACTCTCTACAGTCTGCTCCTCAACATCGGAACTGATCTTGGTCAATTCATGATTCAACCAACTCTCTCCAACGAACAGACCGCAGTTGATCCCACAACAGGAGCCGCCACAGGAGCTTCTACGGAATCGATGCCTGCTGGAATGGCTGGAATCATTCAGTAAATCAACGGCGGCCCCGGTTGAGACTAGTGGGTTGACAGGAGTGACGGGTAGATAAGCTAGCTTGCGAGTTGGCCTTGGGGTACCCAAGGCCAACTAGCGAGCGTCAGCGATTCTTCCCGGAGCGCATGTCACCAGAGCCAAGGTTCACGCTCGACGTTAAGCGGAGTCCCCGCAGCGGAGCGAAGCGGAGCAAAGGGCGGGGACGGAGTAGTCGAGTGGGAATGGCGCAGGGGAACCCACGGCTCAGAGGGGTCGTGCAGCTAAAGGATTCAGCTATGATCAAAAACATCAATGAGTATGTGAAGCCGGGTGAAAGAGAGCGAATCGCTAAGTCTTTTTACGGTAAACAAAGACGAAAGAAGCTGAAGGCAGAGGCGGATGCGAAGAAAGTCGCCTCTGAGACTCACTTCAAAAATAAGGCTATTCAAGCCAGGAAGCGTCAGGACTCAGATAATAAGCGATGGGATTGACGCGAAGGAGCAAGCCATGAATGACTCAATTACACGTTCAGAAGTGCGTAAACTTTTCAATACGATTCAGCAAAATGGAACTTGGGAACAAGTGAAAAATGAGCTGATGACCTCAACTGCTCAGGAGTTGAATAGTGCAACGACTCCAGAGCAGGCTTTCGAAATTGCTGTGAAATATCGATTGATTCACACAATCTTCGAAACTGTTGCACAGAAACTTGAAGCTTAACCCACGGAAGGGAAACTAGGAATGCATACTCTTTTGAATCGATACCTTGGAAAAATTACACGAACAGGGTTCTTGTCTGCGCCGCCAGATGACCCCAATATGTCAGGAGGTCCAGGCGGATCTGACTCCAATAACAATGCGAATCAGCAGCAACAACAGAAAAGCGGTGATGACGATGATGATATCGACATTGACGCTTTGCTGAACGCTGAATCAGAAGAAGAACTCGATCTCGGCGACGACGAAGGTGGCGGCGATGAGGAGTTGACTCAAGAGCAGAAAGAAGCCGGTGCCGCTCTGGGTAATGAGATCAAACAGCTCATCGGCAAGATGAATTTCGACGAGAGTCAGATTCCGGACGACTTCGACTGGAATGACAAAAAACAAATCGCTGGCTTGATGGCAAAGAATCAACAGGCAGCTGCTCAAGGAGCTCTTTCCTTAGTGCCGAAGATTCTGAATCACGCTCTCGGCATTCTCGTCCCTCGTCTGGAAAAACGAATCGACTCCGCTGTAGGCGGACAGTCTCGCAAGAGTTCAGCGACTCAGGCTTTTAATGACCTGGGTTATCAAGGTGCAGACAAGGCTTTCGCGAAATCGATCTACGAGAGAGCGATTCGCGAAAGCAAGATGACTCCTGAGAAGGCCGCTCGCGCAACGTCCAAGGCAATGGAAGCTTTGGGTAAGACGTCGAAGGGTCCGGCGGGAAACGGAAACAGCCGAGGACGGTCTGGTAAACAGCCTGAATCAAGGCTTGAGGGCGATGACGCTCTGAGGTCCATCTTCGGCGAGTGAACATCCGGAAACGAGCGAAAGGCCATTCGTCTCCGGATTCAAGTGAGATGAGTGGCCTATTTCAACGAGAGGAATGAATCAATGGCAGTACGTGGTGTATTTGCTTCTCACTCGAGCATTGTAGGGGACCGAGTCAATACCCTCTCTGGCCGAGTGCTCAAAAAGGGTTGGGGCGGCAGTGCGCCACTTCTCGCTCTGTCGGCCGGCATGAAGGAAGACAAGGTCTCGGACACTTCGTGGTCCTGGATCGAGGATTCGCACATTTCTGGTAACGGCAATGTCGGTGCTGGCGGTGCAACTGATTCGGCAACGACGCTGACTGTTGTCGATGCCGGCATCTGGACTCCGAATTCGGTTCTCATGGTCGAGGCGACCGGTGAGCACATGCTCATTCTGACGGTGCCGTCGAATACCTCGATTACGGTTCGTCGCGGATTCCAAGGAACGACGCCAACTACGATTCCGGCCAGTGGTTCCTTGCAGCTTCTTGGCACGGCGTTTGAAGAAGGTGGCGGCAAGCCGACTCCGGTCATGCAGGGTGGTGATTCGTTCACCAACTTCGTGCAGATCTTCAAGAATGGTTGGGCCATCACTGGCACAGCCAAGGCTGTTCAGTATCTGACGGGCAACAAGCTCGCCGAGTCGCGTGAACAGGCCACTCAGTATCATGCTGAGGATATCGAACGTTCGTTCCTGTTCGGTCGGAAGTCGGTCTCGACTCTGAACAACAAGGAACTGCGTACGACTCATGGCCTGGTTCCCCAGATCGAAGACTTCGGCGGCACGGTTGAATCAGCCGCCTATGGCTCGGTGACCGGCGCCATGTCTACGGATGGCATCCAGGACTTCATGATGCCCATTTTCCAGAAGAATGCGAAGGGCTTGCCCAACGAACGAGTCGCATTCGGTAGCATTCAGATTCTGAATCTGCTGCAGAAGATGGTCCGCAAGGACACTCAGTACGAAGTGACTGTGAAGGACAGCGAATTTGGATTCGATGTCACGACACTTTCTTTCGTCGGCAACAGACTGAAGATTCTGACTCATCCGCTGATGAGCGAAAACTCCCTGTGGAGCAAGATGCTGATCGTGTTCCATCCCGGATTGATTCGCAAGCGGAAGCTTCGCGAGACCTGGACTGAGGAATTCGGCCCGCAGCGTTCCAACAACCAGGGAATCGATGCCGAAGAAGGCTATATCGGTGACGAAATGGGCCTGGAAGTCAAGGGTGCTGAGCTGTCTGGAATCATGAAAAATATCCAGACAAGTGTTGCTTCGACCTAAGTTGAGTCACTGAGGGTCTCCCGGTTCCCTCAGACTCAAGTCCGGCGGGGAGTGCCCTTCTGCTTCCCGCCGGTTCTCCCCATTCAACAACTCGAAAGGTATGGTCATGACCACAATGATTCCCGGCAAAGGCAAGACTGAGTCTTCGACCTCTCAGCCGGCAAATTCGGCTCCGACTTCGGAGCGAGGTGAGAACACTGCATCGACGACAACTGGAACTTCGGCAGCGACACCGAATCCCGACCACGGATCACAGGAACCGGAAATTGTTCCGGTCGTGACGACTGGTTCGGACAATACGATTGCAACGACGGTCACGGCGGACATTCCTGAGAATCAGCCAGGTCCGACAGAAGTTGGTGAAGCGCGCAAGGCTGCTTCGGATGCAATTGTCGATGCGACTCAGAAGGCTGCCGAAGCCATCAATACGGAAAATGTGGCCCGTATGGACTACAATTTCCGTGATGAACCCGGATTCGAAGATGAAATGCCAGTCGAAGAACTGGATCGTGAGCCCGTTGCTGCTTACAAGCATCGACGCATTTCGCGATTCAAGGTTGGCCGGCATGTCTTCAAGGATGGGTTGCTCTATCTGTATACTGAGGAAGACAATGATGACTTCCTGCAGCTGTACAAAGGTCTGGATTCGACTGACAAGACACAGATCGTCAAGTACGATTGGCGGAAGGCAGCTTCCGTTGAATCCCCTGTCGATGCGCAGCGAGCCATTCGTGGCGCCTTGTCTGCCCGCAGTATCAAGGATCCCAAGGTTAACACCTAATCCTTGATTCCAACTAAACGTGAGGAAGCCATGACGACATTTAGCCAAGTTGTAGACGAGATGACTCTAGAGATCGTCCGTCCTGACATGATTACAATGATTCCTGGCTTCCTCAACCAGACGATTCGTGAAATGCATATGCATGCCCAGACGAATATGCCGGTTTTTTTCGATGATAATCGAAATGAAGCTTTAGTGACAGTGAGTCAAGCTGATAGCAACGACGGCACATTTTTGTGGGACATACCCAACATGGCATTGCTTCAGGCAATTGAAGCAATTAACTATGGCTATGGGAATCGCTATGCAAAGCAGAAGAGTCCGCAAGTTGCGCGACTCAACGATCTTTCCGATCCCAATGGTGGATACTATTGGTATCGAAGCGGTCCGCAAATTGCTATGGCTGGGACTGGCGGCGATGGGAAAACTGTGCGAATCAGTTGGTTCGCCTATCCCAGGAGTCTCAGGTATTATCTTCCTGGGTCGACTCGTCCTCTGACCTACAATGAAGAGACGATGGAGTATGCACAGCCGCAAGGCGCGACCATCTCTCTTGAAGAGGCCATGAATCTATCAACCAATTGGCTCTTACAGAGGCATGCTGAAGTCCTCAAAGAAGGAATCAGAGCCAAAGCCTACAAACGCATGGATGACCAATTCCGAGCCAGTACGGCTTATAGCCAGTTTCAGGCTATGCGGACTGGTATGCAGAATGCAGAATCAGTCGAAATGACAGCAAGCTATGCAAGGTAGAACCTGATTCAGAAAGGAACCGGGAAAATGGCAAGAGAAACGCTAAAGCGTGCCCTCAAGCTGATGTTTGGCCATGAGGGTGGCTATGTGAATGCTGCCACAGACGCTGGCGGACCGACCAAGTACGGAATCACGCACAAGACACTAGCTGCCTATCGCGGTGTGCCGTCTGTGTCGGCAGCTGAGGTGAAAGCCTTGACTCTGACAGAGGCTGAGGCTATCTATCGGAAGAACTACTGGGTTCAATCTGGTGGCGATCAGTTACCGATCGGACTCGATTACATGGCTTTCGACTTCGGAGTCAATTCGGGACCGAATCGTGCTGTTAAAGAGCTTCAGCAAGTTCTTCAGCGTGCTGGTGTTTACACTGGCAAGATCGATGGTTGGATTGGTGTTGGCACCATTGATGGAGTCAATAATTATCCAGGTGGACTCGAAGCTCTGATGAAGGCCTATTGCGAGGAGCGCATGTCGTTCCTTCGTGGACTCAAGGGCCGGCAGGGCTTCTCTGCTAATGGCCGTGGTTGGACCATTCGAGTCACTGGTAAGGATCCCAAAGGCCAGTGGAAGGATCAACCTGGAGTCATTGGGCATGCTCTCGCAATGATGCGTGAGAGCAAAGTCAAGCTTGAGCCAGTTGCGATTCCAGCTGAAGTGGCAGTCCAGGCTGAGACCAAAGCAACTTCTGAATCAATAGGTCTGCCGAAAATTCTCCAGAACAAGGAGATTCTCACATCGGCGCCGGCTGTGATAACTGCCATTGGCGGTATCCTTTCTGGGAATCCAGTGCTTCAGTACGGAGCAGTTGCGGTTCTGATTGTCGGTTCTCTCGTCGGCGGATACTATTTCGTTCGCCGAATCAGAATGGGAGGATAACTTGAAGATTTTCTACGTCGTCATTGGCGTCTTGGCGGGACTCACCCTCGGCTTCGGGGGTGGGTATCTCAAGGGTAAGTCCGTCGGTCGACAAGAAGTCTTGACTCAGGGCCTCAAAGACCGTGTTATCACTCTGGAAGAAGGAAAGAAGATCGATGAGAAAATCAGTAATGCTGATGATTCCGCTCTGTGCAGTATTCTTGGCGGGTGCTAAGGGCTGTGAAACCACATCGGGAGTCAAACCCTGTGACGTCCTCGTCGATATCCCCACGAGTCGCGCAACAAATGCGTATCTGGTCGAAAACGACAAACCGGCTGCGCGAGGACTTGCTCGTCACCGAGGCAGATTCAACATCTACAAGTGTGGGAGTCCAAATGGACAGAATACAGAAACAGGAAGTCCTGACGGAAGCGTCCCAGCATCGAATGGTGCTGCGAGTCAAACATAAGTTTCGACAGCGAAACATTGAGTGGCTTGCTTCGATTCAAATGTTTCTGTTAGGGTGGATTCTCCTTGATTCCGCCCCAACATTTAGTACCTCCGGGGCTTTTTTGGCTATGGCAACATGGGGCCAGGAGGAGTCCTGGGGCTGGTTTCTGATGATGATTGGAGCATCCGGTCTCATTGGACTCGTGATTAACGGTTCTATGGAGTCGGTAACTCCTTGGATACGAGTCGGGAGGGCTGTGCTAGGCTGTATTGCCTTCAGCATGATTGCAACCAGTATGTTCATATCGTGGTTAGTTTATGGGAACCCTCCATCAACTGGAATCGCGATGTATTTACCTTCTGCATCCTTCGAGGTCGCAGCGATCTATACGGCAATCATAGATGCGAGGGTCTATCGTAATGGCAGGAGAACACGCGCAGGTTATTAGTGAGTGGACCCAATGGTTAGTTGGATTCGCAGTAGCTGTAGTGGTTGGGGTGGCGACTAAGATGGGTTGGGCGAAAGGTTCGAATGTGCAACCTGAGAATCAAGTTGAAGTAATCGCCAGCGCCGTGGATAATAGGGCCATCAAGAGCCTGATTGAGACGATTGATCATGCAGTTGACCGCATGGGTGATATGCATGATGATTCGATACGACGCGAACGTCGGACTCAAGAGATGATGGAAGACATTACGGATGAGCTTCGCAAGTTAGTGAAGTGTATGCAGCAGTTGGCGGACAGCAGGGAGATCTGACTCATGGGTATGACTAGCGACGAAAATGCAAGCCGTGGCGCTAGCAGTCCTAACTCTGCATCTCCTGGCGGACGTGGGTCCACTGGTAATACAACTAGCGGTCGCTCAACCGGTCCGTCTTCTGGACGACAGGAGTCTGGTTCTCAGAGCCGTTCTGGGAATCAGACTTCCACTAGTGGTGTTAGCTATGGCGGCGGTGGCCGTAATGGTAGTTCCAGTGGTGGATTCAGTGGCAGCAATGGTGGTAGCAGTCGTGGTAGTAACAGTGGACGTTCATCTAGTGGATTCTCTGGTAGTAATGGTGGATCGAATCCCAGTGGTACGCAAAGCGGAAGTCGTGCTACGCAAGATGCGATGAATTCGACTCGCGATGCTTTGAATTCCATTGGTAGTGCTATTAGTGGATTCTTTGATCGCATGGAAACGAGAACCAGCAGTACTGTTGGTTCTGCGCTGAATGCGCTTGCTTCGACTATTGCTGGGACTCCAGTTACACCGACGACAGCTTTTGCTGGCTTGACTGGCAATGTTGGAATCGTTGCGAACACGCTAGCTGAATTAGGCTGGCAGCCTCATCATATTGCTGGAATCGTTGGTCGTTTTCAGCAAGAGTCATATGACCACCTTGACCCGAATGCCACTCGATTGAATGATGCAGGTCCAGGTCTTCATTCTGTTGGTATTGGTCAATGGAATCGTGAGAGGCTTGAAGCAGGCAGGGCATATGCTGAGAGCATTGGCATGGACTGGAATGATGTTGAGGCACAAGCTCGATTCTTCGATCATGAGATCAGGAATAACCCGGATGAGGCTAGGGCATTACAAGCACTGACTAATGCTAAGACGGAAGAAGAAGCCGCTATTGGCATGATGCATTATGAGCGGCCACAGGGTTATACAGCCTCGAATCCAACAGCTGGACATGGCTTCACCAATACGGTGGATAATGCTCGCGGTCTTATGTCGGCAATGTCTGGGAGTCAGACTGCTTCAGCTGACCAGAGTCCTGCTCAGGCTGCCATTTCGGAAGTGACCTCTGGTGTACAGACGCCGGCTGGTAAGTCTTCGACCGCGACTCAAACAGCATCGAATCCACTTGGCTCATTTGCCAGAGACTTGGCCGACACGATTGGCAGTGAGTTGGGATTGGGCGGACTCGCTCAAATGGCAGGCGGATTCTTTGCCGGTGACGAGGCAGAGAAGTCTCAAGTTGGGCAAACTGTCGCTGGTGCCTATGTTGACAGGATATCGACTCCAGCTGGTCGAATTGCTCGTGGTGAGCCAGAGCCAGGAGTTCCGCAAATTGCGGATACGAAGAGGCAGGGAGCAGCTAGAGTCAGCCAGTTGCTCGATGACCAGAAGCCGGTTAAGGCGGCTATTGAGGCGACGAGAGTAATTCGAGATCCAGTTGGATTCGTACTCGATACCATCGTTGATTCAATCACAAACAGTCCTCGGATGAATAATCCAGGGCCTGAAGGTGAACCTGATCCGGATGCGCCGAAAGGGCTGGCTGGATTCCTTGGGAATCTATTCGATGGCAGCGCAGATACGACGGATAAAACTGGACTCGGTGGATTCGCGTATCAGCGCGGTGACAATAAGAGTGGGAAGGGTGAGTCAAAAGAGATGGCATCAAGTGATGATAGTGGAAGCGCAGGCTCGGATGATTTCGGGATCAAAATTCCACAATTCACGTTGCCGAATCTGGAGATGATTCAACCATTGGCAATTGACATTTCGTTGCCGAAAACGACTCGTAAGCCTTATCAGTGGAGTACGATATCATGAGTCAAAGCACTCGATTCCAGCGTTATGGCAAAGACACATTGAGCATAGAAAAGCTCATTAAGGATTGTCGTGACCTGGAATCCGAGTTGCGAAAAGAAATAGAGACTCTCAAGGAGAGAGTCAAGCAATTGGAAAACGGAGGTTAGTATGCCCTCGACTAGAGTTGCATTTCCTGAGGTTCAGTCTTGGACTCCCGCTGTCGAGGCGAAAGCTGTCGAGAACGGGAGTCTTTTTGTATTAAACGGTCGGAATTACTATTTTGATTCCAAAGGACCGAAGTCTGGATTCGGAAGCAGCGTGTTGCCCGGTGGGGCTATCAGCGCAGGTGGTTTTGTTACTGAATCAATTAGCTTTGCAGACCGCACGATTCTCTTCACAGAAACAAAGGCACTCGATCGTAGGTGGACAGGACTAGAACCAGTCACTCTCGAGGGCGAAGCATATGAGTATTGGAATACGGTGGCTGAGTTTGAATCACTGTATGCCAGAGATGTGAAGAATCAGAAATGGACGAGCGCATATGTTGGGTATGCGTACTATGTTTGTCATCCGCAGAGGGGCACTTTTAAAGTGCTTAGTGATTCATTAGAGCCGCATACAGGTCCTGGAATCCCTGAAGATCCGATCGCCATTGTGGAGACGAATGGCCGACTGGTAGTGTTGACTCGCTTCACTCTGGCCTATTCGGCTCCGTTTGATGGTGATGACTTCACTCCAACTCTCGGTGGCGCCGGTTTCCAAGTCACGGCAGAATTGGTGCCTGGGAATCCGATCACGCTCACGACGTTTGAGGGTGGATTCTTGTTGTGGACTGATGGGGGAGTACTCATCGGCGAATATGTGGGTGGTGAATCAGTATTTCGTTTCGATCGAGTCAACACCGATCAGCTGCTCATTGGCGGAGCAGCCTGGTCGAACATGCAAGATGGTTCGATCGTCATCATGACTAAACAAGGACTCATGAGGTCTACGGCACAAGCTGGATTCCAAGAGTTGACTCCGATATTCAATGAGTATCTGAGAGAATTCATTCGTGAATCAGAGGATATTGTGTTCCGCCTCTCGTACATTCAGGAGATGGATCATCTCTATGTGCAGATCATGGACGGAACGAATCACTTCAATCACACATACGTCCTCAGTGTCAAGTTGGACAAATGGGGAATCTTTTCAACTGATCATCATGGAATCGTAAGGTTCAGTAATGAAATCGACGATTATGGTTGGATTGATTTGGAGGGCTTTCCTCATCTATTTGACGCTTCTGGTGTTGTGGAATCAGTGGATGGTCAGCAAGCAGGACTCGACTCGGAAATCATCCTGGGTTACATTCGTCCCAGCCAAGTTCAGACTGCTGATGGCAATTTTGAGATTCAGGAAGTCCTCACGTCCAATGGACCGAGATTGACGGACACAGCTGTCATTGAAGAAGATTGGAATGGAGATGAGTCATTCATTAACTGGAATACTGGATTCGTCAATGTCAATGACGATTACAATGCATACGGTTTGAATGACTACAAGGACGATTACAATTTCATGGAAGGCGTCGAGGATTACAACTTGATGTTGTTCAGTGATTCAGTCGACATGAATATGGACGTCATCGGGCCGGTTTCGATTGATTTCAATGATTGGGGTCCGGCTGAGGATTACAATGACACGCCAGAAGGCAGCTATGATGTGATTCCTCTCGAAGATTGGAATCTGAAACTGAATGGCGATGAGGACTGGTACAAGGAACAGTCGTTCTTGAATGCCTATGAATATGGCTTGCGACTCACGAGTAACCTCGATGGTTATGAATCAGAACTCGAAGTGACGCCGGTCCTAGCTACTCGACGCATCGACATGGACATGTGGACTTGTTTCACGCACGGGCACAATCACCGACTCACTTTCTCTGCGACTCAATCAGGTGAAAAATATCACATGAGGTCGTTGGAAATTACGTTACATTATGCAGGACAACAGGGTTAAGGGCAGATACCAATGGTTGATGCATCGAACAAGCGAGTCCAGTTTCCGCGCAACACAACGGCTGTCAACGATGATTACGTTGGGCCGCCGGGGCAGGTGACTGTTGATTCACAGCGTAGTGAACTTCGCTTGCATAATGGCAAGAAGCGAGGTGGATTCCGTATTCCGAATCTGGATCAGCTTAAGCAATTGTTTGTTCGAGCTGATTCAGAACTGGGGCAAATCAAGTTTGCTTCGGATTTACTGGGAATCATGGTGCGAGTCGCTGACAAGACATTTCGACTTCGCAAATTGATTCCCGGTGATGGAATCATCATCGATAATCCGAACGGACAAGCGGGTGATATTACGATTCGAACGGCTGCTCGATTGTCAGGGACACTGACGTTCATTGATGATCTTGATGCAGCTACGGAGTCGGGTCAGTATGCGACTGACCGCAATGCGAATGCAATGCCTGCTGCTCTAGCTGGAGTTGCTGACGGGGCACTTTGGGTCATTGCTGGTAAGAATACTAGCGATGAAGAGTTCGTGATTCAGCGAGTTATTTCGCTGACAACTTCAACTAATACTGTCTACACGAGGCGGAAAGCGGCTGGCGTGTGGGGTTCTTGGGCCTGATAGGAGAATCAGATGACGTTTCCGAGCAATTATAAAGTCGCGCAGCAGGCCGGTGGGACTGAAGGGGTTATCGCTGTTACCATTGGTGCGGCACGCCAGTTAATCATCAATACGACCGATTGGTCGATTCATATCATGGATGGCACGACAGCCGGTGGTCACAAGGTGGTCATGGTTGGGCATTTGCATGACTTGCTTCAGGATTCAAATATCTTGCTGCAAGGCACGAAGACCATGGTTGAAATCGGCGATGATGGACTCGAGGGTGATGAGCAGGTCGCTGTCTGGAAAGCATCCGTGCTGCTTGCTATCTTTCAGAAGTTAGCGGACACGACTGTTGCTGGCACATGGCGACTCAAAGATGGCGCACATCAGGATCGACTCAAGGCTGCAGCTTTGAATGTGAATGATTTGAATGATGCCATCTACAATGGGTTCTATACGGCTGACCCGTCCACAGCTGGGAATCTGCCAGCCGATATTGACACTGGTACGAATCGTAATGTGTCGATCATCGTCAATGCACAAAGCATTGATAACTTGATTCAAGTGCTCTACGACCGAGACGGTTCTGGAAAGATTTATACCAGAGCTAAAGTGGACACTGTGTGGGAAGATTGGATTCTTTCCACAGGTGTCACAACGGCCGACTTGAATCAGAAATTCGATAAAGCTGGTGGAACTATCACTGGCGATGTTGACATGGATGGGAATTCGATTACAGACGCATTTGATTTGAATGGAGCCTCCCTAGGTCGATGGAATTATATTATCAATGGTGATTCCAGAGTGCGGCAACGTGCAGATTCACAAACAACCAGTGGTTACGGAAGTGACGATCGTTGGCGCAACGCTCATTTCGGCTCAACGAAGACTCATTCAATCATTGCCACTCCTCTGAATGATTTAGCTGCACTGAAGAATACACCTTTCTATTCAAGAACAGTTGTTGTTAGTGTAGCTGGTGCAGCGAATACTGTTTATCGCCAGCAACGAATCGAAGATGTTCGAATACTTGCGGGTAAAAAGGTTACAGTGACTTTTTATGCGAAAGCTGACTCAGTAAAAGATATTGCCATGAATCTGGCACAGAGTTTTGGAACTGGAGGTTCTCCATCCGCTGCTGTGACTCTTATTGGTGCGCAGAGATTCACGCTTTCGACGGAATGGCAGAAATTCACAGCGGTTATCGATGTTCCTGGAATCGCAGACAAGACGCTTGGAACTAATAATGATCACTATTTGGGTTTGACTTTTTGGTTTGATGCTGGCTCAAATCTCAATGCTGATACATTGAATCTTGGCCAGCAATCTGGTACCTTTGATATGACCAGAGTCAGTCTTGTCATAGGCGATGCCAGCAAAGAGGATGATCCATTTGGAATGAGGTCGACGGATCAAGAGGAATCACTGTGTTTTCGGTTTTTTGAAAAAATGAAAACTATCTCCATCATCACGTCACCACGAGCAGCACCAACTGGTTGGCAGACTACGGCAGTTGCCATGTGGTTTTTCAAGACACGAAAACGTTCGATTCCAACTATCACAGCATCAGCAACAGGTGGTAGTCTAAACGAGTCAGCTGCTGAGCTAGACGGTGTGCGATTTGCACTTAGTCCAACTGATCCAGCTACCGCAATTGTACCTGGCGCTACTGCGGATTCGGAGCTTTGACATGAACATCATTGGGTATAACAAGAATGGGGCTATTCGAATCATTTTTGATGGAAGTGATATCGAAAGCATTGTTCCTGATGATCTCTCGAATCGAGATCGACAGTTGATTGCTGAGTGGGAAGCTGCAGGCAATGTGATTCCTCCTTACGAAGAAGAGGATCTTCTGCCAGCAATAGCTGCTCCTTCTGCTTATACTCTCACGACTCTGAAAATCGAGAACGGAGAGGTTACGACAATTCACGGTTCCGGCGGATTCGCCGGGGCTTTCCCAATCAGTGAGAACCAGATTTATGTGATTTTCGCAATGGAAATCACAGAGCCGTATTCGATTTTCTTCGATTGCGGAGGTTCTCATTGCTATGTGAATCCAGAAGAAAAAGACCAATATGGATTCATTGTGAATAGCCAGGACCTGCAGGGGAATGCTGCGCTCCCGGCATGCATGACCATTTTTGTGATGAGGATGTGATTCAATGGCTGAGGAGAACAACGTGGCCAAACTTGTTTTTGAGAAGGATGTGTTCGGAGAACAGCGTCTCATTGTACTGACGACTGCTCCTTCGAATCAAGCACTTGTCGTGAAAGCGGCAGTGCCGGCTGGTTCACCGTTCTGGTGGTGGGTTGGGATTGAAAATGCGGCCGGTGTTATCGGTTGCAATTTCACAGATGCTCCGATTCGTGAGGCGACTGACACAGTTGCGATTCTTACGACGAAGATCGAATCGATCACAGTGGCGCCTTCGGACAAGTTGACCTGGGCTGAACCGGAAGAACAGGAGTGAATCAATGGCGAGCTTGCTCAGTGGCATCCTAGGGGGTGCGAAGCTACTTTCGAATTTCATGGGTGCCGGAGCAGGCTCGTCGCAGAGTGGCAGCACCTCTGGCTCTTCGTCGACGAAATCAGTCGGCAGTGAACAGTCAGTCGCGAATACGAAAGAGACGACGAATACGACTCAGAAAGAGACTGGAGTCAGCACAGGAACTCGGCAAGAGTTCTCTGATGCGTTTCTCAAGAATCTTGAGTCAGTCGCTCTTGGCGCTCTTAGCGGGAGCAATCTCAATCGAGCAGCTATGGCTGGCGAAGTGGGTCGCATTAGCGAGACTCCCATCAGTTTTGATCCGAATGCATTCGTCAGAGATACGGTGCGAGGAGCTGAATCGGCAATCAGTGGCAAACTTGAGTCAGATGTAAATCAGACTATGTCCGCTGTTGGTGGTTCCACCAGTGGCAACTCGCAAGCAGCTTTACTAGCGAATCGCTTGCGCACCGATGCCGCAAATAGCGTAGCTGGAGTCCGCGCCAGCGCAACTGCCACCGGCCAGCAACTTGCCAGTGAATTAAGCAGGAGCCGCACTGAACAATTGAGTGGAGTCACGACAGCGATGGATGCTGGACTCGCTACTCTGCTCAATGCCTTGAAAGGCGGTGAAACTGCACAATCTGTTCAGGATACAAATGTCACAACTGGGACTCAGACGACAAGCGGCCAGGCAACTAGCCAGCAAAATGCAGTCGCCCAGCAGGACACAACGAATTCAACCAAGAGCAAGGCCAGTGAAGGATTCAATTGGGCCAAGGCCATTGGTGGTATTTTCTCGGGAATCGAGTGAGGTGATTCATGGCTAGTGATTTCAATTTTGGACTGGACGGGTTGACAGAGTCGCTTGATTCACAGACAAAACTGACTGCGGATCGCCAAGCTGCCCAGCTTGAACAGCAGCAGCGTCAGCAAGCCATGACTGGGGAATTGGCTCGCATTGCGAAACGGTCTGCGGAAGTGAGTCAAGGACTCATGGTCGATTTGGGGCCGGCTATGGCTACACTCGATCGAGTCGAAAAAGGTCGTCAAGAACAAGAGCAGCTTCGTGCAAGTGGCAATCCTGGGGACTTTCTGAGTTACATCGGGAATCAAATCATGGAACCCGGTGTGTACACGCAGGCTGGGAGGGCGAAAACGTCTGCTGAAGTGAATCAGATTGTTAACGCTAAGACTCAACAGGCTGCGCTTGCCCAAGGAGCCATGCAGGACCTCATGCAGGTTGTGAAGGCGGACTATGATGCCAGTGGTGGCCAGTTGGCAATGGCGGCATTGCTTGAGACTCAGGGCAATGAACGCATTCAGGCAGAAGTGACGAGGACGCAGACTCTCGCACAATCTTTAGTAGCGAATCGAGCCTTGGCTGAACAGCGACTCGCTATTATGTCTGCCGACGAAACGCGAGCACTCGTGGCCAAAGCAGGTGGAAAGCCTATTGACGTCGGTGGAGTCATGATTGACCCCGGCACAATGGAAGCGAGAATCCAGGCTCTGGATGACAGAGCTTTGGCTATGGAGTCGACTGAATTGGCTCGTGCTGCGAATAAGCAAGAGCTTGTCAGAAAGATGTCTAGGAAGGAACTTGAGACTATGAATCTCGAGGAACTTCGTCCTTTGCTTTCGAGTGGTTCCGAGCGATTCGCTATTGAAGACATTCAAGATGTTTATAACATCAAGAATGCAGCATTGACAGAGGAGATGACTCGGACTCGTCAAATGCTCACTTATCAGGATATTGGGAATACGCTGTTCGTTCCAGTGATTCAAGATATTGAGCGTATGGATCGAGTGATTCCGAAGAATTCGCCTCTTGGCAATTCGGTGAATGGATTCCGCACGGTTGTGTCTGGGACATTGGGAATGCTTGATTCCTATCGCCAGGCAGGAAAACCGATTCCGCCAGAAGTGGCTGCGGCGGCTTCGGAGGTTATTCGGGCAGGTCGGGAAGATATTGACAAGGCAGTCGCCGCTGAAGCGAAACTGAAGTCCAAGGGCGACAAAAACCTGTTGGATGCCTATACGGAATTCTATCGAGGGAATCCTGTTCCTCGTGCATCCGTTGAGTCAGCAATTACTGAAAGGCTTGAATCGAATTTGCCCCTTGACGATATTTTCCTGCCGGAAACGGCTAAGGCCGTCAGGGATGCGTATAACACTCGATACCAGACTCTCAAAAAAGAAAATGCTTTGAATCCCCTTGGTGGAGTCGCCGATAAGGATTTAAAGGCCCAGGCGATGCGCGAAGCAATTGACCAAGGAGTCAAGGAGACGGTAACCGGTAGGACTCAGGAATTCTTCCAAGCGCAGGTCTCGATGCCTGGGCATCCATTGGCAGGTCAAGTTGATGCGAATCAAATGATTGGTCTGGTTGCCGAAGCGGATCAAAGAGGGATTCAGACGTTCAAGCAAAATTATGGCTTGGATGATGAGGAGATGGCTAGATTCCTGGCTGGTGAGACCATTCCTGGGAAAGTGACTGCGGCTGACGCTGCCAATTTGACAGTGATTCAAACGCAGGAATTGCTCCTGAGACTCGATGCTTATGGTCCTGGACTCGGCAAGAAGTATGCCGACTGGTGGACCAAGAATGGCAATGATTATCTCTTGAAATTGCAGCAGGAGCGGACTTCGAAGGCCGGCGCTGTTGGGATTCAAGGAGCAGCTGTTGACTCATTCGCTTCGCCGATGGAACTGGAACAAGGGTCTGCTTACATGCAGTTGCTTAGTGCAGCTGCTGATGGACTCGACAGTGCTAAGGAAAAGCGATTCAATGACATGGTCAGTTTCGACTTCCAGCCAGAGAACCGTCAGGCCGCACTATTGCAGTTTGATGATTCACTAACGGATAGCGAACGCTCAACCTTCATGCGTGGGTTCCTGTTGCCACTTATTAAAGAGGGGCAAGATAAGGGACTCGAGTATGATGAGGTCAATAAAATTATTGAGCAGGCCATTGATGCGAATGTCGCTCCCGATCCAGAAGTGGCGAAAATTCTCAAGAAAGTGGCCAAGAATCGAGTCAAAATTATTGAGAATGTCGAGTCAACAATGACAAATCCATTCTGGCGCTATGCTCGCAAGGCGGCGCCGGGTGGTGCGAAGTTGAATGAATTGCTGGGAGGCGGGCAGGGTCCCTATGGGAATCAAGGTGCTCGTGGTTACCAGTGGTATAAGGATGCATTGGAGAGTCAGTAATGCCGGATCTTGGATTCGCCGTTGAGGGCATCAAGTCTACGAATTTCATTACCCCCAGGATTGGAATGACTCCTGGGGGCAGGACGTCGTCTGTCCTGACGGCGGATACTCCCGAAAATGTTCTCAGGCGTGAGTCAATGACTCAGAGTCTCATGAAGACTCAGTATGGGGAAGGGGATGATGGCCTTGCATTGCGCACGGCTAAGTTTCTTGGCTCAGCTGGTGTTGACATGGCGGACATGGTCGCCGGCTCACTTGTTCCTGGAGTCGAACGTGGCGACGTTTGGAATCAAGCTCGTGATATGGGTCTTGATTCATTGGCGAACTTTGCCGAGCGAAACCGCAGCGGTGTTGAGATCACTAGTGGACTCGTTGCTGCTGTCGCCACAGCTGGGATTGCGGATGCATTTCTAGTGCCAGCAATGGCTACTCGACTCGCGTCTTCGAGCGCCCTCACTGGCACTAAGCTCTGGCAGTGGGGTGAGCGGGCAATGGGCGGCGCGAAAGCAGCTGCCACTGATTCAGCTATCGGCGCTGCCCTCAATGGTGAATTGGCGACTGTGTTTGGCACGGCAGGTGGCAGGGCTTTGCTGAAGGCTCGAGTTGCTGAAGGCGTTGCGCGCGCAGGTGTGCAGGAGGCTGCCGTTGCAGCAGTGACTCACTCCAATCAGGAAATGTGGAGTGATGATGCCAGCACCAATTTGGCTTTCATTGCCATGGGTCTTGGAATCGGTGGCGGGCTTGCCACTGTTGGTGCAAGGTATGAGATGAGGGCCATTGCGAATAGTGATGAGCTGATTCAGACTAGGCAAGCTGCAACCGATGCATATGGCTGGACGTCTCTACGTGAGACTCAGCCAACGCCGGAGGAAGTAGCGAAGCTAGGTGCTGGCGTGGCATTCAAGGAGTCAACCAATACGGTAGGACTCATGATGACTGCCAGAGGTCTAGCTGATGAATCGGCGACTCCGAATATGCGAGCACTGGTTGAGGCGGAGGCGAAGCAAGCTGAGATTCAAGCGCAGAGGAGTCTCCAGAAGATCACTTCGAAAGGGATTCCTGGGGCTTCGAATACCAGTTTCACGCTGGATGCCCCGACTACTCGTGCAGCTGGTGCTCATTTGACCGAGGCTATGCATGCAGATCCCACTGTCATGCTTGGAATTGATTCACTTGGTCTTGGCAATGTGACTCGGACGCTAGAAGCACGAAAGCTCCACATTCAAGCGCTGCGTGATGCTGGTGACACGAAGTCGATTCGTCAGGCTCAGGCTCTTGAAGAGCAGGAATTTCTCGGCCTCGTGAATGGCAGCTGGATGCCTGACTCGAAACAACTGAGAGAACTCTCCGAGTATCAACCTGGACAGATCAAGCTGACTCCAACGACGAAAGCGGCCGGTAACTTTGAATTCAAGTTGGACCTCAAGGATGGCAGGAAGCTGACTATCAATGAGGGCGGTAATGTCAAGGGCTTTGAGTCCATGGGCATTACCGACCAGCTTCGAGTCTATGAGGGCCTGAATCAAGTTGCTGGACGCATGATCAAAGCGAATCAGCAGTATGTCATACCCAAGAATGCTAGCTGGCTTCAGCTTGATTTTGCTTTGCAATTCAAAAAGAAGGGTGGCAAGCTTGATTTCGCTCAGACTTCTTTGAAAGATGTAGAGCAGATCGAGATCGAGTCACTAAAGCAGAAAGCTAAGACTGCCCTGGCCAAGGGCTCACTCGATTTCTGGGACAGGGCCAGGCTGAATCTCGCATTGCCAAACTCACTCGAGCGAATCCATGATGGTACTAGCGAGGCTATGCTTCGAGTGCTGCAAGGAGTCGAGAGTCAGCCGAATATTACCATGAAGGAAGTGAAAGAGATCAGGAAACAGCTTCTGGAAATGAGTGATCTCAGGACTGGAATCAAACAGGAAGCTCCGGAAGTTTCCGGAAACATGTTTGAATTCAATCGAGGAGCGCAGGGAGGCGAGTGGAGACCAGTTGTATTAGGATTCGGAAGTACTCCGAAACTGACTCCGGAACTTCTCGGCACCCGTGAGCAGCTAGTAAGAATGACTGCTGAGAATAAGGCATTCAGGATTCAGCAATTGAGCAAAGGTATTCTATCGAGTGAATTAACAACTACGCTGACTCGATCGCCTGAATTCATGGAATCACTAAGCATTCGTGGGCTGGCTCGGGATCAAGTGACTGGGGCTCGTGGCGCACTGGATCAAGGCCTTGGTACATTTGTGACTCGCACTATGCGTTACCGTGATTCCAAGGCAATGTTGGCTGCGTTCCGAGTTCGTGAAATGGTAGACAGGGCAGCGGAGGAATATACGAATCGATTCATTACCAGAGTCTTCGAAGGTAGCCAGAATAGGCTAGCAAGTGCGCCTAATGCCGGAAGCAAAACGCTAGTGAATCAATGGTTCTCTTTCGCCGGCGGCTGGGACTTGAAGAAAGGTGTGACGCATGGAGGGGACGGCTACTACAGCTTCCAGCTTGCTGATACGGCAAAGAATGCACAACGACTCGGACGAGCAGTTCGACCCGATGACGTTCTTACTAATCCTGCTACTGGACGTGCCGTTGTGCTGGATGACGCTGGACTCGACTACGTTCAGCGTTTTCAGCTTGGAGCACAACAGCTCCTTCGAGACACCAATGCTGTTCGTGCGAGTCGGGGAATGACTCCTCTGGAATCTAAGGAATGGTATGCTCCGCCTCCATCAACTCGTGGAAAAATTATTGGATTCACTATTGATGCAAATGGCAAGACTGTTCCAGGTGGGGCCATTGTGGCATCGAGTCAGGAGGAGTTCGATCAACTTCGCAGAGCCAAGTTGAGTCAGCTTGAGGCTGAAGGCAAAGGCCATCGGTTCTACTCCCAGAGCGAAATCGAGGCCAGTGATGACCTTTGGGACCTCAGTGAGATGGGATGGGTTGATCCTGGATTCATTGGAGCGAAGAAGGCAAGTCAGACCGGTTCTATCTTTGGCGATCGAGTCAACCCGAATGCCATGGAGGAATCACTGCAGTGGGTCACTGACAAGATAAGGGCAGTTACCAATGGCACAGTCAGGAGCATCTACGACCAGCAACTTGCAATTGCACGCGCTCGATCAGCTGCTGAATCAGCCGTATCTGGGGCGGATCGTCGGACTATCTATGACGAATGGGAAGCCACGGTGCTTGGTAAACCACTCACTTCAGTCAAGCCGGGCTCTGGAACCAAAGTCATCCGGGCGGCCGAAGAACTTGCTCAGTCGGTTATCAACAGTGGTTGGCCTCTAGCTAGGGCCATAGGTGCGACTCAGACTTCCAAGTGGATTGAAGATCTGGCGCATAGGATGGGTATTTCAAGAGTCAAGGGTTTCAGGACCTTCGATGAATTGGCTACTCAACTAGGTCCGCATACTCCGTATAAGAACACTCTCGATTTCGTGGAAGCGAATATGCGAGTCAGTGTTCCACCGGAGGTTAAGGACATTGCCGCTGGTGTAAATCGATTCACGGCAAGCATGCTTCTGCGTTGGCTTGAGTTCCCCAATGCGGCCATGAATATGCTTGGAATCGTAACGAATATGCCTTCGATTCTGCGCAGCCCAAACACTCCACTCATTGGGTCTTTGACTTCAGCAAAGGGGGTGAAGATTGGAGTAGTTGATTCACACAAGATTCTTGCCGGCGGCTTCAAGGACATGCTTAGTCCGACGAGTCATGCTGACTGGGATTATATGGTGAAGAACGGTGATACCAGTCAGTCGGTTGCGGAATTGAACAAGCAGTTGTCGCTTGTTGACTCGAAGTCTACTTGGCAGCGAGTCATGATGGGTGACAAGACGATTCAGGTAAAGCCTGGCAAAGCGCCAAAGTCTGGAAAGGAGTTGAGTGATTGGTTGAAATATAAGGGAGTCGATGGACTCGTCTCTCTGGCTACTGATACTACTGAGTCAATGTCTAGAACTTGGGCACACTTTGTAGGCTTGCGTCTTGCGGACATGAATGGAATCGTAGGTAAAGAAGCTCGTCATTCATTTGCGCGAAACGTAGCGAATCAGGCTATTGCCAACTACAATCCGCTGAATAAGCCGGAAATATTCCAGACTTCGATCGGTTCGATGTTTGGGCTGTTTGCCAGTTACATGCAGCAATACAATCAGCGACTCTTCCGCTGGGCAGAGGTCAAGGACTATGCGAGCATCGGCAGACAGTTGGCAATGCAAAGCACTCTCTTTGGTGTTTCCTCTGTTCCTGGCTACAACGGCCTTGAATGGCTCTTCCAACAACTGGGAATCAACCCAGGTGACAACCCAGAAGCGACTCTCACGGATGCCATCTATGCTAAGTTTGGACCAAAAGTTGGTGCTGCTGTGGCGCATGGAGGGATTCAGGAATTGCCAAGGGTCTTTGGATTCGACGAGAGTGTCGCACTCTATACCAGAGGTGATGCGAACTTCAGAGCTCCGACTCTCGACCCTACAAGGTTGATGGCTGGACTCAATGTTGTGGCGAGCATCGCTGAAGGGACTTGGGAGTTGGCTTCTAAGTCCATTGGAGCGGCAACCAGTGAGGACTCCACATTAACGTGGCGCTACGTTAGTGAAACTCTTGCTAGGAACATGCCGAATCGGGCCATCAAAGGCGCGATGACTGTGTTAATGAATGGAGGCCAGGAGGTTGATGCTAGTGGGCAAATCGTCTCCGAGACTCAAACTTGGTTGGAAACTGGATTGAGACTCAGCGGTCTTCGTTCAGGCAGGCAGCAAGGAGAAGTTGAAGCTTACTATGCGAATCAGGCAATGCGTCGTCGTCTGGCGAGCCGCATGGAAGGACTCCGTGAGGAGACAAGGGCCTTGATTCGTAGTGGAAAGCCATTTGATCCGATGACCATTTTCAACAAGTATGTTGAGAAGGGCGGAGCTCCGAGTCATTTCAAGACTTGGATTCAGGATCAGATGAAAGTGGCTTCCGATAGTCGCGGGATGCGGCAATTGGTTGATTCACTAAAGAGTCCGAACACACAGATGGAAGCCTGGCGTTACGAAATGCGCCAGTAGTCTAGACAAATAAAAAGGGGAGCGCCGGATTCAACCAGCGTTCCCCTTTTTTGTGACTACGGCTTGGACGCCAACTTTGTGAGTCCTGAATTCATCTGCCTTCGGCAAACCTTCGCCTCCTGCCTTGAAGGCATTGCGGAGTCGACTAGTACCTAAGTCAAACATTTCAGTATTCAGTGTCCACTCGGCATGATCCGCTCGCTGGCTCACTGCTTTCAGCTTGCCTTGGATAACAAGTGATTCAAGTAACTCATTCAACGTATGCTTAGGAGCAAGGTGTCCGGCATACTGTTGAATCTCATTGACCGATACCCTCCCTTCCGGTGAACCCTCCGCTAATTCCGTGACGGCGCATAAGACCCGCGAATAAAGGCCCATATCAAGGCCATAGAACGCGCGATCCATCGTCCGCTCTGTCAGTACCAGCAAGGCGTGAGAAAGCCGCAGGTCAGCCGCTATGACCGACACAGAGGCATCACAGCGAAGCAACGCGAGGATAGCGGCAATCTTGAGCAGATGCTTTGCCCGTCTACCCATATATGCCTGAAGGCGTATGTCAGACGTAGCAGGTTGATAGACATACAAGTCTTCATAGGTCTCCCGAGCCCCTTGACTCAGCCCTATTTCTTCCTGACTATTGGCGAGTACCTGAAGGATTCGTTCGTGCAACGTCTTGCGAATATGCTGCTCACGATCGCCCCATTGCTTTGGAATCGGAACAATCTTATCAATGTGAGGAGCGTGCACGAAAATGAGTCGGCTGAGAAATCCATGCGATTCACCGCCTTTTGGCAGCATCGTTCCCAATGAAGTCGGAGTCGTTGCTCCCAACAAGTTCATCAAGGGATTGTGGATTTTGGTGACTTGATTCTTCAGTTGATAATGAAAGGTTTCGCCGTCCATTCCGTCGGTGAAGAAATCGAATAACTCACGCGAGGAAGAGGCGATGAGTCGGCCAAGTTCCTTCGCAACGAAATAAATCTCAGACGATCGCCGGTCCAGCGGATTGGGGAGTTTGGCGACAATCGAGTCCGAATCGAATTGAGCAAGTTCCTCAAGCGTCGTAACGCTGATATCCGTCGGCGAGGTTTCATCGATCTGGTCCTTCTGCCACCGTGGCATCATCGCGCTCATGATTCCCTGTCGCTGACCAGCCGTATCCGTGGGGCCGTATGCGATTGGGAGTCCTTCGGCGAATTTTTGCATCACAGTCAGTGCGGTTGATTTGCGAATCGCAGGTATGCCGGTGAGTACGATTCCAAGATTCAGACGTTCGCGGCCCATAGGACCGTGAGTCAATGCAATGTTATCACCACAGAGCGCAGCCATCAGGCTGATAAAGCTCCAAATGTGATAAGGGGTTGGTGATTCCAACCCCTCACACAGTTTCAGGTAATCTTGCAATGCTTCTGAAGAAGGAGAGAATCGAGCATCAGCCAGCAACTCGTGCCATTCATTATATGGGGAGGCCGGCTGTTGATTCATTATACCCAGTTCCTTCTTTGGAGTGCGGCACTGACGCGGTCGAGCAGTAGGTTGGAATCTTCTGCAACAACAGCACATTTATGTGCGAGATTGAATCGGCTGTCATTAGGGTATGTGCTACCACGGACAGGCGAATCAGGAGGCTCAATTGAGCAAGCAAGCACATCGACATCTTCGCGTCCTCTCAGGTAGTCCAGTTCGTCGCCGAAGCCATTGGAATCAGCGAGATAGACAGTACCGCTGCGGTGAGTGAAATGCTGACGACGAATCGAGTCTAGCATCACATCAGTCCAAATGTTTGGATGCTCGTCAGCCATGTCAATGGTCGGGTTGCCGACCTTAGCTGATTCACTGAAGAAAATCATCCATTCCCGACCAGTGCGCCCGTAGTACTGAGTCTCTTTGAACTCAGCATAAGCGTCTGTTCCATAAATGGCAGGACTGAGTCCGAGCAGTGCCAGTGTCCCACGAGCGAGTGCATCCTGGAAGGAAACCCTCTCGAATCGCGTATTGGGGAAGCGTTCTGGAAGTCGATCGCATACCCAACTTTTACCACATTTCATCGGTCCATTGAAGGTAACTATTCTGATTTTCATGCGCTTGCTCCCGGTTGAAAAGGTGGTGAGTCACAGACATCCTGAAGAGCACCATCGCTAGTCTGTGACTCACCGACTGACGGGACTAGAGGACACCGTCAGTATTCGTAGGGGAGGGGACCCACTCGCCATAAATCCCCTCCCCCGTTGGTCGGAATCTCGGGAGGACCAGAGACTCAACAACCAATCTCGTCGATCAGGCTTCGTTCGCGACCGCGTTTTCTAGGGCAGTCAGGATCACGTACAGGCCGAGTCGAGCAGCAGGGTCCATCTTGTCAGTGAAGAGGCGCAGCTCACTCTGATTCGACTCTTCGGACGTTAGCGCATCACGCACTGCTCGAATCTTCAGCTTGTTCGTTGCCGGCGTCGTGACGTCGATGGGATTCGTAAGACCACTAGCAAGAGCGGCCATGTTCGGGTTTACACGAGACATGAGTCATCCTTTCGTTTGAAGCCACTCTGGGCCTTTGTTGATTGTCAACCCTCATAGTATGAGGGAGTCGAGAATTACATGCAAGTGGTCAGGCGGCGTTTTTCAAAGACATTTTCTCAAGCCATGATGACTCAACCTCACCCTCAAGAACATTGCCTTCTTTGTCTTTTCTCAGGAAAGGTTTGAGGAGATCGATCGGATTATCGATAGTGATTCCCTCTTTTCCTGCCCAGTGAATCGACGCGTCTGCCTCAATTCCGACTTGTACTTCCTCATCATAGACAATGACTGGGCGACGGAAGGTTTCGAACACACCTTCGAGTCCTTCCAGCCAACGTGGATGTTCGGGATTAACATCGAAGGTGATCGAGTCGTGAGTCTGTAGTCGGATCGATATCCCGTTAAGTTGTGGACTAATGCGATTGGGTCGTGCGTCTCTATGTGGATTGTCGCCATCTCTGAATCGAGAGGGGATAAATCCATGACACAATTCATCCACGACCATATTGATTCGGCCGGCGGTACCAGCCTGTCCAGCAGTTGCAGCCACGGCGCGGAGTGTTGAGTCATCATTTGGATCAGCACTGAATCGCTGAAAATATCTGAAAGGCGTGTAGAAGCCCCCAGTTTTAACGACTTCGCGTCGAAGTTCGCGATACCAAGAATCAATACTATCGGACTCGAGCTGGAATCGAGGATAGTGCAATCGAAAGCGATGTGATAGAGCATCACAGAAGTGAACGAGTTCCTGCTGAGTCCATCTACCTGCATCTTCATGTCCATTCTCTAGTGCTGCTGCGACGATTGCTTCACGCCCTGCAGAATTGAGCAGAGTCAACCCTGCCATGAGATAGTGAGTCCCATGCACAACCTTCTTCGTGATCTGCCGAACGCCGGTAATAGGGTGAACGACTCGTGGGTCACTAGCCTTCTTACCCTTAATGATTTCATCATACGTCCAATTACTGAAAAAGATTAGGGCGTTGGTTGCGTGTGTGTCTTTGCCGCTGCGGACGAGTTCGATCTTCTTTGGCTCTCTTGATTCAAATGCGACGAATACATCGTCTGCAGCAGAGAAGTCGATCTCGACAAGGAAGTGTCCAAGATCAGCTCTTCCGAATCGACGGTAATTCTTACGAACATTCTGAGCATTGCCACCATGACCGAACGCGGAACCACGACTACTGAATCGGCTGGTGGTTGTCCCGACGCCATCATAACTCGTAAGGAATCGAGAGCCCGTTGATCCCCCTGGAAATCTCGCAAGGCCAACGACATTACTGATCTGCTTAGCTGGGGTGAGAGCGTCAATGAGAGCATTGGCGACTCGCCGGAAGATTGGATGGTCAGCGCGCATTGCTCGTAAAGCGATTGCTCCTGTTGAAGCGTCAGCGAGTCGCTTAACAAAACGCCCTTTCGCATTTCGCTTGGGTGCGCCAAGTATCTCGTATATAAGGTGTTTCTTTTGGGGTGGGGAGTTGGGATTGAATCCTTCATCTCCGACGAGATAACGCAGCGAATCAAGTGCTTTAGTAGCTTCAACATTAAGGGATTCTCCGATTTGTTTCATGACTGATTCATCAACGGCGATACCCTGCGCTGACATTTCCAGTCCGGCGAGACTGCGAAGATGGGCATGGAAGAAGTTGACTCGCATCCGTTCATCATGCTCTGCCATCTTCAGCAGTTTGATGGTGTTGCGGAGAGTCGACTCAGTGTCCTGCATACCATAGTTACAGTATTCGATGAAGTCTTCTGACTTGCGATCGCCCTTCCAATATTGATAGTCGTCTAGAAGAACGGACGAAATGAAATCGAGTCGTCTGGGAAGGTCAGGATAGCGAGCCCACCAAAGTGACATGGAATCATAAGCGTAGTTTCGTAAAGGCCAACCATAGTACAGAAACCACGCGCAATCGTAAACCCCATTCTGCAATGTAAAGCGAATCGGCAGGTCATTGAGATAGCGAATCGTTTCTACAATGTATTCAATTTCGGTTGGTACTCCAGCGAGTGGACTCTTGCCATTCTGGAGCGGCAAACAGAATGATTTAATGATTCCATCTTGCGTGATTCCAGTATAGGTGATGATGGTAATGCAGAAGACACCTGGCTTCTTTTTGTCGAATGGAATCGTCTCAATGTCAACTGATATGAGGACACATTGACTCAACCATTGTCTTGCAAAGTTGCAATACTGCTTATCCCAACAAATGAAGCGTTCAATCTGCATGACTCAATCACCATTTCGTCTTGTATTTGCGACGTAGCAAACTGTCAGGAAGGCAACCATAAGAATGGTATTCACCAATGCATCGTAGATGATGGCGAACATCATGACTCGTTCCCAGAATGTCGGATCACCTATCATCAATTGTCTCCCAATCTTCAAGTGGAACAGCTGGGGCCGGTCGCAAAATCACTAGTGAATCAATATCCATTCCTGGACAATCATTCACTTTCCAGATCTGGCTGCGAGTCACTGTCTTTTTTGGCAGCGGCTCCGAATGCTCTAACTTTGGAATCCAGCGACGGGCAAAATCAAGCTCATAGTAGAAGAACTTATCCACGAATCAACTCCTGTTGAGCTTTGCGACTCAGAAGCCGGCTCATTTTCTCCATGTCGAATTGCAAAACGATTCGACCATATGGCACTACGATCGGATCATGCCATTCCATCGAGTGTTCTTCGTCCTCATCGAGGTCGTTCTCTTCGCCCTCTTGCGATTCACGATACTCTTCAAAGTCTCCCTTCTCGACGAAGCCTTCATTCAGCTTCGCTATGTCCTTGGCCTTGGCCTTATTGTGCCACGCCGAGACAGGTAGACTAACCACCCAAGGAATCCCCATAGTAATATACACCCCACCACGGAGGCGGTCCAGAGTGCATTGATTCCAATCTGGATTAAGTAGAAATAGCAGTGAAGGGTCCATGCAAAGCACGCCATCAGCGTTATGATATGCAATGGCATCGCGGACCCAAGCTCGGATTTGATTCTGCATTCCGACACTTGAGTTGAATCCTGGAGACTTTCGAGTCTTTCTCCATTCAAGCAACTTGTTCTTCGGAAAGGTACGATACGCGGATCGTATAACGACTCGAACGCTTCCTTCTCCCAGTCCGGATCGTTCGAGTAGTGATTTCCAAATGCCTTTATATCCATCGCTGATTCCCACTGCATCCTCAAATACGAGGAGTTGCATCCTTCTGTTTACGATAGGCACGGTGATTTCTCCACCATCTCAAGAATCGAGTTACAGAACGTAACAAGAAAGGCGATGATTTCATCACCAGTACCGAGTCCGATGGCTTGCTGATCGACGTGAATCCCTGTCCAAAGTACCGGCGGCTCCAATAAGAACTTGTCGCACAGCAATTCCGGTACTGAAATGGTCGGATTGCCGATTCCCAAGAAAGAGAACCCAGGGTCTTCTTCGCTGTGCATGTGACGATTCAGTACTTCAAACTGAGCGCGAGTCACAGACATGTAAAAGCACCAATAGGTACGATCACGCTCCTGCCTACGGATTGCGAGTCCGAAGACAGTCTCATTGCCAGTCCGGCCAATGGCTATCGCCCGGTTGTAGCGTTGATCGATATCGACGATTCGCATATCCTCAATCATCTTGATTCCCTTTGAAAATGTACAAGACAAAAATGGAAGGAGCCGAAGCCCCTTCCACCCTCACTCAATTGTGAGTCAGCCAGCCGGCGGTTAAGCCGCTTCAGCGTCTTCTGCGGACTGAACCTGAGCCCAGTCATAGAAGTTGCGCTGCATGCCTTCGGAGTTCGGCTTGCTGGTCTTGACTCGCAGGACCATGATATGATCCACGGCGCCATCGATCCAGCCAGGTTCGCCACCTTCCATGCCACCAACTTTGCCGTCGATGCTGAGTCCAGCCTTCTTGTACTTGCCCTTGAGCAGACCGATCTGGTCCTTGAAGTTCGACGGCCAGAACGTGTGACGATCCGTGATCACACGGCCGACCAGCGAATCAACATCAAGCGAACGATCGATCGGCTCGGCTTCGAGGACTTCGTACTTGAATTCGACGTAGAACAGCGGCGGGTAGGGCAGGCCGGTCTTCTCGTCGATCTTGTTCGGGTCCGACTCATTCATGCCGAGTTGAGCCTGGGTGATACGCACACCGTAGACGCCTGCCGGAAAGAGCAATGAGTCAAGAGCCTTGATCTCATCGGTATCCATGTCGGCGAAGTCGGCAAGAGTCATGCTGGCCAGGGAATCATCAGCAGCGCGAGCAGCGAAAGCCATGAGCGAGCCGGAAGCGAGAAGAGTCTGAGTGAAAGAACGCATGTCTGTTTCCTTTGGTTTGTCTGTTTGGTTGGTTGTTTGGTTGATTCAGTTTACTTTTTTCCCGACAAAAGTCCACCCGGTTTCGCAGGTGTCGTGATTCCCTGCGCAGGTTTGTTAGCGGCCCCGCCGGCTTGCTGCTTGGCAAGCTTAGCGGCTTCCGCCTTTTCGGCAGCGATTCGGGCTTTTTCTTCAGCCGCGATTCGAGCTTCTTCTTTCAGGCCAGCTGCCTTGATGGTACGAATCCACCCATCGGGAACTGACTTGACTGGTACTAGCTGGCTGAATCGGAGATCCTTTTTCGGATCGCCATCTTTGCCAGCACTACCTCCGCCTATTCTATCAGACATTTGGCGAAAGTCAAGCTTAAAATCTCCCATTGCGCCGATTCGCATCCAGCCAACTTCATTGAAGTACTTGGCCATGTTGTAACCATGCGGACGAGAGACGGACGAAGGAATCATGATGTTCTCTTTGATAATCATGTCCTTCGCTTTAATGTCCTTCGCGACTCCCTTGGGCTTCTCCATCCTCTCGAAAAATTCAGGATGAGCCTGCACAATGACGTGACCGGGGAAAGCCTGAATGTTTGAGCAAACGACAGTAGCCCGCCGATTCGCATCACCATAGGCTGCTTGCCCAGCTTCATTGAAGTTCTCGAAGGCGACATTGTTCTTTTCGGCTGAATCCTTGAGCAACTGCAAGCAGAGACTAGTCCAGCTATCGAGAACAATGATGACTCCGAATGGAATTTGCTTCGGATAAATTTCCAGTATGTCATCTTCATCGGCTGCCGATGACGCACTGAATAGTGAATCCTTGGTTTCATTCCATTGGAATCGAGTCTTCGCAAAGAAATTAACTGTGAACTCCCACAGATTCAAAGTGCTCACGTAGTGACAACGTGCCTTCGCCGCTTCATCGTTTCCGATCTTCTTTAACAGCGTGTTAAGCCCATTATCATTGTCCACGTATAACACCGTGAATCCATCCTTCACAGCATCAGCAACATAGTCGGTCTTGCCGACCTTACTTGGACCCACCAATAGCAAGTGAATCGCATTCTTGATTTCATCCATTGGTTTGTCGGCAAGAGTGGCCATTCTTTGTTTCCTTATTGTCGCGAGCGAGTGAATCAGATCTGGATATTTTCATCCAGGGATTCGATCTCCTCCTTGAACTTCTCGAATGCTGACTTCACTGAGTGAGCCAGCAAGATGTTCTGTTGACGGTGAGCCGGTCGACGAATCGGTTGCATTCGCACAACCCGTGAAGACTCCTCCTTCACCAATTCATCGAGCAGTTGTTGATCCTCATCGGAAAGCTGAACAATTTCTTCCTCAGCTTTCTTCAGACCTTTGCCGATCGCCAAGTATTCGGGGATCTGAATCAGAGCCCTCCTGGCGATCGTTCTGTCCGGCACGATGTTCACATCCAGAATCGAGATTCGTTCACGCCGAACATCGGAGTCACCAGGTGACAATGTCACTACTCCGTTTTCGATCGAGTGAACGAAAGCATACAGTTCAATCATCTTTGTCATGCACTTTCTCCGGTTTGAGCGCATAGTCGGTACTGATTCAGTGCGCCACTTTGAATCAGAGTCCTTCGTTGAAGGGCACGTCCCAGCTAAGGGCTTGTGTCAAGCTACGCAGCAGCATGAGAATGCCGATCGGAATCATAGCAAGGAAATAGCCAAACAGCACGAGACCGGTGAATATAACCATGCTTAGCATCAACTGATACATAGCACGAATCGGACCGGTGCCCTCGGGTTCTGGCTTTTTTCCTTGATATGACATTTGAATCAGTCCTTAAATTGCGTCAGGCTCCCGCGTGACTACGTTGTAGCTATGCCCACCGCTATCCAGCCAGGCCTGGAATCGATCACTCCATGTCATACCTTGCGTAAAGGCACGTAGCCTCGCCAATGGCATCAAGTTCATGATTCGATTTCGGATTTCTCCATCATCTGAATCAAGACCATACGCCTTGATGCAGCCAGCCATGATGTTTCTGAGATTGACCGTAATGTCAGTGTCACCTTCCAGAGTGACCTGAGCAGGTATCTCAAGAATCGCCAGATGGCAGCACCTAGCAATGTACCAGCAACAAAAAGAATCAATGATCTCATCATCAGTTGAATCTGGAAAATTACCTCCATTCCTTCTGAGTATGTCATGATACATTGGCCCTACGTAAAAGATGTATCCTTCATCCATGATTCATATTTCCTTATTTATAGGCTTGCTGCCAGATGAAGAGAAAGACAACAAGCAGAATGGCTCCAATGACGATTTCCATTCAAGCCTCCAGAATCCAATAGGGTTCATAGATGCGTGATTCCTTCTTGAACTCGTCTGGCCGATCGAATCGGAACCACTTGTCCAAGAACTCCGGATCACGCCGATGGCAAATGTCTAAGAACCCGCATGGAGTCCCATAGAATGCACAGCCATGGCTCCGCCTGGGCCAGAACCCATTATTGCCCATGCGAATCATTCGATCGAGCCGCTCATTCTTGGATTCGATAGCATCCCAGATCTCAAGCGGCTCAAGCTTGTGAGTCATTGGTCTGACTTCGGGCTCTCCATACTCGCCGAATTCTGCCACCAAGTATGTAACTTCCATACCCTTAGTCTGCCAATCATGACCAATGGCCGCACTGAGCACAAGACCATATTGTCCTGCTTGTCCACTGAATCGAAAGCTCGCTTGTTGCGCAGGTTCACCAAGGATAGTCGTCTTAAGGTCACATACCATATACCGCCACCGCTCACGACGATGACGTAGAATCCAGTCGATCTTACCTTGAGTCGCCAGAAATACAGCCTTGCCGGTAATTGGGTGTGGGAATGATCCGAGACTCGTATGGTTGATTCGCCACGGTAACTCGATAGCATGCTCACCATTCGGGAGACGTGCCACTTCCCAGTCATCCCAAAATGGATCAGATCTGATTCGATCGAGCAGCATAAGAGCATTTTCGAGCGTACGCTTATAATCCACCAGTCCCGCATCACGGCGTTTCTCTTCGAGAATCCACGGCCACCACTTGAGGAGTGCAATGTCACTGGCGTCATCGTCGCGTTCCTTCGTCCACTCTTGAGTCGCTTCGTGCAGAGCAGTGCCAACTTCAGCGGCAAGGCCGACGATCTCGTTGACGGGAAGTTGTTGGTAGATGTGGCGGAACTCGAAGCGTCTTGGACACGATTCAAAGGTTCCGTCGATGCTGTGACTCGTGACTATGAATTCACGACCATCAACTTCGAGAGTTCCACCCACATCGTCGGCGATGGCTACTTGATTCATAGCTCAATGTCCTTCATATCTGCGAAAGCATCCAGCGTGTCGGGCATGCTGTTGAAGTCGATGGCATCGAAATTGCCGAATCGATTCACCTTCTTGGCAGCCGCAGTCGCCTTGCGCTTCTCGCCCTTCACTTTCTTCTCGGCAACCTGCTCAACGGCTGATTCCTTGAGAGAGCGAATGAACATGATGATGTTGCGAACGTCGCGGTCCTGGGTGAGTCCATCCAGTTCCGGTTGCTCTTTTAGCATTATCATGATTTTCTTCACATAGGCACGGGCGAGATCGAGATTCACGAAATCAATGCCATTATCGCGAACGAGCATAGCATCGAAACGATCGACCAGTTCTTTATAGTCCTCTGGCATTTCAGCGAAGAGGTATGAGTGATCTTGACTCAGTGCCTCTTTCCGCTGCGCCGCCTTGGCTACCCCTGCTAGAAGTGAAGGTTTTGCCGCAAGACTTGTCCCTGGACTTCCAGATCCAGCGACATTAGCGTTCGCCTTTGAATCGCTTCCTGACTGTACAGCGGCACCAGTTGCTCCACTCTGAATTCGCTTGCCCAGTAGTGACGTGCGAGTCGTCTTGTCTTGAGCAGCCGCTTCAACAACGATTGATTCGTTCTGAATTCCGCTGCTGTCAGCATTGCCTGATACGTCCCCGGCGGAAGTGATTGGGATTGAGATTGATTCACTGGTGTTGGCATCGAGTGATTCCTTCTGAATAGGTGCCGGCGTTGCTTGCTTCGCCTTGTAAGCACCGAGGATTGAAAACTTCTGAGTCACAGTTGCATCTCCAAATCGCTAAGTCTGTCGGCCATGTTCTTCATCTGTTGGAGCGGCGTCACATGAAACTGAATCATGTGATACTCATGCTGCACAACACCGGGGATAGTCGGTACCCCCATAGGTTCGTCCTTGAATCCGAATTGACTGACGGCAATTCCTTCTTTCTGGTATCGGCGACGGGTGCGACTCAATTCAGTTCGAATCTTCTGAATCATAGCCTCACCTTGGCCGCGCTCCGTTTCGATCACGACCGGGTCCGACTTTGACTGACGGAATAGTCGCAGCACTTGCTCCAGCACCTGCGGACCGGTCAGCTTGTGAATCGTGCAGTCAATGATCCGGTGATTCATTTGTTAATCCTCTCGACCTCTCGCAGCGCATTACACACTCGATTGTAATCCCACTGCAACTTATCCCCGGCTATTGAGGGCTCAACGACTCGTCCAAGATTCGCATACAGAACGCTGCCAAGATGAATCTTTAATGACTCAAGAGCTTCCATGGCTTGTTTGACCAACTTAGCTTTGGCATCGAGTGATTCACTCTCGACTTTCTCGTCAGTCACAGAAAGCATGATGGGAGGATGCTGGACTCCCATTATTGAGATGATGATCGAGTGGCCAGCATTGATTCGTTCTAGTTCAGCCGGAGTAGGTTCCCAGGCAGTCTCCATGAAGGGAGCCATGCGTTCGACTCCATCAACCATAGTGAGTTTTTGGACCCACTTGACTGGCAAGCCGAGGTATCCTTGGTCCTGCCCGATGATATGCTGGGCACCTTTAATATGACGAATCATCATGGCTTTGGTCTCCCCTCTGTGGCTTGTATGTCACCACGTTTTCTCCAATTTTGGAAATGCCGCGGCGACTCAATTACATTAAGATAAACACCGTCTCTGGTAGTTACCGAAACTGGAAGTATTGGCCAAAAATCTGACTCATGCACAAAGGTAATATCCCTGTTGACTCCATCTTTGCACATGACTGTGCCGTAGATGAATACCGAGTCGCCATCGATGATGATCTTGCGCGGAGCCATGTTACGTTACCTTGTTGATGTATTGGATTAGCAAGGAACTGTCGTCCCCTGCTATTTCTCGTAGTGAATCAGTGACTTCCTTGCAGCACGAATCATGCATGAAAATAGTCGGCCACTTCGACACCTGCCCCATTTGATTAAAAGGGCTGGTGCCGAATTGATTCACTGATGGATTCCGGCAGAAGAGGCAAGTTATGACTCGCATTTCTCGCTACCGAGGGAAACTGTTTGACAACTGAACAATCTGCGTAAAGGTGTCTTCTGCTTCACCTGATTCATTTTTCTTGCTGCCAGATTTTCGTCTGGTTACAGTCACACTATTGCAAGGGCATTGACGATTGAAAGTCGAGTCACGAAATTCGACATGAGCTTCTGAATTCTGATTTTGCAGAAATTCCAACAGTTGATACACTTTCATGACTCAAGCTCCATCGAATAAACAGTTGCCGGAGCAGCTAGGTCATAAGTCTCGATGCTCAATGGCACGTTGACTCTAAACTTAGCATAACCGACGTCCAGCCCTTCCTGCGCCATTGCCCGATACCGCTCGATCTTGTCGGCGAGAGTCGCTCCCTTGATCTTTTGTCGGCTAATGGCATAACGAATCGCATATGGTGTGCCCAAAATGATGACTCGCTTCGTCGCCCTAGTGATCGCAGTGTAGAGCCATTCGCGACTCAGCTGCGCCTTTTCGGCATGATGGCAAATGATAACGGCGCAATCGAACTGACTGCCTTGGCACTTGGCAACCGTTGAACAGTAAGCGAGTTGCAAGGACTCGACACTGGCCTTGGAAGCGAACTGCCTAACCGCGCCATTATCGAATCGCACGTGGACGATGTGAGATGCAGCACCGCCACCTTCGATTTCTTCTTGCGACTCCCCCGATTCGAGAGAAAGATCCTCTTCCCCCTCATCCGAATCAAAACTGAAGTTGGCCAGTTCTTCGAGAGAAGCAGGATTTGACTCGCCAGCAAAGGGGTTTCGCAAATCAGCAATGCGCGCCCGTGTTGCTGCCATAACTTCAGATTCGATTCCAAAGAGGTCATACTTGCCCTTGTAATGTCCGTTACGAACGATATCCGTGATCACGCCGGTCATGCCATTGGTGACTCGATCAAGCGTGCTCGGTGCTTCATTCTTGGTTGCCATTACCCGCAGATTCACTGCGAATTTCTTCTGCGCCCTACCGGCATCAATGATGAAGCGAGGGTGGGCTTCATCCGGTGGTTGAATCAAGATGCTCAACTGCTCATTAAGCGGGGCTTGCTGAACCATTGAGGAGGTCTTGTTGTTATCGAATCCGTTACCGGCAGTCATCACGCGATCCCGATAGGGGTCATAGATGATTGCGGAATTGGGGTCGGCAGGGTTCAGTTGACGCTTTCTGATTTGATTCAAGATGTTCAAAATCATCTTGTTGGCTTCTACCGGACTCGCCGGCAGTTCCTGGAAGATGACTCGCCAGTCGGGATTCCCCTTCTGATTGTCGAAAGACGGCTGCTTACCATTCAAGACTTGGTGAGCAACTTCGACAATGCGATTCGCTCCCACTTCCTTCTGCCGGTGAACCTTAGTCAGTTCACTAACATGCCAGTGACTCAATGCATAGGCGAAAATCGGCTGGCCAATGATAGGCGGAAGCTGATTCAAGTCACCCGTCATATAAATGCGAGTCCCGCGCTTGCAGGCGGCGAGCAGTTGCTTCCACAAGTCGAGTCCGACCATGGATGCTTCATCGATGATGATGATATCATGGTCTAACTTGCGAAGGTTGTGCCGCTGCGGAACGAAGATACGAGTCATCTGTCCCGACTTTGTTGATTCAACCTGTTCAGGCGCAAACTCCAGCAGACCATGAATCGTCTTGCAGCACTGGTGCATCCAGCTTGGCAAGTTGGACTTCATCACTTGAACGGCCATGCCAGTAAAGGCGACCATTGCAATGTTGAGTCCTTGGCCATCTGACAACTGCTTTACTTCCACGGCAGAATCACCGTAAACGAGTTTGTGAATCAGATACTTCTGGACCGTCGTTTTGCCCGTACCAGCCGCCCCAATGAGGCAACCGTATTGAACCTTCGCCAGTGCCGCTACCGCTTCAACCTGTGATTCATCAAGCGTAATATCCGGATTCCACAGACCAGATTCGCTTTCAGCCGGTAGCTGGAAACGAGTTGCGGATTGAGTCGCTGGCTTGTAGTCAATGCCGGGCTCATATGTGCTTTCGATCGAGTGCTCTTCTTCGATTTCCGAGTCAATCTTGCGTTCAACCGCTGACTCAAGAATCTGTGCAACGAGGGCATTGGCCTTGGCTTCCTCTTTTGGATTCAGCTTCGTTTCGATTTCGGCGGCTCGCTGCATTGGAGTCTTGGCGAGAGAGCGAGCGAGCAAGCTTGTGCGTGGGAGTGGGTTGTTCATGACTCAATCTCCTAGAAGTCAAAATTGATATCGCCGAAACGCTCGGCAGCCTTGAGGACCGCTTTGCTTGACTTCGGTTTGGAATCACCAGTGGTTGCCGCTTTTTTAGGTCTGCGCTTTTCCAACTGCTCTGCGTATTTGGCAGCTAGAGTCGGCGGCAGAACATCGCGGACCTCTGCGAGACTGATAACAGCCTTGAGTCCGCGATTCACTGTCACCTTACCAGACTTGCCAGAATTACGAGCATTGGCAGACGCGACCAGCATGCGATTCGCGGCAACCTTTCTGTCTTTTTCTTCTTCTAAAACCAACTGCTCCGGAGTCATGTCAATGAGAGCAATCGCCGCCGACAAGGCCATGCTGTTGCCATTCGGCGGATTCTTCATGGTGGACAATGCGATGAATCCGCAGTTTTCCACCATGTCAACGAAGGCGGCGAACGTGTCGAAATTGAATTCGTTATCGCGAATCAATTTAACAGTGTCACGCACTTCAAGGGAATAAAGGGCATGGCGAATATTGTGAATCGCATCCAGCTGAATAAGCGTGTCGAGTAGCTTCATCAACTGCTCTGATTCACCACGTTGCCAATTTTGAAACTCGACAAGCCATTGCATTTTGCGCAATTTCAAATCAGTTGATTCCAGTTCACGAACGGCCGCCATATTTTCAAATACGAGACGCGAGGCGAGAATCGCGAAAAGATCAACAGGATAAAATTCACGAAGAAATCGGAATCCATCCTTTGACTTTGCGGCAGTCAAGTGAGGAGCAGGGCGGGAAGATTGAATCAGCCAGCGAGTTTCAAGCGAATCAATGATCTGCTCAATTGGCTGGAATGGCCGCTGGAAACGCTCAAAAGCGATAGCCTTCTGAATCGCTTCATTGCTTGCGACCGATACGATTTGACCAGTCAGTGAACAACGAACGTATTGAAGGCCGATTTCCAGAGCGCGATTCAATGCATCATCAGCGCCAAGGTCAATGTCGAAGGTGATTTCTTGAGTCATTGTGATTGTCCTAGTGATTCGAGGTGATTAAGATTTGCGGACGATTCTCAACTCAACGCTGTTATTCATCGCCCAAATGATATGCTTGCTGATTCCGACGCGGCCGTCATGCTCTGCGAGATTGAACTTCAGAGTCTTGAAGGTTCCGGTCGGGTCCAGAAACTCAACTGTTGCGTCCAGAGGCTCGCGAGTCACGGGTTGCAAATTAGCACCCTTGGCAGGTAGGAGCGTCGCGAGTGATTCAAAACCGTTTGCCATGATGATTTTCCTTCTGCGTGATTGCCTGATTTTTAGGCCATTTTAGAATAAAGAATTACAAGAAATTAAGCAATGGCCATTTTGAGCAAAATTTTCCTAATTTCCTGTCATTTCTCATAGGTTTAGTAGATCAATATCCCCAAATCTGCTCATTTTTGAGGATGATTTTCTCCCGCTTGGTTCAGCCCCTATTTCTTGCGATTCATTCTGTTGCCGAACCTGCTTTGCGGTAATGTGTTCGTGAATCATTTCTCTGAAATCAGCTTCAATGAGTCCCTTGTCTCGTCGAATCGCAAAATGGCACTCCGCATAAGCGACTCCCCATTCGGCTGCGGACTGCTGACTCGTGAACTGAAATAGCAGCCGCTTTATCGGTGGAAGAGCAAGCTCACTATTAACAGCATGGAGACCAAGAACACCATGGCTGGCAATGAATTCAAAACGAGAGCGAATCGGCTCTTGCGCCGTTGCCGGGTCTTGAGCCGCCGACGGAGTGACCAGTGACTCAGCAAAATTGCTGCGATCAATAGAACCGACAAGAATGTCACCCACATTGGACTCAGGTCGAGCGTGTGCTGTGTAAACATTGCCCCAGATTATCCTCTTTTGTGAGTCACGAACGTGATGTGGCGATCGTCGACTCAGGGATGAAACTCGTTTACCTCGTTCACTGATGGCGATTCCGACTTCATCTTCCTCACGTAGGGATGGCAGGAAGGGGATAACGAAGTGGGTGGATTCTGCATTGCCGAGACGGCAGAGACGATTCCAAGCAAGATAGGTACAAGGACGTGGAAGTGGAACGGAGTCATTACGGAAGAAATAGGAGCCTTTTGCTTTTTCACCTGGAATCAGAGAGGTTGAAGACAACGTGATTCCAATCTGAAATGCAAACAATGAGATCGGAAACAGCGGATCGAAAAACCCGCTGGTGCTGTAGCCTGATTCAGGTATGGGAAACAAATTTGATTCAAT
>Ga0196970_1000429_pt1 | contig 49537 bp, 93 predicted proteins | sample S1v_513CmetaG_FD_148672 | JGI IMG/M metagenome (GOLD analysis project Ga0196970, IMG submission 148672) | Soil microbial communities from Anza Borrego desert, Southern California, United States - S1+v_5-13C | ecosystem: Environmental > Terrestrial > Soil > Desert | place: USA: California... | reverse complement strand
AAAACGATTTAAATAAAAAGGCCCTTGTCATATGACAAGGGTTTTCTTATATTCAGAAGGTCGGCTTTGGTTGCGTAAAATGCGATAATCTAGTTTGGATTTGAAAGTATGCGCCCCGCCTCCACCAGTCAAATCCAAACTGCATTCAATGGCAATGTAGTTATCAAATATAGTGATACTTCTAACATAACTCGAAATTATACTTTTCTTGACTAAGGGGTCTCCAGAACGGAGACCTTCTTTATCTTTTTTAACATAATTCCAGATCATCTTTTCGGTTAGTTCAAATTCGCTTTTATTTGAATTTATGGAGATAATCTTTAAGGTGTTGCTTTTTGCTTCTTCTAGTTCGCTCAAAGCGTTTTTCATAGATGGATTATAAAGACCGTCCGAGATTGCTTTTATCATATTTCCTATTTTTTCTTCGATTTTCTTTAATTCGGATTTGGCGTGTTCCAGTTCTAAAATATTGTTTTTGTTTTTCTCTTTATGCGCTAAATTTAAAATTGTTACGAGTTTTGGTATATTTTCCTCATTGAAAAGGTTGTCATCGAGATAATCCAGAACTTTAGTTTCAAGAAAATCTTTGTTTATGGCTTTCATATCACAAGTTTTTAGCCTTTTTCTAGTGTTGCACTCATAAAAGGCGTAAACCTCTTGATTACGTCCCCATCTAGCCCGATTACCCACCATAGTTCCACCGCATTTGCCGCAGGTTACTAACCCAGTAAGTAAATATACTTCCTTTGCTTTAGAAGCAGCCGGTGCTAGTTTGCGCTTGTCCATAATTTGTTTGGCTTGTTCGAATTGTTCTTTCGGGATAATAACCGGGATAGCATCGGGGATCTTGACAATTTGGTCATCATCTTTTAAGGCGTGGTTGTTTCTTTTCCCATTGGTTTTTGAAACGGTTTTATTATAGACATAGGTTCCGGTGTATTTCTCATTTCGCAAAATTTCATAAATTGATGTTTGCTGAAATGGTCTTTCCTTTTTTGTCTTATAATTGTTTTCGTTCAAATGCTTAATAATTGCCCCATAACTTTTTCCGGCTGTATACATCGAAAAGATAGTCTTGACAATATGAGCTTCAGATTCATTGATTTTGTATTTCCTTGATTCTCCGTCGAAAAATACGTCATATCCAAGCGGGGGAGTACCGCCCAGGTGCTTTGCTTTCTTCGCATGTTGCTTCATTTTGGTCTTAACTTCTATACTAAGGTTGGCACTATAATACTCATCTAACGCCTCATAAAGCCTCTCTAAAATGATTCCTTCCGGCCCGTCTCCAATCGGTTGAGTAACCGCTATAACCTTTACATTTCGTTTTCCTAATTCGTGTTTATAGACTACTGCGTCATAACTATTTCTAGCGAACCTGTTCGTTTTGTGGACTAATAAAAAATCCGGTGCAAATGCGCCAGATGTGATTTCAGAGGTCATTAATTTAAAGTTTGGGCGGTCATCGGTTGTTGCACTTTCGGCCCGGTCAACATACTCCTTGATTATCGTTATATTGTTTTTATCGGCGTATTGACGCACTACTTCTTGTTGTTCTTCTATGCTTTCCTCGTGTTGATTGCTAGAAGAAAAACGATAATAGGCTATGGCGTTCATTTTTTCTTAGCCTCCATAATTGTATTGTAGTAACTCTGCGCCAATTGAAGCATAGTTTTATATTCGCTTTCGCTTAGATTGGGATAGGCAGCTCTCATAAAACCAATACCTTCAATGACGTATTCCGGCAATTCTTCATCATCGGTAAACGAGAAGTTAAAAGAAGATTCTTCTGGGAAATAACCTGCAATTTTCATTAATTCTTCATAGCTTGAACCGATATGGGGAGCCATTGCGCGGAGGATAGCAGGCTGAACCTTTTGTCTCTTTCCGGATTCTATTTGCCATATTTCTGTATTACTGACCCCACTTAATTCTGCCAATTGTCTTTGTGATAAATCATGTGCTTCTCTTTTGGCTTTTATATATTCTGAAATGCTGGTGTTTTCATTCATAGTCATTACCCCCAAAGGATTTGTGATTATAATATACCCCAAATGTTATCAAATGTAAACACCTTTTTTATGTTAAAATATGTTGACAAACGATGACGCGATTGATATACTTATGTCATCGAACAAAAACACATACTAATTACATCGAGGACAAACACTCATAACGGATTGGGGGTGAAAGAATGGAACCGAACGTCGAGTACATAAAACAACTCATGGAAGAAAGGGATTTATCAATACGGGGATTAGCCAGAATAGCTGGCGTTTCTCCAACAGCAATCAGTAATTATTTTCAAGGAAAGCGAGGCGCAGGAAGAGTTTTGATTGATGGATTCATGCGAGCATTCCCGGATGTGTCGTTAAACAAGTTATTTTTTTTGCCAAATGTGTCATCGTTCAATGACAACAAACGGAAACGGAGGATTAAATAATGCCTTACGTTCATTCTGTCAAAATTGACCGCAAAACCGGGAAGATAATCAGCTGCGAAGTGAGACCAACAGAAGAACAGCCTAATCACGCTCCGTTAGCAAACTACTTGTTAGACCGGATGAAGCAATTAGGGATGATGCCAAATGCAGATAGTGAGGTGAAACATTGAAAGAGATTATCAAGGAAGAGTTCGGAGTAACAGAACAATGGAAACTAATAACCGGAACCAACGAAAGATACTCGATTTCAAATTTCGGTAGAGTCCGTAACGAACGAACTGGATTGATTTTGAAAAATCTTCTTTGCGGGATATCAGGTAATCAATATTATTATGTGGTTATTTATCACCACTCAAAGAGAAAGAACTATAAAATTCACCGACTGGTTGCAAAGCATTTCATTCCGAACCCAAATAACCTTTTAGAAGTAAACCACATCGACGGAAACAAGTTAAACAACAATGTTTCTAATTTGGAATGGTGTACGCACTCTTATAACAACAAACACGCTTATGCAATCGGATTAAGGAAGCCCAATGACAAAGTGAAGGGAGAAAACAACGGACGTTGCAAGTTATCAGAATCCGATGTAAAAGCGATCAAAGCTCTGTACATGATGAAAATGCACACCAAAGCAGAACTAGCCCGTTTGTATGAAGTTAATATTGTCACGATATGTGGCATTCTGAATGGACGTTTGTGGAGACATTTGCAGCTAGTTGATAATTAACCCAGTATTACAATCGAATTTCAAGCATCAAGCTGTTATCAGCTTAAATCTAAGGAGGACTGAAAAATGTTGAAATCTATCGACTATGTAGCAATTAGAACTAATTCCAAAGGAATTCCGGTATCAGCGCAATCCGGGACAATCATCGAATACAGTGACGAGAAAATTTTGCAACGGCTGGAACACCTCAAGAAACACTGCAATCAACTTAATTTCCATCCAACTGTTACGAATCGGACGGTAAAAACCCCTAAAGTAAGTACAAGAATCTAAGGAGGACTGAAAAATGAAACTATTCGCTACTCTGTTTTGGCTCTTGGCAATACTTAACAACGCCTATATCTTATATCGAATCCGCAAAGGTCACGAATACGACTTCAAAAGATGTGCGGTACTGGGCTGCAGAAATGAAATCATTTTATCAATCTTAGTCATTCTTTTATTAAATCAATAGGGAGGGTTAAAACAAATGAAAAGAATCGAAGCTTTTGAACCTATCAACCTAAAGGAGACCGAAACATTCGGAGCCGTCAGACGAATCGACGACCTCGGAAGAGTTGTACTGCCCAAAGATTTAAGGATGATATTGGGTATGTCTGAAGGTGATGCCCTTGAAATATTCGCAACTCGTTCCGGTCAAATCGTAATGCAAAAATATGAACCTATGATACGGATGGGGGAGGAAGTCAAATGAAAGAAATCTTAGCAACGTTATTGGCAATCATCTTATTAATTGTTTTGGGCTGGGGTTTGGTAGTAAATGACTTCTTTATGACAAAAACATTTGCTCCAAAGTATGAACAGGTTCGGCGGGAAGTTTTCGAGCAATCCAAAGCTTACAATCAGGGAATGATTCAAGAACTTCAAAACATGCAATTTGAGTACATCAAAGCAGACGACAACCACAAACAGGCTTTAGCTTCAATTATCTTACACAGAGCAGCGGACTTCGACGAAAACAAATTACCTTATGATTTAAAACAATTTATTCAAAATTTAAGGAGTGAAGTGAAATGAAAAAAATGATTATTTTGGTGGTTTTGGTTATCACATCGAGTTTATTGGTTAGTGGATGTGTTGACGGAATAGAACAAAGCAGCGATGAAGTTCAACAAGCTCAGCAAGAAAACATCCTCAAAGAAGGCACTTCGGCGGTAGGTATGCCAGCAATCAAGAATTTCCGCGAACGTCGATTGCTAAAAGAAATCCTAGAGTTACGCGACCAAGAGGGGCTTGTGACTTATACCTACATTATGAATGAGTTGAGTGGCAAACTGATTTACTTAGGCGAAACGATTGGTTACGGCATTCCATACGCAACCCAATTTACTAACCCTGAAAAAGAAGTGTATGAAGGTGGTTACAATAGTGGATTCGGGAGTTTGCCCCAAGCCGACCCCAATGGTTTATATTCTCCCCAATCCGCTGAAGGAACTTGGGTATTGCTTAAAAACCCCAACGGCGGCGAAGTGAAACCGGTTTATGTAGAACCTCGGATTATCGTATCTCCTTTCAAATTGAATTTATAAAGGAGGTCTCCAAATGACCACTACAACCGCATTGCTATTACAAACCTTCGGAGTCGTTCTTGCCTTAATTATCATCTGCGAATTAGCCCACAATTTAGTTCAGAGAATCAAAATTTAAGGAGGGTGTTATGGCAAATCTCTTTAAACCCGTCGAGAAAAAGACCAAAGAAAAATTCTTTATCCTTGAGATTTACGAAGACGGAAAGTGCCAAATTTCAGATGGTGGTTTTTCGACTAACGATATAATCGCGTTTCTCGATAACATTAAACTTCAATATCAGCTTGAAAATTTAAAACAATAGGAGGGGTTCAAATGGACAAATCTTTATGGAAATTTTATTGGGATTGCGGACGGTCTGGAGAAGTTGAAGGGCTTTTTACAGCGACGGAAGACGAGGTAAAGGAAATTATCGGCAAAAATGCTTATTTTGGAGAAATTCTTGGCAAACACAGCGATGTATACGGAACAATCGAAGAGAACGAAGTCGCCAAAATAGATATAAACCCCGAGATTGTGAAAGTCATAACTGAAAAACTAGGCAAAACATGGTGTGGTTACAATCCACTTGATTACGTTCAATATGAATGTTCCGTATGCGGCGAAAGTCTCCCTATTGGTGAGTTTGATAAAGAAATTGGAAAGTGTACTTATTGCAAAAGAAAAAGTTAAAGGAGGGTTCGCAATGCTATCATCTTCAGACCGCAGTATCCCAGCAGGCAAGATTGAAAGAATGGTAGCAAGGAAGCGCAACAGATATATTAAAAGCTTTAACACCAACGGTTGGGATGGATGGAACAAAATCGGTAAACAATGGCGGGAAATGACGAAAGGAGCAATGTTAAATGATTGATAAATTCAAAGTTTTGGAATCGACTTTAAAAGGTGCAAACAAGGCTTGGGGAACGGTTTATAAGGTGATTGACGGTAATTTGTATTGCTACGCTAAACCAATCTGCCGGATTGAAGATTTACAGAAGGTTTTCCTTGATGACGATGCGGTTATTCTGGATTTCGAAGATGACAACAAATTGTTTCTGACTGCAAAAGGGTACTACTTCGAAAGCGAAGGGAAAGAGGCGGTGTCGATATGAAACCGAAGCTTCAAAGCTCGAAAGGCAAGAGGTTTTTGGTTGGCAGGAAAATCACCTTCGACGACATCTTTAAAATCGGCAGAAACGCCTATCTCATCATGTTGGCGGTAGCTTTCGCGGAGGTGTTGGTTAGATGAAACGCATTGAGTTTGAAGTGATTGGAACTCTGGTGATATTGGGATTTTGGTTAGCAATGTTTTACGCAGCGATATATTTAGCAGCCGGGATGGTGGCGAGATGAAATGCATTCGTTGCGGTATCGAAACCAAAGATGTTATGTGCAGTAAATGTCTTGAAAGACACCAGAAACAATTTGAGAAGGGGGATAAGAAATGACAGACTTTAGCAAAAATGACTTTAGCAAGGCAAAGGTCGGGGATAGGGTATGGCATTTTTCTTTCGGGTGGGGAGAAGTCAAAAACATCAGTAAAGAAATGGGCGTTTTAGTTAGCTTTGATTCTGAGCCTTTCGAAAATTGCACCTGGTTCCTATTTGATGGTAGGTTTACCTGTAACGACGTTTTGCCATCTCTTTTCTGGAACGAAATCCAATTCGAGATTCCACCAATGCCGAAACGGAAGGTTAAGAAAACAATTGAACGGTGGATTAATATTTACTCACATGGTAAAGCGGGGGATTACTGCCACAAGACTAAAGAAAGCGCAGAACAGGGCGCGACGAGCGAGGGCGCAATACAAGTCAAATTAACCGGCGAATACGAAGTGGAGGAAGGGGAATGAAATGCTTAAAAAGTTGTATATCGCTTTTACTACTGCTTGCACTGTTATTTTCATCTTGCTGCTATGGTCAGGTAACATTGAGCAACAAACAGGCAAAGAAGCTAACACAGAACTTAATCAAGCTTGCAGTAAACTCCAACAAGTTAGTAACCGATTTGGAAACATCCAAAGTGGACTTGAAGAAATCGCGGACAGTCTTGGACTCTTTGGAAAGAGAATCGGTGAGATTAAAGATGCAAGTAGCGCAACAATCAACAGAATTAAAATGGAGCAAAGAAGAGTTAAGGATAATTTACAAATTATTGCAGATTGCCAACAGATCCTTGAAAGTAGCAAACCAAAAAATTAAAAGATTGGAGCGAGAAAAATGGATTTTCGGTAGTGTCGGTGTTGCGGTAGGAATGACGGTCAGACAATTGATAAGAATCGTGGGGGCGATGTTATGAATGAAGTTGTAGGAACGCTGGCATCCGTTATCTTAGCAAAACGGTTGCGGGTATTAAGTCCAAGTTGGCGCGATAAAGAAGTTAAAGCATCGTGGGATAAAGACGGAGTTTTCAATATTGAGTCAACATCAGATGGCAAAATCGTTTACAGTGGGCGTTTAATCAAAAGACCAATTTGGTCAGACGAGGTATTTAGCTTCAGAACACGACACCTAATGTTATTCATTGCAACTAAATAAAAAAGACCGCTTAGAAAGCGGCAAAAGAAAAATATCAAAGGTAGTTAAAATATAGCAAAAAGTGAGGGAATTGTCAAATGAGCGATTTATCAATCCAAGTGAGTCAAGAACTTATCCGGCCTATTATCGAGGCTAAAATACAAGCGGCTATTGTTTGTGAACTAGAGAAAGAAAGGAACTTAATTCCTCAAATGGTGCAGGCTGCGTTAAACACGAAGGTTGATTGCAAGGGAAACGTGAGCAGTTACTCAAGCGATAACAAATATACTTACATTGAACGGCTTTGCAACGAGGCAATACAGAAAACAGCGAAAGAATCCTTGAAAGATTATTTAGAAGAGAACATACCAAACCTCAAAAAAGAACTTAAAATTCAACTCGAAAAACAATCCAACAACATGGCAGAAGTTTTTATCAAAGGAGTTATTGACTGCCTAGAATCAAACTGGCGCTTTGACTGTCATGTAAATCTTAGCAATCCAAAAGAATAAGGAGGCCTTGTCAAATGAACACATTAAAAAAATTCTTAAACTGGAGAAATTTAATAGCTTTTGTTGTTGCTTTCCTGGTAATGGATTGCTGGGAAAGATATATCGGAAAAACTTACACAGATGGTCTGGTAGCCATGGTAGTTTCCGCTTTCTTGATTCGGATCATCTTGGCAATTCGGGTACAACGTAATACGAACAGGGAGGAAGAAGATGGGTGTTAACATACAAGTCATAGCTTCAAAATGTGAATCGACTTATTGGGGCAACAACATGACCGAATATCGCTTGTGTGACGTGGAGTTAGAAAGGTTGCTTGATGACATCGGGCCAGAAGCGGTTATGAAACACTTCGGTCTAGTGCCAGAAAAGGAAGATTACGGAGTGAGGAATGATGATTTTGGAGGGGATAAGTGATGAAATTATATGAACTTACGCAAAATTACCGGAACTTAATAGACCTTTTAGAAGATGAGTCGATTCCGGTAGATGAGATTATGAAGGGCATTCAACAGGTCGATGGAGAGATAGTTATCAAAGCCTCAGAAATGGCTAAATTGCTTAAAAATATCGATGCCGATATTACAGCTTTCAAAGCAGAGGAAACCCGATTAAAGAACAAACGGCAGACCCTTGAACGGAAATACGATGGTATTAAAGACTATCTCGAAGAAGAGTTAAAAAAAACTGGTATCAAGAAGATTGACGGAGTTGTGCCATTGAGTTTCCGAAAAGCTCCAGCTAGCGTGAACGTAATTGATGAAAATGAAATCCCTTGTGTTTACTTCAGACCAAAAGAGTATGAGCTGGATAAAAAGAGTATACTGCAGGATTTGAAAAACGGCGAAACAGTTCCCGGTGTCGAGTTGGTAACGGATAAAGAATATCTGAAGATTGGGTAGGTGATAATCATGGATTGGTCAACGATACAAGGAAAGCTCAAAGAACCGTTTAGACCGGATGAAATCGAATGGAGAGTTGGTTCCACCAACGGAGATAAAACCAAAGGTTTAGCATTAGCCTACGTAACAAACAGGGCAATTCAAGATAGATTAGATGATGTTTTCGGTCCATCAAATTGGCAAAACGAATTCAGACCTTGGAAAAGTGATAGTCAAATTTGTGGGATTAGTGTTTGGGACGATGATAAACAGCAATGGATTACCAAATGGGACGGAGCTGACGACAGCCAGACGGAGGCGATCAAGGGCGGGCTATCGGACTCCATGAAGCGGTCAGCTTATCAATGGGGGATAGGCAGATATCTTTATAAATTACCACAGACATGGGTAGCAATTGAGGCTTGCGGCAAGAGTTATAGATTGAAAGAAACTCCAAAATTACCGCTTTGGGCATTGCCGAAAGATTATAAGACTGATTGCAAGCAAACCACTTCCGAACAATCTAATCCGGCTGAAGAATATCAAGCAGAAGATTTAAACACTTCACCCGCTCCGGTTCCTGAGAAACACTTATGCAAAGCCTGCGGCAAAGATACTCCTGCAAAAGTCTTTAACTATCACAATCTCGGGCTTTGTTACAAATGTCAACAAGATTTAAAAAATAAATAATTAAATTTCATCCCTCCGGTGGGCAACTGCCGGAGGGGAAGGAGGGAACAATGAGTTTGATTTTTGCAATTCTAATAATGCTTTTTATTGGTTTCTCGATCCTCGCAATAACAAGCGATAAAAAGGAATGGAATCGTGGGAAATGCCCTGTTTGTGACTTGAAATGGCGATTGTTTGATGTGGATAGTCAAGGTGGCAGAGGTTACACATGTGATAAATGTGATAAAACAATATGGATTTCCTATCCGGTAGACAAGGAGGTCAAATAATGGCACTACTTGGATGGATAGTTTTGATTTTCTATGTTATTTACTCAAGTTTGATTATATATAACGCAACAGAAAAAAGAGATAAAGAACTGTATAAATACAAATTAGCCTTATTTTTAGTTAAAAAGGATTATCCCGAATCAAATTACTTGGAAAAAGCCAAACGGACAATCGAGGGATGGAATAAGGAGGCCAAACAATGAACCAAACAATGAAAACTTGTTACAATTGCCGGTTCTGTGATACCAAATGCAACGATTGTAAATCGGAACTTCTTGAATATTGGCAACCTAGTTACACGATTTTAAAATTCCAAAACACCGAACTAATCCACCTCTTGAAAGAAATTAAAGGTTCCTATCATGGATTATTTTGCAGCTACAACGAATGCGAGGGTACTTGCAAGAAGATTAATGAAGTGTTGGGGGGGTTAAGGGATGAGAACTTATCAAGGTAATCCAAAACAAGAACAAACAAACGGCAAAAAGTTTATATCAGCCGGTTATGCTACGCAACCCAAAGTCGGAGATTATTATGTAAGCCTTTATAACGGTGATGTTTGTTTATGTGAGAACGAGAATTTTCCTGAAGATACTTTCCCACGCATTATATGTAAACCTTACATTTCTTTGTGGAAAAAAGTCCTTGGTTTAGGGAGGGTTAAGGGATGACGGATAAAAAGTGCGTTCATTGTATAAATTTCAGACCGCATCCAATCGATGATACAAAATTTCTTTGTGATAATACTGATGAATGTATAAATCAAAATTTGTTTAGACCAAGTTATTGGTTTTTGCTAGATGAAAACGCGGAGTTGAAAAAGGCTTTGAAATGGGCAATGGATTATGTTGCAGGTATCGGCAGCTGTGGGAATTGCCCTTTACCTAAAAACAAATGCACCAATCACGGTTGGGATTGTAAATCGCTTTTAGTTTCATACTGCGCCGAACTTTCCACCGCCGCGCAAGAATCGGTTTGGGTGAGGGAGGATGGGAAATGAAAGGAGCATATAAGCACGACTATTCTGGAAGTTGTTGCCCGAAAAATGGGTATGGAAGGCTTTGTGGTCAGAATACTTTCTCAGTCGGGATATTTCAATGGCTCCCGAAGTCGAAAGATGGATTGAAAAAGTCGGCTGTAAAAGTTAGGGTTTATGGATATGTGTCTAACCCTGAACCGGTTTATGAAATGGCTTACTCTATTTGCGAGGCGCTTGATGCCGGGATATACAACGGTACAAAAACGGTAAAAATGAAACCACAGGGATGGTGATGGGATGACAACCTTAGAACGAGCTTTTGAAATGATGAGCGAATCGATATTGATTCAAATTAAGGATAAAGCAGATCGCAAACGAATTGCGGAAGAATTGAGAGAGTATTTTTTGAAAAAGGCCGAGAAGGAAGGGGGTCACGCGATTGAATGAAGCCAGAAGGCGGTTGGGTAAAACTTTACCGAAAAATTTTAGACAATTCCCTTTGGAATGAAAAGCGAGTCTTTAGCAAGGCTGAAGCATGGATCGACATCATACTAAACGCCAATCACAAAGATAATAAAATTTTAATCGATGGCGAGTTGATTGCGGTAGAAAAAGGTCAATGGTTGACATCTGAAATAAAACTTTCAAACCGGTGGAATTGGAGTAGAAGCAAAGTTCGGCGTTTTCTCGATGTACTTTCCATGGAAAAAATGTGTATCAAAAACGGTACAACGAAGTATACAACGCTAACCGTTGTCAATTATGGGTTTTATCAAGGTGGCGATACAACGGTCGAGACAACAGACGATACAACAGAAAGACAGCAGACGATACAACAGACGATACACAAACAAGAATGTAAGAAAGTAAAGAATGAAAATAAAAAAGATATGTCTTATTCCCCTGACTTTGAATCATTCTGGAAAGAGTATCCCAACAAGAAGGGAAAGTCGGCAGCATTTCGATGTTGGAATACGAGATTAAAGGAAGATTATTCTCCAGTTGATATGATTCAAGCGGCTAAGAATTACGCGATAGAAAAGAAGGGCTCCGAGACAAAATTTATCAAACATGGAGCGACATTCTTAGGGCCCGACAAACCTTTCGAGGATTACATCAATACAAACCAAATCCCAATGTTCGAAGTTGACCCGGGCAGAGAACGGGCTAAGCTTCTGGAGGATTCGCTATGAAACTGACTTTCAACGAACAAGCAGAAAACGCAGTAATAGGCAGTGTTCTTTTGGGCGGGCTCCCGACACTTGACGAAGCCCGGGAAATTCTTAAGGAAGAAGATTTCTTTCAATCCCGGGCCCGGGAAATATGGAAAGCATGCATTGCCCTATCGGATAACAAAACGCCTTTTGATTTCTTAACCGTTAACGACGCGATAAAAGGCAAAGCTGGAATCGATATGGCCTATCTGCTGAAAATGAGTAACACGACTCCTAATTATGAAGCAGTAAGTTATTACGCCAAAATTGTCAAAGACCAATCTCTTACCCGGGCGAAGTTGCATTTAATTGAAAAACAGCAAAAAGAGCTTGAAGAAGGGCGAGACCCAAGAGAAGTTATTTCCCGGGGGATGTTAGAAGATGCAGCGATTATGGAATCGGAACAGAAAACCGGAATCAAGAAGGCCGGGGAGTTAGCAAGAGAAGTGTATAACGGGCTCGATGCAAAAATGGTTGAAACCACTGTGCAAATTATAAAAAGCGGGTTTGAAAGTTATGATGCCATAACCGGAGGCTTTCGAGACGCAAGCATTAACGTGATTGCAGGTCGCCCGGGAGCCGGGAAAACCACTTGGGCCCTTAATGCCTTAATCAACCAGACGGAATCGGTTTATATCGCCTCCTTAGAAATGACCGCAGAAGAATTAACCGCTAAAATGATGGCAGCAACAGCAGGAATCAATTCGAAACATTTGGATTATCCAAGGTTAATGAAAAATAATGAATGGCCTTTGCTGACATATGCAACCAACAAAATAACAGACAAACAAATTTTCATTGATGAATCAATTGACATGAAAGCTTCACAAATATGGGTAAGGCTAAGACGGTTAAAAGCTCAAAACGATATTAAACTTGCAATGATTGACTATCTTCAATTGGTGGAGCCCGAAAGAAATTTAAATCGAAGAGATTTGGAAGTTACCGAAACCCTTCGAATTTTTAGGAAGATTGCCCGGGACTTGAAAATTCCAATCATTTTATTGTGCCAATTAAACCGGAATGTTGAGGGCAGAAAATCAAACAAACCAATGCTTTCGGACCTTAAAGAATCTGGCTCCATCGAGCAGGACGCAACAACGGTATTTTTCCTTTATCAAGAAGATAATTACAAAACTAACGATTTAAATGAGCAGATCATTCAGGGGAATGTTGCTAAAAATCGATTTGGGCCCAATGATGTAACGTTTGATTTAAAGTTTAAGAAAGCTCAATCGAAATTTGAAGATTTTAAGAAGAGATAGGGAGCGTGATTATATAATGGTTAAAAAATTTACAATCAATGCGATTAATGCAATCAATAAAGCTATTTGCGATTGTGGCAGCACTGAATTGTTTAAAGTTTCGGAAAAATTGGAGGAAAATATGGAAAGGAGAGTCGTTAAAGAAAACCGAGAACTTTCTACCGATACTGAAAAAATTGGCGATATGATTGATAAAAAACTCAAGAAGATGGGTTTGAAAACAATTTTGGATGTTAGAGCGGCAATTTTGAAAGTGGAGAGGGTGAGGATTTGAATTACATAAAACGTTCAGCAAAACACTTTGGAATGACCGTTGAAGAATACTTGGATAAAATCAACAATAACAAACGCAGGTGTCGAGTGTGCAAACAGTGGCTTGATATGAGCGAGTTTTATAAAAGCGAGAAAGACGCCGGAAACAAGAAGTATGAGTGTAAAAAATGTTTCATGGCAGATGTTTTGAGTAGAAAAGACAAATTGCAGGTGGAGAGGGTGAGGATGTGAGATCCAAGCAGATTAAAATTGTCGGATGTGATATGACACAATGCCCATGCCGAAAATGTTTTTCTGCAAAAAAGTGTTATGAGTGCGAAAACGAAAAATGCGAACATTACGGCAAGAAGATTTGCACAGTTAAAACAATTGATGATTGGCGAAAAGATGTACCAATTGAGGAAACCAGAGCGCATAAGGCCAAAACGGTGAGGGAGAAGATTGAGCAAGAGAAAGAAACGGCAATGCTTTTTGGATGAACCTAGAAAGCCCTGCAATGCGTTTTAAGCCCGATTAATTTTCAAAGGATTAAATACTTGAAATCATACATAGACCCGTCTTAAAAACGAAATTAGACACGTTTAAGACGATTCTGAGAAGAAAGACGGGTTTGGTTTTGCAAAGGGTCATAACACCCCAAAATATCATACCAAAAAATAGTGTCGAAAAATGTCGAAAGAAGGGGACGAGATGGAAATTAAGTTTCGCGGTAAATGCTTAGGCAATGGTGAGTGGGTGTATGGTGACAAAACCGAAACGCCCAATGGAAAAGTTTTTATCGTTAAAACCGCTTGGAGTGTAGAACATAATTATTTATATATTTATCGTTCGTGGGAAGTAGACCCCAAAACCGTAGGAATAGCGAGCACCAAAAAAGACAATTACAACGGTCAACATTGTGCTTTGTTATGGCAAGGGGATATAGTGAGGAATGATTTTGTTGGTGATTTGTGGGAGGTAATTTTTACCGGAACCAAATTTGTTCTTGGTTTAATTCCGAATTCAGGTCTTATAAAACACCCGATAACCTACCCAATGTATGTACATTTAATGGATTTAGATGATATGCCTGAATGTTTTCATAAAATCGGCAACATATGGGAGGTTCCTAAATGAGAACCATAACATTATCAAACAATCGTAAACCATACGAAGAAGCACGATTGAAGAAATATGCAAAGATAGAAGCGAATTTAATCAAGGAGAGGAGGGGGAAGGATGCAAAAGTATCACAATGTCAAAACGGTTGTGGACGGAATTAAATTTGACTCAAGAAAAGAGGCAAACAGATATTGTGAATTGAAATTGCTCGAAAAAGCTGGGGAAATAAGGGAATTAACTTTGCAGGAATCGTGGGTGTTGATACCGGCATTTACCAAGGATGGTAAACATTATCGAGCGATATATTATGTGTCAGATTTTAGTTATTACGACAAGGATGATAAATACATAGTAGAAGATGTGAAAGGTTTTAAAACAGCAGTATTTCAGTTAAAAAGGAAAATGTTTGAGTATAAATACCCTAATTTGACATTGAAATTGATATAAGGAGATGGGGAAATGAAACGTGATGCTCAGAAAGATTTGGAATTATGCCAAAAGGCAACGCCGGGGCCGTGGGAATTTAAACAAGAAGATGATTGGGGGGTGGACGTCGGACACATCGAAAACGAAAAGAAAGTTATTTGTGATTTTGGAGATGCTACGCAATTCTACCCAGTGAGCGGAGAAGCCCCAGAAGAAGCTGATTTAAAATTTATATTAGAATCCCGCGAAGCATTGCCGTATTGGATAAATCGGGCGATTGAAGCGGAGAAGTTACTCCTGGAATTCGCCTATGTTAATCCTGATGATAGTTTATCTGATAGATGCGATAAAGCTTTGAAGGTTCAAGAGTTTATGAGAGAACGGGGATATGATTTTAAAGTGCAAAACGGAGGTGGGCAGGAGTGACGAAACAAACCAGACAAACAGTATATGACAAATATAATGGTCGTTGTGCCTACTGCGGCAAGGAAATCGAAATCAACGATATGCAGGTTGACCATATTATTCCTCAACGTCCTTGGAAAGGCGAATACGGTACAGATGATTTAGAAAATTTGAACCCTGCTTGCCGCCGGTGTAATCATTACAAAAGGGCGAATAGTCTTGATACGTTTAGAGAAATGTTAATGACCATACAAGACCGGATAATGCAAAACTATATTTGCAAGGTTGCGAAAGATTACGGGGTTGTCAAAATTCAAGAATGGGACGGGAAATTTTATTTTGAAAGAGGTGGGCAGGGATGAAACAATACATATGTGACATTTGCCAAAAGACGAGTGATAAACCACAGGTAATTTGGGATTACGGGAAAGAAAAGCACTTTTGTAGCTTTGAATGTTGCAAGGAATGGCTTGAAATGCAGATTGCAAAAGTGAAGCAAGACCGGGAACCGTTTGAGTTTTTGAGGGATGAAGTTGGAATGACGGATTAACAAGGAGGGGTGAGGGATGAAATTCAGAAAGAAACCTGTAGTGATTGAAGCTGAAGTTTATAGGGATGGTCTAGAAGATGGGTTTGTTGATGGATATTACGATTATCTTGGAAAGGTATATACCGTAAAAGATTACCCTGACAAATGGTGGGAAGAAGTATCTTGTAAAACAATAAAAATTCCTTACATTAACACATTAGAAGGAAAACATTATATTTCGCCTGGTGATTGGATTATAACTGGCATAAATGGCGAACGTTACCCTTGCAAACCAGATATATTCGAGAAAACTTATGAGGCAATCAAGGAGGGGTAATATGCAAAACACCTTCAAGGAAATAGAAAATATGTATCGGAAATATGAACGAATCAGGCATAAACTAACCATGCTTCAACCAAAGAACGTTCAAGTATTTAGTCATTCCCCAATATATCACAGTGGAGAAAGCAAGGTAGAAGCAATGGCAGCAGAAAGGGTTGACTTAGAAAACGAATTACGGTTAATCCAATATTGTTTAAACGCTATGACTCATGACGAAAGGCTATTTATTCATTATCGATATTTCATGGATAAAGATATGGAAATGGTTCCGTTTTTAATCAATTGGGGAAGAACTGAAACATTCAAGTTGAGAAAATCAGTTTTAGCTAAAACAAAGTGGTTATTAAGCATAAGTACAAAAAACGAACAAAAGACAAGTTAGAAGGTGTTTGTTCGTGTACAAAGCGCGTACCAAAAATACTTATTTTAATGATAATATTAGATTATCAAAGGTTCTCAATATTCCTTGGGTTGGTCGCCCGATAGAATTTGACTGGCAAGGGTAGCAAAGCCAGAAACTACCGCAAACGCCGCCTGAGTTTATCTCATTCAATGGCGGCATTTAAAGCAATTACGGATAACCTCCTTTTCATACAATCCTCCTTCCTTTTGAGCTGATAACAGCTCATTTTTTATTTCGAGAGGTAAATATGCTAATTAATTATCCTTGTCCAGAATGCGGAAAACAAACTAAAGAGTCAAATTTAGGAATAGTGTTTTATTGTAGTAGTTGTGATAGAGAGTGGACTATATGTGAGATTAATAGAGTTTTGTATGGGAAGAAGGAGAAAAAGAAATGATTCCAGATAAATGCCCGTATTGCGGAAGTGAAGATTTCTATTATGATGTGCTCGTTGAAGATGATGATTCGCACCATGACATTGTAGATTGTAATAATTGTGGTAAAAGAATTTTTTATGAAGATTAATAGGATTTTGTATGCTAAAAATAGCAAGAGGTGATTATTTTGCTAATTTAGCGATAGTTTCCTTTAGTTTTGGAGGTGATTATAAATGGATGAGCAAAAGCCAAAACGTCCTGGAGGAAGACCAAGAAAGTATCCTAATCCAGAAGAATTCACAATTAAGGTTGATGAATATATCGATTTGGCTAAAGGGTGATTGCCATGCAAGGAAGTAAGTATAATTCTGAAGTTCGAGAAAAGGCCAAAGTTCTCTTAGCTACTTATAATAAAGTTGATGACGCAGCTAAAGCGGTAAATATTGGTGTATCTACTTTATATGATTGGAAAAGAGAATGGGAAAATGATGGATCGTTAGAGGAGCTTCGCAAACGTAAAAAGGAAGAATGGGAAGATCTCTACATCAAACAAGCTCAAGAGATTATAGAACTAGCAAACGAAAGGGTTAAGAACACAATAAAAGAGGCTTCACCAGCTCAAGCCGCTACCATTGCTGGTATCTATACTGATAAAATGCGTTTAATCCAAGGCGAAACTACTTCCAATGTAGGTCAACAAGGGTTAACTATCATGATCGGGAATCAAGTTGTAAATGGGAATAATAATACAGAAAAGACCATCAATAATGAATAATAATTCGAAATCATATACAATAATCGAATATAATTTGTGTTAAGTTTATCAAACCCCTGCTACAGTTGATTTGCTCATTTACCATAATGGTATTTATACGACTCAAACACATGTTCAAGGTAAGAAAATTCATAGGGCAGATGATTATTTTTGATGGTTCTCTATAGGAGGGGGTACCCCCGAAATTCTCGGGTGGATTTCGATTGTCACCCAATAGAATTTTTATAAAAACAAAAAGGACATACCTATAAATTTTTAAAAAATACAAAAGGGGTTGTGAGAATGGAAGAATACAAAACCGAATTTGATATAAAAATCATTCAAGAGAAAAATCGAGAAATTATATTAAACAACAATTTGTCATCTGCAAAAATACTAAGCTTAATTTCTCTGGCAATAAGTTTGTTCTCTATTGGATTGATTGTTTTAAAAAGACTTCTATGAATGTGCAATAAGAATAAAGAAGAGCAAGTGCTTAAAAAAGTGCCTTCAAAGTCAGTAATGACAATAATTTGAAGGCGTTTTTTGTTAGTTCATGTGGTGAACCTACTAGATTATGGGAAAAGTGATTCAAACCCAATGGTGGTAACTATTTGAAGGCTGTTTGATTGAAATGGGGTTAGTTCATGTGGTGAACTTGGAAATCTGAGAGGTGGTACTTTTGGCTAATAGAGCCGTAACCGGAAAGCTGATTACCAATGACGGAGAAGTTATAACTGATTTGTACGAAGGAGATAAAGTTGTCAGGGGTAAGACGATTGAATTTTTGGAACAAACCCAAGAATGGAAGATTGAGCATTTCTACAAAGGCCATATCGACGAAATAACTAAGCTGAATCAAGAATTGAATGTCTATGAAAAGGCATTTATTTATTCGGTTGTTCCTTATGTTGGTTATAACGACTGTCTGCTAAAGTACAATAATACTGCTGATGGCAATCCGTTAACCTTTGATGATATGGTCAAGATAACCGGAATAAGCCGGGGAAAGTTACACCAAACATTGGATGACCTAATCAAGAAAGATATTATCTATAAGGGCCGCAACAGTGTCGGCCTTCAATATTTTATCAATCCTTGGTTGTTTTGCAAGGGGCAAAGAATCAATAAGGTTCTCAAAGCTATGTTTCAAAATTACCGGATAAGAGTAATGGGCGGCAAGAAGTGGGGAAATATTGATGATATTTAACAATTACCACTACACCGAACCCGAATCCAAATCCCTTCTAAAAAGCATGGTAATCCTAATCGACACGAGGGAGCAGGAAAACGGGCATATAACCGATTACTTCAACAAGAAAGGGATTGCCTTTAAAAGCTGCAAACTTGATAGTGGTGACTACTCTTTAACGCTCCCAGCTAATCCGGATTATGGAATAGTTCGTGACCTTTACTTTGATAAGCAGGTAATTCTAGAACGCAAAAATTCTCTTGAAGAATTAAGTCAGAATTTAGCTCAATCAAGGGAACGCTTCATCAATGAATTCCTCCGTTCTGGTGATTGTCGTAAATTCTTGATGATAGAAAAGGGTAATTGGTCAGACATCATAACCGGGAATTATAAGACCGAGTTTGCCGCCAATAGCTATTTTGCTAGTCTGTTATCCTTCCAGCAACGATATAACTTGAATATTTCATTCGTGCCAAAAGAACACGCCGGAAAGTACATATACGGGGTGTTTTATTATTTCTTAAGGGAGTTGATAACGTGACCAAACTACCAAAACAAATTAAAATAGGCGGATATGATTATAAAGTATCTGAAACAGATGACCCAATCTTAGTTGATGGGCGGGAATGCGCTGGGTCGATTGATTTTTATAATTGCCAAATCTTGATTAAAAAGTCTATGTCAATTGATTGCAAAGCATCTACCTTGGTTCACGAAATGATTCATGGGATGATAAACGAACGCAGATTGGATTTAGGTGATAAAGATGAAGAAATTACCGAAGCCCTTACAAACGGGCTTTTTGCTTTATTAAAGGATAATAAGTTTATTTAAACATACTGGCGGTAGATGCTACAATGTTGGGCAACTCCTTCCCTCTATTCTCCGTGCAAGCCGGAGAACGCCAGACAAATATAATTAAGTGGTGGTGTTTATGCCAAATATAACATGGACAGCTCAACCAAGGCAGGAGAAATTCCTGCTTGAAGTGTTAGACCCTAACGGAGCAGACGAAATTTTATATGGTGGTGCTGCCGGCGGCGGAAAGACCGATGCCCTTCTAATTGCAGCTATTATATGGTGTCAAAGGTACCCTGGAACATGGGTACTTTTTTTACGCCGTACATTCCCTGAGTTGGAACAAAAGCCAATTCCGAGAAGCAAGGAACTAATTCCTAATAGTATTGCCAAATATAACGAGTCAAAACACCGTTGGACATTTCACGCCTTTGGTGGTTCTGTACTCCAATTCGGTTCTCTCGATAAAGAAGGGGACGAGGCAAAGTATCAATCCGCCGAATATTCGCTAATTATATGGGACGAGCTTACCCACTTTCTAGCAAAACAGTATGTGTATATGATTTCCCGTAACCGTTGTTCGAAGTTCTACACTGATTTCAAACCAAAGGTTATAGCCGGAACAAACCCGGGTGGAGTTGGGCATGGTTGGGTGAAGGAAAGATGGATTGACCCGCAACCACCGGAGAAAATCTGGGACGTTCCGCAGGATGCAGAGGATATACGGTTGGGATTGCCAGTTAGAAAACGGGTATTTATCCCGGCAAAAGTCACTGATAATCAGATATTACTGAAAGCTAACCCCGGTTACATATCAGCCTTAAAGGAATTGCCCAAGGCTGAACGTGATGCTCTTTTAGATGGTTCGTGGGATTCGTTTGTTGGTCAGTATTTCAAATGTTGGAACCGGGATTTGCATGTTATCAAGCCCTTTGAAATCCCGCGATATTGGAAACATTTCCTTTCGCTTGATTATGGGCTTGATATGTGCGCTTGTTATGAACATGTCACTGACCAAACCGGAAGAGTAACGACGATTAATGAAATATATCAACCGGATTTGTCATTGCCGGAAGCTGCCGAAATCATTTTAGAACGGTTTAACGGTGGCAAATTTCAGTATTTGGTTGCAAGTCCTGACCTATGGAACAGACGGCAAGAAACGGGCCGCAGTGGTATTGAAATCCTTATGGATAACGGACTTAAAAAATTGAAATGCCCGATAATCCAAGCCGATGACAGGCGGGTAATTGGTTGGCAAAACATGTATGATTACATGATGCCCCGGAAGGACGAAGAAGGCGGGTTAAGTCCTTGGTGGAGGATATTCGAAAACTGCACTAATTTAATTCGGACTATACCAAGCTTGGTTAGAGATGATAAAAACCCCAATGACATAGCCGGGGGATGCGATGATCACGGGGCTGAAAGTTGCCGTTATTTCCTTAAATCCCGTCCTCCTATCAGCAAAACGGATGAGAAGAAGAAAGAAGATTGGAAACGCAAAATCAAAGAGACTAAGCCCTTAATTTCCAAGATAACGGGGTGGTAATATGGATGAAAACAAGCCTCAATCAAATAAAGAGCGAGAGTTGGTTAAACTCTTTCAATGGGCAGATGGTTACCGCAGAAACAATTACGACTTAATGGCAGACCGACATTACAAACAATACTTAGCCCACTTGGATGAAGTGACATCGGGCAATGTAATACAGCCAAATGGTACGACAACCAGGTCAAACCTATTCATTCCGAGGACTTACGAGCAAATGGACGCATGGCGAGCCAGACTTGTTAAGTCCTTTTTTAGTTCCCGTCCGTATGTCGATTTTCTGCCGATGCCTCGCAATGATTTAAACATGATGATGTCAGCGGAAAACGAATTAAAAGCCAAGATTGCTTCATCGGAAATTGATATGCAACTTGAGAAAAACAAGATTATCAAGAAATATTATGATTTCATTACTTCGGTTGGTATCTTCCCGGCTGGAATTATGGGTATTGGTTGGCGGTATGAAACTAAAAAAGTTATGAAGCGGTTACCGTCCACTGATGCTATACAAATGATGAAATCCTTTTTAACCCGTAAACCGCCACCATTGATTAGCCAAGAGGTGGAAGAAGTCATATGGGACGATAACGAGTTGGTTAACGTGGATTATTACGACTTCTGGCCTGACCCGAGAGGAAAGAACAGCGATACCGACACTTGGCGGTTCTGTTTTCACAAGGAACTGCAAACGGTTGATAAGTTCAAACAAAAACTTGCGTGGTTGGAATCGTTAGGACTTGGTGAGGTTTATTCGTATGACCTCGAAAAGCTAATCAATGATTCTAAAGCTATGCAAGAAGGACGGGCGGATAGGCAAGGGCTAGTCGGAATTGCATCGGAGTTTTCGGATGGTCACGATGCTCCGGGCGATGATTCGCTATTAAATATCTATCACTTCTGGAACGGTGATGAATACGGAATTTTAGCCAACGAAAAGGATTTAATTTATTACGGAAAAACACCGTACCAAAGACATAAGAAAATTCCGTTTATAGTTCAATCCTTTGAACCGTTGCCGAATGAAGTTTATGGTCGTTCCTTCTGTTACTGGCTTGAACATTTACAAGCGGAACTTAACACAACCCGAAACCAAAGAATTGATAATGTTTCTTTGGTTCTCAATCCCGTGCTGATTACACGGGGCGAGGATAGGGACGATGAGTTGATCAGCAAGCCAGGGGCAATATGGCATGAGGATTTCGAAAATCAACATAGATGGTTAATCGTTCCCGATGTAACCGGAACTGCAGTAAGGGAAGAAGAAATAATCAAGTCGGACATGGAGAACACCGTGGGAACCCCGGCAATCGCCCGAGGCGTTTCTGCTGGCAGCCAAACGGCAACCGAAGTAGTTACCCAAAACAGCAATGCTTCAATCCGGTTCGACATAAAGATTCAACTCTACGAGGAAGAAATTAAAAAAGCTTTTGCCTTAATGGATATGAATAATCAGCAGTTCATTACCAAAGAACGTGCTGTTTATTTTTATGGCGAAGATGCCGAGAACGCTTGGCGGGTTGCTACGCCATATGATTTTCAAGGCGAATGGGATTACCGCCCAACTGGTTCCAATATCGATCCAGCCGCCAACAAAGAAGTAAGACGGCAACAAATGATGCAGTTACTTGAAATGGCTATGAAATTGCAATTGCCTTATGATACCAGGGCACTCGCTACTGATGCTTTGGGAACCTTTGATTTCCGAAATCCCTATAAATACGCCGTCAAACCAGAGATGCAAGCACAGCAACAACAAGAGGTGTTACAACGAGAAACAGAAATGGCGCAGATGACGCACCAACAGGAATTAGAAAAAATCGAAGCACAGAATCAAGGTAAAACCGAACAAGAGATTATCAAAGGGTTAGCGGGTGTGTTAAAGACAACTACTAAGGATGGTGATGCGGGTGAATCCGGCGGAACGCAGCCAACTGGTTGAACTTGCCCAGACGGAAGGTTATAAACTTCTGAAAGAGCATTTCAATAAACAAATTCAAAGCAAAATAAATGGTTTAGTCTCACAAGATTTTCAAGACCTTTCCAAAATCGCCTCCCTCCAAGCGGAGATAAGGGCAATTCGAAAGGTCTTTGATTTTGTCGAGCAATCGAAAGGGGAGTAATTTAAATGGGATTATTTGACCAGGATGAAATCGTTATTGGAACGGAACCCGAAAGTGAACCCGTTATAACGGATAATCACGAAACCGGACAATCCGAAACTAACGATGAAGTCGAAGCCCCAGAAACAGAAGGACAAGCTGAGCAATCGGCACCCGGAAACGAAGGCCAAGCAGAACAGGTCAACGAGCAACCGAAGAAGCTTGCAAACTATTTCGATAGCGAAGCGGCTTTGGCCAAAGGTTGCATAAACATCTCCAATTTCTTGGGCGAAACTGTTGATTTCGATTCGATGTCAACTGAACAAAAGGAACAGTATTACATCGAGGCGCGGCGGCGAATGTCGCAAGGCAATAAGCCACAACCGAAGCAAGAGGAGCAACAACCCCAAACACAATTGGAGAGCAAGAACACTGAATTAACCGAGCTTAAAAACCTTTTAGCTCAAACCTTGCAGCAAGCTCAAAGACCGCAACCCGAACCACCTAAACCGCAGAATGTTTGGGAAATGTCAGAAGAGGAATTTACCGAATGGCTTTATTCGAACCCAAAGGCTGCATTGCAAAACCTTTTGCAAACTGAGGGTGCAAAGTTGGGTCAAGACTTGCGGGGATTTCTTGAACCCTTATCTCAAGCGAGAAAGGAACAAGAAGAGAGGGCTAAATGGGAAAAGACTTTTAATGCTGTCAAAAGTAAGCACGAAGATTTTGATTCCTTAGTTGATGACATGGGTCAGGTTTATGAAAGCAATCCCGGTCTAAAAGACTTGGGGGAGGCCGGATTGGAAATGGCTTATCGAATGGCTAAGACTCAAAAAGAAGCTGATTTGCTGCGGCAGAAAACATTAGAACTTATTGAGCGTGAAGCTCAAATGGATGCTCAACGAATCGAAACCATGAAGAAAGGCGCGAGTATTCCCGGTAGTTCAAATTCCAAGCCTCCGGCTAGTGGACAGATGACAACCGAGGAAATCCTACGTGCTCAGTTCTTCGGAGATTCAAAACAAAAACGAGGTATTTTTGATGATTAAAGCGGCCTGCTAAAACAGGGCCGCTAATTTTATGCAAATTTTGCGGAGGTGTATTAACCATGGGAATTAATTATAACGGCCCTAGCTCTATTTACAACATTTCTACCGATAGAATTGATTATAATGTCGATTCTATCATTTCAGACCTCGAACCGGATGCTTCTGCGTTTACTACCATCTTGATGAAAGCACGGAAAAAGGCAACTGATACCCATCGTTTGGAATGGTGGGAACAAGAACCGGACTTTGGATGGACTCAAGTTAATGGTGCTGTAACGAATGCCGCAACCTCGGTCGTTGTTGATGATGCAACTTTATTTGCACCTAAAGACCTTGTAAAATGTCCACGTACTGGAGAGGTGTTTTTCGTAACCGCCGTTAATGCTGGCACCAACACTCTAACAGTGGATACCCGTCCTTACAGTGGAACCGCTACGGCAATGAACGATGACGATTACTTAGTCCGTCTTGGAAATGCAATGGAAGAGAATTCTTCTGCCCCGACTTCCAAGTTGATTCAACCTGTGCGGAAATATAATTACATCCAAACTATTCGTACTCCGTTTGATGGTTCCGACATTACTGAAGTCGAAGCGGTTAAAGCCGGTGACAAAGAACGCATTCGGTTAAGAAAAATTAAGATGTTCACTCACAAACTCGAATTAGAGCGAATTGCTTTATGGGGCGAACGGAAAGAAGATACCACTAACAAACGGAGTACCACGGGTGGTATTTTTAGTTTCATTACCACCAACACCAAAGATGCGGGTGGAACTCTGACCGAAGCCGAGTTTGAGGACTTCTTGCGGATGTCGTTCTCTTACGGGTCGGCCTCTAAGATTCTTGTTTGTTCTTACTTTGTGGCGGGGATTATCAATCAATTTGCCCAAGGCAAGATTCAAACTTCTACTGGCGAGGACACCTACGGTATCCGGCTGCGGATGTACAAGAGCTTCTTCGGTGATTTGTACATTGTTCCGTCCAAGACCTTTACTAAATACTACAATGGACATGCTGTGTGTTTGGATATGAAAAATATCTTGTACCGTCCGTTGGAAGGTCGTGATACTAAATTGAAACAAAACATCCAAGCCAACGATACCGACGGTTGGAAAGACGAATTCATTACCAAATTTGGTATGCAAGTACAGCAAGAAAAAACCCACGGTATTCTTTACGGCGTTACCGGATAATAACCAAATCGGAGAGGGGGCTTTTGCTCCCTCTCTTTATTCAAAGGAGAGAGCGAAATGTTAAAAGTTTATCGTTGCGCATACCCCAATCATCAGATTGTAGTTACCCCTTCTATAAGTTCCAAGGGTTTAGACCCCGGCAGAAAAGGCGAGTACATTCAATTTATGAATGGCACCTTTAAAACAGACAACGAAAAATATCAAAACATTTTAGAAAGCAATATTTTGTTTGGTACCAAGTTGTTTTTGGATAAGGTTGAAAAAGTCGAAACACTGGAACCGGGAACCGAAGAACAGATCAGTGAAGAAACCCAATCAGAACAAAAACGTGGTAGAGGGAACCCCAACTTTGGCAAAAAGAACTGAGGTGGTTCTAAATGGCTGAAAAAGACATCGTTTTTCATTTGAAACAAACCAGTGATTCAGATGGCGAGATATACCGTGTTCAAAAGAATATGGGAATCAAAGAATTAATTATTTGCATCTCTGGTGATAGCGCAAGTAGAACAGTACAGTTTCAAGGGGCAACCTTTGGTGAAGATGCGTTTTGCCCTATTACCGGATTCAAAGAAGGATCAAATGATTTTGAGACTGCCAACTCGACTACAGGTAATAATGAATTGTGGCGGTTTGATTTAACAGGATTGGTAGCGGTTAGGTTTCCCGTTTCCGCGATTTCTGGTGGACATGTGACGGTAAAAGGCCGAGCTGTGGGGTGATGTTATGACGGGTTTACAAATAAAAGCCGCAGTCGAATTATATATCGATGACACGTTGGAATCCACTAATGTATTAACCGCAATCAATGAAGCTATATCGATTATTGGCGATATGGCTTTAGTTTTTGATAAGGTTGAATCTGATTACAAGGCCAACATGTGGTACCCGTTACCTGCTGGATGTACATATGTTGACGAGGTTAACATTTGTGATGGAACAAATAGTGTATACACTGGCTATCGGATAAAGGGGAATGAAATCCTTTTTGGTTCGAGCAACCGATATATTATCAATTATCGCAGACAACCAAGGGGAATCGCTAGTTTAAATGATACTCCCGAAATCCATGAGGCATATCACCAACCGATTGTCACCTATGTCAAGGGCTGGGTGAGGCTGGTCGACGATGAGGATAGCAATGACGGGTTACGCTTAATGGCTCAATGGGAAAAGGATATTCAGCGAGTATATAACATGCTGAAGCGGAAACGCAGCCCAAAACAAGTGATGGTGATGCGTCATGCCTAAACCAATGATTTCTTACCGGGATTTTCGCGGGGGATTAAATGTTGATTCCGCCCCGGATAATCTTGCAGATAACGAATTAACCAAAGCACAGAACATTGACCTTTCGGAACGTGGAGGATTTTCCAAACGCAAAGGAACTGTTGCTCTAAACTCCACTTCTTACGGTTGCCAAATTGAACAGGTTTTCGAATGGTTAAAAAAAGACGGCTCCGCAGTTCTTTTGGCTGTTATGGAAGATGCTCTATATGATATCGCTTCGGATGGAAGTAGAACGAAAGTTACCGCCCTTGCAACTGGTACCCGAAATGTTTTTAATATTGCTTTTAACGATGTTTTATATTTTGGGGATGCGGTTAATTATTTATATTACAACGGCACAAACACGGGGAATGTTCAGATTACAACAATTCCCGGCACCCCCGCTCTTGGTGTATCTGGTTCCGGTACGCTTAACGGTAATTATAAATGCAAAGTTGTTTTTTATAATGAGATTGGCGTCGAATCTCCGGCCTCACAAGAAAGCCCATTTGTATCTGCTAATAATATAGCTCAATTTAATTGGTCGAATATCGTAACCGGCCCAACCGGAACTGTAGGACGCAGGTTATACCGAACCAAAACAAATGGTTCGGTTTTTTATTTAGCAGGAGAAATAGCAAATAATTCTGCAACAACTTACAGCGAATCGAAAGCAGATAGTGAATTGGGCAGAGTTTTAACAGAAAATTATCTCACGCCAATTAAACGCTGCAAATTTGCAGTTTACCATTCGAAAAGTTGCCGCTATATGTATGCTGGTGATGTTAACAACAAAACCGCATTGTATTATTCGGAACCCAATGAACCATACAAGGTAAAATCAACATCAATCTTATACCCGACTCACGCAATGGGCGAGATTACTGGATTAAAAGAGTTTGGAGATACACTCATTGTCTTTTATCGGTATGGAGCTAGAATTTTGCGGGGGATTGACCCGGAAGTTGATATGATTTGGGATGAGATACCCATTCGGCAAGGGGCAATTGCTAATAATGCGGTTACCCTTACTCCAAACACATTAACTTTTTTAGGTAATGGTGGTTTGTACACAATTAATTCTGGTATATTAGGCGTTGCTTCGGCGGTTACCCCTGGGGAAAATTTAGTTTTAAACTTATCAGAGAGAAAAGTTAATTCGATTATTCGTGATATTATAACACCTCATTACGCTTGCAGTATTTGTGATTCATTCAACAACAGGCTTTTGCTTGCCTATAACGATGCTTCGGGAACCGAGCGTAACAACAAGGTGTTAGTTTATGATTGGGAAATCAAGGCTTTCACCATTTACACCGGATGGAACGTCAACGGTTGGTGTATACGGAACAATGGGGATTTGCTTTTTGCTTCAAATGGTTATATTTACAAAGCTAATCACGATGTATATTCCGATAATGGCGTACCCATTGATGCATTTGCTGAAACTAAATTTTTCGACTTAGGAGCGGCTAACAACGAGAAAAGGACTTACAAGGTATATGTTTTAGTGAAACCGGGAGCTTTTGAGAAGAGTGGTTTTAGTTTGACAATCAAGTCCGATGATGACACGGTTTTCTATCAATACTTGCCTGTGGCTAAAAATTTTACATGGGGTATGCCGTGGGGAAGCCCTTGGGGGAACGAGTCAGTTGTAAGCAAAGAATTTAAAGCGAAACTAAAAGGTATTCGTTTTAAAATCAGTTACCGCAATAACAAGTTAGATGAATCATTAACGATTTATGGAAACTCCTTTGAATTTAAGATGAAAAAAGCCAAGGGCGAGGGGGTTGATGAAAATGCCGTTGCCGTTTAAACCTGTTAGGACATTTTCGGCAAATGTTGGCGACGATTCAATAGGGAATGCCGGACCGGACGCAATCGAAAATGACATTGATAAAATCAATAAAATGTTTGACCCGATGGCGGTTCACGAGGACGGGACACTCGGAGGAATATCGATTGGAAACCTTGCAGAAGGCGAGGCCACTTCGATTCCAACGCCTGGGAAATTGGCTAAGTTTGATGTAAACGGCAACATTAATGTTCTCGCTTCTTCGATATCAAATGCCATTTCGGTTATAACCGGGACAGTCCCAAACGGCGGAACCGTTCCGTTGCCAACTGGTTATACAGCCCAGCAATGCCGCACGTTTGTTTCTCCTTATGATACGAATTCCGGTTCGTCAACGTGGGATGTCGATGAAGGTATGACTACTAATCACTTAAAAATTGTTTGTAAATTGAATGCAGATCGAACTGTGACAATTGGTCAAACGGTTTATACACAAACTAGTCATACATATCAGTTTATTGCCGGGATTGCCAACTATATAGTTATTGGAATCAAGTAGCTATTTGTTTACTGTTAAAACGAATTTTATATCAGTTGCACGAATGACGAAAGATAAATAACGTTCCCAAAATATTCTAGCTTTATTGAATTTATTAATAAGTATTTGCAACCCAAATATCTGCCAAAAACCACGAAGTTTGATTGTGGTTTTTTCTTTATAGTCAAGCCCAATTCTTTCTCGGTTTAATGAAAAACTAGAAAAGTGCCATTTGTGGGTAATGTCCGAATACGAAGTAAAGTTAGAATAATGCGGGGTAATAATTGTTATTTCACATCCTGATTTTGCTATCCTATGGATTTCTTTAATAAATTTTTCTGGATTGTCAAGATGCTCAATGATGTGGCTTGCCAATATTTTATCGAATTGGTTATTTTCAAACGGATAGGGGTAAACGTTTAAATCATATAAAACGTCCGGTTTTACCTTTTCGTTAATATCAACACGAATATAACCGGGAATATTCATTCCGCCACATCCTAGATTTACGTTCAATGAAAATCACCTCATATCAAATTTAACTTTTATGGTATTTTTTGTCAACCAATTAAAGAGGGTGAAAAAGTGAAATTAAGACCATATGAAGAAACAGACATTCCTCTTTTGCAACAATGGATTAAATTGCCCCAAATTCAATCTGCTGTCAATGTTAGTAAATATGAACCAGATAAACCATACATGTTTTACTTTATTACCAAAGACAACGAGGAACCAATTGGCGCGATAACGTTGTTTAATATCGAGTGGAACGAACAGGCGGAAATAGGGATTGCTTTTGTCAAAAATGTTTTTAATAAGTCTTTGGTAAAGGAATTAATCAATTTTGTTTCTCTTGCCTTTCAAGTGTACAGATTGAAAAGGGTTTACGCTCACCATAACGGGTCAAAGGCAGAGAAGTTTGCAGAATATTTTGGATTTAAGAATGGAGTTTTGCTTCGTGAAGATTTCTTGGGGAGGTGGTTTTGATGGGAATTGAAACTGCATTAGGACTTCTTGGTGCTGGATTACAATATAAGCAATACCGCGATCAGAAAAAGACCGCCGATAAAATCATGGCTAACGCAGGAAGCCCTTTAACTTGGGAACAAGCAATGACACAATCGAAACAAATCAACGACCCGATTTGGGATAATAAAATCGAAAGTTCATTACAAGAATCCGATAACGATGCAATGAGGCGCGGGTTCTATGGTCAATTACCCGGAGATGCTTTGCGTAGCGAAAGAGAATTATCCCTTGAACAAGGGAGACAAGCGGCAATTGCAGATTTGGCGGCTAGGATGCAGGGCAATTCCGAAGCTTCTTATACCAATCAAATGAATTTGGCGTTGGGTACCGAACAGGACGCAAATAAATATTTAAATAGCGCCTTTCAAACTTTGTTAAGTTCTCCTGTGTTGCCGACATTCGGAGGGTTTGGCAAAAATCCTCCAACCGAAACTCCAAGTTCTAAACCTGCAACTTTGGCAACCGGAGTTGCTGGAATCGGTACGGCAACGGGTGGTGTTGCTCCGTTTATTAATCCCGGTTCTTCTTCTGATACTTCTTTTGATAAGTTGTATGGCAAGGTAAATAGAAACACAAAGAAAACGACTGCTGGAAACTATACTAATCCGTATGGGGGTTGATGATATGAATCCTGTAAATGATGTGTATTTAAAACTTAAAAACGACCCCTTTAAAATTTTCAAGGAACCAAGTCCGGTACTGGATGGTGGTAAAAATCCGGTACCTCTTTTGTATAATAACGAGGGGCAATATAATCCGGTACCGCGAATCAATCAACCCGCCCCGGTTGAAGCTTCAGTGCCCAATCAACAACCGCAAGAGAATCCAATCAAGCGGTTTTTTAATTCCTTGCGCACTCCCGAAGGGTACGTCAGACAGGAAGGGCAAGGGCTGTCTTCTAATAATCCATTTATGCAATATTATGGTTCCAAATGGTGGAAACCGACCGTAGCAACACAATTAAAAGCGCAGGAATGGGAAACACAGAATCAAGCACGGCAAGCGCAACAAGCAGCAATGAACGCGAAGGGCGCTGAGTATTTTACTATTGACCGACAATTTATTGATAACTTGAATCCCAACGATCCACTTCGTCCTTACCTAAAACCAGGAATGCAGATTTCCACCGATACGCTTTATCGATTTGCCGGACTGAATCAAAAGCAATCTACTTTAGACGCTGACGAAATCACCGATGAAGAACGACAGACCCTTGTGGATCGGTACAACAAAGAAATCGATGTTCATAACCCCGATGGAACTATTAATCCGGATAAATACAATTTACGTCAATCGATAATGAGTGCTATTTATGATTTTACAAGCAAGAAAGAACTGCAAAGACAATTGGCTAAACTAAACGCCTTGCAGGTTCCAAAAGCTTTACCGCAAGTAAAAGCTGATAATATTGCCGCAAACACAGAGCGTACTCAAGCTCAAACGGAAACCGAGAAAGTAAGACCTGCATTAATTGAAGCGCAAACAGCCAACACACAAGCCAATGCAGAATACACCCAAAACATCAAACCCCAATTGGCAGGAGCGACTATAGCAAACAGAAATGCAAGCACCAAGAAGAAGCTTTCCGGTGGTTCTGGTTCCGGTTCTGGCGGTGGTGGAACCAAAGCCGATAAGGATTTCATGGCGCGGATTGATAAGGACTATAGCCAATACATGGGACAGCTCAAAGCTAAAGGAATGGGTGCTATTTCTAAAACAAAAGACCAATGGCTCAAACAGGAATACCCCGAAAAATATGAACGTTATTACAAGTTACAACATGGTGGGTTGTCTCCCGAAACAACTAAAATTAAAGGCCCGATATATTTGCCCGGAAAGGGATTTGCCCGTAATAATTGGGACGATGCTCAGAAGATTTCTAACCAATACGGTGGGCCAGGAGAAGCGTTAAAGTCTTTGATGAAAGCTAATCCTAAAAACATAAACAATCCTTTGTTTAGGGCTTTGGTTGAACGGTACAATCAGAACGCTAAAACGAAGTACACTCCAAAACAGTTTTACGATAAATTTGTAAAATGACTGGGGGCTTTTAAATGTCCAAAGATATTTTAAAACAATATGGGTTAAATTCCCCAGACAAACCAGAAGAAGAAAACATTTTAAAACAGTATGGTCTAACGAGCGAAAAAAAGAAAAAACCTGGTTTACTTCAACAGGTAGGTCAAAAGATTCAATCATTGGATAAGGGCGGCGAGTTGGCAGTTCATTCGGTTATCGGCGGGGTAAGTAAGGTAGCAGAACTTCCCCGCGATTTACTTTATGACAAAGTTGGCGATACCGGGAAGAAGGTTCTAGATGCTATCTATGGCAGACCCGAGCAATTGACTTCTAATATTGCACGGAAGAATCAAGAACAAATTCGGACTGATTATTTGAAGAAACCCGGTATAGATAAAGTTGATAAGTTTATGATGCAGACCGGGGAAACGTTGGTTCCTATCGCTACTTCTATAGCAACTGGCCCCGCTGCTCCTTATACCTTTGCTACCATTACCGGGGGCAACTATGCCAAAGAAGCGGAATTAGAAGGAGCAAACCCGTTGCAGCAAGCCGCCTACGGCAGCATTATGGGCGGTATTGAATCAGTTACCGAGAAGATTCCATTTGAAAAAGTAATGAAGGCAATCGGCGGTAAGACCGGGGTTAAGGCGTTGCTGTCCACAATGGGGGCGGAAGGATTACAAGAAGCGGTAACCAATCCCTTAAACGTCATTGCCAAACGGTTGATTTATGGCGGCGGCAAGGATGAAAAAATTATTGACCTTGGGCGAGAGTTAGAATCATTTGCTATGGGTGCAACTACTGGCGGAATATTACACGGAGGGGCGACAGTTGCCAATAAAGCGGCTAATGTAATTCAAGAGAGAACCAACCAACCAAAACTAGCAAAGACGATTCAAGCGGCAAATAACACTCCAGAACAAACTCAACCCGCTATAATTGACGCGAATATCCAAGAACAAAACGAACCCCTTCCCGCGCCAAATAAGCCCATTGAAGCGCAATCTGTTAATAATGACATTATGGATTATGCAAACGGGAAGAAAGAACTTCCCGAAACCGAAGCAGAATTGCAAGGAATCCTCGACACCATTAATAATATGGAACCAAAGTTAAAATTAAATCTTCAATTTTTCGCTGAAAAAGTTCGCAAGTTGATTGATAGTAAATTTCGTACCAACACTTTACAACGGTCTGTTGATTTAACCGACGCCGATAGAGATCAATTGTTGCTTGAAGATTTTGGTTACGGAGAACAATCATCAAAGGAATGGCAAAGCAAAGCGGAAAAAACTGTAGCCGATAATCAACAACAAATTGAAGAACAGATTAAAAATCAAAAAGCTTTAGTAGGAGGACAACAAGCACACGAAGCGGCGATTATTGCCAAGAATTACCTAGCCAATGCAAGGGAAACCGGGGATTATTCTAATTTTAGAAACTGGCTTCAAGTTGTAGCAGAAAAGACACGAGAAACCGCGAGAGCATTAAAGGGAACCGATACGGCATGGGAAAAGACCAAATCTGCCGAAAGTGCTGTTTTAAACGCTCAAAGGAAAGTACAATGGTCAGATGACTATTTGAAAAAACACCGCAAGGATATTAACGACAAGATTAATAAAGAAGCTAAAGCGAAGTTTGATTCTTTAAAACAACTCGACAGTTCTTTAACATATGACCAAGTAAGAGATATGGTCAAGAAAAAATATGGTTTTCCCGTTTTAACTGATGAAGATGTCAAAACCATTGTTGAAACAATTGATAAAGCCAAACAGTTTCCGGACGGAAGTAGAGAACAAGAAGTTTTAATCGCAAAGGTTAAACAATTGATAGCCAATAAAAAGGTTGCAACTCCTGCTGATAAAATTAAAGGTTTATTCCGAATCTCTTTGCTTTCAAATTTCAAAACCAATGTTCGTAACGTTTTTGGTAATGCGGTATTTGGAATTACCGAAAACATTAAAGATATTCCTGCTGCCGGGATTGATGCTATTACTTCTAAGTTTACCGGAAAGCGGGTTTATGACTATAACCCTATGGCGAATATCGCAAGCGAAGCAAAGGGTTTCGGCAAGGGATTAGCAGACCAAATCGACGATGTAAAACGTGGGGTCGATACTTCGCCGACCCGTGGACAAATGGAATTACCATCCGGGAGAACCTTTAAGAATCCGGTGCTAAATGCTATCGATGAAGCGGTTAAAACAGCCCTTAAATTTGGTGACCGTCCTTTTTATGAAGCGGTTTACAATCGGAGATTAAACGAATTAAAACGGATTTACAAGACTCAAGGGATAACCGAAGAAATGGAGTTAGAATCTAAGCTATATGCTTTGGAACGGACATTTCAAGGAGATAGTGAATTAGGTGATTGGTTTGCTAATATGAAACGGTCAATCAGTTCTCCTTCCATCCGGTTAGTTGTTGAAGCGGCGATTCCCTTTACGCAAACCCCTAGTAATATCTTTGATAGGCTATTGGAGTATTCACCTGGAGGATTGGTTAAAGCGGTTATTATGCCGTTTAAAGCGAGAAAGACTGGGGAATTCAACCAACGTCAGTTTGTCGATTCTATGGCAAGAAGTTTTACTGGAACCGGATTAATGATGTTGGGTTACCTCTTAGCCAGAGCCGGAGTGATTGCTGGTGGCGGTGACCGAGACAAGGAAAAAGAATTTAACCGATTGACCGGGAAACAGCCGTACACTTTCAAAGTTGGAAATGTGCGGTTTTCTTTCGATTGGGCTTCACCTGTCGGTTCAATGTTCGCCGTTGGTGCCAATGCTTTCAAAGCCGGGGAAACCAAGGAAGATTTATTATCCAAGATTGATAAAACAGCGCAGGGCGGAGTTGATACTTTTTTCAGCCAATCGGTTATGTCCGGTTTACAAGAGTTGTTTGGAGGATATTCGGCATACGAAACATTGAAGAACGCTGCCTTTAGCCCAATGACGTTATTGAATCCAACCATTTTACGACAAACCACTCAAGCTATCGATCCATACGAACGGGAAACAATGGCAAGCAACCGAGTAAGCCAGAACTTAAACCGGATTATCTCAAATACTCCGGGGCTAAGTCAAACCCTTCCTCGAAAGGTTGACACTCTAGGCAATGAAGTTAAACGTGATAACAACCTTTTGAATGTGTTCTTAAATCCGGCTAGGGTGTCCAAGGAATCCAATAATCCAATTGTCAATGAAATCCAATCGGTATACGAACAAACCAAAGACAAGGATGTTCTGCCGCGAAAAGCTCCGGTTAAATTGAATGACCGGACGTTAAGGCCGCAGGAGTACACGCGATTACAGAAACTAGTCGGGGAGAAAACCACCGAAATGATTGAAATGATTATGAACGAACCGGATTATCAAGAGGCCACACCCGAACAAAAAGCTATGGTATTAAGTACGATTATTAAACGTGCTTACGAAACCGCAAAGAATGAGTTTTCCAACCAATTAAATGGATTTGGAGATGATATGTAATGTCAAAATTACTTGATACTTTTGTACTTAAAAAAACCGCAATGGCTGTTAACGATGCCGCAGAACAGGCCGTTTTGGCTTCGGGCTTTGCAACAGAAGCACAATCCAGTGTTGCATCAACCCAAACCAATGCCACTCTTGCCCAAACCAAAGCGGAAGAAGCACAACAACATGCTACTTCGGCGGCGAATGCTTTAACCCAAATGACCACCAAGTTATCCGCCCTACCAATTAACTTAACTGAATATGATGTGTTTACCGATGGCAACCTTGATGGAACAAAAGTAACCAATGTTCTTAATACAAATAATAAAAAGACTTTTTATTTACCAGACGGAACTTATTATCTCGTTAATCCAATTACAATTACAAACGAAGTCAGTTTAACACTAAGCAAAAACACCGTTATCGAACCATTAAATGCTATGGATGATATGATTGTTTATAATCTTACTTATTCATCAACCATTAAAAGAAAAATATCTGGTGGTTCTTTGAATGGCAAAGGCTTGGCAAAAAACTTATTGCGAATAGCAAGCTGCACCAATTTAACTGTCGAAGATATGGCCTTTTCCGACCCCATCAATCGAGGAATATTAATAAATGGTGGGTATGAATTTATAGGCAAAAACCTCTTTTTTCGTAACAATCTTACCACTAACATCACCGATAACATAGCAATATACGTAAACACCTCTGATTGCATCATTGATACAGTTGTAATTGTCAACTATACGGTTGGATTGCAGGTGGTGCAGGCCGGAAATACATTTCTAAACTTTCATATTTGGGGAGCACAGCAAGACAGATTATCATTATCAAAAGGCGTTATAAATAATAGTGGTGCTAATCTTTTTGATAAGTGTTATTTTGATACTTGTGGAGTTGGGGTTGAATCAAATTCTAGCACCAATCTAAAACAATGTATATTTAATGTAAGCCGTACTTATCGTAAATACTTTGCAACACAGCCCGTCTACATTAATCAAGCAACATCTTGGAGCACAACCATTGCTGATAGTTGTTATTTTGAATACAGCAATGCCGAGGGTGAAAGTTATAAGTGTACTGTTGTTAGCGGAAATATCAATAGGGTTATATTTAGAAACTGCAATATTCCAACTCCGACAACTTTGGATAATGTGCCAACGAATAATTATGAACCCAAGATATTTAAAGTACAATTAACATTTGCCGGTTGGTCTGCTATTACTGCCGGTAGTTCTGCCGAAAAAGAAATTACCATTACTGGTCAAGAGTTTACAGTTGATTTTCGGGATACTGTTATTTTTAATATTAATGGAGACCTTGAAAATGGTCTTTTAGCTAATCCTTATACGAGGGATGGTATAATAGGACTCCGTTTAAACAATGTTTCTAGCAGTTCCATCACTCCTACCGATAAAATAATGTGGGTTACAATTATTAAAAATGCCGATCTAACTTATTTACCTTATGTTACACAATCATAATAGCCGTGCTAATTAGCGCGGCTTTAATATTTAAGAAAGGGATGATTTGAATGAGAGTATTTTCAGAGGGTGGACAAGTTGATGTATCGGGTTTAAAGGTTGCTCTTTCAGAGGAGTTTGATTCTGTTAAAGTTCCGCCCAAAGCACCTGTTGAAACTTTGTTTGGTGGGACAATATCAGCTAGTGTAACTCTTGCCAACGCCACGGAAATTGATATGCGAGGGCATACAAAACTAGGACTAGAAATAGCGTCTTATTCCGGCACGGGAACATGGGTTTTCTATTTGTGGTCTTGTTCGACTTCCGGTGGTACGTATGTACCTGTTGTGGATGCGGCTGGGGCAGACGGTCACCAAGTAACTATACAGATTACTACTGCCGCTTCAATCCCGGTTGTAGAAAATTTATACCAACCTTATTACAAGCTTGTCCCGGCTTTAACCGGAACCAGTTCGCTCACCGCTAATATAACTAAGGGGGTTTGAACATGAGAACATCAACCCCGAGAAATCTAGTTTCAAATTATGGGATTGTCGCCCAAGACTTTGAAACATTGACAGGATTGACAGGGACAAACGGTACATTGTCGCTATCTGATGATTGTGTCACGGGAAGTCATAGCACACAATTGATGGCTATAACTAATCCGAATACAGGATTTATAGATTGGTACCCTTCGCCTGCTTTGGACTTGTCGGAAGGCAACAATGTAAGTTTTTATTTCAAACCAAGCATCAATACTGTAGCTTTAACTTTTTGGGTTTATCTTTATGATGCGGCATCCGCGACAAAAAGCAAAGGTTTATATGTTAACCAAGGGGCATACACAACAGATTGGCAAAGAATAACCATTGGCAAAAATGATTTTACTGGCGGAGCCTTAAAATGGAATAATATAACACATATCAGACTAGGCGTGGGGCCCGCCTCTGGTGCTATTGATGTTAAATTTGACTTAATGAGAGTTGGCGCTAAACAACTTCCAAGATGTGTTTTGTTTTTCGATGATAATTTTACGGGATTTATAAATATCGCCTATCCGTATCTTTCCGCTCGTGGAATAAAGGGAAATCTTGCTTTTGTAAGGCAATTTCTTAATACTGCTTCTGGTGGCGTTGGCGGGGCAAATTGTATGACACGGGAAAATTTTCAAACCCTCTACGATGCCGGGTGGGACATAGTTAATCATAGTGAAAATCATCTTGAATGGGCGGAATTGAACGAAGCCGAACGCATAACTGAGGTAAATAATAATCGAAATTACATGGTGCGGCAGGGGTGGACACGAACCATCGACTCGTTTTGTTATAGCTTGGGCGAATACGGGCAGGAGTATGAATCGTTAATCCGAAAATTGGGGTACATTTGCGGAAGAGATTATACTAATATGGTTAATCAATCGGAAGATTGGGATAATCCTAGCACAGCAACCAGCGCATATAGAATTCGAGCTAGCGCCATGCAGTCAAAGAGCACGTTTAAAAACCATGTAGACACCATTCAAAAATATGGTGGGACAATGTTTGCTGTAGCGCATGATATTGTAACAGGTACTCCTACGGGTTCACAGATGTCGGCTAGTGATTTTTACGAGGAAATTGAGTATCTAAGGTCTAGGGGAATCCAAATAATTACACTATCGGAGTATTTGCGGCAACTGAATAATCCAAGAACGTTAACTACAAGATAAAGGGTTTCCTTCGGGAGACCCTTTTCTATATTAAAAAAGAGGTGATATTATGCAAAACATGCTTCTGCTGTCGCGGGAAGAGGCGGATCAGTTCACGCAAAACTTCCTAGCGGTGGAAACAGCCAAAGAAGAAGCAAGGTCAACATTAGATATGTTTACAAGTGCCAAGGATGAGGCAATGCTGGAAATCGAAGAATCAAGGCAAGAAATGATTGAGTTGAAAAACGAAATGCTCTCACACCGGGACGAAACGACATCAATCAGGGATGACACAGTAACCCAATTAGCCACGGTCAAAAAGATGGTAGCTAATTTGTGGTTGGACGTAACGCAGTACGGAGCTGTCGGGGATAAGGTAACAGACAACAGTCCGGCATTGCAGAAACTTTTTGATAGTATTCCGGACGATGGACAGGTTAGAGTGATATGGTTCCCGCCGGGGTTTTATGGTATCGGGTCAACGCTAAAACTTGATAAATCAAACATTATTATCGATGGCCCTGGAATACTTTGGTCACTCGGAACCGGGACATCAAGACGGAGTATGCTGCAAGTCAATACTTACCGGGAACTTGATTTAACTGAACACAGACTCCAAAACATAACCATCCGCAACATTGGAATTGATATGTCGATACCTTACAACAAGGATCCGATTGAATTTGACGATGCTTGGAAAACTGACGCAGGAATGGTTGTAGGGTGTTTGATTGTTAAGGGCTGCGACAATTTAACACTTGATAGTTTATATTTACGAAAGGTTGTCCATGCCGGAATTAATGTAAAAGGCTGTTATGATGTATCGGTCAATAACTGCACTGTTGATATGTTGCGGTCTTACACCTATGGAGATGGAGTGATATGGGGCGGAAATGCTATCGACTTAATGCCGTATGGAGCGATATCACCAAACGCTCCTCCCGTAAAGAGTATCACCAATGGCAGGATAGGCAAGTACACTTTAACAAACTGCCATGTTTACGGCTCCGAGGTTTGGCCTCAACCGCAGGTTAATAATGTTACAAACCAATGTATGGTTGGAATCAATACGATGGTCGGATGTCCTAATGTCGGAGAACATCAAATTGACCCAATTATCATCAGTGGTTGTACAGTAGAACGGTGTGCATGGGGTATCTTTTGCGAGGGTATGGACGCCGGGGGTTGCGGTGATGTGGTTATCGTTGGTAACGCCATAAAGAACTGCGTAGTCGGCGCTGGGTTATATCCTGATTGCCCTGGTGATGTCGGGCACCATTCGCATGATTTTCAATTTACCAGTAATAAGCTCGAAAATATTTACACTTATGCAATTGATTGCAACGGTGAAAATGTAATCATTGCAGACAACATTATCAAGGATTGGGGCGCGTTAACCTCGGATGTACCAAATAGCATACATCAAATGACTGATGCCTATGCAATGGTTATCAGACCAACTTACAGTGGTGTAACCACTGAAGGGGTTTATAAAAACGTTGTTATCCACCACAACATAATGACAATCAGCCAGCCGCATGATGACAGTTATGTCTCGCCAATCAAGGGTATTTTGATTGATAACCGGCAGTCGGGTAAGATATTCCGCGATATAAAAATTACTGGTAATATCCTTGATGGCGGTAAATCGACTTATTCAAAGAATACTTGGGATGTCGGTATCATGGTTACAGGGTTGGTACAAGGGATAACGATTCGCGGCAATACAATCACAGGTTTCCCGAAAGGCGCTATTGGCTTTGTTTATGCGGCAGACGCAACCGAAGCAGCGTCCCATGTAGTAATTCGGGATAATGAATTTTATGATCTGTGTTGGGGCGCAGTTAACCCACAGGAGGCAATTGTAGTATATTCGCCATTGCCTTGTTGGGACATCTCGGAAAATCGGGTTTATCAATTAGATGGTACGAATTTGAATGGTTTAGTGATATTCTTCCCAGTGAACGACATCAAACCGGATAAAGTAACGATGACAAACAATTTAATTTGGTTATGACTTTGAACATAATCAAGTGGCTGCCGAGGCGGCAACCCCGACAGCTACTTGCATTAGCCCCGCAAAACCAGCTTGCGAGACATATATAAAGTTTACAACAAAATGTAAATTATTTCCATATAAATTTACGGGGCGAAAGTTTGGAGGTGTTTGAAATTGTATAGTGACAAAATTAAAGGCGGTGATGACATGTCGTGGACGGATGTTTTTCAACATTTTTTCGAAGAAGTTTTCAAAAGTCCTGCTGTAAAAATTATAGCAGGTTTTTTTATTGGGCTTTTACAATTGTGTTACGGTCCGGTGATTCGACCGGCGTATATTGCAATCCCCATTCTTTGTGGCGCTGATTTCATTACCGGATATTACCATGCGAGAGAAAACCCACAAATAGTACCGTCAAGCGCGAAATTAAAAAGTGGATTAGTAAAATTATTTATTTATGCTGGTGTGTTATTAGTTGGTTATCAATATTCTAAGTTTCCATTAATTTCATTTTTGCAAGGGGTACTAGAAGGGGCGATTATTTTAACTGAAGGTTATTCAGTTCTGGAAAATCTAGAAAAAATAATGGTCTTAAAAGGAAAGGACAATGCCGTTCTTAAACTTCTCATGGCTAAAATTAAAGGCAAAACGGAGGAAATCACAAAATGAACGTGCAACGAATCATAATACATCATTCTCTTACCTCGGACGGTCAAGTCGTGGATTGGAAAGCAATCCGGAAATATCATATTGAAACCAATAAATGGAATGACATCGGTTATCACTGGGGGATTGAATTGGTCGGTAATAAGTATGTGGTGCAGAAGGGACGCGCCGAATACGTCGTAGGAAGTCATTGTTTAGGGCAAAATGACAAGTCAATAGGAATCTGTGTTGTCGGCAATTACGACCTTGGGGAACCTCCAGAGGCGGCTTTAAACCTATTGGCAGAGTTATGCGCTGATATCTGCAAACGGTACAAATTGACCTCTAATGATATCTTTACCCATAACCGTTTTGCAAGTTACAAAAGCTGCCCTGGGCGGCGTTTTCCGATGGACAAATTGAAATCTAAAGTTAAATCATTGTTGGGGGTGTGATATGTTTGAGAAATATAAAAATTATTTTATCGTTGGCATTGCTAGTTTTCTTCTCGGCGTGCTGCTATGCGGATTCTACATATACCATATCAGCGGAACAGCACGAGAAGCTCAAAGAGTTGCAGACGAATTACGAAAAGATAACCAAGCAATTAGAGACACTACAAAACGATTACAAAATGAACTCGACCGAGAAAGACAATATTATTCAGTCCTTGAAAAATCAAGCATTGAACGACTTGAAAACGTTACAGCTTTGGAAAGAATCAGCGGAGAAAGCTGGAAATTACTCGAAGGAACTGGAAACGAAGTGCAACGACTTGGAGAACAAAATCAACAGTTTGCTAGACTTATTGAAGAAATCGGAAAGACAAAACAGGATATTAAAGATTAAACTTTGGTTTTATCGTGGGCTTACTGCTTATCTGATATACAGGGAGGTGGACTAATGGCAAAAATGACCGTGGTTTTTACCGGGAACGAGAATAACCTTTTCTCTAGGATTATCAGCAAAGTAACCAAAGGACCATATACCCATGTTGCCCTAATAATCGATGAAAAGAATTTAATTGAATCCTTTGCATCCAAAATCGATTCAGATCCATATGTCGGGGTCTGGTTGCATCCGGCCGGCCGTTATAATAAATATAAGTCGGCCGTATTTATTAACGTGGAAATTCCCGATCAAAAAGGGGCTGAGCAGGAAATAAGAGATTTGTTAGGGTGTTATTACGGATTTGGTGATTGCATCGCGGCTGGCATTTATAGTTTAACCGGCCGACAGATACCGGCTAATGGAGAATTAACCATGACCTGCAGTGAAACGGTTATCCGGATATTAAGAGCCGGGGGATTAAATATTCTCCCCGGAGTTAAACCGGACGTAATTAGTCCAATGGATTTGTATAGGGCGTTAACTTAGCCTCCTTCGGGAGGTCTTTTTTATTACTTGACTAGCCATAAAAAGTATGGTAAAATTATGGCATAAGGATAAGGGGGTGAATAGGTGAAAAACGTTACTATGGTTAAAAGGACTTACCAAATAAGAAAAGATCAGGACGAGAAATTAAAGGAATTGAAGAAAACTACCGGGGAAAGCGAATCCCACTATTTAAGGAAAGCTTTAGACGAGTATTTTAGCAAGGAGGTTGCTAAAGACAAACAATGAATCCCATTTTGGAACTTTTAAGAGCAGACGGAAGTATTACAGTAAATAAAGCATTAATTCATGCGATAGGTTTGAATGAGGCGGTTTTGTTTTGTGAGTTGCTTTCAAGGTATAATTATTTTGCTGAAAGAGGGCAATTAGACGAAAATGGATATTTCTTCAACACTCAAGACGATTTGCAATCCGGTACCGGACTAGGAGAAAAACCACAAAGAACGGCTATTTCAAATTTAAAGTCCAAAGGATTAATTGATTATAAACTCAAGGGGTTACCCGCCAAGAGATACTTTAAAATTACTGCCACTGACATTCATTTAGCCGAATTGATTAAAACAGGAAAAAAGAAAATGAATTCATTGAAACCCTTACCACTCAATAAGAATCTCCAATCGGGAGGAACTAGGAACTCCCTTTCGGAGAAACTAAATACTCCATTCGGGAGCACTAATAATACTAACGTTAATAATACAAACCCAATAATACAAAACAATGATAAGGATAATGGTTCATTTTCTGGCGAAAACGAACATTCCTCCTTTTCTTCTCCTTCTGTTTATATCAATGAGGACGTAAAGAAAGCCGTTAAATATTACTTCGAGGAATACGAAAACACCTTTAAGGAAGAACATCCGAAAGTCAAACCCAATCAGCTAAAAAGGGTATACTCTGAAATGGCATACGCAGCTTCCGAGTGGAGTCTTGATTTTGATGATTTTGAACATATGATTGATAGACATTTTGAAAGAAATATTGATTCTGATTATAATATAAATCATTTTGCCACTGAAGGGATATTGACTAATTTAATGTTTGAAGTGGCGTATTAAATCAAAGGAGCCAAAATGAAACAAATCAAAGTTGATTGTTGCGGGAATTGTCCATACCAAGAAGATGAACAATGTACTCACCCAGAAATGTATGATAATAAAATCGGCGGTCTTGAACTGGAGCATTTCCCTAGTTGGTGTCCGCTCGAAGATGTGAAGGAGGATTGAAATGGTATCGGAAAAACAAGTGGAACATATGAAACGGTATTACAGTACATATGAATATGCGAAGTTATCTCGAATGCAAATAATGGAACTATTAGGCACTATTGAAAAAGCCGTTGATGTTATTGAACACTACTCCAAGGACGAAATTAACGGTCATAAGGCTGGAAGGTTTTTGATGAAATATAAGGAGGATTGAAATGGAAAGTCCAGTAACCGTTACACTAAGAACAGATTTTGATTTAGATGTGTTGGTTTCTATGTTAAATCATCAGCTTGATGTTGATGGAATAGAACAGTTAATCATTAAACTTGATAAAACTTGCGAAGAATGGGAATTGACAGAAAGACTTTACAAACATTTTGCTGAATTGCATGAAGTTTATATTAACGAAGTAGAGGAGGAGGATTTGAATGGATAAATTAAACATAGATAAGATCAGGGAAAAACCAAGTAAAATAATATCTACCGAAGAATCGTTGAAAGATGTTGAACCTTGCTTAGAGTTAAAAGAATTTATCAACATAAACAAAGAAAAGATTTATCACATTGCCGAAACCAACACCAAACGAAACGAACGAGGTCAAGTTGTTATAACAAGAGAAGAAGCCGAAGAATGAACCCCCTTAATGGGGGCTTTTTTATTTTTACTTGAAAAGTATGTACTGAGTATGGTATAATAAGGTATAATCACTAAAGGGGTGAAAAGCAATGATTTTAAAATTATCTGGCTTAGTAGAAACCGGCGACAGTAGCAGAGTTGGGGTTTTTGATGAATTGGATGGATATATTCATATTGGTGGGAAAGATTTTCTTTCGGAAGTTGCAGAGAAGGAATTCAAAAATCCTGTAACTGTGGCAATCGCAGACGAAAGATTTTCTGGAGATTTGGATTATGATTTTGGGTGGGGTTATTCCGAGTATACTCCAATGGAATCGGATGAAATGAAGGTTGGGACACACGACGTTTTAGAAATATTAAGTAGATATGAAGGCAAAACCGTTACGGTATGGATTGCCGATGAACCGATAAATACGCTGGAGGATTAATATGCCACGAAAAAAACTATTCAACGATGATGACTTAACCAAGATTACAGCGAGGATTTGGAAACGACAAAAGGAACAGATTGAAAAGCATAGACGATTAACCTTAAAGGGGCAAGATGAACAAATTCGTGAAGCCCTAGACCTCTACTTCAAATCAAAGGAGGAAAAATGATGACCTCAAAAGATTTTGACAGAATTGATAATTTACTATCGATTTACTGCAAAAACAAATGCCCGCGTCGGGCAGAATGTTCTGAATGTGGTTATGTAAAAATGATGGATAGATTGAAGAAAGATGTAAAGGAGCCAAAATGAAACAAATTAAAGTTGATTGTTGCGGGAATTGTCCGTTACGCTATGAGTCATTTTTAATGGGATATGGCAAAATTAATAGATGCGGACACCAAGCTATAGAAGGAATGGAATTGAATGATTTATCAATCGTTAATCCCGATTGTCCCCTTGAAGATGCGAAGGAGGATTGAAATGTTACAACCACTCACAAAAGAGGAAAGGAAGGCAATCGCTGCATTAAAGAAAGTTGCAGAAAATTGGCCGGACACATTATGGCTGTTTGTCGGGGAATCATTTGCCGTAATGAAGGTTGATGAAAACGGGGATCAAGCTATGAATAAATATGGCGGCGTAGATCAAGGTTATCTCGTTGATACCGTTTTCGGGTTTAAATATGATGGCGGCGCGTGGTGAAACCAAACCCCTTAACGGGGCTTTTTTTATTGTTGCCGGATTATGTCACATTGTTAAAAGTTTCCCAATTTTTTCTTTGAACTGGAAGGAAATGGAAGGTAAACAAAGAATTAATAGCATATGTAACAAAACAGTTACGAAAGGAGGATTAGAAAGTAGCATTTCAAGCCGTAAAAAGGGGAGGAATGATAATGGAAGAAGCACGGCTTTGTTGGGGTCGGAGGCTTCTTCCACCACTAAAACACCTTGGAAAAGATCCAAAGTGTGATTAGTTTACCGTAATTACTAGTAAATGTCAATAAAATTTTCGGATAAAATTATATAAAAAACAGAATAAAAATTTTTTAGGGGGAAGTTTTATATGATGATATTAGCAGAAGAAACGCCTGCCAAAGCGGGGGTTAAATTTATCTTTTGCGATTATTTACAAAGTAATGAAGTTGTATGTCACCGTACTGGAAAACAATTGAATGCTTTGGTGTCAAACGAGATTAGAAATTTCCCCGAATTATTAGAAACAATCGAAAACGATTTAAATAAAAAGGCCCTTGTCATATGACAAGGGTTTTCTTATATTCAGAAGGTCGGCTTTGGTTGCGTAAAATGCGATAATCTAGTTTGGATTTGAAAGTATGCGCCCCGCCTCCACCATCAAAGTCACAAACTAATGTAGTGTCAATGTTGTCGGGGTTTACAAGGACTTCGGTTACATAGGATTGCACTACATTTTTTATTTCCTCTAGAGTACCTTCTGAAATGGTTTTTTTATCTTTTGAAACCTTTGACTTTACAAAGTCCTTGGTGATAGGCGCCAATTCGCTTTTAACTATACTTTTTAAAGTTTGGGTTAGGATTACCTTCTTTTTTTCCGCTTCGCTTAATTCATCCCTTAAAGCCACCAAATCTAAACCGGCCATAATTGCCTTTACAGCGTTTTTAATTTGGTTCTCGATTTCTTCCAATTCTTTTTTTAGAGTATTAAATTCATCGGCTTGCTGTTTGAATTTTTCTTCTCTAATTTTGTTTAATTGGTTGGTTAAAGTTACTATTCCTCGATCAGAAAACACCTTACTCATTAGATTATCAATTACCATTTTTTCGACATATTCCTTATTAACAGACTTTGCGTCACAAGTTTTAAATCTTTTCCGATTATTGCAGTCGTAAGAATGGTAAATGGTTTTGTTTCGACCGGCTGATTTTCGGTTGCCTATCATCGGAGCGCCGCATTTTCCACATTTAATTAATCCGGTTAAAAGATATGTTTCTTTTGCTTGATTAGCACCGGTTTGTTTTTTTCTTCTTTCCATAATTTTTTTAACCATTGCGAAATCTTCCTTGGTGATTATTACAGGTAAGGAGTCGGGGATTCTGATGATGAGGTCGTCGGATTTGCTACTATGATTATTTCGTTTGCCATTAATAGCTGGAGCGGAACGATTAAAGATATAGGTCCCAGTATATTTTTCATTGGTTAAAATGGAATGTAAAGAAGTATTAGAGAAGGGTCGGTTTTCTTTTGTTTTATAAAACAGAGAATTTATTCGATTAATTATAGCTGAGTAAGTTTTACCGGCAATGTACATTTCAAAAATCATTTTTACCGCTTTTGATTCATGTTCATTAATTACTAATTTTTTGGTTGATGGGTCCACATCATACCCTAATGGCGGTTTGCCACCGGTATGCTTACCGGCCAAAGCGTTCTCTTTCATGCCCTTCATAACTTCCCGCGCGAGATTCAAACTATAAAATTCATTCATCGATTCCAAAAGGCCTTCCAGAAGCTTATCCTCGGGTGAATCGCCAAGCGGTTGGTCGACAGCTATTAATTTAATACCATTCTGAGTTAGCTTCCGCCTATACATTGCAGAATCATAACGATTACGGGCAAATCGGTCCAGTTTATGGATTAATAAATAATCAGTTTCTAAGCCTTTCGCAATGTCGGTGAACATTTGTAGAAAATCGGGACGGTCATCGGTCGTGGCACTTTTAGCTTCATCGATATATTCCCGAGTAATAAAAATGCCGTTTTTAGCGGCATAATCTCTTATTGCCCTTAATTGGGCGGCGATGCTGTTATCGGTTTGATTATCTGATGAATAACGGGCGTAGGCTACAGCCTTTGTCATGATGGCTTATTCTTCCTTTCTAATGCCATATCGATGGCTTTTTCAACGAAATCCAAATCTTCACCAGATAACTGTGCAATTTTAAAATTTAAGTCTAGATGTCTTTTGGAAACGGAAATATATTCTTCTTTTGGTGGAATTTTATTTCCTAAAATTTCATCAATTGATACACCGAAACAAGCAGACAGTTTTAAAAGCTCATCATTTCCAGGACTTGTCCTGTGTACTTCCCAGTTTGCTACACAAGAGCGAGAAAGCTCCAACTTTTTGGCTAGTTCTCCTTGGGTCCAATGATTTTCCTCTCTTAACATCTTGATTTTATCACCTGTTCGCATTGGTAACACCTCTTTCCATAGGTTATTCTACAGTAAAATACTCCAAATTACAACATTAATATTTCAAAATAGCACCAATGGTTTCACAAGTTAAATTTTATAGTTAAATGTTGTGTGAAAGTACATAACGGTGTAATATTAACACGTGAAACAATAAAAACGCAGTTAGATGAGGTGAAATGTTGATTGATGAATTGATTTGTGCCAGGGTGAAAAAAGGATTAACAATAAATGAGGTTGCTACTTTAGCAGGTATAAGTTATGAGGTATATCGAAGAATCGAAAAAGGAATTTCAAAGAACCCGCATGCACAGACGTTATATAAAATATGTGAAGTTTTAGATATTGATTTCGCAATTTTTTTGTCAAAATGGGTCACAAAACAACACACAAAGGAGATTTAATGAAACAATATACGATAACATGTGACCGAAAAACCGGAAAGGTGATTTCTACCACATCAAAAGATGTTAAAACAGTTGTAAATCATAGGCCGCTAGTTGAATTGATCTATAGGTTAATTACGGAAGAAGATAAATAATTATTAGCTTTATAGTTAAATAAAACGAATGATTATTACTGAATGTTTTAATTGGTCCAAACTATTACTGGAGGTATAAAGTGAAAATCCATCATTTAACCATCGAACTCGACCAAGATGAAAGTATTGCAACTGTTTGGATTTTAAATGGCCAAGGTAAAATTATTGGTTCAGTTACACCGACATTTTTAAAAAATTTAGGAATTGAATTGCTAAAAGGGCACCAACTAAAGATTTCTTTAATGGTCTAATTTTTTATTGAAAGGAATATGGCTATGCGTTTATATGAATTAACTCAAAATTATAAAAACCTTTTAGAATTAATTGATGATGAAACTATTCCGCAGGATGAGGTAGTAAAGGCGCTTCACCAAGTGGAAGAAGGAATAATATCAAAAACCCAAGAAATGGCCAAAATGCTTAAAAATATTGATGGAGATATAAATGCCTTTAAAACCGAAGAGAATCGCTTAAAAGCCAAAAGACACGCACTCGAAAACAAGTATGAATATATAAAAGATTATATTGCAAACGAGCTGAAAAAGGTTTGCATCCAAAAGGTTGATGGTGTTGTTTCAGTAAAGTTTTGCAAATCACCGGCCAGCGTTAATATTACCGACATCAAATTGATTCCAAGTGATTATTTGATAACCAAACCAGCCGAACCGGATAAAAAAACAATATTGCAGCAATTGAAAGATGGTGGAACTATTCCTGGAGTTGAATTAGT
>Ga0196970_1000428_pt1 | contig 49566 bp, 60 predicted proteins | sample S1v_513CmetaG_FD_148672 | JGI IMG/M metagenome (GOLD analysis project Ga0196970, IMG submission 148672) | Soil microbial communities from Anza Borrego desert, Southern California, United States - S1+v_5-13C | ecosystem: Environmental > Terrestrial > Soil > Desert | place: USA: California... | reverse complement strand
TTCGTGTCCAAATGCCTGATGATTCCTTATACAACCAAAAAATACGTGCTGCAGAGATATATCTGCATGTTGACGTTGGCGAATAAAGGTCGGTTTAGGCAGTGCGGCCATGAAGGATGTGGGCAACACGACAGGAAACGTAATGGTGTGGGGACCGGGGATTCTGGATTCATCGCGAAATAATGATGCGACAATATTTGGGTTTATGTCGCAAACAGGCTGTGGGGTATATCGATTTAATGCAGAGCAGACGGGGGGCATTATGCGATACAGATGCGGTATTTATGCTAACGCCAGTGATACTCATGCGTTTATACAGGTCGATCATGCCACAGGGAATGTTACATGCTGGGGCGGACTGGGAACAGCAGCATCAGGAATAACCCTTAAATCCAATAATCTTTACGGCACTTCAAACACCACGAAATCCAGTGATGGCACGCTTAAGGCAGCATCCCCGGTTGCCCGTATTATCGCCAGTGCAGAAAAATGCCAGCGCGCGGATGTTGCTGAACAAGGCTTTACGTGGTGTGGCAGCGGCACGGCCAATGCAGAAGCTGAGGGCGTCAGCATTAGCCGTCTCGATGTTGGTGTTTATGAGCTGACAGGTTCGGCTGGTCTGGCATCCGAAGGCTGGCAGATTCTGCCGCCGATGGACCCGGGCGGCATGGGCGAACTGGGTATTGTTGAGGCTGAGAAAGCAGAAAGCGGAGCGCTGGAAATCCGCCTTTTTAAGCGTAAATACATGCTGGGCGATGAGGGTGAAATGGTTAAAATGAAAGGTGAGCCGATTGATGTTCCAGCAAACAGCTGGATTGATGTTCGCCTCGACATGCCTGATAACAGTATATGGAATCTGGCTCACAAATACTCACAAGCAACAGACTAACTTATTCAGTTGGTGATACTTTCTGTTCCAACTCCAAGACCTTCTTTTTGAGCTCCTTTATGGCCTGGATGCACAGAGCAACAGGCCCGCTATATTCAACAGAGTAGCTCCGTCTGGTCAAATCGGGTTCCCGGACCAACTGCCCTTCATCATCAAAATCACCCTGATCATCAAAAACAGAACCAACACATTCCGGTAATACGTTCAGAAGCTGTTGAGCAATCACACCAGCGGAAGGCATGCCGTTTTCAGCCCACAAGAAAGTGACACCATCAAGTTGATCTATTTTTTCAAGGGCGTTTTCGATGGGGGTAATTTTATCTTTTTTATCAGCATCAGATGTTTGAGACACAGTTTTCGCCTGGAAAGTGCCCCCATAGTCAAAAGTGAAGGTGTAACCCGACTCATTATTTTTATCCGCTCTGAGATTGGCCCGGCCGGTATCAGAAGGTGCGAAAAAAAGGAGTCCTCGAGATGAATTTAAGTCCTGATCACGTGCCCAGAAATGCGCGTACGCTCCACTACCGGCATAGACATAACACACGCTGGAAATCGTCTGAGGAGAGGACCAGGTATTAGCTGCATTGAGTTTTGCTACAGCATCTCCTGAGGTCCCAACGTTCTCAATGGCCGCACTTCCTAAACCGACCTTTATTCGCCAACGTCAACATGCAGATATATCTCTGCAGCACGTATTTTTTGGTTGTATAAGGAATCATCAGGCATTTGGACACGAACGGACACAAATTGGTCACGAGGTATATCAACCGGATCACCGTCACTGAAACCTTCCAGTTCGTTTCTGGCAAATGCTGGAGCTGTTGGATACGTTCGGTGATAGGTTTTAACCAAGACTGAACCGTCAGCATTTACTTCATAATCAAGCCAGATCAGCGGCTGTTTGTTGCGGTCCGACGGTATTTCAAATCCGCCATCGATGCCGCCCCAGCCTACATCAGCATTTAATCCCATACAGCCCTTAATCAAATACTGCCCAACGTCAACACGCGAAACAGAGCAACCTTCTGATTCATCATTCACTTCACTGCTACCGTCGTTGAAAAGCTTCACTATCGGAGAGGCTCGCTTAATAAAACCATTCGAATCAATGGTAGTGTTTCTGTCATGCCAGTGGACACACCAGGTACCGTTGTTATTCAGCGTCATGTCCGTTGCTGTTCCGTAGCGTGACGCCAGACCGCCGGTTGATGTTACCTGCATCTGCGCTACGGCTGTAATTCGCCTCATGACAAGCATTGGCCCATAAGCGTTAACCCAGTTCGTGCTATTAGCGCCTGCGGCAGACACAAAGCCGTTATAAGCAGTAACCTGATTAGCATCATTCGCGATAATGGCTGGTGCTTCAGCACCTAAACCAAAGGACCCGACCTGCAGTACCGAACCCGACGTTTTATCTTCCAGAGAGCCGGGCTGCAGGTTCTTTAATGCAGATGTTCCTAAACCGACGTTTTATATAATGTTTTATTAGCCTCATTCCGATAACGTCACCTGATTTTTACAATAAAGAAGGTGATTAATATTCATGCAAATTGGCTACGTCAGGGTATCAACAAATGACCAAAACACCGATCTCCAGCGGCAGGCGCTCGAACGCGCAGGATGTGAGCAGATATTCGAAGACAAAATGAGCGGTACCGTTGCTAATCGGCCAGCGCTTAAAAGGTTGCTTCGGGCATTACAAGAGGGCGATACACTGGTGGTCTGGAAATTGGATCGCCTGGGACGCAGCATGCGAAATCTGGTTTTGTTGGTGGACGAACTCCGACAAAGAGGGGTTCATTTCCGTAGCCTCACCGACAGCATAGACACGTCCAGCCCGATGGGACGATTTATATTTCACATCATGTCTGCCCTGGCAGAAATGGAAAGGGAACTTATCGTTGAGCGAACCCGTGCTGGGCTGGCAGCGGCTCGCGCAAAAGGGCGAATAGGGGGACGCCGCCCGAAATTATCAGCAGATCAATGGGCGCAGGTGGGTAGGCTTATAGAAAACGGCGTGAACAGAAAGCAGGTCGCGATTATCTATGATGTTGCCGTGTGTACTCTGTATAAGAAATTCCCTGCCTCTAAACAGGTGTAATTATGTGCACTTGAATACTAAAAGGAAAATTTACAAAAGACATAATTTCATGGGAGAGAGAAACTTACAAACGAAGCGGTGAAGCCTTGAGCAGAGAATGCTACGGCATACTCTTGCGCACCTTCCTGAATAAAACTACTGTATATATACACAGTAAGTTACAAGGGAGGTAATAATATGCAACTACAACGCCTTATTTTTCCGGACGTTCCGGTACAGATCCCCATTTACGGGGATCTCGTTTCTGCAGGCTTCCCCAGCCCTGCCGCTGATTATATCGAGAGCGGCATCGATCTGGTGTCGCATCTTATTCCCCATCCGTCTTCGACATATACCCTGCGCGTGTCAGGTGATTCCATGATCGGCGCCGGTATTCTCGACGGCTCATTCCTTCTCGTGGACTTCAGCCTTACTCCCCAGCATAACGATATTGTCGTTGCCAATCTTGGAGGTGAATTCACCGTCAAAAGACTGGTGACGCACCCGGTGCCTCAACTGCTGGCTGAGAATCCAGCATACCCTCCGATCCCAATTTATGACGCCGACGGGTTAGACATCGCCGGCGTTGTCATTTCTGTCATCAACACGATGCACCGCAATGTTCGCCCTCGTTGATATGAACTCGTTTTATGCGAGTTGCGAAACTGCATTTCGCCCCGATCTGGCCGGGCGGCCGATCGTGGTACTGAGCAACAATGACGGCTGTGTCATTGCCCGATCCGCCGAAGCTAAAAAGCTCGGCATAAAAATGGGCACGCCGTGGTTCCAGCTGCGCGAGACGCCTTTCCCGCAGCCGTTGCTCGCGTTCTCGAGTAATTACGAGCTCTATGGCGATATGTCGCAGCGCGTGATGACCACTCTCGAAGAAATATGCCCGCGCGTGGAGGTTTACTCAATCGATGAGGCCTTTTGTGATCTGACCGGCGTGCGCAATTGTCGTGACCTGGGCGATTTTGGACGTGAGATCCGAGATACCGTCTGGCGCAACACACGCCTGCGCTGCGGCGTCGGGATCGCCCAGACGAAGACGCTGGCCAAGCTGGCTAACCGGGCCGCGAAAGAGTATCCCCAGACCGGGGGCGTGGTCGATTTATCGAACGTTGAGCGCCAGCGCCGTTTAATGGCGCTGATGCCGGTCGAGGAAGTGTGGGGCGTCGGCAGGCGGATAGCCAAAAAGCTCGAGGCAATGGGGATCAGCAAAGCGCTCCAGCTGGCGGACACGGATATTCGGTTCATCAGGAAACACTTCAACGTCGTGCTCGAACGAACGGTGCGCGAGCTCCGCGGCGAGTCTTGTCTGGAACTGGAAGAATTTGCACCGGCGAAGCAGGAAATTGTCTGCTCCCGATCGTTTGGCGAACGGATCACCGGGTACGAAGAAATGCGCCAGGCAATTTGTTCTTATGCGGCCCGGGCAGCGGAAAAGCTGCGCAGTGAACGCCAGTACTGCCGGTATATTTCCGCATTCGTGAAAACATCGCCCTTTGCGCTGAACGAGCCTTACTACGGCAACAACGTTGGCACGAAACTGCTGACACCGACACAGGACACCCGTGACATTATCGCGGCGGCCACGCGCTGTTTGGATGCCATATGGCGCGATGGCCACCGGTACCAGAAAGCGGGGATCATGCTGGGCGATTTTTTCAGCCAGGGCGTGGCGCAGCTCAATCTGTTTGATGACAACTCGCCGCGGGCCGACAGCGACGCGCTGATGACGCTGATGGACCGGCTCAACAAACAGGGCAGGGGCACGCTCTATTTTGCCGGACAGGGCGTCCAGCCAGCATGGCAGATGAAGAGAGAAATGCTGTCTCCATGCTATACGACGAGGTGGTCAGATTTGCCGATCGTCAGGGCGCACTAACTGTAAATCGTCGGGGGTTTTTCCCCCATTATTCCCCAGTAATTCCCCTGGCAAATTTCAGGCATAAAAAAACCAGCCTTAAGAGGCTGGTTTTTCTGAGGTTTCTTGGTCGGCACGAGAGGATTTGAACCTCCGACCCCCGACACCCCATGACACCGCTTTCAATACGCTGTAAGCCGCGCCATGTCTGGTGTTGATGATGGTTTGACTGTATAAACAAACAGTGCAAAAAATGCAAAATCGGCACGTTATACATCAATAAGTTAGGGCTTGTTTATCCCCATGGTTTTGAGGTCAGCCAGTCTTAATTTCGCCGTGAGGCACCACTACCCAGTCAATATGGTTTTGGGTATAGATCTTCGTGGATTTTGCATCACTATGAGCCATGCGCCCCTGTGGATCGATGCCGCTTTTATCGAAAAGAAAAGCTGCCAAAGCTCGTATCTCGTGGAAGGTAGGCCTCTCTTTCACTGCCAGGTGATCGTAAAGATGGAGATCGTCCCGAACAGCTGAAAATGCCCGACTTAAATAGTCCGGGGCCACTTGGGTTGGGTGAGTTACCTCTTTGCTTGGCTTCACATTCCTTTCCGGGATCCGGTGAACGACGAACGGACTGGCGATATTATCGCGGCTATTATCAATGATCCTTTTCAGTTCTTCACCGATCGGGATAGCCACATGTGAGGCTTCTTTCTTCTGTACTTTTTGACGGTGAATATAAAGTGTGCCATACAGCCCATTTTCTGGCGTATCGAGCCAGACGCATCCGCACACACCATTTTTTGGTTCCTTTATGGAATAGCGGATCCGAGAAACCTCAAGTCGCGCGTGTGTCGTTTGCATAGCCAGATCCATGGCCGTTTTTAACCAGAGATCAGCAGCCCTGTGAATGGCCTTAAAGCTATCCAGTGATAAACGCTGACGCGCCTTCTCATCCACCCGACGCATCTTTTTGCGGGTCGCCGGGTTATCCATCATCAGCGATTCATCGACAGCATATGAGAATAACTTTTTAAGGAAGCTCACCTTTCTGTTCTGGACGTTCGCCGACGCATCAGCATGGAACTCGTTAATAAACGCATTCACATGCTCAAGCTCAATATCACAGGCCGGAATATTGACGAAAAATTGCTTAACGCGTAATGCATCGTTTCTCCAATCTTCCAGCGTGCTGTCAGATGGCCGTTCGTCTTTTATCGCCCTCTCCAAAATATGCTCGACATGATCTGAAAATGGCAACGCTTCACCATTGATACCACCTGATTCTCTGATGAGTCCATCGATGGTAGGGATGCTTTCTGGCCGCATCCTGGCGTTATATTCACGGGCAATAGCGATCGCCATTACCCGATCCTTGCCGAGAGTTTTCTTTTTGCCGGTGACGAGGGTGAATTTATATACGCCCCGATCTTTATCGAAAAAAAGAAAATCTGGTAGATGCCGGTATTCTCTTTTTCTTGGCCTTGCCGCCATGATCAGTCCTCAATTAAACGGCGTACTTCCTGATTGATAAACGAGTCGACGCCCCATTTTTCAGAAGAGCATACCCAAACCCCACCATCTACAACCCGCCCAAGTAAAACACCATTTTCAACCCAGCGTTTAATTGTGCGATTGTCAGGTACGGATCCAGCTTCGAATTCTCGTTTACCCCAGAGGCTCGCCTTCATTAGTTTGGACATGGCTATCTCTCCACTTAGCCCGGCTGCACCCGGGCGTTTAACATTATTGGCTGGTGGCAGGAATTAACAGCTGCCAGATTGCCGAAACGTACTTTGACTTCTTAACCGCTCCCGTCATTAACAGTGAATAAGCTGTATTCGCTAAAAACAGCTTTAAGGGTGTACCGCCCATGCACATGCTTGTCATGCCGCACCCCTTTTCACAAAAATAATCCAGTGCGTTTTGTCGCCCTTGCCGGTGCGCTGCCAAATAACCGGTTTAACGTCTGTCAGCGCTATTACCTGGCTTACCGGGATCTGCGTTTCGTTCCATTTAAAGACGAGTACGCCGAGTGGCCGCAGCACGCGGAAAGCCTCTGCGAAACCAGCGCGCAGGTCGTCGCGCCAGGTGGTCTTATCCAGTGCGCCATACTTTTTCCGCATCCAGCTATTCTCGCCGGCTCGCTCCAAATGGGGCGGGTCGAACAGCACAACCGGGAAAACCTCATCTGTAAACGGCAGCGCGCGAAAGTCGGCGATCACGTCCGGGCTGATCACCAGGTGGCGGCCATCACTAAGGGTATGCTCTTCGGCGCGGATATCGCTGAACACGGCGCGGGGATCTTCTTTATCGAACCAGAACATGCGGCTGCCACAGCACATGTCGAGGATGGTTGCGTTATCTGTCACGCTGCACCTCTGGTATCAGCTGCCTTAAAAGACTTACTGGCGATGACAGCAGCCAGGCGTGCAGCTGCAGCTTTTTGTGCGGCCACGCTTGCAATGACAGTCGGCCGCTCTTTTTCGGTATTAGCGCAGATACCTCCCCAGTTCGAGATGAAGAAGAAATCTTCCAGTTCCGCCGCGGTAGAGTTCATCGCCAGCTCTTCCAGCATCAGCACGATTCCGCGAGGATGGTACTGGCCAAGCAGGGACTGAATGGCATAGCCGAATGCGTTAATCATCACTGCGTGGAACTGGATGTACTCCCGCTTATATTCCGCCTGATTGGTACCATTGCGCACCCAGTCAATGCCGGTCAGGCCAATCCAGCTCTGCCAGATATCATGCACGTCTTCCTGACGCGGCGGCTCTTTGCCAGCGTTAATAAATTTGGCAGTCGCATCGCTAAGGGCTTTGAAGCTGACCCAGAGGTCGCTTTTGCCCGGCACAATATTGTGCTCGAAGTCGACGATCTCAGAAAAAACGGAGTGAGAGGTCAGGAACGACACCATGCTTTGAGCTGTTTCGTTGCGTCCGTCATACGCCATATTGATGGCCGCCGACGGCTTCGACACGTTGTTGTTGATGTCGGAAAAAAACTGCTGGCGCGTTTTTAGTGGCAACTGATGCGTCAGCATCAGGGGAACGCTAATCGGCTCGCCAACTTTACGGCAAAACTCGGCAATACCTGCAGCGCGGTGCTGGCCATCAAACAGCTTGATCTCCGCGTCCATTGGGAAGCGCACCACGCCGACGTTAGTATTACCGAACTCTTCGAACTCGATCTCTGAGTTGCAGTTACCTACCAGCGGCGGAATGATGTACGGCTCTTTATTCTCATGAGCGTTCACCAGGTATTCGTAAAACTTCCGCACGCGGGCTGGGTTGATCTCACGCTGGGAGCGCTCAAGGGTGCTGCCCACGTTATCGGAAGCCAGTACGCGCGCCAGAGTGCGGCCAGGGACGGACATCAACAGAGTGAGCGTGCCGCCCTGTAATCCCCTCGAAGCCGGAAACTCGAAGTAGTGTGTCATGTTGGTGCTCATAGAATCTCCCCCTCGATCTGCAATTTGACAGCGGCGCGCTCAGCCTCGCGTTGCTCCCAAAACCACTGATGAAGCTTCATGAGTTCTTCATCAATCGGAGCATATTTGCGGTCAAAGTAGGCTTGCGCGTCTTTTTCCGCTTCATCTGGTAATTCGCCGGGGCCAAACAACGTGTTATAAATCCACGCCAACCCATTTTTAGCGTCGCCGGTACCCTGCCAGTCGATAATGGCGGCTTGCATGACAAGAATGTTTTTCCCGATTAGCAGATCCAGTTCCTGATAGCGCTTGCGGATATAATCCTTTTCGCGCTCCAACTCTGCGTTACGCTTCTCTGCGGCTTCCAGCGCAGCCATTGAGCCAATATGCGCCAAATTTAGCGCCTCCAACCGAGAGGCCATTTCCCGTACCAGCTCAGAATAAACGCCAGTCTGCTTGATGCTGGTAGAGTAGCTGTGTGCCGTTCTGACCAGCTCAATAATGGTCATTTTTGCCAGTTGCTCTTTCATTGGCGCGCCTCGCTCAGTTCATTGAAGCGGTTCAAGAACAGGCCATAGGCCTGACCCGGGCGCAGTGGATTGATCTGGATGAGGTCGGATGCAGGTATGCCTTCGAGAATCGGCCAGTGCTTACCGTTGTCGATTTCCAGATCCCGGCGCTCGGTTGCCAGCATGACCAGATCTGCATATTTAACGGCGGTAGATTGGTTAAGCGGGAGACCGAACTTACTGCGGATCAGGTCATCCACTTGTGTTTCGATGCGGCGATACTCCGGCAGCAGCGCTTTTAAAGGCGCGGGCATGTCCAGACAATAAGCTTCAGCTGCATCGTGCAGCAACGCTTCAAAGGCGTATTCCGCCGGGACGATCAGGCTGCACAGAACGGAGTGCTGCGCCACGCTGTAAAACTCCGGCAGGTGACCGGCAAAACGGCAAATATTGGACAGGGCAGTAGCGATGTCCTCAATATCAACATCGTCTGTTTGCGCGTTCAGGTAATCAAAATGCTTACCGCTCAGGGTTTGAATAAAGGACATCGTTAGTTCTCCGTGTTATTTCGCGCTGCACCGCGTCGAATTTTGGTTACAGGAATCCCTCGCCCGGAGGCGATAATTAATGAGGATCCGCTTCCATAAATGCCCCCTGAGGGGGCATTTGCAGCAGCAGACTAAGCGGTGAACGCGCCGATAAAAGTTTCTACCTGGCTGTCTTTGAACTTTTCCACCAGCAGATCGCGGAATTCAACAGCCATATCTTCCTGCTGGGCTTCCAGCTGGACGATGCGCAGCACCAGCGTCGGGCGATCGCCGCCAATGATGCTCAGACGCAACTTAAACGGACGCTCATTCAGGCCTTCAAACGGCACACACTTAAATTCGAAAGCAACCGGCATAATGTCCTGCGTTCTGGCTTCAACTGATTCCATCAATGAGCGCTTACCGCTGAAGTCCTGATCTTCGAAGTCTGCTTTTTGGATCGATTCGATGGAGATCTTGCGGATTGCAGCAGCTGATCGCTTGGCATCGAGCACAGCACCTTCAGCATCAAAGCCGAGCAGGTTTTCCGCCCAGTCTTCCAGCCATTCCGCCAGCTCTTTTTGAGTATGGCGTTCGCCGTTAATGGAAAGCAGTGAAGAGTACGGTGCGGTCTTTTTCAGAGCGAGCAGGGCGGTATTGTCGGCATGACCGGGATTCACCAGAGTGCCCAAGTTGAAGACGGAAACTGCGCGCATCTCATCTGCATTGATGAAGCATCGCGTACCTTCTTCGGCGTAGCCGGTGGAATAGCGGGAAAAATCTTCGATACTGGCTGTCTGCATCTTCCCGCGAAAACGGAAGCGCTCTAACGACAGACGCTCCAGGCTTTCAATACTTGCGCCAGCCGGGATCACAGCTGCCGGACAGTCCACTGAAGACAGTCTTTCTTCCAGGAACTGTGACAGGACAAGGGCTTGCACTTTTTCGATAGCGCCTGAGTCTAAAGAGTAGGACATGTGATTTCCTTAAATGGGGTTAACGGTAGGGCTTACTGTTGAGCGCGGAGCTTCGCGTCAGGATCACCGGCCAGGGTAAAGAGCTGCCCCTGATCTTCCTGCAAAATAGAAAGCTTGCCGCCGCGGTTCACATACATCGGCGTTTCGGTAGTGTCCTCCTCGGAGGATTTACCGCGTGGGGTAGGTCGTACATAAGCCAGCTTATGCTTGATGTTGACGCGCTTCTCCTCAACAGAGTTGCTCATGCGATCAAGCTCAAAGGTCACTGTTACCTTGCCTTTCTGACCGTTGTTCAGCACGCCGAACGCCACTTCGCTGAGCGCTACAGCGATCTTGTTTTCGAACACGCCACCATCAAGCTCACCCAGGAAATCAGGCACTTTGGTCAAACGTTCATTACTCATCGGTTTTACCCTCAGAAGAAGGCGGCTGACACCGCCGGGTTAGTTTCTCCACACAACACAGAAGAGCACCTGCACAATATCTCGACTGCAATCGCCTTATGTACCCGGGTGGATTGGGTTATGAGCCCGTCGCCCAGTGATGCTCTTGTGTGTTGCGTAAAAAAGTGCGGCATCCTCACGGGAAAATAAGATCAGACGCCGCCAACAGACTTCACACGTTCGTTTTATTGGAATTTTGGTTGTGACACCGGGGCGCTACACCCGCTTACTTCCCGCCGCTCTGTTTTGGTATTGGTCACCAGTACCTGTGACTCAGCCGATTTTCGGGTCTTTGCGTCGGCCGGCGCTGCAGCTCGCTTGAGCACATCACAACTGGAAGCGCACTCCAGCAAGTTCATACCTGTCACCCATAACCGATAAGTTAGGGAGTGCGCTTTCATGTTGTGCCCCGGTCTCTTCCCGGGTGTCACACCGTGGCGCCGCGATGGTGAATCGCTGTTCGTGGCATTGGCTTGCACATTCCGGCTACCCGGTAGATCGGGATACTGTGAAAGGAATCCCCGGACCGCTGCGGCACATGTGCCATATGCCGATGGACTCAAGATAATCACAAATTGCGAGTAACGCAAGTATAAAAATGCGTTAAACGCAATCAAAAGACAAAAAAAAGACCTCCAGAGGAGGCCATTTTTCTTAAATGTTGATTACCCGTGACGTTTGAATGCTTGGGATTGGCTTATCAGAACCTTGCCAAAGATATGAAAACGATGTTCGTTTTCTTTGGTAATGTTCCACTCCCTGTACTTGGGATTGTCAGAAATAACGAGTAGCTGGTCGGGAATCATCTGTAGGCGTTTAACGTAAACTTTTCCGTCAAATCCAAACACATAAATTCCATCGCCATCAAATTCATTAACGTTTACATCGACAAAGATGAGATCGCCAGGTTCGATTGTAGAAGCCATGCTATCACCGCGAACGTTGATAACCTTAACGCCGGTTGACGTCCTGCCTCCAAACATAATCACTGCCTGGTCGTTGCTGTATTCGATGGCATGTATAACATCGATAACGTCACTACCTTGAATATGTCCTGCCCCGGCGCTTGCGCTCACATCAAGTACCTCGACTCTATACACATCATTGTCCTTTCGGGCTGATGAATCAATTTTACTGTTTATATATACAGTAGACTCATTTTCCGAAGAGGTAAATAGGTCAGGGACTTTAACGCCTAAAGCGTGAGCAAGTTTGTTAAGTGTTTGTTCTGAAAACTGCTTTTGCTTACCAGTCTCGAGGCGTGAAATATTTGCAGCATCAATCCCCACAGCCTCAGCGAGTTCTGCGATTTTCATGTTCTTCGTCAGGCGAAGATATCGTATGCGAGATCCTATGTTCATGCGCCTATTACATGTTGTTTTTGCGTCTCATGCAAAGCAACTTGCGCAATTCGCCTACATGAAATAACATGCGTATTACGCAAATGAAGGAGAATTTATGCAATCACCATTACGAAAGTTGCGTAAGTCGCATGGATTGACTTTGTCGCATGTAGCAACAGGCGTCCAGGTCGATCCCGCTACGTTGAGCCGCATTGAAAGATGCGAACAAGTTCCGTCCGTTGAATTAGCTGAACGCCTTGCCAGATTCTTCAATGGCGAAATCAGCGAATTACATATTTTGTACCCGAGTCGTTATCAAGTCGCTGATGACGTCTTGGACAAAACCAATCTTAGTTCTAAAGCAGCAACCTGATAACTACCAAAGGAAAAAGAACATGGTAGGACAAAGCTCTAAACAGGCAGATTTGAAAAAAAAACTGAACCTGAAGGAAATTAGAAAGCTTGAAAAGCTTTTTCCCGATTCAGTTCATCTGGATGAAAAAAACCGGGTGGTAATCCTCAACGGCTGGACACTTTCAGAAAAATTTCCAGATTCCATAGGCCATGAGAAGGAAGGCGAAAACATCGAAAAGGATTCCAATGGGCTTCGGGCTCCGGGGATATCCAGAAATTGTGGCTTCAACACGCCCATAAGCATCGTAGCTGAGCATTTCTTGGTAGGGATGGTTAATCCACTCACCAATGCCCCAGAAAAAAACGCCCAAAGAAACGAGAGCAGTCGGAACCGCAGGGTAGGCAGAAAGAAGACCAGTCCCATTAACCAAAAAAACGAAAGCTCCAGCAACGATCAAAACCTTGTACCAGTAATCAAGGGCCAACTTAGAAAGAGGGTTATTCATTTTTTTCGCCGCTTTATGACTTAAAAAATAATTTTAATTGAAGGGTTAGCATCATGGTAGAGCAAAAACAAAGTTTGAAAGACGTGGTAAGGGCGATGTGCAAAGCGTTGCCGGGTGGCCGTGAAGCAATGGCTGGTGCGCTGGGCATGACGATCACTCAGTTCAATAACAACCTATACGAAAAGAATGGCTGTCGTTTCTTTGAAGTAACCGAGCTGGAAGCGATGGAAGACATTTCAAATACCTCCCTGGTGGCTGATTACTTTGCTAAGCGCCGCGGTGCCCTGCTGGTGGATGTGCCGAACCTGGCGGATCTGGATCGTGTTGACCTGTTTAGTCGGGCAATGCGTACCGCCGCCGCGCGCGGACAGGTTGATCAAATTATTGAGCAAGCGCTCGAAGATGGAGTGATTGAAAAGCATGAAGCAGAAGAAATCCTGTCCCACCACCGCCGCCATCTGGCTGCGCGTGAAGAAGAGATCCGCGCAATTGTCGCGCTGTTTGCTCGTAAAAATAAGTGACGCCCGCGAGTGTGCAGCTCCGGGCGTCGTGGCGTTTTATGCTTCGTGGAGAAACTAACGCATGAACAGTTTAAACCGATTCAGGCCAGCTAAGCAATTTCGTTGCCGTCCGCTGGTGGGTAATGCCCCGTTCGGCTATGACGAAATATTACGTGCAGCCGACGGCAGCCACAACTACCAGCCAACTGATGAACTGGTAGGCGCATTTTCCGCAATGAACGAGAAAGGGCGTGATGAGTGGAAGAACTTGACCGGCGGTACCGGGATCACCGGGGGATTGAAGTACACGTCATTGGTTATGACCGGGAAAAGCGGCAGGTCATCTTCATGCGCAGCGGTTACCCGCACGAGTTCATGCAGCCTGTTGAGCGGTTTCGGGAGAAATTCAGAAGGGTGGAAGGATGAGCACTAAATTAACCGGCTACGTCTGGGACGCATGCGCCGCTTCAGGCATGAAGCTCTCCAGCGTGGCTATCATGGCCCGGCTGGCAGACTTCAGCAATGACGAGGGCATCAGCTGGCCTTCCATCGGCACCATTGCCCGTCAGATAGGCGCGGGCGAAAGCACCGTGCGTACTGCGATTGCGCAGCTGGAAAAAGACAACTGGCTTTCGCGTAAACAGCGCCGTCAGGGAAACCGCAACGCCTCGAACGTCTATCAGCTGAACGTGGCAAAGCTTCAGGCTGCTGCATTCTCTCACCTGTCAGATTCTGACCCGTCAAATTCTGACCCGTCAAATTCTGACGCATCAAAATCTGACCCCTCAAAATTTGAGGCATCAAAAAACAGCGATGGCGGCAGTTTTGACCCGTCAGAATCTGGTGGGGATCCGTCAGTAAAATCAACTACAGATCCACAAGTAAATTCAAAACCCTCTTGTCCGGTTGCTGCGCAACCCGACCCGGAAGTTGTGCTGACTGATTTTGCGATCGAAGTGCTTTCTCATCTGAACCTGATCAGCGGATCGCGTTACCAGAAATCCAAAACCTCGCTGGAGAACATCCGGGCGAGACTGCGTGAAGGTTACAGCGTTGCGGATCTGAAGCTGGTGATTGACCTGAAACACGAACACTGGCGTGAGAACGACGAGCAGTACCAGTACATGCGTCCTGAAACGCTTTTTGGTCCGAAGAAGTTCGAAGGCTATCTGCAGAGCGCAACGCGCTGGGAAGCGAAGGGCCGGCCGGCGCGGGAAACGTGGAATAAAAACCAGGAGCGGGATGTTAATGCGATCACCGCCTGCGATAACAAGATTCCAGAGGGGTTTCGTGGATGAGCAATATTTCACAGGTTCTTGAGTACATCAAAAGCAAACCGGGTGTGTTGCCTTCAGAAGTCGCTGCTGCGCTGCCCCATATCAACAAAAGCACCGCGTTCGGCGCGGTCGATAATCTTTGGCATACCGGGAAAATTCAGCGCATCGAGAGCGCCGATGGCTTCCGCTATCTGGTCGATCAGCAGGGAGTGAGCAGTGATAGCGCGCTGGCAGCACTCGAAAAGAGTGCTGTTGAGCTGGAGAAAAAGCGCCAGTGGCGTCGGGCAGCAACTGTCTGGTTGCAGGCGTATGACGCAGCGACCGTAAATGCAGATCGTGAAAAGTACCGCAAACGCCGGGCGCGCTGCCTGACTGGAATGACGCGGGGAAAGCCTGATAGCGGACAGGTAGCAGGTCCTTATGTGGGGAGCAGATAATGCATAATAAATATTGCCAGGCACTCATAGAATTACGCAGTAAGCCTGTTCACGAACTGAAAGAAGTCGGCGATCAATGGCGCACACCTGAAAATATCTTCTGGGGCATCAACGCCATGTTTGGGCCGCTGGTACTTGATCTGTTTACCGACGGTGAAAACTCAAAGTGCCCTGATTTCTATACTGCCGAAGACAATGCTCTGGCGCAGGACTGGTCCGCCCGGCTCGAAGAACTCCATGGCGCGGCCTATGGCAACCCGCCGTACAGCCGTGCATCTCAGCATGACGGTGAATACATCACCGGGATGCGATACATCATGCAACACGCCAGCACGATGCGCGATAAAGGCGGGCGGTATGTATTTCTCATCAAGGCAGCCACCAGCGAAGTGTGGTGGCCGGAGGATGCCGATCACATATCGTTTATCCGCGGGCGAATTGGTTTTGATCTGCCGAAGTGGTTCATTCCGAAAGATGTGAAACAGGTTCCGTCAGGAGCGTTCTTCGCAGGCGCGATTGCTGTATTCGACAAAACCTGGCGCGGCCCGGCGATCAGCTATATAGAGCGTAAGGATCTGGAAGCACGCGGCGATGCATTTATCGCGCAGATCCGCCGCGAAGCGCTGCGCCTGTTACCCCAGATGCAGCAACAAAATATTCCGGAAGTGATTCCTGTCGCAGGCGATGAGGCTGCCGAAAGCGTATCAGCGCTGGATATGGCCGATGAAGTTGCGCTGCCAGCACCGGTAACCAGTTCTGAAGAAATCCTGCCGCTGAGTCAGGCAGATATTCTTGCGAAGAGCGGTATCAAAGCATGGGCCTGTGTCCGGGCGGTGTTCGGCGACAAGGAAGAGTACACCTTCAAAGAGTCAAAATTTGCTCACGTATGGGCTCCCGACAATGTTTCCGAGCCGACCGTTGTCATGGTAAGCGCAGGTGACATTGCTGTGGCGGAAGTTCTGATCGCTGAGAAAAGTTTGCAGCTGGCTGTCAGCGAATGGCTGGATATAAATTACCCAGAGAATGACCAGGGAAAAGTCGATATGCAGGAACGGCTGAATATCGCAGGTATGGAAGCGATGAAAGAATATGGCATGGCGATCCCGACATTTATGGATGTCATCAAAGAAATGGATCCCGCGGCGCGCTGCAACATTCGCACTATTCGGGTCACGCTGAAGGATTTCAGCAGCAAAGCCTCCCTGAAGGAGGATGCAGCGTGAAAAATCTGACCGCCCGCCAACAAGAAGTTTTATCCCTGATCGTGGCTTTCCAGAAAGAGCACGGTATCCCACCAACGCAAAAAGAAGTTGCCGACCTGATGGGCGCGGCGTCTCCGAACGCGGCGACCGAACTGCTACGTGCGCTTCAGCGCAAAGGTGCGATCACCCTGGTGCCGGGCGTAAGCCGGGGCATCTCAATTAACAGCCAGAGCGCAGAGGATGAGGCTATATCACTGCTGCGCTCGCTGGTGAATGGGGATGAGCACGCTATGGAGCAAGCACGAACCTTTATTCTTGATCAGGGAGGTGCTCAGTGAGGCGCGCGTTTGATGCATCCTTAGCGGGGATCGGTTTACTGTTAGGCTTCAAAAAAGATGAAGCCTATTTTGAAAAAATGGTGCGCCTGAATTCGTCTACCGCGGCAGCGACAGGTGGCCATATCGTTACTTTATCGCCTGTCACTTCGAAAACCTTGCCATGGTTTTTTTCTGCGATGTTCTTCATCTGGACGAAGTTGATGTCGAAGTTTTCTTCGCCTACTTCAGCTTTTAACTGGGCTTCTGTGACAGGTTGCTGCTCATCAGACGACAGCGATAAAAATGCTTTAAGGATCCGGGTATTCATCTGGGCCGGACGTTTTGCCCAGAGCTTAAGACGACGTGAAACTTTCGAGACTTCCTGCAACTCGTCATTAACAGCTGGATTTTCAGATTTAAGCATGCGTTCCATCTCCTCTAGTGAAACCAAGGCCTTAACAATGTTTCGATGCGCTTCAGGCAATTCATTACCAGCAGATACCTGGAAGGCTGCAGCCTCAAGAAATCCGCGGGCTTGGGCGATCATTTCATCAATCTTCATATTAGTAAAATTCCACTCAAATTTAGTCTATTTAGTTAAATTAGTCTTTTTTAGTTTTTTTGGCAAGGGGGAATGAAACAATGAAACTGACGCTGCCATTTCCTCCAAGCGTAAACACCTACTGGCGCGCCCCGAATAAGGGGCCGCTGGCAGGGCGCCATCTCATCAGCGCCGCCGGGCGCAAATATCAGAGCGATGCCTGTGCGGCGATCATTGAGCAGTTGCGCCGCTTACCGAAGCCGTCAGCGGAAGCCGCTGCGGTTGAAATCATGCTGTACCCGCCGGACGCTCGCCGCCGGGACATCGACAACTACAACAAAGCGCTGTTCGACGCGCTGACGCACGCTGGTGTCTGGGAGGACGACAGCCAGGTAAAACGTATGCTGGTGGAGTGGGGGCCAGTGATAAAGAAGGGAAGGGTAGAAATCACGATCCGCAAATTTGAAACCGTGGCGAGTGCAGTCGCCGAATAAGTGGAGAAGAGCATGAACGAGTTAATCAACGTAACCAACGCGCTGACGATGTCCAGCCGCGAAATTGCCGATCTGGTGGAATCTCGGCACGACGATGTTAAGCGATCAATCGAACGCCTGGCTGAGCGAAGCATTATTCAACTTCCGCCACTGGCGGATGTTAAAAATCACCTCAATCAGACGGTATCCGTTTACCTGGTGAACAAGCGTGACAGTTATGTCGTTGTGGCGCAGCTGTCGCCAGAATTTACCGCCCGGCTGGTTGACCGCTGGCAGGAGCTCGAACAGACGCAGCAAATTCCTGTGCCACAATCTCTGCCTGATGCGCTTCGCCTCGCTGCGGATCTGGCAGAGCAAAAGCAGAAGCTGACGGCAGAGCTGGCCGCCGCAGCGCCGAAGGTGGAGTTTGTAGATCGCTACTGTACTGCCAGCGGATCCATGTCGTTCCGTCAGATGGCGAAATTGCTCGGTGCCAAAGAGCCAGAGTTCCGCCTGTTCCTCATCGATAACAACATCATGTACCGGCTGGCGGGCACGCTGACACCTCATCATCAGCATATCGATCTCGGTCGGTTCGAAGTCAAGACTGGTACATCAGCAACCACGAACCATGCATTCAGCCAGGCGCGCTTCACGGCAAAAGGCATCAAATGGATTGGTGGCCTTTGGGCGGAACATCTGGCGAAAGGGAAAGCGGCATGAGGGCACTGCTCAAACCGGTCGTTGTCCGAGAGCTGGGTGTGGTGATGTTCCGTCCCGGAGCAGAGTTGCTGGCGCACTTCAGCCGCGGGCGCATGTTGCTGGAGAACGAACCGGAACGTCTGGCCGGGTTACCGTCCGGGCAAATCCCGCCGGCCGCGCAGCCGCTGGCAGAAGATCCGATGCTGGTACCGGTGTTTGAAAACGCGAAGGTGATCGCGCGCGCCGGAGGCATGTCAGGCCTGGAAAACTGGCTGATGCGTGGCGATCAATGTCAGTATCCGCACGGCACTTATCACATGGAAAACGTGACGGCATTTCATCATGCGCCTGGCGTGATCCGCGTCTGCTGGCACTGCGATAACACACTGCGCGGCCAGTCTACCGAGCGCCTGGCGGGCATCGCCCGGACGAACCTGGCGCAGTGGATCATTGAGTTCGTGCGAATGGCGCTGGGCTTTGATGATACTCACCAGCTGACGATCCCGGAACTGTGCTGGTGGCTGGTGCGTAACGACCTGGCTGACGTCATTCCCGAAGATCTGGCGCGTCATGCATTGCGCCTGCCGGTGGCAACCATTCCGTCGGTGTATCGCGAAAGCGAGCTGGTACCGGCGCCAGCGGCCACCAGCATCATTGAAGAAAAGGCGAAGCAGGTGCTGGCGCTGCGCATCGATCCGGAATCGCCGGAATCCTTTATGCGACGCCCGAAGCGTAAGCGCTGGGAGAACGAGAAATACACCAGATGGGTAAAGGCGCAGCCGTGCGCCTGCTGTAGCAATCCTGCTGACGATCCGCATCACGTCATCGGCTACGGTCAGGGTGGAATGGGCACCAAAGCGCATGACCTGTTCGTGATACCGCTGTGCAGAGCGCATCACGACGAGTTGCACGCTGACATGAAGGCGTTTGAAGAAAAATATGGCACGCAGCCTGAGCTGCTGCTGAAGACATTAGACCGCGCGCTGGCGATCGGCGTACTGGCGTAAACGGAGTGGAGACCGCGATGAACCTCGAATCATTACCTAAATTTTATTCCCCGAAATCACCGAAGCTGAACGACGAGACGCCAGCCACCGGCGGCGACGCGCTGACGATCACCGACGTGATGGCCGCCCAGGGCTTTGTTCAGGCTCAGGCTTCACTCGGATTTAATCTCTTCTTAGCCAAAATGGGGATCCAGGATCCACAGCCTGCTATAGAAGGCCTGTTTAATTACGCGCTGGCGCTGAGAAATCCTGTGCTGAATAAGCTTAGCGATAAAGCACGGCATGAAATCGTCGGCTGTCTGGTCCGGTTCGCGTACGCTGATTATTCCCGATCTGCCGCCAGCAAAGCTGTGTGTGAACACTGTAGCGGGGAGGGTGTTCGTCGCTCACTTCAGGACGTCGTGAAGCATCCCGGTGTGAGAGGCGTTGAAGCGAGGGTAAAACAAGAAGTGGTAGAGGAGCTGTGTGAACACTGCAACGGGAAAGGAGAGGTCAGCACTGCCTGCCGGGGCTGTAAAGGTAAAGGCACCGTGCTCGATGAGAAGCGTACCAGACTTCATGGCGTGCCAGTGCAGAAGATCTGCGGTCGCTGTAATGGTCACCGATTCAGTCGTGTTCCCACCAGCCTGGCTCGTGCGGTTGTGGAACGACTGGTGCCGGATCTGACAAAGCATCAGTGGTACAGCGGTTATTCTGAAGTCATCGATAAGCTGGTAACGAAGTGCTGGCAGGAAGAGGCTTATGCGGAGAAGCTTTTGCGCGAAGTCACAAGATAGAAGCATTATTTTGTATTTTAGCGACATAATGCTTGCAATATTCGGAAAAGTTGGTTAGAGTTTTTCCAACGATGGGCGTTGTATATCCAGCGTTAAAAAACCCGCACATAGTGGGTTTTTTATTTTTGATCACTTTATTTTTTGTAATGCTAAGTTATGGTGTATGCATTAAAAAAATCGAAGTGGTGACATTGTGCTTTCTAATAATGAACGTTGGGTTTCATTTTTTGACTTTGCTTTCACGCCAACGCATCCCGCAGCGCCTAACATTTCAATTGACGAGATTCTCACTAAATTGAAACTCTTAGTGAATGCTGGCAATGCTGTGAAGCTGTACAACAAAAGAAGTAGGGCTCTCAGAATCTCTGAGATGAAATTTACCCCTGGAGCAGCCCAGGCTACGTTGCTCATACAGCTCAGCGATAAAAATGGTTCAGATCCAGTCTTTGGCGAGCTAACCACTGGAAATTTAAGAGTTGAGCCTAAACTTGCTGGGGAAGGCATTGCAGTTTCTTGTCACATCGTAATATCAACGGATATTGTCCAGCATACGGCCGACCACTACAAAACCCTTGTCGAATCGGTGCCGGGTATTAGCAAATCAATTCTTGAGCCGTTTTTAAACGCCGTGCTTCGAGATGCATTTACTGGATGTGAATTTCAAAACCCAGCAACAAGAGCTATGTGTCAGCATCGACCAAAACTGGAAATTTTTTCTCATGGTTCTCAAACCCTTATGGATGCTCTGAAGGGAGCGAAGCTTCATAACGTAAAACTCGTAAGCACGAGAAGAAAAGGCGGGCTGGATCAAACTGCGTATACTGAGCTTGCTGAAAGGTCGGTAAGATACAAAATCATTAAGCAACCACCGCTAAAAGACAAAGAAAGGCTGTTTGAAATCCTGCGAAAGAAAGGGCAGCAGTCAGGGTATTCGAAAGTATCAATCAGCTACTCTAAGGATGGGAAGCAGGCCAGTTTAGATCTGGATCGCAACGAGGATGCAGCTACTAAGTTATTCACTAAAAGTGAAAAGGTTATCTTAGGCACCCTAATTAATCAGTGTGAGAGTGTTGTTCATCAACAGCTTGAAGCAAAAATGATTGGGTTGCTTTAACAGGAGTTTCAAATGAAACTTTTCTCGCCACTGAACTATCTCCGCATAAAGCATGAGGAAAAAAGAAGGTATGATTTTCAATTGCCTCTCATAGTGGCTGCGATAGTAACGTTGTTGTATCACTATCATTCTGATCAGATTTCTTTAGTTTCAACGAATGGGCTTTTGCTTCAGGTCAATGGGTTGCTGCAAGTTCTTATAGGATTTTACATTGCGGCTCTTGCAGCTGTTTCAACATTCAATAGTCCTTCTATTGATCAAGTCATGGCAGGTGATCCGCCTACTTTGGTTGAAAAGTTTCGTGGCCAAAAATTAAAAGTCGTCCTAACTCGCAGGCGCTTTGTTTGTTATCTTTTTGGCTATCTTGCTCTCGTTAGTTTTATGTTGTTCTGTATTGGAATGATTTCAATTTTGATAGGTAAATCGTTTCAAATATGGGTGGTGTCGTTCGTTACCTCTGGCGTAATTCTTTGGCTTAAAACAATATTTGTGGGTGTATATTCATTCATTTTGATGAACATCATAATCACAACATTGCTGGGGCTTTATTTCCTTGCAGTGAGATTTCATCAGTAATCGCTTAGAAATTTCAATCACTTAAGGCTGCCATTTGGTGGCCATTTTTATTTCCCCTCATCTGAGAGGATCCACAGCAATGACGAGGGGGACCAATGTCCGATCCGATTTCCGGCACAGGGTTAGCTGGTGGCGCGCTGACGGGTGCCAGCGTCTATGGATTACTGACCGGGACAGATTACGGTGTGGTTTTTGGCGCATTTGCAGGGGCTGTATTCTATATCGCAACTGCGGCAGACCTGGGCGCAGCACGCCGAATGGCGTATTTCGTTGTGTCCTATATCGCCGGTATTCTCTGCTCCGGTCTGGTTGGATCGAAGCTGGCTAACTGGACCGGTTACAGCGATAAACCACTGGACGCCATTGGTGCCGTTATTGTTTCTGCATTAGCCGTCAAAATCCTGACGTTCCTGAATAACCAGGATGTCGGCTCGCTGGTGGCGCTTATAACGCGCCGGGGAGGTTCAGGTGGTACTAAATGACCCAACAGCAACTTTAAACGCGCTGATCTGCGCCGGGGTAGTCATTACCCTGATGTTTTATCGTCGCGGTGATTCGCGGCATCGCCCGTGGGTTTCGCGTTTAGCCTGGCTGATTACGGTCACGTACAGCGCTGTGCCACTGGCATATCTGTGCGGCATTTATCCTCATTCATCGTGGCCCACTATTGGGGCTAACGTCATTTTTCTCTCCGTGCTGGTGGCCGTCAGAGGCAACGTTGCGCGCCTGGTTGATCATCTGAGGCAATAATGACCAAAGACGAAATTTTTGACGCCATTCTCGGAAAAGAGGGCGGTTACGTTAATCACCCTGACGATAAAGGCGGCCCAACCAACTGGGGTATCACACAGGCGGTTGCGCGGGCTCACGGGTATACCGGTGACATGAAAAATCTGACCCGGCAGAAGGCTCTGGAAATCCTCACTGCTGACTACTGGACGGGGCCACGGTTTGACCAGGTTTCAGAGGTATCACCAGCTATTGCTGCTGAACTTTGCGATACCGGCGTAAATATGGGGCCGTCAGTTCAGACCAAATGGTTTCAGCGCTGGCTGAACGTCTTCAACATTCAGGGCACTCTTTACCCGGATCTTACCGCTGACGGTTTTATAGGCCCCCGAACAATTAGCGCGCTCAGAAGCTACCTTTCGCGCCGGGGTAAAGAAGGGGAGCTGGTTATGCTTCGCGCGCTCAACTGTAGCCAGGGACAGCGTTATCTGGAGCTGGCAGAACAGCGCAGCGCTAATGAGACGTTTGTTTATGGCTGGGTAAAAGAGCGGGTGGCCTTATGACGCTGGAGATGATTCTCGGACTGGCTGCCTTAGTGATTACCTCCATCGCCGGTGCTTTTGGCCTGGGGCATATTCGCGGTAGCAGCAAGGCCGAAGCCAAAGCAGACCACCAGCGTGCAGAAGAAAATGCCGTTGCCACTGAAGCAGTAGCGGAACGCCGGGTAGAAGCAACGAAAGAGGCAAGCAATGTACAGCAGACTGTTAACCACATGCCTGATGACGATGTTGATCGCGAGCTGCGTGACACGTGGAAGCGTCCCGGTGGTGGTTGATACCGCCTGTGACTGGGTAAAGCCAGTCTACCTGACTGATCACGATATCGATGCGCTGGACCGGCAGACGAAGAAAGACATCCTGGCGCACAACAAAGCGTGGCAGGCGAACTGCAAGAAATTGCTCCTTAAGTGAACATTGATTTGACAATCGCAATGATTAAGCCCGACTATAATCTTAAAAATAGTCGGGCAATAAAAGGTTACTTTATGTCAACAATTAATCCACCAGGTAGCATTGGGTTCAGCGATGCTAGCCTCTTGAATTCCTTCGATAAGTCCGAGGGCGGAAGCTCTTTCAGGATTGAGAATAGTGGACGTTCTGATCAATTCTCTCCAATCAGTCAGTTCACTGGAGGTAGCAGTTTCTTCGTTGAAAAGGGAAACGAGGCGATCGAGATCGTGGTCTAAACTAGATACCCACTCGCGCATACGCTCATGGTCAACGCTTTGCATTCCTCCAAAATTCCACTGGAATGGATGTAATAAGAATCGAGCCCCATGATTTGCAAAGCGATGTGTTCCCGCCAAGAATATCGCGTTAGCAATCGAATCAATATTACTGATGTTGAAGCAATGTACCGGAATGGGTAGGGTTTTTATAAAGTTGTAGGCTGTAAACCCAGAGGTCACATCCCCACCAGAACTGGAAATGTGTAAATTGATTTGGGTCGCACCTTGTGAGATAGCGGACAGCATGTGACTTTGAAGGATGCTAACTGTACTCGGATTGACAGGGCATAAAAAATGGACAGTATGAATCATAGGATTTTCCAGAGGTTATCCCGGATTGGGCAAATCATATGTGGGTACGAAAATTCCTAATTCAACATGAAATATTTTCATCATGATCTAACCGCCTACGGGCGGTTTTTTATGGACATCACCATGGGCAGTCCCACCGTAATGGCAATATACTCTACATCGGATAATCACCTAATTATCCCCTAATAGGGATAAGCAAGCCACTGGCACCCGCTGGTGGCTTTTTTATTGCGCATCGCACGCGCACCAAAGAAAGTCTTTCAGCAGTGAGCCTGGGTAAGCCGTTAACTTTCGGCGGCTTTGCCGTGCGACAGGCTCACGTCTAAAAGGAAAACCACATGAAACGTTTATCGCTGCAGCAGGCGATGCTCGGTATGCGCATCGTTCAGACCGATGGCGGCATGATCATCAAAAGCCCGGCGGGTTCAGCTGAGTATGACCTGAGAGGCCGCCGTACCAAAGTAAACGGTTATCCCGAATATTTCCCCGGACATCTTCGCGTCAAGGATAAGCGCCGCAAACAAGGCAGCATGGAAATGACCAGAGAGGCCATTACCGTACGTGATGCTGACGGATCTGTGCGCTTTCGTTTGGGGAGCTTTGAAAATCCCTCCTCAAAGGATGAGCAAGCGAAGCAAGCCGATCACGTAACTTCTACCATGAAGGTTGCATTAGTTACAGGTGACGCACGGACCGCTCTTGAGGAGATTGATAAACAGATCCGCAACAGCGATGCGATCAAAATTTCGGTAGGTGAAAGCTTTATCAACGGATCGTTCATTCAGCCTGGCACTATCAATTCTGCCAACAATATTCAGATCACTACCGATGTTAACGGCCAGCAATACGCTGCAGGCATGCGGATCGGTGTTGAGGATGATAAAAGTCGGTCCAGTAAAACCCGTCTTTCAAATGAAATGGTTGAAGCGATTCTCGATGCAGTGCGTGAACGCGATCTGGTTAAGGGGTTTCAGACCTGGCTGGACGCCAACGGTTCGACCCTGGTCACCTTGCAGACGGCCATCAATGACGCTGCCACAGCTGCCATCCGGAACGCACTGCAACCCGGCGGATTGATCTGGAATAATCGCGGCGGTCGCTGAGGGGCTTTCATGGAAGTCTTTATCAACGGCATACCTTATCTACCAGCTGGCGTGACTTCTTCACGGATCGGTATTGCCATAACTACGCATAACCGCGCTGATGTTCTGAAACGAGCACTTGAGCAGCACATGAAGCATCTGCCCGCCGGCGCGCTGGTGGTGGTTATTGATGATGGATCGAAACCAGCAGCGGTAGGGCCTGAGTGCGTGCAGCTGCTTCGACATGAAACATCCTTCGGTATTGTTGCCTCGAAGAACGCCAGCTTAACCGCGCTGATGGATGCCGGGTGCGAGCATCTTTTCCTGTGGGACGATGATGCCTGGCCTGTTGCCGATAACTGGCATCTGCCTTACATCGAATCACCTGAACCACACCTGGCTTACCAGTTTCTTGATCTCGCTGGCCCACGCAAGCTGAACGATATGGCGGTGCTGTACCGTGATGATAAGCACATCGCTTACACGGGACAGCGCGGCGTGATGCTGTATTACCATCGCAGTGCCATCGAGAAGGTAGGTGGATTCGATCAGGTTTACGGTCGCGGTATGTACGAGCACCCGGATCTGGCCCTGCGTATTCACAATGCCGGGTTAACGACCTGGGCGTTCGCGGATGTGGCTGGCTCAGAAAAGCTGATTCACTCGATGGACGAGTATGAAGAGGTGACCCGTTCAATTCCACGGCCTGAACGTGAGAGCCTGGCAAGGGCCAACGCCTTAATATACAGCGCTCGCCGGGATAGTGGGTATACAGCCTATGCCCCGTACCGGCAGCAGCATGATGTGGTGATAACCTCGCTGCTGACAAGTGAGACCGATCCACAGCGAAAAGTTAAAATGGTCGCCGACCCGACATTATTGCAGGTGTGGGCCCGCTCTATTCGTGGCGCAAAAGCTGTGGTGCTGGCAGACGAGCTGACCACGCCACCGGAAGGTGCAACCCTGAATCAGGTTCCACCTATTCAGATGAGTCCCTACTTCGCGCGCTGGCTGCACATCTACCAGCATTTGCGCGCTCACCCTGAATACCGCCGGGTCTGGTGCACTGATGGTACTGACGTTGAGATGCTTCGGGAACCCTGGGCAGAAATGGAACCGGGGAAAATTTACATCGGATCGGAGCATAAGACGTATGCCGACCAATGGATGACGACCAATCACCACGGCAAAGCCTATAGCGATTTCCTCGAACAGCACCGGGATGATCCGCTGCTTAACGCTGGCCTGTTGGGTGGTAGCCGTGAAGATGTGATGGAGTTTGCCCACCGGATCATCAGGCAGTATTACCTGATTGAAAGCCACCGCTTCTGGAAGATGGAGACAGCACCCACCACGCTGGTGGATATGTGCGCTTTCGGTATGGCTGCAAAGTCATTCGGTGATCGCATCGTTACCGGCCCTAAGGTACACACCATCTTTAAGACGGATGGCTTCGGCAAGGAGGTTGCATGGTTTCGCCATAAATAGCGAGGGCATGGCATAATGTAAGTGGCTAGGGTAGCTCCCGAAAAGCGGCATCGTCACCGCCTGCCACTCATAACGTGACGAACAATTAAGACGAGGTTGTGATGAAGCCGCAAGAATTCACCCATGAAAATGAAGTTCTGGCCATGGCTCCATTAGGAGGAGAGGACGAAAGCCTTTTTTCCAGGTAAGTTGTCCGTTTGATAGGCAATGGCGAGATTCAGTGGGATTTCATTTTACCTGATGGAAAAGACTGGCACGTTCGTCAGAACTTACTTCAACTATCCGACGATGCGAGACTTGGTGCTTTTAAAGATTACATTCGGCGTGTCCTCAAGAGACAAAATCAAGAAACCATGTTAGTTGTGATCGATGGGAAAGAAGTAACGGTCCCGTTTCACTATGAAACCGAAACAGGCGGAAGAATAATTAAAGTCCCTGAACTTGAAGGTGAGTTTTTAGATGCCTCTGAATTAGGTGACACCATACCAACTTTCATCAGTTCACGCAGATAGACCTCGTTATTAGATAGTACGAAGCCGCCATTGTGCGGCTTTTTTTAATGGAGGTTTTCTGGTGACTAAAGACATAACGTTTGTGGTGGTCGGCCATCATGCCAGGCGGCAACAGGCTGAGGCGCTGGCATTGAGTACTGGCGCACATCTGCTGATTGATGACGGTAACCACGGTGCGAACTGGAATCACCGTCGCGCGATTGAGTGGGCAGCAAAACAACCTTGCCGTGTAGTGGTGCTGGAAGACGATGCGCTTCTGGTGCATGGCTTCACCGAAAAGGTGCTCGATTGGCTGGCCCGTTTCCCTGACGACATGCTGAGCTTTTATCTCGGTACCGGCCGGCCGCCGCAGTATCAACTAGAGATAGCAACGAAGCTTATCACTGCCGATCGGGACAGGGCCGAGCACATCACTATGCAGCGCCTGGTGCACGCTGTGTGCTACAGCGTACCCCCCAAGCTTATTCCAAAGATCCTCGCGCGCTGGGACGCGGGTAAGCCTGCTGATTATGCTGTGGGCGATGCCTGCGGTGGCCCGGTGATTTATCCGTGCTTCTCGCTGGTGGATCATGCTGATGGTGATCCGGTAGAGAAGCACCCTGACCGCCAGCCGCGCCACGAGCGCAGGCGTGCATGGAGGTTACATGGCTAAGCTGACCACGTTAAAGCCGAGGCTGAAGGTCATCGATACCTGCCGCATCAAGCCTGTATACGGTGAGCAACGACGCATCAGCGGAAGTGCCCGTGTCGGCCTCAAGCGTCGAATCTGGGTGCGTGATAGCGGACGATGCTGCATGTGTTCACGTGCTGTTGACCTGCACGAGAGTGAGCTGGATCACCGCATCGCGCTTCAGTTCGGTGGTGACAACTCAGAACGTAATCTGTGGACGCTCTGCGTAGAGTGCCATGCCGGGAAGTCTGCGCGCGAAGCTGCGGCAAGTCAGCCTGATGAAGAAGCGCTGATACATGCCGTGCCGGAAGGCGATCAGGGTAATGGTTTCATAGCACTTTGAACCAGATGACAAAGCCTGTCGCATGCAGATGAGAAATAGTTGCATTTGAAATCATTATCATTTGATTGAGATCCATTCTCAACAACCGGGGGGGGTATGACCGGTTATAAACGTCGATCGCGCTGGACACCGCACCCCCTCTCACGCACAGAAAAAATTCCCCTCTGGAGGGTATAAACATGTTAACAGCGCAGAAGCGGAAATTCGCGGTGGCGCTGATGTCCGGTATGTCTCAGAAAGGTGCGGCAATTCAGGCGGGTTATTCAGAGAAATCCGCGCGCTCAAAGGGTTCGCAGCTGGCAAAAGACCCGGAAGTCATCGCCTTTATCGACAGAAAAAAGAGAGAGGTCATTGAGACAGATGATGAACCTGTATGCCGGAGAAATGTTTATACCCCAGCAGTAAACAATACGGAAAGCATCCCGGCACCGGAATCACCACCAACATCGGGTGCTTTTGATGATCCGCTCAAATTTCTCATGTCCGTTATGAACGACGCCACGGAAGAAATTGACGTACGGAAAGATGCCGCGAAGGCCATGCTGCCATACATTCACCCTAAAAAGGGGGAAACAGGGAAAAAAGAGGCGCGAAATGCCGCCGCGAAGGTTGCCGCAGGTGCCAGCAAGTTTGGATCCATGGCGCCGCCAAAACTGGTGGTGAATAATAAGGGAGGGTAAATCATGGCACAGTGGACAACAGCATGCCCCGACTGGGAAACCCTCCTGGTTGCCGGAGAGTCCATTATTCCGCCGCCAATCTTTCCTGACCAGGCTGAGCAGGCGCTGGGCATTTTCCGTGAACTGCGTGTTTCCGACCTGCCGGGCAAACCCACGTTCGGTGAGTGTTCTGAGGCCTGGGTGTTTGACTTCGTGAAAGCCATCTTCGGCGGTTATGAGGCTGATACGGGAAACCAGTTGATCCGGGAGTACGGGCTGCTGATTTCAAAGAAGAACACCAAATCGACCATTGCGGCGGGCATTATGCTGACCGCGTTAATCCTTTGCTGGCGCGAGGACGAGGAGCACCTGATCCTGGCACCAACTAAGGAAGTCGCCGATAACAGCTTCAAGCCTGCAGCCGGCATGATCCGCGCCGACGAGGAACTGTCGGATATGTTCCAGATACAGGATCATATCCGTACCATTACTCACCGGGTAACGCGCAACACATTAAAAGTTGTGGCCGCGGATACCGACACTGTGTCCGGTAAAAAGTCCGGGCGCATCCTCGTGGACGAACTCTGGTTGTTCGGTAAGCGCGCTAACGCTGAAGCCATGTTTATGGAAGCACTTGGCGGACAGGTATCACGTAATGAAGGGTGGGTGATCTACCTCACCACGCAGAGTGATGAACCACCGGCAGGCGTGTTTAAAGAACGTCTCGATTACTGGCGCGATGTGCGCGACGGTAAAATCATCGATCCGAAAACGCTGGGAATTCTTTATGAGTACCCGGAGAGCATGATCGAGAGTAAGGCCTATCTTGCACCTGAAAATTTCTATATCACCAACCCCAACATCGGCCTGTCCGTCAGCCCCGAATGGATAGCCGACAATCTCCGCAAGAACCAGGCAAAAACTGACGGTACGCTGCAGCAGTTTCTGGCGAAGCACCTTAACATTGAGATCGGCCTGAACCTGCGAACCGACCGCTGGGCGGGGGTTGATTTCTGGGAGCAGCAGGCGCAGCGCGTGAGTTTTGAAGATCTACTGCGTCGCGCCGAGGTCATCACGGTCGGTATAGACGGGGGCGGGCTTGATGATCTGCTTGGCTTTTCAGCTATCGGGCGTGACGCGGAAACGCGCGAATGGCTGTGCTGGTGTCATGCCTGGGCGCATGAAATAGCGATCAGACGTCGCAAAAGTGAAGAGTCAAAATTCAACGATTTCGTGAAAGCCGGCGACCTTACCATTGTGAAGCGCGTCGGTCAGGATACCGAAGAAGTGGCGGATTATGTCAGCCGGATCCACGTCGCTGAGCTGCTGGACAAGATAGGCATTGACCCGTCAGGGGTCGGACAAATACTCGACGCGCTGATTGAGGCGGACATTCCCGCCGATGCGGTGGTGGGCGTGAGTCAGGGCTGGCGTCTCGGCGGTGCGATTAAAACCACAGAGCGCAAGCTTGCCGAGGGAGTGCTGATCCATGCCGGACAGCCACTGATGGCCTGGTGCGTGGGTAATGCCAGGGTTGAGCCGAAGGGTAACGCCATTCTCATCACCAAACAGGCCAGCGGTAAGGGCAAGATTGACCCGTTGATGGCGCTGTTTAACGCTGTCTCGCTGATGGCCCTTAACCCTGAGGCGAAAAAGCAGGACTACCAGGTACTTTTCATATGACAGTTACGTCAGTTAATGACCCGCTCCGGCGGGTTTTTTCGTTTCAGGAGGCAGCTAAATGACGCTTAATCGCGCATGCACCCTCATGACGGTGAAGGCAGTAAACGAGGATGAGCGGGTTATTACCGGCATCGCCTCCACGCCATCGCCTGACCGTGACGGGGACATTATGGAGCCGGAGGGGGCAAAATTTCGCAGCGACACCCCGTTCCTCTGGCAGCATGACCGCTCACAACCTATCGGCACCTGCACCCCAAAAATGGTGAAGGGCGGGCTGGAAATCACTGCAAAACTGGTGAAGCCAACCCCTGATATGCCATCCCAGTTAGTGGCCCGCCTCGATGAAGCCTGGGCCTCCATTAAAGCCGGGCTGGTTCGTGGACTCTCTATCGGCTTTCGCCCGATCGAATACTCCTTTCTGGATGAGGGCGGCATCCGCTTTTTGTCCTGGGATCTTCTGGAAGTATCGGCAGTGACCATTCCGGCGAACGCCGAATGCTCGATCAATACCGTTAAATCTTTCGACCGCCAGTTACTCGCCGCGGCAGGCAATGAGAAACCGGTGGTTAAAGCAACTGAATCCGCTGGCGCTACAGCACTCAAAACCAGTACTAAAAAAGGAAATAATCCGATGAATATCGCAGAACAGATCAAAAGCTTTGAAGCGAAGCGTGCGGCGCTGGCGGCTTCCCTCTCTGACATTATGGCGAAGGCTGCCGAAGACGGCCGTACCCTGGACAGTGAAGAAGAAGAGGGCTACGACAACACCTCCGCTGAAATTAAATCCGTGGATGCGCACCTGAAACGACTGCGCGACATGGAATCCAGCATGGCCCAGACAGCCAAACCAGTCAGCAAAGCCGCTGGTGGTGATGTGAATGTGGTGGCGACCAGCGCGCCGGGCATCATCCGCGTTGAGCAGAAACTGGAAAAAGGTATCGCATTTGCCCGCTTTGCAAAATCGCTGGCGGCCGCAAATGGCAGCCGCTCCGAAGCGCTGGAAATCGCCCGTAAACAGTACCCGGACGATCCGAAACTGCATCACGTTCTCAAGGCGGCAGTCGGCGCAGGTACCACCACTGACCCGAAATGGGCAGGCGCGCTGGTAGAATATCAGGAATATGCGCAGGATTTCGTCGAATTCCTGCGACCGCAGACCATCATTGGCCGCTTCGGGCAGGGTAATATCCCGGCGCTGCGCCAGGTTCCGTTCAATATCCGTATTCCGGCGCAGACCTCCGGTGGATCAGCGAACTGGGTCGGTCAGGGCAAAGCGAAGCCGCTGACAAAGTTTGATTTTGAGTCGATCACGTTCAGTTTCGCGAAAGTGGCGGCCATCGCGGTACTGACAGACGAGTTGATCCGCTTTTCCAACCCGGCCGCCGATGCGCTGGTGCGTAATGCCCTGGCCGAAGCAGTCATTGCCCGTCTCGATACGGACTTTATCAGCCCGTCAAAAGCGGAAGTGGCTAACGTCTCGCCAGCGTCCATCACCAACGGCATTGTCGCGGTATCATCCACCGGCAATCCAGATGATGATGCTTCTGCTGCATTTGGTGTATTTGTTGCGGCCAACCTCCAGCCGAACGGTGCGGTCTGGCTTATGTCCAGCACCACCGCACTGGCACTGTCCATGCGTAAAAACGCGCTGGGACAGAAAGAGTACCCCGAAATGACGCTGCTGGGCGGTACCTTCCAGGGGCTGCCGGTTATCGTTTCCCAGTATGTCGGTAACCAGTTGGTGCTGGTGAACGCGCCGGATATTTATCTGGCCGATGACGGTGGTGTTGCAGTGGATATGTCACGTGAAGCGTCACTCGAAATGCAGAGCGATCCGACCGGGGACAGCGTAAACGGCACGGGTACCGAGCTGGTTTCCATGTTCCAGACCAACAGCGTGGCTATCCGCGCCGAGCGCTGGATCAACTGGAAGCGCCGCCGTACTGCTGCCGTTGCGGTAATTTCCGGCGTTAACTACGGCACCACCCAGACCAGCTAATCAACTCAGGAGGGCGGGGGAAGCCCCGCCATTTTGCATGGCTAAAATCAGGTATCTGCAACGCACGCATGACTCCATGCCCTGTGATGAAAAAAACGTGGATGACCAGTGTGCGAGGGTGCTGGTGTTGCTGGGCAAGGCTGAGTACACCGGCGGAAAGCGCGCTGGTGGCGGAAAAAAGAAAAATAATGCGGGGAATGGCTGATGTGGAACCCTTTCCGGAAAAAAGAGAAGGCGCTGCAACAACCCGCCAGCCAGGGCGCCTGGACCTCACTGTTAAGTTTTGTCCGTGAACCCTTTGCCGGGGCCTGGCAGCGTAACCTCGAAATTAATCAGAACACCGTGCTTTCCTTCCACGCTGTTTTCTCCTGCATATCGCTTATTGCCAGTGATATTGCCAAGATGCCGCTGCGAATGATGCGCCGTGACTCAAAGGGTATATGGAAAGAAAGCAGCAGCGGTAAAGTCGCAGCGATTTACAGGCGCCCCAATGCATTCCAGAACCGCATTCAGTTTTTTGAATGCTGGCTTAACTCGAAGCTATGCCACGGCAATACCATTGCCCTGAAGATCCGTAATACCCGCGGCGAAATCACAGAGCTTCGCATTCTGGACTGGAGCAAAGTGACGCCACTGGTGGCGGACGATGGCTCCGTTTTTTACCAGATTAACCCTGACAACATGTCGGGCGTGGAATCATCGGTCACCGTTCCGGCGCGTGAGGTTATTCATGACCGTTTCAACTGTCTGTTTCATCCGCTCGTCGGACTTTCACCCATCTACGCTGCCGGGCTGGCTGCGATGCAGGGCCATCATATTCAGCAAAACTCAGCTTCCTTTTTCCGCAACGGCAGCAAGCCAAGCGGGGTTATTGAAGTGCCTGGCAACATCACCGAGGAGAATGCGCGGAAACTCAAAACCGACTGGGAGACGGGTTACAGCGGGGAAAATGCGGGAAAAACGGGCCTGCTGAGCAATGGTGCCAAGTACAACGCGGTCTCTATGTCTGCTGATGATGCGAAGATGGTCGAGCAACTCCAGATGTCAGCCAAAATCGTTTGCTCGGCATTTCATGTCCCGGCATACAAAGCCGGGATCGGTGAACTTCCTTCTTATGACAACATCGAGGCGCTCGAGCAGCAGTATTACTCGCAGTGCCTGCAGGCGCTGATTGAGTCGATCGAGCTGCTGCTGGATGAAGCGTTTGAACTGGAAGATGGTACCGGCACCGAGTTTGATGTGAGCGCGCTTCTGCGTATGGACAGCGAACGCCGGATCAAAACGCTGGGGGAAGGTGTAAAAAACACCATCCTTACACCGAATGAGGCGCGACGCAGTGAGAACCTGCCCCCGGTCACTGGCGGCGATGAGCTGTACCTGCAACAGCAGAACTTTAGTCTGGGCGCACTGGCGCGCCGTGATGCCTCAGACGATCCCTTTGGTAAAGCCAGCCAGTCATCGCCGCCATCAACAGCCAGTGATGAAGGTAAGGCACTGTCTGATGCAGAGCAGTCAGCGGCCAAAGCCATGATCAGAGGATTACTTATCAAATGAACGAACGCGAATTATCCCTGATAAAGGTACTGGGTGAGGAATTTGGTCAGGTGCTCACTGAAATTCGTGAGGGATTCAGCAGAAGCCTTCAGGCGCAAAGCGAGTCCTTTGAAAACAAGCTGAGCCAGCTTGCCGAAGCCATCGCAGAAATAAAAGACAGTCCATCGCCTGACTTTTCCGCCATGGTGGCAGCAGCTGTAGCGGATCTTCCCACACCAGAATTACCTCAGTTGCCAGACATTTCCTCTTTGGTAAGGGAAGCGGCCGCCGCTGTCCCGCCTCCACAGGACGGCAAAAGTCTGACGCCAGACGACGTTCAGCCGATGCTGCAGGAGATGGTCGATAAAGCGTTCAGTGCTATACCGACACCAAAAGACGGTAAAGATTATGATCCGGCGTTGCTGAAGCAGGCGGTGGATGAGGCGGTGAGTGATGCGTTCCGTTCTATACCTGTTCCGCAGGATGGAAAAAGCGTTACTGCCGAAGATGTGAAGCCGATGCTGGAGGAACTCGTTGCTGCGGCAATGCCGGTTTTACCTGATGTAAAAGCGCTCTTAGGCGAGGCTGTCGCTGCTATCCCTCCGGCAGAGCCCGGCAGGGACGGGGAAGATGGCCGCGACGCGCTGGCGCTCGAAATCCTCCCATCCATTGACGAAGGGAAAAGTTACCCGCGCGGCTCTTATGCAACGCATAAAGGCGGCCTCTGGCGATCCTACGAGAAAACGCACGGCATGCGCGGCTGGGAATGTGTAGTTGATGGTGTGGCAGGCGTGGAAATTGAACGCTCCGATCAGCGTTGTTTCACCTTAACGGTTAACCGGACAAGCGGCAGCAGCGAAACCAAAACGTTTGATGTGCCGGTCATGATTTATAAGGGCGTGTTCAAATCTGGCCATGAGTACCGGCCTGGCGATACGGTAACGTGGGGCGGTTCGCTCTGGCACTGCGACGAACAGACACAGGACAAGCCTGGCGAAACTGGCTCAAAAAGCTGGACGCTCGCGACCAAGCGCGGTCGGGACGGGAGGGATAAAACGTGATTGAACTTATCACTCTTGAACAGGCGAAAGAGCACCTGCGCATTGACGCCAATGAAGATGCCGGCAATGCCGATCTGACCATGAAAATTCAGGCTGGCAGCGCGGCTATTCTCGCTTACGTTCAGGGAAGTCGCGACCAAATCGTCAACCCCAGCGGAGATCTGATTGAAGGCGAACCTCTGCGTCGGACCCAGACGGCTCTGCTAATGCTGCTGGGCTGGCTGGACCGCAATCGGGGCGGAGAGGAGGAGGACAAACTTAAGCAGGGTGAACTTCCGTATTCCGTCACGATGCTTATCTACGATCTTCGTCGGCCAACCATTATCTGAAAGGAGAGCGTATGGCTTCGCTACAGGCCGGGGAGCTTAATAAGCGGGTTACGTTGCAGCGCCAGGAGACGCTGAGCGGACAGCTTGGTGAGGTGATCCCCGGAGGCGTTATCGATATTGCCACTGTCTGGGCTAAAGCAGAGGTTAAATCGAACCGGAAAATACGCACGCTGGATCAAAAGCAGGTTGTTGAAACCTGGCTTTTTACTATCCGGCCCCGTCAGGATATTGATATTGACTGGAAATTGCGGTGGAAAGATGAATTGTTCACCGTGGTTGCCGTTGACCGCAGCCAGTCCGACCGGGTTGAAATAAAAGCTGAAAGAGATGGTCGTCATGATAGAGCAAGCAATTAAAACCTCGCTTGAGCGTCTGTCCGGGATGGCTGTTTATCCTCTTCTTCTGCCAGACAGCGAGCAAAGCGGTATTACTTTTCAGCGAATATCGGATCCTGAAATTGAAACTGGAATGGTGCGAACGGGGCTGATCGCCGGACGATTCCAAATCTCCATGTACAAAGTGGATGATTATACCAGTCTGGTTCAGCTGGATAAGGCTATCTGGTCTCTCTGGAAAAGCATCGTCCACGGCGAGCTTGAGGGATATCCAATCCAGTACGTTCAGCGCGGGAATATTCTTCAGGACAAAACCACCCTTACCAGTAATCAGGTCCAGTACAGGATTAACCGCGACTTTATACTTTATTTTTATGAGGACTCATCATGATCCACATGAAGGTTGAAGGGCTGCAGGAGCTGGAGCGCCAGCTCCTGGCGCTGGGCGAAAAGGTCGGGACGCAGATTCTGCGGGATGCCGGGAAAGCTGCTCTAGAGACCGTGCTGGAGGACATGAAAGCGCATGCTGGTTATGACGAAACTGCAAAAGGTGAGCACATGCGCGACTCCATTAAAATTCGCTCATCTACTTCCAAAACCAGGGGCAATGCGGTTGTTTATCTTCGCGTTGGCCCGAGCAAAAAACACTTCATCAAAGCGCTGGCTCAGGAGATGGGGACCGTGAAGCAGGTCGCCAGTCCCTTCATTCGTCCGGCGCTCGATTATCAGAAAGCGAAAGTTCTGCGCATTCTCGCGATAGAGATCCGCGATCGCATTGAAAACCATCGGTAGCGCTCGCTGCCACCTTCAAAGAGAGAGAAATTATGGCTGATAAAACTTCGCCAGAGTACGCGATGCTGCCTGCTGGCACCGTCGTTATGTGGGGTGCTTCGGGCAGCGACGTAGCAACAATGAAACCGCTTATTAACTGTAAGGCGCTGGGTGCAACAGGGCAGACGGGCAGCTTTGTGGACTGCACTACGCTGATTGATACCAGCAAGCAGTTCATTTCTGATCTGCCGGAAGGCCCGGAAAAATCGTTGGGCTTCATCGATGATCCTGCCAACCAGGACTTTGCCGATTTCCTCAACGCAGCGGAGAACCGTGAAACCGTACAGTTTTACGTTGAGCTGCCAAACGGACGAACGGCAAACATGATCCTGGCTTTGTCTGGCTGGCAGATGAATGAAATCACCGCGCCAGCGTCTGAGGTTATCCAGATTACCGTTCAGGGCAAACAGAACAATATTACCTGGGGTACGGCTGCAGGCAGCTGATCCCCTCCATCACTGACGGGCCGCATTCTTGCGGCCTTTTTTATTTCATTATCAGGAAGAACTATGTCTACCATCGATGTCTCTGCACTGAAATCAGCTCTGCTTAAACCTAAAAACGCTATCGTTACAGCCGAAATTTTTGGTACCACTGTTTATCTGCGCCGCATGACGGCCGGAGAACTCATCGATCATGAAGAAGCACTGCGTGACAGCCAGATCGCCGAAGATGCCCGGAAAGCCTCTGAGCTCAGCGTGCAGCTGATTGTCGATTGCCTGGTTCAGCCCGACGGCAGCCCAATAGCAGCTGAAGACAAACCCACCGCAGCAGAACTGCTGCAGGCACATGACAACGTGGCGCTGCTGGACGCGATTGCCACTGTCAAAAAGCATGCTCTGGGCAAACTTGAGGACGCGGAAAAAAACTAACCAACTCGCCCTGGCTTGAGCTGATTTTCTGGCTGGCCGACCGCTGGGGCGAGCCTGACCCGTCAAAGATAGCCGCACTCCCGGTAGAAACTCTCTACCACTGGCGCGCGTATTTCCTGCGTACCGGTGCTATTAGCCGTCCCGATGAAGAGAATTCTCTGGCTCCTGAAACCCCGCCTCCCACTGTAGTCAGTAATGTTGACGATCAGTGTGCGGCAGTAATGAGAGCGTTAATGTAATGGCTGACGTTGCTTCCCTTGCCGTCGGGCTGCATCTCAACGCAGCCAATTTTAAATCTCAGCTGATGGGTGCATACGGCGATGCTGAGAACTCCTCAAAGCGCTTTAACCGTAATGCGCAGGAAGATGCAAAAAAGACAGATGAAGCCTATTCCCGGATGGGGAAAACCATTTCGGGCATTGGCGGCAGCCTTGCGGGACTTGCCGGAGTCGGTTTATCGCTGGGCACCATCATTACAACCACCCGCGATTATGGGCAGGCATTATCGGATCTGTCGGCTATCACTGGGGCAACGGGCGCTCAGTTAAAGACGCTTGATGAAGCCGCTCAGGAAATGGGGCGCAGCACAGAGTACAGCGCATCCCAGGCAGTAGAAGCACTTAAGCTGATGGCTTCGGCTAAACCCGAACTCCTTCAAACAGCTGACGGGCTTACCGAGGCGACAAAAAGCGCGCTTACGCTTGCTCAGGCTGCAGGCTCCACTTTGCCGGATGCAACCCGGACGCTGGCCCTTTCGCTAAACCAGTTCGGTGCAGGGGCTCAGGAGGCCGATCGTTATATCAACGTTCTGGCTGCCGGTGCCAAATTCGGGGCTTCTGAAATTGCTGATACCGCTGCCGCTATCAAAAATGGCGGTGTGGCCGCCGCGCAGGCCGGGGTCGGATTTGAAACGCTGAACGCAGCGATTCAGGTTCTGGCCGAGCGTGAAATAAAAGGCGGTGAAGCAGGTACCGCACTGAGAAACGTCATCCTGGCGCTTGAGAAGGGCACTGACAAAACGCTGAAACCATCAGTTGTAGGACTCAGTGGCGCGCTGGAGAATCTGTCGAAGAAAAACCTTTCTACCGCGCAGGCTGTAAAACTCTTCGGGGTTGAGAATATCAACGCGGCTTCTGTGCTGGTGGACAACCGCAGCAAACTTGACGCCCTGACCCAGACCCTTACAGGCACCCAGACAGCGCATGAGCAGGCCGCTATTCGCGTGAATAACCTGAATGGCGACATCATGGGGCTGACCAGCGCTTTCGAAGGCATGATCATTAAGATTGGTCAAAGCGGTACCGGCCCTCTGCGTTCCGGCATTCAGTCCGTAACCGATGGCATTAACCTGCTTACCGATAACTTTAATGCTGTTGCAAGCGTGGCGCTTTATACGCTGATCCCCGTCCTTTCAACGAAGCTCACTGCGGGGCTGAGGGAAAGCGTAAGCGCCTGGCAGCAGAATCAGGCAGCCGTGAAAGCTGCAGCTGCGGCTCAGGCTGATGGCGCGCGCAAGACGCTGGAAGCCACTGCCGCCACGCTTAAGCGAAATGACGCAGAGTTTGGTTACTACCGTCAGATGGAGAAGACCGCCAGACAGTACGGCATGAACGTTGATTATCAGGGGGAGTTTAACCGGCTAATCCGGGAAGAAACCGAGCAAACAAATCTGGCCACCCGAGCCAAAATGCAGCTGGCGGCTGCGAACAGGCAGGTTTCAGTTACTGCCCGTGCCGCATCTGTGGCAGTTGGCCTTGCTCGTGGTGCGCTGGCGCTGGTGGGCGGTCCATTCGGTGCAGCAATGCTGGCAGGCTCCGCGCTTCTGTATTTCCATCAGCAGGCGAAAGATGCCCGCCAGTCTGCAGTTAACCTCAAGGATGCGGTCGTTGAAACCACGGCTGCGCTGATGCAGCTTTCTGATAAGCAGCTGGCTGTTAAACAACTGGACCTTGGCGATCAACTCGAGAGCCAACTGGAAGAACAGGGAAAGCTTCAAAACCAGCTGAAGTACATGAATAAGCAGATTGACCAGTCCAACAAGCAAGGCTGGATCGGTGATGTCTTTGGTAACAAGAAGGACATGCAGGCTGCGCGTCAGCGAGCTGAAGCTGATTTGGAGTCGGTTAATCAGGGCATTCAAAAAACACGAGACAATCTGGAAAATGTCGGGAAATCCCGCTTTCTCGTGCAATCAGGTATTGCGGATCAGGCCAATGCTCTTGCAAATGACATCAAAAAAATCACTGAGCAGACCGCTAAGGCCGGAGAGGGGGTTACAACGCCTTGGACAGGCCAGGATACCGAGAAAGCCAGGAAGGAAACGGTTAATCAGTATCTTCAGCTGCGCAGGGAAATCGAAGAAGCTCACGCGACCAGCCTTGGCAGAATCGACCTGCAGGAAAGGGCCAGCCAGGAGAAACTGATCGCTGCGGCTCGCAAAAATGGGGCAAGTGAGCAGGACCTGCAGCGCACTCTGCTGATGAATGCCGAGAACTACCAGAAGCAACGCGCTGAACTGGCCGAACAATATTCCCCTGCGCGTGCGGCAATCAGCCAGGAGAAAGAAGCCAGTCAGGAACTCAAGTCGCTACTTGATGCCCGCCTGCTTACTGAAAAGGAGTACATGGCGGCGCGGGTTAGGCTGTCACAGGATACCTCCCGGCAAATTCTGCAGGCGAAGGCTGATTCCCTTTCGGCACCGCGTCTCGATCTTGGCGGGGATGTCGATCCATTGGCCCAGCAAAGGAATCAACTGGTACAGCAGCAAAGCCTGATTGAAACCTACTATCGAAATGGGGCCGTCAGTAAGCAGCAGTACGAAATGCTGATGCAGAAGAGCAGTAAAGATTCTGCAGATGCCCAGTATCAAACCGCGCTGGAATTATATCGCTCTCAGGGTGACTTCAATAATCTGGCGATCGGCATGGTTGAGGCCACCAGGGAGCGAACCACAAATGTCCTCACAGGCTTGCTGACTCGTACACAAACCTTCAAAGAGGGCATGATCAATCTTTTCTCCACGCTAACTCAATCGGTTATTCAAAACCTGGTCGATATGGCAGCGCAGGCACTGGTTACAAATACGATCCTTAGTTCCATCATGAGCGTTGGTTCGAGTGTTTTTGGGGCGGCTGGAAGTGGTGTTGCAGCAAGCTCTGGCACCGCAATTGCCGACTATGGCAGCAACTTCCAGTTCAACGCTAAGGGCGGCGTTTATTCCTCCTCAGACCTGAGCGCATACAGCGGACAGGTAGTCGATAACCCGACGTTCTTTGCCTTCGCGAAAGGGGCTGGGGTAATGGGAGAGGCTGGCCCCGAGGCGATCCTGCCGCTTACTCGTGCTGCGGACGGATCACTCGGGGTTCGTGCGGTATCAGGAGGTGGGGCTGGGGGCGACACGGCCCCAAGGGTTTATATCACCATCGAAGGCAACGGCAACACATCCACGCAGGCATCTCCCGGAATGGAGCAATTCGGAGCGGAGGTCGGACGTTTTGTCGATCAGCGATATAAGCAAAACGTCATGCGTGATATTCGCCCTGGCGGAGATATTTGGAATGCAATGAAAGGAACCCGATAAATATGGCCATCGAAACCTTCCTCTGGAGTCCCAGGGTTAGTCCGTCCCAAACAGTGTCATTTCGAACAAGAAGTGCAAAGTTCGGTGACGGGTATGAGCAGATCTCTGGTGATGGCCTTAACCCTCGCAGCCAGCAATGGGAGCTTAACTTTGTAGGCACGGAGGAATACATCCAGGCGATAAAGAGCTTCCTGGACAGGCATGGGGGAACAAAATCATTCCAGTGGAAACCACCGCTTGAACCGCTTGGGTTATATCGCTGCGCCGAGTATAAACCCATTCCAATGGGTGGAGAAAATTACTCTCTTTCCGCAACGTTCCAACAGGCATTTAAACCATGAGTCTTAACGCAGATTATCAGAAACTTGAGCCTGGTGACGAGGTCAGGCTTTTCGAGGTGGATGGTACCGCCTTCGGTACAGGCGAGGTGCTGCGCTTTCACAGCTACACTCTTGCTCACACTGAAGCGGAAATAACCGCTGCTGGTGGGGATGAAAATAAACTTCCGGCAAAATCAATATGGTGGCAGGGAGAGGAGTATAAAGCCTGGCCGTGCCAGATTGAGGGGATCGAATCCTCTACCAGCGGCAGCAGCGCCCAGCCCAAATTATCGGTAGCTAACCTCGACAGTTCCATCACGGCGCTTTGTCTTGCCTATGACGATATGCTGCAGGCGAAGGTGACGATCCATGACACCCTGGGTAAATATCTAGATGCGAAAAACTTTACCGGCGGTAATGCCACAGCCGATCCGACGCAGGAGAAGCTGAAAGTTTTTTACATCGATGCAAAGAGCAATGAAACCGCCGAAGTGGTTGAGTTCACGCTCTCCAGTCCGATGGATCTGCAGGGGCTGATGATACCGACCCGCCAGCTCCATTCTCTTTGCACCTGGTGCATTCGCAACAAATACCGCACCGGCGATGGCTGTGACTATGCTGGCACGCGCTATTTCGACAAAAACAACAATCCGGTAAGCGATCCATCGCTGGACGAATGCAACGGAACCCTGACGGCCTGCAAACTTCGGTTCGGTGAAAATAACGAACTTTCGTTTGGTGGCTTCCCGGGCACGTCTTTGATCAGGAGCTGATATGCGTCAGAAAACCATTGAGGCCATTATGGCTCATGCCGAGGCTGAATATCCGCTAGAGTGCTGCGGAGTAGTAGCGCAAAAGAGCAGGGTAGAGCGCTATTTTCCCTGCCGTAACCTTGCTACCGAGCCGACTGAAAACTTTCATCTCTCCCCGGAAGATTACGCTGCGGCGGAAGACTGGGGAGCGGTGACAGCCATCGTTCACAGTCATCCCGATGCAACCACACAGCCGAGCGAAACGGATAAAGCCCAGTGTGACCTTAACGGCCTACCCTGGCACATCGTCAGCTGGCCGGAAGGTGATCTGCGAACCATCATGCCGCGGGGAGAAATCCCGCTAATCGAGCGGCCGTTTGTCCTCGGCGTGTACGATTGCTGGGGGCTGGTGATGAGCTATTTTCGGCAGACGCATGGGATCGAGTTGCACGATTACCGGGTGGATTATCCGTGGTGGGAAAAAGAATATCCCGACAACTTCTATCAGGACTGCTGGTATGAGTGCGGTTTTCGTGAATTCGAGGGTCCGTCTCAACCAGGCGACATGGTGATCATGCAGGTCCAGTCCGATAAGTGGAATCACGCGGGAATTCTGCTGGAAGGTAACATGCTGCTGCATCATCTTTATGGGCACCTGAGCCAACGTGTGCCGTATGGTGGTTACTGGCAGGAAAGAACAGTGAAGATAGTGAGACTCATGACGTTTTAGTGTGATGTAATGATCTGATAGACTTCATTAAATTTCACATCAAGGTTGCCTTTATGCTAAAAATAATCAGTCTCGTCACAATATTGTCTTCAACAGTATTTTTATCTGCTTGTGCACCTAATCAGAAAATGCTAGATGCTCAAAAGGAAGATGCTAGATTTGCTTCAGCCGTGAATAATATTAATTTGGAAACGGCTGATGTAGGAAAACAACCAAATAACTATCAAGCGTTGGTTGAAAACGCGATACGTGAAAATCTGAAAGATCCTGACTCTGCAAAGTTTTCAAAGTTTACCAACCCGCGTAAAGAAGTCATGGTGGAAAACCGTGACTTTGTTTATGGATACTCAACCTGTGTGTTCGTAAATGCGAAAAATTCATATGGTGGGTATACAGGTAATCAACTTTACTGGGCATTTATCCGCAATGATAAGGTGTTAAGAATACAAAACACGAGCGGAGCATATGGCGGGATGATATTCCGCGGTAGAGCGATTAACTGTAATTAGTTGAATAGCTACAAAAAAGCCTCGCATTAGCGGGGTTTTTTAATGTTGGGGGTATAATGCAAGAGATTATGACCAAGATTGAACTGGGAGGTGTATTGGGTAAAACATATGGGCGCTCTCATCTCCGCTTGATTCGCACAACTTCTGAAGCTATTAATGCCCTCACCAAGACCATTGATGGTTTTGAGAAATTCCTCAATACGAGCAAGGCTCGAGGGTTAACATACGCTGTTTTCAAAGATAAAAAGAATATCGGTGTAGATGACTTCGGGTTTCCGGTAACAGGGGAAGTTATACGAATTGTCCCTGTAGTCATAGGCAGTAAAAAAGCTGGTGTGCTACAAACAGTTTTAGGTGCTGTGTTGGTTGCTGTTGGCGCTGTACTAAGTTTCACCCCATGGGCTGCAGCCTCACCATTTTTGTATAAATTTGGTGCTGCAATGATGCTGGGTGGGGTTGTCCAGATGCTTTCCCCGCAGCCAGCTGGGCTAGCCAGCAAACAGGATGCAGATAACCGCGCCTCTTATGCATTCGGTGGCGTAACGAACACAGCCGCGCAGGGATACCCGGTTCCGCTACTTTACGGACGGCGAAGGATCGGCGGGGCGATTATTTCTGCCGGAATTTACGTCGAAGATCAGCAGTAAAAATTAACCTTTCATTCAGGCCACCTTCGGGTGGCTTTTTTTATGGGCGAAATATGGTAAACGCAACCGCTATACGGGGCCGCAAAGGCGGTGGCTCTAAATCCCGCACGCCTACCGAACAGCCCGACGATCTCCAGTCTGTTGCGAAGGCAAAAATATTAATCGCTCTCGGAGAGGGGGAGTTCTCAGGGCAGTTAACCGGCAAAGACATCTACCTTGATGGTACCGCGATCGAGAATGCTGACGGCTCCCAGAACTTCAGCGGTGTGACATGGGAGTTTCGCCCCGGCACCCAGGCGCAGAAATACATTCAGGGTATTCCCGGAACTGAAAACGAAATCAGCGTGGGCACCGAAGTATCAAGCGCCACAGCCTGGACCCGGACATTTACCAATACTCAGCTTTCTGCTGTTCGCCTGCGACTGAAATGGCCCTCGCTGTATAAGCAGGAAAACGACGGCGATTTGGTTGGCTACTCCATCAACTACGCAATTGATCTGCAAACGGATGGCGGCACCTGGCAGACGGTACTGAATACCAGCGTAACTGGTAAAACCACATCCGGTTATGAACGCAGCCACCGTATCGATTTACCGCAGGCGGGCAGCACCTGGACAATTCGTCTGCGTAAAATCACCGCTGACGCAAACAGCGCGAAGATTGGCGACACGATGATGCTGCAGAGCTTCACCGAGGTGATCGATGCGAAGCTGCGTTATCCGAACACCGCGCTGCTGTACATTGAGTTCGACTCGAGCCAGTTTAACGGCTCCATCCCGCAGATCGCCTGCGAGCCGCGCGGCCGCGTTATTCGTGTTCCTGACACCTACGACCCTGAAACCCGCAGTTACAGTGGCACATGGACAGGATCGTTTAAATGGGCCTGGACGGATAACCCGGCCTGGATTTTTTACGATCTGGTGGTGACTGACCGCTTCGGGCTGGGTGATCGCCTGACCGCGGCGAATATCGATAAGTGGACACTTTACCAGGTAGCGCAATACTGCGATCAGCCGGTACCGGACGGGAAAGGCGGCAGCGGCACCGAGCCACGTTATACCTGTAACGTTTATGTGCAGGACAGGAATGAAGCGTATACGGTGCTGCGTGACTTTGCGGCCATTTTCCGTGGCATGACCTACTGGGGCGGTGATCAGATCGTTGCGCTGGCGGACATGCCGCGTGATGTGGATTACAGCTACACGCGCGCTAACGTGATTGATGGCCGGTTCACCTATTCAAGCAGCACGACGAAGACGCGCTACACCACGGCGCTGGTATCCTGGTCGGATCCGGCTAACGCCTATGCAGACGCGATGGAACCCGTGTTTGAGCAGTCGCTGGTAGCACGGTATGGCTTCAACCAGCTGGAAATGACCGCGATCGGCTGTACCAGGCAGTCAGAGTCGAACCGGAAAGGCCGATGGGGAATCCTCACCAACAATAAGGATCGCGTCGTTTCGTTCGATGTCGGCCTTGACGGAAACATCCCGCAACCCGGGTACATCATTGCCGTGGCTGATGAAATGCTATCCGGTAAAGTCATGGGCGGGCGTATCAGCGTCGTTAACGGCAGGGTAATCACCCTTGACCGTAAAGCAGATGCTGCTGCTGGTGATCGCCTTATTCTAAATTTGCCCTCTGGCGCATCGCAAAGCCGCACCATTCAGGCGGTAAACGGGAACTCAGTTACCGTCACGACTACCTACAGCGAAACGCCACAGGTTGAAGCTATTTGGGTGGTGGAGTCAGACGAACTCTACGCTCAGCAGTATCGTGTTGTCAGCGTCACCGATAACAACGATGGCACTTTCTCGATTACCGGCGCATGGCACGATCCGGATAAATACGACCGTATAGATACCGGTGCCATCATTGACCAGCGTCCGGTAAGTGTTATCCCTCCGGGTAACCAGGCACCGCCTGCCAATATCGTAATTAGCTCTTTCTCGGTGGTTCAGCAGAATATCAGCGTGGAAACCATGCGTGTGAGCTGGGATCAGGCGCAGAACGCTATCGCCTATGAGGCGCAGTGGCGGCGCAACGACGGGAACTGGGTGAACGTACCGCGCAGCTCCACCACGTCCTTCGACGTACCGGGAATTTATGCCGGTCGCTATCTGGTGCGTGTGCGCGCCATTAATGCCGCTGAGATTTCCTCCGGCTGGGGCTATTCGGAAGAGAAAATGCTGACGGGCAAGGTGGGGAATCCGCCGAAGCCAGTAGGCTTTATCGCGTCCGAAAATGTGGTGTTCGGCATTGAGCTGAACTGGGGATTCCCGGAGAACACGGACGACACGCTGAAAACTGAAATTCAGTACAGCCTGACCGGTAGCGAAGATGATGCGATATTGCTGGCAGATGTGCCTTATCCTGCCCGTAAATATCAGCAGATGGGCCTCAAGGCAGGGCAGATTTTCTGGTACCGCGCGCAGCTGGTGGACAGGACTGGTAACGAGTCGGGTTATACCGACTGGGTGCGCGGTCAGGCCAGTATTGATGTTTCTGATATTACTGACGTGATCCTGGAGGAGATCAAAGAGTCCGACACGTTCAAGGATCTGATAGAAAGCGCCGTGGACAGTAATGAAAAAATTGCCGGGATGGCCGACGACATCAAACAGAACGCCGACGAACTGGAGCAACAGGCGCTGGCCATTCAGGAGAACGCTGACGGGCTGGCACAGGCTGCCGTAAAAATCGACGAAATTTCCGTTTCGATGGACGGCATGACTGGCGGAGTTAAAAACTCATCGATAGCCGTGATCCAGAACAGCCTGGCGCAGGTAACTTCCCGCCGTTCCCAGACTGCCACCAATAATGGCAACAGCGCCAGTATCGACCGTATCGACACCACCATAGCGGATACCAGCCAGGCGGTTGCCCGTGCGCTGGTGACGCTGGATGCCAGCGCCGGTGGCAACACTTCCAATGCGACCGACCTGACCGAAACCCTGGCTAACTTCACGCAGGCATCTGCCACGAAAATTAACTCACTGACGGTGACGATAAACGGTCAGACAGCAGCAATTAACCAGACGGCAGAGGCCGTGGCTGATGTAAACGGCAATCTCAAAGCGATGTACAACATTAAGGTTGCGGTCGATGCCAATGGGCGGCAGTACGCCGCTGGCATGGGGATCGGGGTGGAGAATACGCCCTCCGGCATGCAGTCGCAGGTGCTTTTTGTAGCTGACCGTTTTGCGGTTATGGCTCAGGCCGGGGGTAATGTTTCGCTGCCTTTCGTGATCCAGAACGGACAGACCTTTATTCGGGAAACCTTCATTCAGGACGGAACCATCAGCAACGCCAAAATCGGCAATTTCATTCAATCGAATAACTACGTTGCGGGATCGGCGGGCTGGAGGCTGGATAAAGGCGGGACATTCGAAATAAATGGTGTGGCTGGCGGCGGACGGATGCTTATCTCCAGCACACTAATTCGTATCTATGACAGCAATAACGTGCTGCGCGTCAGAATGGGGTTATGGTGATGCCACAGGGTTTACAGTGCTGGGATAGTGCAGGGCGGGTTGCCGTTGATTTAAGCGATTACGCAATCCGATATATAGGCAGCACGACTGTTTCTCTTGCTGCCGGTGAAGCCTCAAAAAACGTTCCCTTTGCAGGCATGACGCAGGACGGGTCGTTCGTCACCATCGTTTCCACCGGCGTTACGGTTAATGAATATTTTTGCCGCGCTTATAACGGCGGCTTCACTTTGTATTATCTGCCCACTGGCGGCAGCGTAGCGATTACTCTCAACGTGGAGGTATACAACTTTCAATGAGCGGATTCGAGGTATACAACGATGCCGGAAAATTACTGGTTGATTCACAGAACAGGTCAACGCTGTTTTATGATCAGCGCGCACTCGGTGCTGTTACGGATAAAGGATTTTACCGCGTAAACAGCCCATTTGGTGATGGGAGCACGCTGGGATACACCCAGCAGCAGTTCTGGAATGACGGTCGGCTGCGGTGGCTGCAACTGGGTACAAATAAATACGGTTTACCCGGTGCCAATTTACTGGAGGACAATGCCGGAAGCATGATCCGCACCGCGCGAAACATTGGACTCCAGAGCGGCTATCTTGATGTATTCGACAGTTCAGGAAATCTCATCTGGAGCGCTGCCTCTGCCTCCAAAATGCCGAGGGTCACTGGCTTCTTTGACGTGCCTGCGAATTACGATCTCCAGAACAACACATTTTCCATTACGCCTGGGTTCAATCCCTGGATTCTCATCAACAACTGTCCGGGGAATCTCAGTGACGATGGCGAGAGGGTAGGGTATTCAGGTATCGCGTTGAAGTGGACGGGCTCACAGCTGCAGGGGCGGTATATTTCCAGTAATCAGCGCAGCTGGAGCGAGACTATGCAGGGTAGAGGATTACGAATCCCCATTGCCCGGTTTGTGGGTATATGATTGTGGCGGGATGCGCGGATGCTGAGTGGCGAGCATATTTTGTCGGACACCCTTTTCGGAAGTAAAATAGTAATGCACAGTCATCTTGTTATTTTTCTTATAGCAAATGTTGCTTAATCGTTTCTGAATATGCCGGCTAAATATGCCATTGCTGGAGTCGGATAATATATTTATTTCACGAGTACTGCAGTTTATTGAAGCACTGACATCGCCACCCAGTGACAGGCGCGCCGCTTCAACCGGGTAATCCATCTGGAAATTATTCATTGTCCGTGGTCCTGTGCAACCTGCAAGTAACATTAATGCAGCAAAGTAAGTAACTTTCATTCTTATATTCCTGTAAATACGGAAATATCCATTTTATAAGAGTTCAAAATTTAGTCAGATTGATTGTGGCGATCAATTGTAATTGATTGATCGCTTTTGTCGATCTCAAAATAGTGAGGAAGGCATGATTTATAATACCGGAACAATTTCATTCAGCGGCAATACGATCACCGGCACAGGGACGAACTTCGCTGCGCCAGCCAGCCAAATCCGTATTGGCCAGACTTTGTTGATTGCATCCAACCCGGTCCAGCTCGTACAGATAACGGCAATCAACAGCGCCACATCCCTGACCGTTACACCTACTGCATCACCGCCGGTAACTTCTCAGAAGTACGGCATTCTTGTCACCGATAGTCTTTCTGTTGACGGGCTGGCGCAGAGTATTTCTCAGCTTATTAAAGAATATGACGGAAATATCGGGGCCTGGGAGGCGTTTGCCACTACGAACGCCAACCAGAATGTCACAGTCACCATCAACGGCGTGAGCATGACTATCCCGGCGATTGGTAAATTTCTGCAGAAAGGGGCCAATGGCGCGCTGGCAATTGCTGATGGTGGGACCGGCGCAACGACGGACGAAGATGCTCGCGCAAACCTCGGTTTAGGAACATCTGCATTAAAGAACCTGCAGCCCGGCTCTCTGGAAGATAAAACGTCGGGTTCGGTACTGCAGGTCGGGTCCTTTGGTTTAGGTGCT
>Ga0196970_1000427_pt1 | contig 49643 bp, 42 predicted proteins | sample S1v_513CmetaG_FD_148672 | JGI IMG/M metagenome (GOLD analysis project Ga0196970, IMG submission 148672) | Soil microbial communities from Anza Borrego desert, Southern California, United States - S1+v_5-13C | ecosystem: Environmental > Terrestrial > Soil > Desert | place: USA: California... | reverse complement strand
CGAGGTGGTCGTGCATGTCAGCGATGAGGGCGTGGGCATCGAGCGCGAGCGATTGGTATCGCTGCTTGAGCAGTCGGCGTTGCCGCGCTTGAAGGGCTCCGGTCTCGGACTGGGCATTGGCCTGATCGTGGTCAAGCGGATCGTGGAGTTGCACGGCGGCAGCGTCATGGCGCACAGCGAAGGGGCTGGCACCGGCAGCCGGTTCACCGTGCGCTTGCCAACGTGTGGTTGATGGGGCGGTGGCAGGTTATTTCTGCTGCTTTACTCGAAGGCCGGCCAGGCACACGCCGGCGATCAGCGCGCAGCTGCCCATCAGCAATGACACCAAAGGGCTGCCAAGGCCGACGGCGAACAGTGCGCCCGCCGCCACGGTAGCCAGCGCGCTGCCCGCGCGGCCCACCCCGATCACCAGGCCCGAGCCGGTCGCGCGCACGCGCGGCGCAAAGCTGCCCGCAACCAGGGACAGGATTCCGACGAAACCGCCAAACAGGAAGAACCCGGTCACCGCGGCGACTACCAGCATGGTTGCAAGACCGGCATCGCTGGCGCCAAACAGGGCCGTCCCGGTTCCGGTGCCAATCAGCGCGATGCTGGTGACGCGGCGCAGGCTGAATCGTGGCGCCAGCCAGCCCAGCAGCAAGCCACCACCAATGCCGGTCAGGTTGGCAAGCACCGACACCGCGGCGGCCTGCGCTGGCGCGTATCCAGCCGCGGCCACGATCGAAGGCATCCAGCTCAGGAAATAGTAGGCGGTAGTGACGAACAGGAAGTTGATCGCGGTGATCTGCAATGTCTGCCACAGCACGCGATGGCCGAGCAATTCGCGCAGCGGCGTGGCGGCGGGCCGGTCGCCTCGTCGCGGCAGGGCGGTAATGGCCGGTGCGCCACGCGAACGCAGCACGCGATTGATCCGCTGCACCGCGTTGCCCGGCCGGCGGTCCAGCAGATAGGCGATCGATTCGGGCATGCGCAGCAGCACCAGCGGAATCAGTGCCGCCGCCGCGACACCGCCGAGCACGAACACTGCGCGCCAGCCATGCTCGCGCAGCAACAGCGTGGACAGCGCACCGCCGAGCAGCCCGCCGATGGGGTAGCCGACCGACATCAGCCCGACCATCAGTTCACGACGCTGCGTGCTCGCATACTCGGAGGCCAGTGGCGCCAGTACCGCGATCATGGCGCCGACGCCCAGCCCGGTCGCGAAGCGGGCGCCGGTCAAGGCCATCCAGCTGTTGGCCGCCGCGCCCGCGAACATGCCGGCCATCATCAGCAGCAGATTGCCCAACACCAGCCGCCTGCGCCCGAAGACATCGGCCAGCGGAGCGAGCAGCAACGAGCCCAGGCCCATGCCGACCAGGCCGGTCGAGAAGGTCCAGCCCAGCGCCGTCTTGTCGATCCCGAACTCGCGGGAGAAACCGGGCGCGGCGAAGGTCACCGACAGGACATTGAATCCATCCAAGGCCGATATCGCAGTGAGCAGCAGCATCGGCAGGATCTGCTGGCGACCGGCCAAGGACAGCGCCGGGGCAGGCCCGGCGCTGGGGGGATCATCGAGGGATGCTGATGCCTGCGGGTCGGGATTCATCCAGCGGCATTCCGGGAGGCGTCAGGGGCGACTCATTGTGCGAAGTCACGCCTCACAAGGAAAGCACCCGGCGGTTACCGCGCGCGTGCGCCTGCCTTGTTCGCGGTCGCGGTCGCGGTCGCTGCCTCCACGATCATTGCCGCCACCGCATCGGGATGCGACACCATCACCACATGCGATGCGCCCTTGATCTCTTCCACCCTCTTGGCATGGGCACGCTTGGCCATGAACGCCTGCGCGGCGGGCGGAATGTTGAGGTCAGCGCCGCCATAGACGAACCAGCCCGGGATCCGCTTCCAGGCCGCGGCGGTGCTGGCTTCATGCAAGGCCGCATCGGTGATCGGACGCTGGCCCGCGGCCATCAGGCGGGCCTGATCGGCGGGAACGTCGGCGGCGAATTGCGCGCGGAACCTGTCCTGCTGGATGTACAGGTCCTTGCCGCCATCGGCCAGCGCCACGGGCGGCGCCAGCGCCGGACCGAGCGTGCTGCCCGGGAACTGACCGGCCAGTTGCGCGGCACTCTCGCCGACCTCGGGCGCGAACGCCGCCACGTAGACCAGCGCCTTGACGTTGCTCAGGCCATCGGCCGCCTGGCTGATCACCGAGCCACCATACGAATGGCCCACCAGCACCACCGGGCCCGGAATGCTCTTGACCAGGCTGGAGATCTCCGCGGCGTCTGTCTTGACGCTGCGCAGCTCGTTCGGCGCGGCGATCACCGGATAGCCCTTGGCATGCAATCGCGCGATGACCGCATTCCAGCTGGAAGCATCGGCAAAGGCGCCATGCACCAGCACCACCGTGGGTTTGGCCGTGGTCGGTGACTGCGCGAACGAAGACAGCGGCACGGCCAGCGCCATGGCGAACATGGCGAGCTTGCCGGCGAGGGAGGCAATGCGTCTGGATGAAGTTTTCATGGGATTTCCTCGGAAGTAGGGCACGGCGTGCCGATGGGGTGTGGGGAGGGGCGGGTATCGGGCCGCCGATCAGGGCGCCCACCGGGTAAATACCAGATCATGGTTCTTCACCCGTGACTGGTGACAGGCCAGGCAGGTGCGGTGCTGGGCCACATCGGCCGGTTGCCCATTGATGAAGCGACCAAAGCCCCAGCCGCCTGATGCAGCATATTTCTTCGAGTCCTTGACCATGACCTGCACGGTCGTCGCCGCGCCGGGGATGGAGGCGGGTGCGAACTCGGGCGATTGCATGTCCTTCCAGGCCAGCTTCACCAGCACCGCGCCATCGGGGAAGGGCAGGGTGCCCGCGCGATAGGCCTTGACCGCGATGTCGTTGCCCAGCACCGCGCGCAGCTCGTTCAACGGTGCCGCTTCCTGTGCCGGCGCGATGAACTGCCACTGCCGGTATCCCTCCGGTAGCGTCACCCCGTAGATCGGCGAGGCCGGGAGCGAGGCGCGGTCTTCCTTGCCCAGCGCAAACGTGCCCAGCGCGACCAGCAGGCAGACCGCCACGAACAGCACGATATGGAAGGCTTTCATTCGTTTCTCCTCGTCCGGGGCATCACAGGCGATCGGCGTCGATCACCGCCTGCACGAAGGCCTGCGGATCTTCCTGCGGCAGGTTGTGGCCAATACCGCCGCTCACCAGGCGGTATTCGTACTTGCCGGTGAACTGCTTGGCGTAGCTCTCGCTCGACGGATGCGGAGCGCCGTTGGCATCGCCTTCCATGGTGATGGTGGGGACGGTGATGGGCGGCAGGCTGGCCAGGCGCTGCTCCAGCGGCGCGTACTTCGCCTCGCCCTCGGCCAGGCCGAGGCGCCAGCGATAGTTGTGGATCGCGATGGCGACCTGGTCGGGGTTGTCCAGCGCGGCCGCGCTGCGCGCGAACAGAGCATCGTCGAAGTTCCACTTCGGCGAGGCCAGCTGCCAGATCAGTCTGGCGAAATCATGGCGGTACTTGTCATAGCCATCGCGGCCGCGATCGGTCGCAAAATAGAACTGGTACCACCATTGCAGCTCGGCCTTGGGCGGCAGCGGCGTCTTGCCTGCTTCCTGGCTGCCGATCAGATAGCCACTGACCGAGACCAGCGAGCGCACGCGCTCGGGCCACAGCGCCGCCACGATATCGGCCGAGCGCGCGCCCCAGTCGAAGCCGCCCAGCGCGGCGCGCTTGATGCCCAGCGCATCCATGAAGTCGATGACGTCCTGGGCCAGCGCTGCCGGCTCGGCGTTGCGCGGTGTCGCCGCGGAGATGAAGCGCGTGGCGCCGTAGCCGCGCGCGTACGGCACCAGCACCCGATAGCCCTTCGCCGCCAGGCGCGGCGCGACTTCCTCGTAGCTGTGGATGTCGTAGGGCCAGCCGTGCAGCAGGATGACGACCGGGCCTTTCGCGGGCCCCAATTCGGCATAGGCCACATCCAGCACGCCGGCCCGCACATGCTTCAGCGGTCCGAACGGGCTTTGCGGGTCCGCGTGAGCGGTCGGAGCCGCAGCGGCCGCCAATTTCGGGCCAGCAACGGCGCCGTCAGCCAGGCCGAGTTGCAGTGCGCACGCAAGCAGGGAGGCGCCCAGCACGCGAAGATGCGACGGAGCGAGGACACCGTACGGGTTTTCGAGGTTCATGGCTTGATCTCCAGGTATCAGGGGCTGGCCGGCGCGGCGGCGACTTTCGAGGCGTCCCGGCGCAACGGGCGGAACGCCGCGCGCAGCTCCTCGGCGAACAGCTGCGGCTGCTCCCACGCGGCGAAGTGACCGCCCTTGGCCGCTTCGTGGAAGTAGTACAGCGACGGATAGGCGCGGCGGGTCCAGCTCTCCGGCGCGCGGTAGATTTCACCCGGGAACACCGTGACCGCGACCGGGACCTTGATGCTGGCGGTCTTCTGCGCGGCGGCGCTGAAGTTGTTGTTGTTGTTTTCCCAGTAGAAGCGCGCGGCCGAGGTGCTGGTGCCGGTGACCCAGTACAAGGTCAGGTCGTCGAGGATCGCGTCGCGGCCGAGCACCGCTTCGGGATGCCCATTGCTGTCGGTCCACTCGGTGATCTTCTCGTACATCCACGCGGCCATGCCGGCCGGCGAATCGGTCAGCGCATAACCAATCGTCTGCGGCCGCGTCACCATCATCGCGCCGTAGGCGGCGTTGCGGCCGAAGAACGTGCTCAACTGGTCGTAGGCGCGGCGCTCGCTCACACCCAGGCCGGCCGGTGCGGGATCACCGACGTTGATGCCCTTGACCAGCTCCGGCGGGATCGTGGCGGGCATGTCGAGATGGATGCCGAGCAGGCCGGGCGGCGCCTGTCGTGCGAGCGCGTCGGAGATGACCGAGCCATGGTCGCCACCCTGCGACACATAGTGGGTATAGCCCAGGCGCTTCATCAGCACATCCCAGGCCCGGGCGACCCGGTCGGGATTCCAGCCCGGCTGTACCGGCTTGCTGGAGAAGCCGTAGCCGGGAATCGCGGGGATGACCACGTCGAAGGCATCCTCGGCACGCCCGCCGTAGGCGGTCGGATCGGTGAGCGGCCCGATCGCCTTGATGAATTCCAGTGGCGAGCCCGGCCAGCCATGGGTCAGCACCAGGGGCATGGCGTTGGGCTGGCGCGAACGCACATGGATGAACTGCACCTCGACCCCATCGATCGTGGTCACGAACTGCGGCAGGTCGTTGAGCGTCTTCTCGACCTTGCGCCAGTCGTAGCCGTTGCCCCAGTAGTTCAACAGCGATTGCAGCGTTGCCAGCTGCATGCCCTGCGAGGTGTCGGTCACCGTTTCCTGGTCCGGCCAGCGGGTCTGCGCGATGCGCGTGCGCAGATCGACCAGCGCCGACTCGGGCACGGCCACATGGAACGGACGGATGCTGGCGTCATCCGCCGTCGCGGCCGCCTGGGCGAAGCCAGCCATCGACAGCAGTGAGGTACCGAGGACGGCCGCCACCGACCACGCGGCAAGCGTGCGGCGTGGACGGAGGGCGTGGGGCGCAGGAAACATGACGAACTCCATGAGGGACGGGGACTGGCCTTTGGCAGCGAACGTGGGGGAGGACGCGGCTGCTGGCTTCATCTGAGCAGAAGCCACGGGCCGGGACGATTGAACGATGGTGTCGATCGATACCTTGGTATGCATGCCCAGCGCCGCGGCGAAGCGGCAACGCAGCTAGGCTGCGGCTCGCGCGGCGTGGTGCACGAGCCCACGCGGCGCCAGCCTGCGCACGACGACGTAGAACACGGGCGTCAGGAACAGGCCGAACGCCGTCACCCCGAGCATTCCCGCGAACACGGTCACGCCGGTGGCGTGGCGAACTTCCGCGCCGGCACCATGCGAGACCACCAGAGGCACCGTGCCGGCAATGAAGGCGATGGAGGTCATCACGATCGGGCGCAGGCGCAGCCGGCATGCCTCCAGGGCGGCGCCGATGGTATCCATGCCTTGCAGTTCCAGCTCGCGCGCGAACTCAACGATCAGGATCGCGTTCTTGCACGCCAGGCCCATCAGCACCACCAGGCCCACCTGCACGAACACGTTGTTGTCGCCGCCGCTGAGCCATACGCCTGTCAGTGCCGCGAGCATGCATACGGGCACGATCAGGATCACCGCCAGCGGCAGCGACCAGCTTTCGTACAACGCCGCCAGCACCAGGTACGCCAGCAGGATCGCCAGTGGAAACACCACCAGCGCCGCACGTCCCTGGGTGGTCTGCTGGTAGCTCAGGTCGGTCCACTCCAGCTGCATGCCGGCGGGCAGCACCGCATGCGCCAACGCCTCGATCCTGGCGATGGCCTGGCTGGATGACAGCTGACGCGGATCGACCTCGCCGGCAAGATCGGCGGCGGGATAGCCGTTGTAGCGCAGCACCGGGTCGGGGCCGTAGCTGCGATGCACGCTGACCACCGCGCTGAGCGGCACCATCTGGCCCTCGTCGTTGCGGGTGCGCAGATCGCCGATCGCCTCGACGCTGTCGCGGAACGGCGCATCGGCCTGGGCAATGACCTGCCAGGTGCGGCCGAACTGGTTGAAGTCGTTGACGTAGGTGGAACCCAGGTAGGTCTGCAAGGTGTCGAACACGCCGGTCAGCGGAATGCCCTGTGCCTTGGCCTTGATCCGGTCGACCTGCACATCGAGCTGCGGCACGTTGGCCTGGTAGGTGCTTATCGGAAAGCCCAACCCCGGTGTCTGCGCGATCGCGCCCTGCAGGCGCGCCACTGCTTCCTGCAGGGCGCCAAAGCCCAGGTTTGCGCGATCCTCGACAAACAGCTGGTAGCCCGATCCGCCGCCCAGCCCGAGGATGGGCGGCGGCAGGAAGGAGAACGTCAGCCCATCCTGCAGGCCGGAAATCTCCTGGTTGATCTGCGCATTGATCTGCGAGGCGGTGCGCGTGCGCTGGTCGAACGGCGCGAGCGGGTAGAACGCCGCGCCGGTGTTTGGCGTATTGGTGAACTGCAAGGCGTTCAGGCCGGGGAATGCCATCGCATGGGCCACCCCATCCGTATGCAGGGCGATTTCGCTGACCCTGGACAGCAGCGCGTCGGTGCGCGCGATCGACGCGCCTTCGGGCAGCTTCACCCCGGCGATCAGAAAGCCCTTGTCCTGCACCGGGATGAAGCCGGCCGGCACCAGCTTGAACATCAGCCCCGTCGCCAGCAGCAGTACGGCGTACACGGCCAATGCCAGCCCGCGGCGGCCAATGACGTGCGCGACCGTGTCGTGATAGCGGCTGGCGCTGCGCAGGAAGAAACGGTTGAAGGGCCGGAACAGCCACCCCAGCAGCGCATCCATGACCCGGGTCGGGCGGTCCTTCGGCGCCTCGTGCGATCTCAGCAGGCGCGCGGCCAGCGCCGGCGACAGCGTCAGCGAGTTGATCGCGGAAATGACCGTGGAGATCGCGATGGTCACCGCGAACTGGCGATAGAACTGGCCGGTGACCCCGGACAGGAAGGCCATCGGCACGAATACCGCGCACAGCACCAGGGCAATGGCGACGATGGGGCCGGAGACCTCGCGCATCGCCTGGTGCGCGGCATCGAGCGGGGCCAGGCCGCGCTCGATGTTGCGCTCGACGTTTTCGACCACCACGATGGCATCGTCCACGACGATGCCGATGGCCAGCACCATGCCGAACAGGCTGATGGTGTTGATCGAGAACCCGAGCAACAGCAGAACCGCGAACGTGCCGACGATGGAGATCGGCACCGCGACCAGCGGGATGATCGACGCGCGCCAGGTTTGCAGGAACAGGATCACCACCAGGACCACCAGCACCGTTGCTTCGAGCAGCGTATGCACCACCGAGCGGATCGAGTCGCGCACGAAGATCGTGGTGTCGTACACCGCTTCGTACTTGACCCCGCGCGGGAAGCGCGTGGCGAGCTGGTCCATGGTGGCAATCACCGACTTCTGCAGATCCAGCGCGTTGGCACCGGGCGACTGGAAGATGCCGATGCCCACCGCGGGGCGCCCGTCCAGTTCCGAGCGCAGGCTGTAGTCACCCGCGCCCAGCTCCAGCCGCGCCACGTCGCCGAGGCGCACGAGCTGGCCGTCGCTGCCGGCTTTCAGCACGATGTCCGCGAACTGTTGGACCGTTTGCAGTCGGCCTTGCGCGTTGATCAGGGTCAGGAAGTCACTCTTGCCGATCGGCTCGGCACCGAGCTGGCCGGCGGAAACCTGCACGTTCTGCTCGCGCATCGCGTTGATGACATCGTCGGCGGTGAGTCCGCGCGCGGCGACCTTGCCCGGGTCCAGCCACGCGCGCATGGCGTAGTCGCCGCCGCCAAAGGTGCGCGCATCGCCGACGCCGGGCAGCCGGGCCAGGGCATCGTTGACGTGCAGCCGCGCGTAATTGCGCAGGTACAGCGTGTCATGGCTGGCGTCGGGCGATGTCAGGTGGATCACCATCAGGAACACCGGCGACTGCTTCTGCACGGTCAGGCCCTGGCGCCGAACCTCCTCGGGCAGGCGCGAGAGCGCCTGGCTGGTACGGTTCTGCACGCGCACGGCGGCATCGTCGGGGTTGGTGCCAGGCCGGAACGTCACCGTAGTGACCAGCGCACCATCGGAGCCGGCCACGGACTTCATGTACATCAGCCCCTCCACGCCGTTGATCGCATCCTCCAGCGGCGAGGCCACGGTTTCGGCGATGACCTTCGGGTTGGCGCCCGGATAGACCGTGCGCACCACGACCGATGGCGGCACCACGTCCGGATACTCGCTCACGGACAGCAAGGGGATGGCGATCAGCCCCGCGGCGAAGATCAGGATCGACAGCACCGCCGCGAATATCGGCCGGTCAATGAAGAAGCGGGAGAAATCCATGGGCGAGGTCCTTGCTGACGCGGGTGCGCGGGCGGTGGGGGGCTGCGCTAGCGCAGGCCAGCCGTGCCGGTGCCGGTACCCGGCGGCGGCACGGTCCTTGCGGTCACGGGCATGCCGGGTGCGAAGATCTTCGCCAGGCCGTTGACGATCACCTTGTCGTTCGGCGCGAGCCCCGACTTGACGATCCGCAGGCCATCGGCGGTGCGGCCCAGGACCACGTCCTTGCGCATGGCGGTGCCGTCCGGCGCCAGTACGTAGACATAGTTGCGGTCCTGGTCGGTCAGCACGGCTTTGTCGTCGATGAGCAAGGCATTGAACTGTCCGCCTGCCTGCAGCTGCACGCGCACGAACAGGCCCGGGGTGAAGAGGCCTTGTGGATTGGCGACCACGGCGCGGGCGTGGATGGTGCCGGTGGCCGGGTCCACACGATTGGACAGGAAGTCCACGCTGCCGACGTGCGGAAACCCGCTCTCGTCGGCGAGCGCCAGGCGCACCGGATTGCCGGCGACCTTGCCCGTTCCGCTGCGTCCCTGGCTGGCGTAGCCGAGAAAGCTGTTCTCGTCCACGTCGAAGTAGACGTAGGCCGGGTCGGCGGACACCACCGTGGTCAGCAGCGTGGTGTCGGCCTCGACCAGATTGCCCACGGTGAGTTGCGCGCGGTCGGTGCGGCCGGCGATCGGCGAGCGCACCTGGGTGAACGCCAGGTCCAGCTGCGCGCGGCGTACCGCGGCCTCGGCGGCGTGCACTGCCGCCTCGCCCTGGCTGTCGGCGGCGATGCGGGTGTCGAAGTCTTCCCGTGAGATCACCTGAGCCTCGATCAACGCCTTGGCCCGCTTGCCCTGCGCGGACGCCAGCGCTGCCTGGCTGCGGGCGCGCTCCAGCTCTGCCTGCGCCTGCGCCAGGGCGTCGCGATAGGGGCGCGGATCGATGCTGAAAAGCAACTGGCCCTGCTGCACGAGGTCGCCCTCGTGATAGGCCACCTGCTCGATGTAGCCGCTCACGCGCGGCCGGATCTCGACCGTCTGCACGGCGCTGACCCGGCCATTGAATTCGTCCCACTGGTGCACTGACCGTTGCACGACCTGGGCCACGCTGACCTCCGGTGCCGCCGGCGCCGGCTCGGACTTGCGGTGGCATCCGCCAAGCGAGGCCGCGAATGGAAGGGCGAGCAGGGCGCCGAGCACGCGCAGGCGCGGTTCATTGCAGGGTTTCATGGTGCGCTCCAGAAGGGCGGCGCCGCGCGCCGTGGCCGATCAGCCAAAGGTGAAAGCAAATGCCTGCGCGCCGGGGTCGATGAATTCGATCTCGAACTGGCGATCGACGATCGGCTGCGGCTGGCGGATCAGCTGGTACATGCGCGCTTCGGTGAGCACGCCATTGCCCTGTGCATCCAGATCGGCGCCGTGGGCCGCGCCGGGCGGGCCACCGTTGAGGGTCACGCGGAAGCGCACCGGTGTGTTGCCGGCCGCAGGCGCCAGCACCAGGTGCAGGTCGCGCGCGTGGAAGCGGTAGACGATGCGGGCACCGGCCGACGAAGCAACGATGGCCTGCGGCCCGACACTCCAGGTGCCAGCCAGCGCCCACTGGTTGAGGGCCAGGCGGGGTGGCGCGGCGTAGTCGTGCATGCGGTCCTTGCGCACGCCGCCAGGAGAAGCCAGGCGCTCGCTGCGTGCATAACCCAGGTAGCTTTCCGGGGAGCGCTGGTCACCCCAGTCCGCGGGCGCTTCGGCGCCCTGTCCATCCACGGCGACGAGCGCCTGGTCAAAGCCCGATGCCCCCGCCTCGCGCAGCAGCTGCTGCAGGATGCGCTCGGAGGTCGCGTAGTCGCCTTCGCCCACCTTGAGGTGGCGGACATGGCCGCGGGCATCGACGAAGTAGAGTGCCGGCCAGTACTGGTTGTCGAGCGCGTCCCAGATGCGATGGTGGTTGTCCATCGCCACCGGATAATCCACGCCCGATTGCCTGACGGCCTGGCGGACATTGTCGAGGTCGTGCTCGAAACCGAACTCCGGTGCATGCACCCCGACCACCACCAGCCCGTGATCGCGATACTTTTCGTACCAGGCGCGCACGTACGGAATCTGGCGCAGGGAGTTGATGCACGAGTACGTCCAGAAGTTGACCAGTACGACCTTGCCGCGCAGGTCGGGCGCCGCTGCCGGTGTCACGTTGAGCCAGGCGCTGGCCCCGTCCAGCCGTGGCAACGCCTCGCCTACAGGCAGGGATAGCGACGACGCGTCCGTTGCGGAAACCTGTGGCCCCGCCGGCTCCGGCGCACGCCGGGCGGCCAGGGCCACGGCCGCACAGCCGGCTCCGAGCCCGAGCAACAGCGCCACGGCACCGAGGTTCATGGCGATGCTCCGCTGCAATACGTTGCGCGGAGGGAGCAGTACGGGAAATGGAGGTGAAGGCTCATGGCTTTCCTCGGGCGATGTCAGTGCGGCGACGGCGTGCCGGAGCGGCAACGGCACAGCGACCGGCGTGGGCATCACAACAGCGCGGCGGCGCGCGAACGAGTGGACCTTGGTATCGGTCGACACCTTGGTCGGGGGCCGGCGGCGGACCAACACCAAGGTATGATTGGAAGCCCCTCCCACCTGGCGCACGCTGTGCCGATGGCGATCGTCAAGCGAGTCCGTTATGCAGCGTGAGCTCAGCCGCGTCGTCGATCGCGCCATCATCGACACCGTGCCGGGCTTCGTCTGGCAGGCGGGGCCCGATGGCAGCGTGCAGTTCCTCAATCAGCGCTGGTGCGATTACACCGGCGCGAGCCTGGAAGAATCGCTGGGCATCGGCTGGACCCGGCGCATCCATCCCGATGACGCCGCGCCGCTGGGCGCCTATTGGCAAGCACTGCTGGAGGCCGGCCAGCCCGGCAGCTTCGAGGCCAGGTTGCGGCGCCACGACGGCGTCTACCGCTGGTTCCTGATCCGCGCCGTGCCGCTGCTCGACGAGGCCGGGCAGGTGGTCAGCTGGTATGGACAGAACACCGACATCGAGGATCGCAAGCAGGCCGAGCTGCTGCTGGCCGGCGAGAAGCATCTGCTCGGACTCATCGCTGGCGGCGCGCCGTTGGGCCAGGTGCTGGGCGCGCTGTGTGGGCTGGTGCAGTCCACGCTGGAGGGCGCGCTGTGCAGCGTGGTGCTGGTGGATCCCCGGGTGGGTTGCGGCTTCGGCGATGCCCTGCCATCGGTGCGTCTGCAACCGGGCGCAGCCCCTGATGTTCCGGCCGAACTGGTCGGCGAAGCCGATGGCCGTCCGCTGGATGCCGATGCCAGCCCCGTTGCCTGCTGCGCCCTGAGCGGTGAATCCGTCTACTGCAGCGATCTGGCACAGGAGCACCGTTGGCCAGCGTGGCGGCAGATGGCTCGCGCGCATGGCTTGCATGCCAGCTGGTCGATTCCGATTGCTTGCAGCCGTGGCAAGGCGGCCGGCGTGATTTCGCTGCTGTTTCGCACGCCTCGCGCGGCGCAGCCGGCGGACCACAGCGTGATCGCGCAGTTCACCCACCTGGCCAGCATCGCCATCGAGCGCGCGCGCAGCGAGGCGGCATTGCGGCAAAGTGAGGCTTTCGCCGCCAAGGCCCAGCGGCTGAGCCAGACCGGCACGTTTTCCTGGCGCGTGGACAGCGATGAAATGGCCTGGTCGGAGGAGGTCTACCGCATCCTCGACATCGATCCGAGGCAGGCGCCGACGCTGGGCCTGATCTGCTGCCGCGTCCATCCCGAAGACGCGCCCGCGCACGCCGACGTGATCCGCCGCCAGCGCAGCGCGACCAGCGATTTCGAGCACGGCTACCGGCTGCTGCTGCCGGGCGGCAAGGTGAAATGGGTGCATCTGGTCGCGCACGCCACCCGCGATCCGCAGGGTGCCGTGGAATACATCGCCGCGCTGCAGGATGTCACTCAGCGCCATCACGCCGAAGAAGCGTTGGGCAAGGTGCGCTCGGAGCTTGCGCACGTGGCCCGGGTCGCCAGCCTGGGCGCGCTGACCGCGTCGATCGCCCACGAGGTCAACCAGCCGCTGGCGGGCATCATCACCAACGCCAACACCTGCATGCGCATGCTGGCGGCTGACCCGCCGAACCTGGAAGGGGCCCGCGAGACCGTGCGCCGGACCCTGCGCGATGGCAATCGCGCTTCGGATGTCATCAAGCGGCTGCGCGCGCTGTTCGCCAAGAAGGAAGCCACCATCGAGCAGTTCGACCTCAACCAGGCGGCGCGCGAGGTCATCGCCATGCTGCTGGGGGAGTTGCAGCGCCACAATGTCATCCTGCACCCGGACTTCGACGATCGCCTGCCGCCTGTTCGTGGAGACCGCGTGCAGTTGCAACAGGTCATCCTCAACTTGCTGCTCAATGCGGCCGATGCAATGTCCAGCATCAGTGACCGGCCGCGCGACATGCGCATCACCACCACGGCTGACGGCCCCGAGCGGGTACGCCTGGCGGTGTCCGACAGCGGTATCGGTTTCGATCCCCAGGATGCCGAGCGCCTGTTCCTTGCGTTCCATACGACCAAGAGCACGGGCATGGGCATCGGGCTTTCGGTCAGCCGCGCCATCATCGAGAGCCACGGCGGCACGCTGTCGGGGCGCTTGAACGAGGGGCATGGCGCGACGTTCGCGTTTTCGCTGCCTTACTTGCAGATTGCCGACGCAACGGCGGCGGAGGCGGCCAACCATGGTCGCGACGCAACTGCCGGCCACGCTGCGGAGAATGCCTGATGGCCCAGCCCCTGCTTGTGTCGGTGATAGACGACGACGAGTCCGTGCGTGAAGCGCTGCCGGACCTGCTGCGGGAATTCGGCTTTGCCGTGGCCGCGTTTTCCTCGGCCGAAGCGTTCCTGGTTTCGCCCGAGCTCGAACAGGTTCGCTGCCTGCTGCTGGATATCGCCATGCCGGGCATGAGCGGGCCGGAGCTGCTGCGCGAGCTGCGGCGGCAGGGTCGCCAGATCCCGGTCATCTTCATCACCGCCCATGGCGAGGCCGCCGACCGGCCGCGGCTGCTGCAGCAGGGCGCCGTGGACTGCCTGTTCAAGCCTTTCAGCGAGGCGGACCTGATCCGCGCGCTCAACGCGGCCCTGCCGGTCAGCTGAGGGGAGGAGAGGCCATGCCAATGTCCGACGCGAACTTTGCATCCGCGCGTCGCGCGCCGCCATTGGCGCGGAACCCAGCCTCGGTGGTATTCGTGGTGGACGATGATGTGTCGGTCCGCGAATCACTTGAACTGTTGATTGCGCAGGCCGGTTGGCGGCCCGTGCTGTTGCAGTCGGCAGGCGAGTTCCTTGAGCAGCCGCCGGTGCCCGTGCCCAGCTGCCTGGTGCTGGACGTCAACCTGCCTGATCTCAATGGACTGGACCTGCAGACATCCCTCGCGGGTAAGCGGTCGGATACGCCGATCATCTTCATCACCGGTTACGGCGATATTCCCCAGTCGGTGCGGGCGATCAAGGCCGGGGCCGTGGAGTTCCTGACCAAGCCGTTCGATGAGGAGGTGTTGCTGAGCGCCATTGCCGATGCGCTGCAGCGCAGCCGCGTCGCGCTGGAAGGGGAAGCGGCGTTGCGGCCGTTGCAGGCCGCGTACGCCTCGCTGACGCCGCGCGAGCACGAGGTGCTGGCGCTGGTGGTGGCCGGGCGTTTGAACAAGCAGGTTGCCGCGCAGCTGGGGATCAGCGAAATCACGGTCAAGGCCCACCGCGGCAAGCTGATGCGCAAGATGAAGGCGCGCTCGCTGCCGGAGCTGGTCAAGATGGCCGGGCTGCTGGGCATCGACGGATCAAGCCCGGCCTGACCGAGCCGGCCAGCCGAGCATTCGCTTCCTGTCCTGCACTTGTAGGAGCGGCTTCAGCCGCGACCGCCATCTGCCAGCCCGCGACTGCGCTCGTCGGGGCCGAAGCCCCTCCCACAACAGCCGATCTCAGGCGGACGCGTCAATCGCCGCCTGCCGCGCCCGCGCCCATGCGCGCACATCCATCGTGTCGAAGCCTTCCGTTATCCAATCGCCGCACGCCACCAGCAGCGCGCGTGCTTCACCTATCCGCCCTTCGTGCGTCGCCACCTTGGCCAGGTCCATCACGATGCGCAATTCCCAGGCACGCGCGCCCTGTTGCCGGCTCATGCCCAGGGCTTCATCGAGCAGCGTGACGGCTTCCGCGTCACCTCCCAACGTGCGGACAATGCCCGCCTTGATCCGCAACAACTCGGGAAGCGCGAAGGCATCGCCACTGTGCCGGCAATGCGCGATGGTGACCTCCACCAGCCCCAGGGCCTCGCCGTGGCGCCCGGCCAGCACCAGCCCCTCGGCCAGCGCGATCTCGAAGGAGGTGGTCAACAATTCGTAGCGCATGCCGTGCAGCTGATCCAGGCTGTCCTGCAGCCAGCCGATGGCCTGCCCGTGCTCGCCGGCACGAATGGCGAGCGCGCCGCGCATGCCCTGGGTGGCCGCGACGTAAGGCGCGAACACGTTGGCCCGGGCGATGCGGGCGAAGGTGTCCAGGCTTTTGCTCGCGTTCTCCAGATCGCCATTCCAGAGATAGATGCACAGTGTCCACACCAGGGCGATGCAGTAGGTAACCGGGTGGTCCAGGGCTTCGGCTTCGCGCTCGACCCTCTGCGCCCAACGGCTGGCCTGGTCCGGGAAACCTTGCAGCCACAAGGTGCGCGCCAACGCCAGGCCGGTGCGGTTGCGATGGTCAAAACCGTAATGAATCGTCTGGCTGCGCCGCGATGGCCCGCTGTTTCTCAGCGCCAGTTCCAGTTCCTGGCGCGCCAGGCGTTGGTCGCCCAGCAGATGGTGCGATACCCCCGCCAGCGAAGCCGCCACTGCAATCGCCTCGGGCTCGCCGATCGTTTCGCCGACGGCAACCGCGCGTTCGGCCCACGCCAGGGAAGCGGCAAAGTTGCCGGCGCGCTCGTGGAAGATCTGCAGGCGGCCAAGCAGCTTCAACTGCGCCTCATGATCCTGCAGTGCAACGGCCAGATCCATCGCTCTGCACAGCGCCTTCTCGGCCGCGCCGCTGTTGCCGCGGGTGAACATCAGCACCAGCCCCAGCGCAGCCTGCAGTTCCATTTCGGTGGCGGTGCCGAAGTAGCCCAGTTCCAGCAACTCGATCGCGCGCGCGCACCAGTGCCGGCACTCCACCAGCAACGAGAAGTGCAGGAACACCGGCACGCTGGCCGCCGCCAGCGGCAAGGCCAGCCCAGGATCGCCCTGCGGACCGAAGCTCCATTCCAGGGCGCTGCGCAGATTGCCGAGCTGGCAGGCCAGCTGCGCGGCGCCCTTGAATACTTCCTCGGGAGAGCCGCACAGGTTCCCCAGTGCCTCCAGGTGGAAGGTGGCGTGCCGGAACGCCAGCGCATGAACCTGCTCGGGTCCATGCGCTGCCAGCTTTTCCTTGGCATAGGCGCGGGTCATTTCCAGCAACCGGTACGAGTCGACGGCGGCCGAGTGCTCGACGTTGACCAGGCCCTTGGCCGTCAGCTCATCCAGCGTGGCCGCGACGGTTACCGCGTCGATGCGTTCGTCGGTCAACACTTCGGTTGCCGCATGCAGGGAGAACCGGCCGACGAACACGCCGAGCCGGTCGAACACCAGCCGTTCAAGAGGTGACAACAGCTCATAGCTCCAATCCAGGGTCGCGCGCAGCGTCTGTTGCCGGGGCAGCGCGGAGCGCAGGCCGGACCATGCCAGCGAGAAGCGTTCGCCCAACAGCGCATGGGTCGCCTGGATGCCATGGGTCGCGGCGCGCACGGCGGCCAGCTCGATCGGCAGCGCCATGCCGTCCAGGCGCAGGCACATGTCGGCGATCATCTGGGCATCGGCGCTGCCGAGCGTGGTCGCCGCATCACGCAGCGAGGCGCGCTCGACGAACAGCTCCACCGCTGGATACGCGATGAGTTCGGCAACGGACTGGCTGGCGCCCGCCGGTGGGCATTCCAGCGGGCCCAGGCGATATACCTGCTCCTGCCGGGCACGCAGCGGTTCGCGGCTGGTCGCCAGGATGCACAGATTCGGCGCGGCCTCCCTGAGCCGCTCGACGATGCCGCAGACCGTGGCGACGACGTGCTCACAGTTGTCGATGATCAACAGCGCGCGGCTCGATTGCAGGTGCGCAAGCAGCACGAACACCGGGTCCTCGGCCTGGACTGGCAGGCCCCACGCAGCTGCCAGCGCCGAGGGCACCAGCGCGGCATCTTCAACCTGCGCCAGGTCGACGAAGCAGACCCGGCCATGGCCGGCACCCGCGGCACGGTAGCCGACCTCGACCGCCAGGCTGGTCTTGCCCACGCCGCCAGTGCCGACGATGTTGAGCAGCTTGGGTTCGGCCAGGCGTTCAAGCACACCGCTCACGTCGGCCTCGCGGCCGATGAGCGGAGACCGCGGTGGCAGTGCGCCGACGTTGCCGCTGGCGCGCGGCGATGGCAGCGCAGGCGTGGGCTCGGGCTCGGCTTCGGTGCGGGCAGCGCGTGCGTCGGGCGCCGATTGCAGTCGCTCCACCGGTTCGACAAAGGCGTATCCGACCCCGACCTGGGTGGCGATATAGCGACCAGCGGCCGCGCCGTCGTCACCGAGAATCCGGCGCAGGTGGGTCATGTGGAAGCGCAGGCTGCCTTCCTCGACCACGGTGTCGGGCCAGACCCGCTGCAGCAGCTCGCGCTTGGACAACACCTGGCCGGCCTGGCTGGTCAGGGCCACCAGCAGGTCGAGCGCGCGGCCGCCGATGTCCAGTGGCACGCCATCCTTCAGCAGCAGGCGCTTGCCCGGCCAAAGGCAGAAAGGGCCGAACCTGATTTGCGTCGACAGAAGGGTATGTGGGTCGTCGGCTACGGGCTCCACAGGCTTCGTTGCTCTCGGTGTTCTGGGGGACGTCTGCAGGCCAATGGGCCGAACTGCGCGCGTGATCGGCATGATAGGGCAAGCGGAGAGGGGTCAGGCAGCGGCTTCCGGGAGAACGGTTTGTCGGTAATGGTTGGCGGAGTCAGGCCAGCGCGAACAGGGCGGTGATGTTTCCACGCATGGCCTTGGAGTAGGGGCAAGTCAGGCGCGCGGCATCGATCAGCGCCTGGGCAAGTTCGGGCTCCATGCCCGGCAGGCTCACCGTCAGCGTGGCGCGGAGGAAGAAGCCCTTGTCGCCATGCATCAGGTCCACTTCGGCATCGACCTCGGTGGCATCGGGAAAGACAAGCTTGCGCGCGTTCGCCGCATGCCTCAGCGCACCGATGAAACAGGCCGACCAGCCAGCCGCCAGCAGCTGTTCGGGATTGGTACCCATGCCGGGTGCGCCCGGCGGGGACAGCCTGATATCGAGCCGGCCGTCATCACTACTCGCGTAACCGTCGCGGCCGCCGGTCACATGCGAGCGGCCGGTGTGCAGGATTTTCTCAACCTTGATCATGAACTTACTGATTCCGCGGACGCGGGGCTCACGCCCGCGGCCTTGATGCCGAATGGGGTCGCAGGGCGGGGCTTGTTGAAGCGTTCAAGCAATGCATGGCGGGCAACCTGCAGCAGCCAGGCGCGAAAAGGATGCTGCCGGTCGTAGCTGAGGCGTTGCCGATAGATCGTCCACAACGTTCCCTCGACCAGCTCGTCCAGCTCGTCCGGATGCAAGCGTCCGGCCTGGACCTGGCCTTCGTGGAAAGCGGTCACCAGCGGTCTGACCAGCACATGCAGCTTTTCCAGCGCACCCTTGTCGCGCCGGACCACGCCCGCCATGAGCGTGACCAGCTCGTCGTTGCTGGGGCGGTCCGCGCTTTGCACGCAGCTGGCCGGGTAGCTGTCGGACATGATTGGATGCTCCAGGTACGCCCCGCGACGTCAGTGTCGCCGGGCCCCGCGGCAGTCGCGGGACCCTCAAGGGCTGCCGACAGGATGAAAGGCGTCGGCCCGAAGCTCCAGTTATTGGCTGTTAGAAGCTGTTAGCCCTACAAGTCGTAGGCGAGCACGTCCTCGAAGCCGAACTTGCTGAAGTCGCGGATGCGCGAGGGATACAGCCGGCCGATCAGGTGGTCGTGCTCGTGTTGCACCACGCGGGCATGGAAGTCCTCGGCCTCGCGCTCCAGCCATTGGCCGTCCGGGGTCTGGCCGCGGTAGCGGATGCGCTGCCAGCGCGGGATCACCGCGCGCAGGCCCGGGATCGACAGACAGCCTTCCCAGCCATTGACGAGCTCATCGCCGATCGGCTCGATCTGCACATTGGCCAGCGCGGTGCGCGGTACCGGCGGCGCATCCGGATAACGGTGACTCTGGTCAAAGCCGAACACCATCAACTGCAGGTCCACCGCGATCTGCGGCGCGGCCAGGCCGACGCCGCCAGCGGCGTCCATGGTTTCAAACATGTCGGCGACCAGCGTTTGCAGCGACGCATCGAACGTGGTGACGGGCGGTGCGATACGCAGCAGGCGCGGGTCGCCCATGCGGATGATGTCGCGGATCATGCGGTTCCTGCTCGTTGTCGGTGTGGGCCTCGGAGCGCCCCGGCGTGTCTGTCGTCAGGGCGCCTCGACCACGACGTAGCGTACCGTGGTGCCGACGTATTCGGGGCGGTACCAGACGTTGTTGCAATTCTGGTAGGTGACATTGTCGACGACGATGACCGTGCATGACGGCGGCAACTCGTAGACCACCGAACCCATCACCGCCGCGGTGAACGCCGCCGCCGTGGTGACGGCCGCGGCCGTCGCCCAGGGATGGTCATACCAATAGGGAGGCGGGGGCGGCGGAGGCGGCGGCGGGTGCGGCCCGGGTGGATGCGGCCCGGGACCAGGACCAGGACCAGGATGTGGCGCCGGGTGTGGTCCCGGACCCGGACCTGGATGCGGCCCGGGCTCCGGATGCGGCCCGGGATGCGGTGCCGGATGCGGCGCGGGCCCAGGATGCGGCATCGGGTGCGGCATCGGATGCGGATGATTGATCATGCCGTGCGCAAAACCCATCGGCCGCAGGGCCCATGCCGGGCTCATCGCCTGCACGCCGAGCAAGGCCACCGCGGCGGTTGCCATCACCCGGATCTTGAGAGTGCGGACGGTGCTCATGGCTGCACCTCGCGCGCGTCGGTCGCGATCAAGGCAATGCGGTGGTCGCCATTGCCGGGCTTGAAGGTGAAGTCCTGCGCCGCGATCTGCGGCGACGCCTGCCAGCGCAGGTCCGCCGTGTACTGCGGCCGCGCCGCATCGGTGGTATCGGTAATGACGAAGCGGCGCGGCAACGGTTTTGCGCCATCGTCGATCCACACCTGCCAGTCCACGCCCTGCTGGCGGAAGGCGTACTGCGTGGTGGCCTGTCCGTCGATCCGCGCCGGGCCGACCACGCTGGCCGCCAGCACTGCGTCCAGCGGCGCCTGCGCGGTGCCGAACCAGAACAGGTCGGCCAGCGGCAGATGCACGTCATAGCGGGTTTCGGTATCGCGCAACAGGCTTTGCAGGTCGCCCTGCAGTGGCGCACTGGCGTAGTACTTCAGCCGTGGCGAATAGACCGTCAGTTGCTTGCCATCTACATACAGCTCGCGCGCCTGCCCGGCGTTGGCAATGCGCGCGCGCAGTTGCGAGGGCGCCTTGGCGAGATAGTCGACCGTGCCGTCGATGCGGAACTTCTGCCCGTCTTCCAGCACGTATTCGGTGGCCGATGTGCCGCTGACATGGAAGGCCGGCAGCGAGCGCAGGTAGTGGCCCATGCGCTGCAATGCGTCCAGTGCCTGCGGATCGCGTTCGGCGGCGTGCGCGCCGGACGCGGCCGCCAGCAGCAGCGTCAGTGCCAGCGTGAAGGGAAAACGTGACAAAGCCATGGCCCACCTCCGCGTGTCCTTTCCGGGTACGCGACAGTGCGGCCAGGCCTTCGCAGCAGGTCAGGGCGCCGTGCCGTCGCAAGCGCATGCTCGTGCCAGCCACGCGACGCGGCAACGGTAAAACTACTGATCGGCGACCCGCGGTGCGACGTGTCTGAGCGCCGGGACCACGCAGACTGGCGGCCACCATGCCCGGCGCGTGCGCGCATCGGGCATGGCCCTGGCCATCGCTCTCAGGCGGGCTGTGCGTTATTGGCGATGATCTCGACCCAGTAGCCGTCCGGGTCCTTGATGAAGGCCAGGTGCTTCATGCGGCCCTCTTCCAGGCGCTTCTGGTACGGCACCTGCAACGCATCGAAACGCGCGCACGCTGCGTGGATGTCCGGCACCGACACGCAGATGTGGCCAAAGCCACGGGGCTCCTGGTTGCCGTCGTGGTACACCGGCCCGTCCTGGGTTTCGGTGCCATGGTTGTGGGTCAACTCGAGCACGCCGGGAATGCCGGCCATCCACAGGCGCCGCGCCGCGTCGTCCTCGGGAATGGCAGTGCCCGCTGGCAGCAGGGCGAGAAAGTAGAGGCTGAACTTCGCTTCCGCGAAATCGCGGCGGTCGAGCAGACGGAAGCCGAGCACGCGCGTGTAGAAGTCCAGCGAGCGGGTGATGTCCTTGACCCGCAGCATCGTGTGGTTGAACACGAAGCCTGCGGTCTCGGCGGGAGCGGAGGTGGCGACGCCGGGCGTGTGCTGGATGTCGGGAAGGTTCATGGCAATCCTTGTGGGGCGAAGGAAGCCGCGCCCGCGAGGTGGCACGGCATGGGTCATTGTAGTCGCACGCAAGCACTCTCTGCCTTGAAGCCGAGTGGCATGCCGCGTAGGGATGCTTTGAAGCGCTAGGATAATTCGCACCTGTTGTCAGGTATGCCTTACGACGCACCGTTTGCAGGCGGAACACCTGGTCGCACGCGATTAGGCTTCACGCCCCTTGTTACTTGGGCAAACGAATGCACCACGCACACGACGCCACGCGCAGCCATCTTGCGCACGCGATCCTCATCGTCCTGGCCGGATCGGCTGCCACTTCACCGGCCTGGGCCAAGTGCGTGCGAAGCGGCAGCGCGATCACCTGTGACACGGCAGCGCCGTCACCGTGGCGCAACCCGCTGGGCCGTGGTGGCGCCGATGATGATGTGCGCCTGAAGCTGCTGCCCGACAGCGCCGTGATGGTCAACGGCGACGCCATCAGCATCGGCAGCGGCGGGCGCATCGATATCGGCCGCGGCGCGAGCGTGCGCGTGATTTCCCAGGGCCAGAACGTCGGGCGGCAGGTGACCGGCGAGAACGCGATCAGCATGGTGTCGGGCAATACGCTGCTCGTGGCCGAGAACGCATCGGTGATCAAGGAAGGCGACTCTCCGACTTCGGAGGTGGTCAATCCCGCAGGCGGTGGCAATGTCATCGAGAACCGCGGCCTGCTGCGCTCCAGCGGCAGCGCGGTGTTCTTCTTCGAGCGTGCCGCGCCGCTGGATGCGCGCAACCGTATCGACAACTACGGTGTGATCGAGCGGGTCGGCGGCGGCAACGTGATCGGTTCGGGTTCGGGCAACAACGGCGTGGTGTTCACCAACCGCAGCGGCGCGGTGGTCAGGGGCGACATCGCGCTGCTGGGTGGCCCCGACGAAGTGGTCATCGAGGCCGGCTCGACCCTGACCGGCAAGCTCGACGGCGGGGAGGGCGACAACACGCTGGCGCTCGGTGGTGCCGCGGGCACCGTGGACCGCTTCGAGCTGGCTGCGCGCAACATGCAGACGCTGTCCAAGATCGGCGACGGCCGCTGGGACATGCCCAAGGATAGTTTGCGGCCTTTCGGCAGCGTGGACATCAGCGCCGGCACCTTGCGCCTGGCGGGAGCACAGGATCGTTTTGCCGGCGACCTGCGCATCCAGTCGGGCGGCACGCTCGAAGCGCAGGCGGCCGACCTGCCATTCGCCGCCGCGAGCGCGGCCCCAGAGCGCGCGCTGCGCAACGATGGCCTGCTGCGCTTCATGCAGCCGGCCGACGGTCGCTATGACGGCTTGATCGAGGGCCAGGGCGCCGTGCAGAAGACCGGCGCCGGCGCGCTGGAACTGGCGCCGCGCGCCGAGGGCGGCAACACCTTCGGCGGCGGGCTGCGCGTGGCCGAGGGCGCCGTCGCGGTGACCGCCGATGCGGCGCTGGGTGCGCCCGGGGGCAAGCTGACGCTGGACGGCGGCGACCTGCGCCTGCTCCAGCGCTTCGACCTTGACCCGCGCCGGCCGGTGGAACTGGGCAGCGCCGGTGGCGGCATCGACACCGGCATCTTCCGCAGCGAGCTGGTGCGCGGCATGCAAGGTCCGGGCGAGCTGCGCAAGCTGGGCCGTGGACGCCTGGTGTTGCGTGGCGACAATACCCATCGCGGCGGTACGCGGGTGGCCGCGGGCGTGTTGCAGCTGTCGTCGATGGACGGCGAGCCCGCGGCATTGTCCGGCGGCGGCCCGGTGCGCATCGACGCCGCTGCCTGGCTTGGCGGCGAAGGCAGGATTCACGGCGACCTCGGCAATGCGGGCACGCTGGCGATCGGCAACGCGCTGCCGGGAGCGGGCAGCGCGCCGGGTCGCCTGCGCGTGGATGGCGACCTGCGCGGCAGTGGCACGGTGCAGCTCGCCGGCACCGCCCCCGGCAACGAACTGCAGGTGAGCGGCAACTACTTCGCCGATGGCGCCAGGCTGGTGTTTGGCACCACGCTGGGCGGCGATGACTCACCCACCGACCGGCTGCGCATCCAGGGTGACAGCCGCGGCAGCGCCGAGGTGATGGTGCGCAACCTCGGCGGCAAGGGCGCGCCGACGCAGGAGGGCATTGTCCTGATCGAAGTGGGCGGCCGATCAGACGCGCAATTCACCCTGCGCGGCCGCGCGGTGGCGGGGCTGTACGAATACGGTCTGGTCAAGGGCGGGAAGACAACACCCGACGACGGCAACTGGTATCTGCGCACGGCACCGCCGCCGGCATCGGCGGTAGTGCCGCCACCGGCGCGGGTGCTGCCGCCACCGCCACCGCCTGCACCACCTGCACCACCTGCACCGCCCGCGCCGCCCGCGCCGCCCGCGCCGCCGCCACCCGCGGCGCCACCGCCGACGCCTGCACCCGCGCCGCCAATGCCCGTGCCGCCACCGCCCGCACCCGCGCCTCCGGTCTATCGACCCGAGCCCGGCGTGTATCTGGGCAACATTGACGCCGCGCGGCAGATCTTCCGGCATACCTTGCACGACCGTGCCGGGGAACCTCAACTGACACGGCGCCCGGCTGGCGCCGACAGCGCGACCAGCGCGTGGGCACGCGTGACCACCAATCAGGACATCTACGGCATTCTTGACGCGGTGCTGGCGGACACGCACGCATCCACGATGCAGGTCGGCGCCAGCCTGCTGCGATGGTCGCAGCGTGGACGCAGCGAATTCGGGGTCATGCTCGGCAAGGGCCGCAGCAGCACGAGTGTTCGCAGTGCGCTCAGTGGTTATCGCGCCGCCGGCCGCGTCGAGGGCGACTCGATCGGCGTGCAGGGCACCTGGCATGCGGACGCGGCGCGGCAACGTGGCGCTTACCTGGACAGCTGGCTGATCTACGGGCGTTTCCGCAACGACGTGCAGGGGCAATGGCTGGCACCGGAACGTTACCGCGCGCGTGGCCGCAGCGCCTCACTGGAAGCCGGTTACGGGCTGGCCGTGTTCGACGACGGCCGGCGCCGACTCTTCATCGAGCCGCAGGCGCAGCTGATCCACGACGATTTCAGCCAGGACAGGCAGGTCGAGCAGAACGGCACGCCGGTGGCCGCCGGCGCGTCCGGCTACAGCGCGCGGCTGGGGGGGCGGATCTACGGGCATGCGCTGCACGCGAGCAATCGGGTGCAGCCTTTCGTCACCCTGGACGCGTGGCGCCGCGGCGGTGCCGGTTGGGTCGACATGGGCGGTGCGCGCGTGCGCAGCGGCCTGCCACGCGAGTTGTACCAGGCCAGCGTCGGCGCCCAGCTGCAGCTTGGCCGCGCCTGGACGGGCTGGGGGCAGGGCAGTGTGGCCACCGGGCCAGCGGGCTTCCGCGACGTTGGCGGGCAAATCGGGATCAAGTACCAATGGTGAGGTCCGCGCGAGTACCTGGCAGGAGTGCACACAGCCAGGCCAGGCGGGGGATTGCCGGGAAGGGCAGGCGTAGAATCTACGATCTTTCTCACACTCCCGCCCGCCATGTCGCAACGCCAGTGGGTCAACGCCGCCATCCACAAGATCGAGGCGGACTTCAACCGTTCGGCCGATACCCATCTCATTCCGCTGGCCCTGCCCGGCTTCCCGGGCATCGACCTGTACTTCAAGGACGAGTCCAGCCACCCCACCGGCAGCCTCAAGCACCGCCTGGCGCGATCGCTGTTCCTGTACGCGCTGGCCAATGGCTGGTTGCGCGAGGGGCGGCCGGTGATCGAGGCGTCCAGCGGCTCGACCGCGGTCTCGGAAGCGTACTTCGCGCGCCTGCTGGGCTTGCCGTTCATCGCGGTGATTCCGGCCTCGACCTCGCCGGAGAAGATCGCCGCGATCGAATTTCAGGGCGGCCGCTGCCATCTGGTCGAGCGCGCCTGTGATCTCAATAGTGCCTCCGAGCAGCTCGCGCGCGAGACCGGCGGCCACTTCATGGACCAGTTCACCTACGCCGAGCGCGCAACGGACTGGCGCGCGAACAACAACATCGCCGAATCCATCTACAAGCAGCTGGCCGAGGAGCCGCACCCGGTGCCGGAATGGATCGTGTGCAGCCCGGGCACCGGCGGCACCAGCGCCACGCTCGGCCGCTACGTGCGCTATCGCCGGCACGACACCCGCATCCTGTGCGCGGACCCGGAAGTGTCAGTGTTCTTCGACGGCTATCGCGGCGCGCTGGCCAACGACACTGCCGCGCGCGAGCTGCAGATCACCGGCGGTTCGCGCATCGAGGGCATTGGCCGTCCGCGCGTGGAGGCCAGCTTCATCCCCAGCTGCGTGGACGGGATGGTCAAGGTGCCCGACGACCTGAGCCTGGCAGCGATGCGCCATGTGAGCGCGCGCCTGGGCCGGCGCGTGGGCGGCTCGACCGGCACCAACTTCGTCGGCGTGCTGCTGGCCGCCGAGCAGATGCGCCGCGCGCAGCGCACCGGCTCCATCGTCACCATCCTGTGCGATGCCGGCGAACGCTACGCCCACAGCTACTACAACCCGGCCTGGTATGCCGAACGCGGCATCGATGTGCAGGCCAGCGACGCGGTCATCGCCGCGGCCGTGGCCGGGCACGGGCTGCTCGAACTGCCTTGTGCCTGGCTGGAATGATCGCCATATCGTCTCGAACCGTGTCGCTGGAGTCACCATGAACAACCCCCTGCTGGACTTCTCCGGCCTGCCGCGCTTCGACGCCATCGCGCCGGAACACGTCGCTCCCGCCATCGACCAGCTGCTGGCCGAAGCCGAGGCCGCCGTACGTCAGGCCGAACAGGTCACGCCGGTCACCTGGAACAGCTTCGTCGTGCCGCTGGACGACGCCACCGAGCGCCTGTGGCGCGCCTGGGGCCAGGTCGGCCACCTGCAGGCCGTGGTCAACACGCCGGCGCTGCGCGAGGCCTACAACGAGAACCTGCCCAAGGTGTCGCGCTTCGGCAGCGCGCTGGGGCAGAACCTGGCTCTGTACGCGCAGTACAAGCAGCTCGCCGCCGCGCCGGAAGCGGCCGGCTACGACGCGGCGCGGCGCAAGGTCATCGACAACGCCTTGCGTGATTTCCGCCTGGGCGGCGCCGAACTGGACGAGGCTGGCAAGCAGCGTTTCTCGGCGATCCAGGAAGAGCTGTCGGCCTTGTCGGCGAAGTTCTCGCAGAACGTGCTCGATGCCACCGACGCCTGGTCGCTGTTCGTCGAGGACGAAGCACGCCTGTCTGGGCTGCCGGCCGAAGTGCGCGCCGCCGCGCGCGCCGCGGCGGAGAAGGACGGCCGCGCGGGCTGGAAGCTGACCCTGCAGATGCCGTGCTACTTGCCGGTGCAGGCCTATGCCGATGACCGCGAACTGCGCGCCACCCTGTACCGCGCCAGCAGCGAACGCGCCTCGGAATTTGGCGATGCCGCGCTGGACAACAGCGCGCACATCAACCGCATCCTCGCCTTGCGCGCGGAGCTGGCCGCGCTGCTGGGGTTTGGCAGCTACGCCGAGTACTCCATCGCCACCAAGATGGCGGGCAGCTCGGGCGAAGTGCTGGACTTCCTGCGCGACCTCGCCGCACGCGCGCGTCCGCACGCACAGCGCGACCGCGCCGAACTGGAAGCCTTTGCCCGCGACGAACTGGGCCTGGCCACGCTGGAAGCCTGGGACCTGGCCTACGCCAGCGAGAAGCTCAAGCAGGCGCGCTACAGCTATTCGGAGCAGGAAGTAAAAGCCTACTTCACCGAACCGAAGGTGTTGCAGGGCCTGTTCGACCTGATCCAGGCGCTGTACGGCCTGCGCGTGGAGGCAGACACCGCGCCGGTGTGGCACCCGGACGTGCGCTTCTACCGTCTGGTGGACGCACAGGGCGCACTGGTCGGGCAGTTCTATCTCGACCTGTACGCGCGCGAAGGCAAGCGCGGCGGCGCCTGGATGGACGACTGCCGCAACCGCCGCGACCGCGCCACCGGCGTGCAGACCCCGCTGGTCTACCTGGTCTGCAACTTCGGCCAGGGCAGCAACGGTCAGCCGGCCACCTTCAGCCACAACGAAGTGATCACGCTGTTCCACGAGATGGGCCATGGCCTGCACCAGCTGCTCACGCGCATCGGCGAGCTCGGCGTGGCCGGCATCAACGGCGTGGAGTGGGACGCGGTGGAGCTGCCGAGCCAGTTCATGGAGAACTTCTGCTGGGAGTGGGAGCGCGTGCAGGGCATGACCGCGCACGTGGACAGCGGCGCGCCGCTGCCACGCGAGTTGTTCGAGCGCATGCGCGCCGCGCGCAACTTCCAGAGCGGCATGTTCACCGTGCGCCAGCTGGAGTTCGCGCTGTTCGACATGCAGTTGCACAGTACCTTCGACCCGACCCAGGACAGCGTGCTGCAGCTGCTGGAGCGCGTGCGCGACGAGGTCGCGGTGAACCGGCCGCCGGCGTGGAGCCGCTTCCCGCACCAGTTCAGCCACATCTTTGCCGGGGGCTACGCGGCCGGCTACTACAGCTACAAGTGGGCTGAAGTGCTCAGCGCTGATGCCTACGCCGCGTTCGAGGAGTCGCCGCAGCAGTTTGCGCAGACCGGTGCGCGCTTCCGCGATGAGGTGCTGTCGCGCGGTGGCAGCCGCAGTGCAGCGGAGAGCTTCCACGCCTTCCGCGGCCGTGCGCCGAAGATCGACGCACTGCTGCGGCACAGCGGCATGAGCAGCTGAGGCAGAAGCCGCGGCGCAGGCCGCGGCGATTCGATGACGCGGCCGGGCATGGGGCCCGGCCTGCGCGATCAGACGCGGCCGAACACCAGCGCCGCGTTGGTGCCGCCGAAGCCGAAGCTGTTGGACATCACCGTGTCGAGCCGGGCCTGGCGGGTTTGCCGCAGGATCGGGAAGCCTTCCACGCGCGGGTCCAGCGTGTCGATGTGCGCCGAGCCGGCCATGAAGCCGTCGCGCATCATCAGCAGGCTGTAGATCGCCTCGTGCACGCTTGCCGCACCCAGCGAATGGCCGGACAGCGCCTTGGTCGAGGACAGCGGCGGCACGTTGTCGCCAAACACTTCACGCACCGCGCCGAGTTCGGTGATGTCGCCCAGCGGCGTCGAGGTGCCGTGGGTGTTGAGGTAGTCGATCGGGCGGTCCACACCCTGCAGCGCCATGTGCATGCAGCGCACCGCGCCTTCGCCGGACGGGGCGACCATGTCCGCGCCGTCGGAGGTGACGCCATAGCCGATCAGCTCGGCGTGGATGTGCGCACCGCGCTTGCGCGCATGCTCGTAGTCTTCCAGCACCAGCATGCCGCCGCCGGAGCCGATGACGAAGCCGTCGCGATCGGCGTCGTAGGGGCGCGACGCCACGGCGGGGCGATCGTTGTAGCTGGTGGACAGCGCGCCCATCGCGTCGAACATCACGCTCATGGTCCAGTGCAGTTCCTCGCCGCCGCCGGCAAAGACGATGTCCTGCGCGCCGTGGCGGATAAGGTCGGCACCGGCGCCGATGCAGTGCGCCGAAGTGGCGCAGGCCGCGGAGATCGAATAGCTCAGGCCGCGAATCTTGTAGGCAGTGGCGAGCGAGGCGGACACCGCCGAACACATCGTGCGCGGCACCATGTACGGACCAACCTTGCGCACGCCGCGCTGGCGCAGCAGGTCGGCGGTTTCCACCTGCCATTGGCTGGAACCGCCACCGGAACCGACGATCAGGCCGGTGCGCAGATCGCTGACCTGCGCTTGGTCCAGGCCGGCGTCGGCGATGGCATCGCGCATCGCCAGGTAGGCATAGGCCGAGGCATCGCCCATGAAGCGCTTGAGCTTGCGGTCGATCAGCGCATCCAGATCCAGCTCGACCGCGCCCCCGACCTGGCTGCGCAGACCGGCCTCGGCATGGTCAGGCAGAAAGCGCAGGCCGGAGCGGCCTTCGCGCAGCGCGCTGGATACCGTGTCCAGGTCGTTGCCCAGGCAACTGGTGATGCCCATCCCGGTAATGACGACGCGACGCATGCTCAAAAGCCCTCGGTGGAAGTGAACAGACCCACGCGCAGGTCCTTGGCGGTATAGATCTCGCGGCCATCGACCAGCATGCGCGCATCGCTCTGCGCCATCACCAGCTTGCGGTTGATCACCCGCGCGATGTCGATTTCGTAGCGCACCAGCCTGGCCTCGGGCAGCACCTGCCCGGTGAACTTCACTTCACCCACGCCCAGTGCGCGACCGCGGCCGGGCGCACCCAGCCAGGTCAGGAAGAAGCCGGTGAGCTGCCACATGGCATCCAGCCCCAGGCAGCCCGGCATCACCGGGTCGCCGATGAAATGACAGCCGAAAAACCACAGGTCCGGGCGGATATCCAGTTCCGCCACCACCTGGCCCTTGCCGTGGGCGCCGCCGGCATCGGCGATGTGGACGATGCGGTCGAACATCAGCATCGGGTCGTTGGGCAGGCGGCCGGCGTTGGCGCCAAACAGTTCGCCACGCGCGCTGGCCAGCAACTGGTCGCGCGTATAGGCAGATTCGCGGGTCATGCAGGGTCTCGAAGAATGCGCGCAAACAGCGCGAAAGTCCGCCAGCCTGCATGAGCGCGGCGCAGCAAATCAAACCCAATTTTCCGTACGCAAGCGTAGTGTTTCCGCTGACTTGCGGCCAAAGCATTGCCGCGCCTGGCATGCGACCAATCGCCACGTACCGTGTGGATTATGATGACGGGGCAACGTTCGCTGCCGTAGGGTTCCCTGGATGCGCAAGATCATTCACGTCGACATGGATGCGTTCTACGCGTCCGTGGAGCAGCGTGACGATCCTTCACTGCGCGGCCGCCCGGTGGTGGTTGCGTGGAAGGGCGCGCGTTCTGTGGTCTGCGCCGCTTCCTACGAAGCGCGCAAGTTCGGCGTGCGTTCGGCGATGCCGGCGCTGCGCGCCGAGCGTCTGTGCCCGGAGGCGATCTTCGTGCCGCCGGATTTCACCCGCTACAAGGCGGTATCGCGGCAGGTGCGAGAAATCTTCCAGCGCCAGACCGACCTGGTCGAGCCGTTGTCGCTGGACGAAGCCTACCTCGACGTGACCGAGTCCAGGACCGGCATGGCGACGGCCACCGAGATCGCGCGCGCGGTACGCGAGCAGATTCGCGAAGAGACCCAGCTCACCGCCTCGGCGGGCATCGCGCCGAACAAGTTCCTGGCCAAGATCGCGTCGGACTGGCGCAAGCCCGATGGGCAATTCGTGGTGCCGCCCTCGCGGGTGGAAGCCTTTCTGACGCCGCTGCCGGTCAACCGCATTCCCGGCGTGGGCAAGGTGATGGAGGCCAAGCTCGCGGCGCTGGGTATCGTGACTGTCGGTGAGTTGCGGCTGCGTCCGCTGCCCGAGCTGCAGGCGCACTTCGGCAGCTTCGGACAGGGGCTGTACAACCGCGCGCGCGGCATCGACGAGCGCCCGGTCGAGCCGCACCAGGAAGTGCAGCAGGTGTCGTCCGAAGACACCTTCGCCGAAGATCTGCCGCTGGATGCGCTCGGCCCGGAAATCGCGCGCCTGGCCGAGCGTACCTGGGCGGCCACACAGCGCACCGGGCGCCTCGGCCGCACTGTGGTCCTCAAGCTCAAGACATCGCAGTTCCGCATCCTGACCCGCAGCCTGACCCCGGAACGCGCGCCCGCTTCGGCACGCGAGCTGGTGGAGATTGCGCAGGCGCTGGTACAGCGCGTGCAGTTGCCGGCCGACACGCGCTACCGGCTGGTCGGCGTGGGCGTGTCCGGGTTTGCCGACAGCGATAACGAGCAGGCGGTGCAGGGCGAATTGTTCGCGACCGAGCCGCTGGCCGAGGAATAGCGAGGCGCGGGACGGCTACACTGGCCCGCCCGATGCAGTGGCACGCATGCGCTATCCCTTCCCGCTGGTGATCTTCGATCTCGACGGCACCCTCGTCGACAGCCTGTCCGACATCAGCGAGGCGCTGAACCTGACCCTGGCGGACCTGGCGCTGCCACAGTTCGACGAGGCCACCGTGCGCGGCTGGGTCGGCGAGGGCGTGCGCTCGCTGGTCGCCAGCGCGTTGCAGGCCAGCCGGAGCTCTCTGGCGTTGGACGAGGTGATGCCAGGCTTCATGCGCCACTACGGCGAATGCCTGCTGCATCATCCGCGGCTCTATCCCGGCGTGGCCGAGGCGCTGGATGGCTTGCAGGCGCGGGCGGTCACGCTGGCCGTGTGCACCAACAAGCCGGCGCGTTTCGTGCAGCCCTTGCTCGCGCACCTGGGCATTGCCGGGCATTTCAGCGCGGTGCTGGGCGGCGACTCGCTGCCGCAGCGCAAGCCCGATCCGACGCCGTTGCTGCATCTGTGCGCGCAGTTTGGCCAATCGGCGCAGCAGTGCCTGATGGTGGGCGACTCGGCGGTGGACGCTGCGGCTGCAAACGCCGCCCACGTGCCGCTGGCGCTGGTGCGCTATGGCTATCTGCGCGGGCTGGATCCGCGCCATTCCGGCGCGCGGTGGGTGATGGACGACATGCGCGAGCTGCTCGCAATCGACACGGCGGGCTGACGCCGGTCAGTCTTCGTCGGTGTCGGCTGCGTGATCGTCGCGCGGGTCGGCATCATCATCCGATGGCGTGACCCGGTCATCGTCATAGCGCGTTGTAGACACCGGTCCGCCCACAGGCGTGCCGCGCTGCGCTGGCAGGCGCGCACTGGCCTGTTCGAGCTGTTCCAGCAGTTGCCGGCGCCGGGCTTCGGGAATCTCCTGCCAATGGCTGCCGACCAGCGCGCCCTCCAGCGAATAGAGCAGGTTGAGGCTGGGCTTGAAGCCGGCACGGCGTACCTTGAGGAAGGCGTCCACCGCACCGACGGCCTGCAGGTCCTCGGCGCTGCGCAAGCCGACCTGGCGCAGCCATGCCGCGCTCTTGGGGCCGATGTTGCGCAGCTGCGTGGTGCTCACGCCAGGCTGTCCACGAAGACCTTGGCGACGGCCTCCAGGCCGGCCTGGTCCTGGGCGTCGAAGCGCGCCAGCTCCGGGCTGTCGAGGTCGAGCACGCCGATCAGTTCGTCGCCGCGCACCAGCGGCACGACCAGTTCCGAGCGCGAGGCCGAATCGCAGGCGATATGCCCGGGGAAGGCGTCCACGTCTTCGATGCGCTGGGTCTGGCGGGTGCGCGCGGCGGCGCCGCAGACGCCCTTGTCCAGCGGGATGCGTACGCAGGCAGGCAGGCCCTGGAACGGGCCGACCACCAGCTCGCGGCCGTCGAAGAAGTAGAAGCCGGCCCAGTTGAGCGAGGGCAGGGCATTGAAGATCAGCGCGGCCAGGTTGGCGGCATTGGCGATGCGGTCACGCTCGCCATGCACCAGGGCCTGCGCCTGGGCCTGCAGCTGGGCGTACTGTTCCGGCTTGCTGCCGGTGAGCAGGGAGGTACTGAACATGGCGGCAGTCTAGCAGCGCCGGCCGGCGGCACTGACGCCATGGCCGGGACGCCTTATCCTGCCGGCCCTTTACTGGAGGCCGCCATGTTTCCCTTCCCCGCCTTCTACGTGACCGGCACCGATACCGGCATCGGCAAGACCGTCGCCAGCAGCACGCTGCTGCATGCGTTACGCGGCCGAGGCCTGCGCGCGGTCGGCATGAAACCGCTGGCCAGTGGCTGCGAAGCGACTACCGAAGGCTGGCGCAACGAGGACGCGCTGGCGCTGCAGGCCGCCAGCCAGCCGCGCCCCGATTACGCGCTGGTCAACCCGTACGCGCTGCCGGAGCCGCTGGCCCCGGAAATCGCCGCGGCCGAGGCCGGCGTGACCATCGAACTGGCGCCGCTGCGCAACGCCTTCGGGCAACTGCGGGCGATGGCCGACGCTGTGGTGGTGGAGGGTGTAGGCGGCTGGGCCGCGCCACTCAGTGCAACGCTGGACCAGGCCGACCTGGCACGCGCGCTGGAGCTGCCGGTGGTGCTGGTGGTTGGCCTGCGCCTGGGCTGCCTCAACCATGCTCGCCTGAGCGCGGCGGCCATTGCTGCCGACGGGCTGCGCTGCGTGGGTTGGATCGCCAACGAAGTGGACCCGCAGATGGCGCGCCGTGACGAGAACTTCGCCCTGCTCGGCCAGCGCCTGCCGATGCCGTGCTGGGGGCGCATCCCGTATCAACCGGACGCCGACCCGGCCAGCCTTGCGCGGTACCTGCGCCTGCCCGATTGACTGCGGGGGCCGTGAAAAGAAAAAGGCCCGACAGAGGGAGGGATCTGTCGGGCCTGTTTGCATGGGGGGAGGGACCCACGCAAATACCGGAAACCTTTACTTGCGACGTGACCCGCGTGCGCCCGGCGCCGTTGCGCCCTGGAACTGCCCGCTGACCGTCTCGAACTGGCTGCGCGCCAACTCACCCAGCGCCTCGGAAGTCTTCAGGCTCAGCCCGACCGCTTCCTGGTTGGCCGAAGCCAGCCGTTCCAGGTTGTCCCGCGCAATCTGCAAACCCTTGGGCCACAAGGACTGCGCGCTACCCAGGTCGCTGATGCCGGCGAACTGGCCGAAGAAGTCAGCCGTGGCGTTGGCGTTCTTCTCCAGCGTCTTCAACTGCAGGCCGAACACGCTCTCGGCGTTCTCAAGCGCCAACCGGTTGGCGCGCGAAGCCGCGGCGGCGAACTGGTGGGTGTACTGGCTGAAGTTGTCGAACTGGGCGGACATGGCGGGTTCCAGAGGAGCTGCGTGACCGTGTTGCGTTGCAGCATAGCGGGTTTTTGGTGCAATGCAACAAGTTTTTTTAGGTAGCGCCGAAGAAGCCGCCTCCTGCAGGAGCGGCTTCAGCCGCGACCGCGATCTGACAGATTCCGATTCCTGCTGTCGGGGCTGAAGCCCCTCCTACCGGCGCCCAGCCCATACACCACCCGTACACGTAGCCGTCCCACCCCCGGAACATTCGCCTGTCTAGCGTGCAGAAGACCGCCACGACCGGACACCCGCCCATGCTCGCCACGACCTATCGCCGCCCCTACCGTGTCCGCGCCCAGCAAGTCCCCGACCCCGTCATCGAACATCCCGGCGACGCCATCGTCCGCGTGACCCGCAGCTGCATCTGCGGCTCTGACCTGCACCTCTACCACGGCCTCGTCCCCGATACCCGCGTCGGCTCCATCTTCGGCCACGAGTTCACTGGCGTCGTCGTTGAAGTCGGCAGCGAAGTGCAACACCTCAAGGTCGGCGACCACGTCATGGTCCCCTTCAACATCTTCTGCGGCAGTTGCTACTTCTGCCAGCGCGAGCTCTATGGCAATTGCCACAACGTCAACCCGGAGGCCACCGCCCTGGGCGGCATCTACGGCTATTCGCACACCGCCGGCGGCTATGACGGCGGCCAGGCCGAGTACGTCCGCGTCCCCTTTGCCGATGTGGGCCCGACCAGGATTCCGGAGGGCATGCACATCGAAGATGCCGTCCTGCTGACCGATGTCGTGCCCACTGGCTACCAGGCCGCGGAGATGGGCGACATCAAGGAAGGCGACACCGTCGTCATCTTCGGCGCCGGCCCGATCGGCATCATGGCCGCGCGCTGCTCCTGGCTCATGGGCGCCGGGCGGGTGATCGTGGTCGACCACGTCGATTACCGCCTCGACTTCGTCGCCCGCTATGGCCCGGCCGAGACCGTGGATTTCCGCACGGTCGACGACATGGCCATCCACATCAAGAAGATGACCGACTGGCTCGGCGCGGATGTGTGCATCGACGCGGTGGGCTGCGAGGCCGACGGCAACTTCACCCAGACCCTCACCGGCGTGCGCATGAAGATGCAGGGCGGCGCCGCCACCGCGCTGCACTGGGCGATCAACTCCGTGCGCAAGGGCGGCAACATCTCGGTGGTGGGCGTGTACGGGCCGACCTTCAACGCCATTCCGATCGGCAGCGCGGTCAACAAGGGCCTGACCCTGCGCATGAACCAGGCCAGCGTGAAGCGCCACCTGCCGCGCCTGATCGAACACGTGCAAGCCGGCCGCATCAAGCCGCGCGAACTCATTACCCATCGCGTGCCGCTCGAAGCGGTGGATGACGCCTACCACCTGTTCTCGGCCAAGCAGGACCAATGCATCAAGGCACTGCTGATCCCGCCCAACGCCGGCGTGCCCGAAGCGCCCGTCGCCACTCTCCCGCACTGAGGACACGCCATGACCATTTCAATCGACCGCTCGACCATCCTCGGCTGGGGCGCCGACCTGGACCGCTCGTGCCGGCCTGCCGTGCCCATGGAGCGCATGCCGCCGCGGCTGGACCACCTGCCGGTGGGCCCGATCACGCAACAGCTGCAGCAGGTCGAAGTGCTGCATTCCAACGAACGCCCGGGGATCACCCCGGTGTTCGGCTCGACGCTGCCGCCGCGTGGCCTGAGCGGATGGATGCGCCGCCGTGCCTTTCGCCGCAGCGAGAACGACGTGCGCCACTGGATGATGTTGCTGGCCGCCGACCGGGTGAACGTGATCGAGGGCCTGTTCCAGGACGTGCGCAAGTCGCGGGCGACGCATGCGATCGCGGTTGTTGGCGTCGTCGGCCTGGCCTTGGTCTGGATGTCGCGCAGGCGCTAGGCGCAGCGCACGCGCGCATTGGTCCTCAATCGCCCAGCGCCGCAACGGGCAAGGTGGCGGCGTAGCGACCGGCACGGCTGATGATCGCGTACTCCAGCACTTCTCCTCGGTCGTTGCGGACGGGCTTGCCCTGGTTGTCCTGGGCCCACTCGAAGCGGACGTCGCGCACGTCGAACGCCAGTACGCCGCCTTGCTCGATCACGGTGGCCCGGTCATAAGCAATGAAGTCGTGGAAGGCCCGCGGCGGTACCCGGATGCGCAGGTCGGCGGTGTGCCTGCCGGTCAGGCTGTACCGCGCCATGTCCAGTTCGTGGTGCGGAACGCGACCATAGCGCTGCACATAGACTGCATCACCTGCGCAGATCAGATTTTCCGTGCTGATGCGCAGCTGTGGAGCGGGCAGGGGCGAGGACAGGAACGTCACGTAATAGTGGGCGACGCCAGGCCGCGACTCCACCGAGAGCAGGCCCTCGCAGCGTGGATCGCGGTCGCCACCCCACCAGCCCAGGTAGCGCGGATCAGTGCGATCCACGCGCAGCGGCGGTGTCAGCGATTGCGTCTGCAGTTCACGGGTATCCAGGGTGAATACCGGGGCCGCGCCGGCGCGCGGAACCCGGATCGCCGAGCGCAGGAATCGTGCAAACAGGTCATCACCCAGTTCGGGGCGGGGCATGACCACGGCGACGAGCGGGTTTTCCTCCAGCAGGTAATGCATCCAGGCACCGAGCAGCAGATGGCTGGGACGATCCGTGATCGGCAAGCTGGCGTCCCAGGTGGCGGTGGTCGTCCCATCCTCGGTCACCTCGGCACGGATCCTGGTCCGTGCGCCTTGGCCGACCTGGGTCACGCGCACGACCAGACGCTGATCTTCCGCCGTGGCGACGGGCTGCAGACCTATCCGCTCCAGCGCCGTGGCGGGCAATTCCGTGGCAGGATCGCGTTCGGGCTTGAGGGGCGCGGTAGTGAAGCAGTGGGAGTCGCCGCAGCCCGGCGTGATCGCATCGTACAAGGTGGTGTCGTAAGTGATGGCCGTGTCCGGCAGCAGCGCTACCGGTTCGCGCAGTCGTGCGCTGACCACACGGTCGATCTGGGAGCGCTGGTATACATCCGCATTGCCGGAGACCTCGGCGCGGTGCCGCAGGTAGAGCCCGGCACCGGTCATCAGGATCAAGGCGCCCAGCATGGCGCCGTAGTACGCCGCGCGGCGTCCGCTCAGGCTGGCCAAGGCACCGGCCCCGGCCATCACCATGAGCAGGAAGGTGGTGGGCAGGAAAGCGTAAGAGAACAGCCCCACGACGATGACATCGAGGGTCGCCAGCATCAATGCCACTGCGCCCAGCGTCACGATCAACGCGGTCCCTGCGTATCGCATCATCCTGATGTCCTGTACCAAATTGGGTATCGCGGCCGACAGGTGCCATGGCCGCCGTGGGCGGTGGACTGTAGCACTTGCGCCGCTGCGCGCCTCTGCAGCCGCGCCGGTCCCTGGTGGATCAGGGCGCCACATCCCCCGCCTGTTCCGCGATCGGCCGCACCTGCTGCACCAGCGTAAGCAACGTCTTGCCCGGCTCCTCGTTCATGACCTCATGCGCGGACTGCTCGAACCACACCAGCTGCTTGCGCGGCGCGTTGACGGTCTTGAACCACTCGGCGGCGACCTCGGACGACACGTTGTGGTCGTGGCGGCCGAGAAACAGGAACACCGGGGTCTTCAGCTCGCGCACGCTCGTCATGTCCTGGGCAAGCACGTCGACCAGCAAGTGTTCCATCGAGAAGTCATTGCCCTTCCACACATTGGCGATGTCGGCGTCGGTGTACTCCGGCGACAGATTGATCGCCGCGGCCTCCGCATCGCCGCCCTTGCGGTTGTGAACCATGCCGCCGTAGTAGTTCAGCCACTTGCGCTGCTTGAGCAGGTCCGGCAGCGGCAGCGGCGCGTTGCCCTGGGCATACGGCGCGATCGATTGCAGATCGGCCACGGCCGACGCATTGTGGTCGCGCTGCGCCTGCTGCAACGTCCATGCCCAGCCGCGGCGCTCGCTCTCCGGCGCATTGGAAATCTGCCCGACCCCGATATAGGCATGCAGCCATTGCGGCCGTTGCCGCGCGACTTCCAGGCCCAGGTAGCTGCCCCACGAATGGCCGAGCACGAAGATCCGCTCCTTGCCGAATTCCTGGCGCAACCAGGCCACCATCTCCAGCGCGTCGGCGACCATGCGCTCGCGGGTCATCGTGGGCGCCACCTGCGCTGGGTCATTGGCCGCGTAGGTCTTGCCCGCGCCGCGCTGGTCCCACTGCACGACGGTGAAATATTCCTCCCAGCCGCGCTGGAAATACCAGCTGGTCGGCATCGCCACCCAGCCCGGACCGCCGTGCAGCATCAGCAGCACCGGGTTGCGGCGGTCGCTGCCACGGATCGACACCCACTGGTCAATGCCGCCGATGCGCACCTTCTCCAGGCGCTCGACGCCATTGTCCGCGACCACGCGGCGCATGTTGGCGACGATCGCGGTGGCCTCGGCGCGGCTGCGTGGGGGAGGTGCGTCGGCGGCGCTGGCGACTACGGAAAGGCAGGGGATTGCCAGGGAAATCACGGCGCGCAGCAGCAGCTTCATCGGCTTCCGGCTCAATGCAGCAGTAGGGCCGGCGATTGTGTCACGTGGCCAAACGAGGTCGCCAGCTGACGGGCCCGGCTAGAACAACGCCGCTTGCGCCGGCGGATAGATCAGGTTCTCGCCCTGCGCCACCGCATCGGGATTGCCCGGGTGCGGCTGGGCCGGCTTCTCGTCCTGGATGTGCAACACCTCATGGCCGCGATGCTGCAGCAGGTCGGAGATCAAGCGGCGATGGCAGCGCCACCACAGCAACTCGGCGCACATCAGCGCGGTGCGATGCGTGCCGGCAAGATCCAGCGCCAGCTCCAGGCCTTCGCCGAATTCGACGCTGGTCATGTGGTCGGCGTAGCCCTGGAAGGCGGCATTGCGCCATGCGCCATTGGGCGAGCCGGGCTGTGCCTTGCGCCGGCCGCCGAGCTGCGGCAACCAGCGATAGGCGACGCCGGCCTCCGGCAGATGCTGGGCCATTGCCTCACTGGCAAACCATGGATAGCGGCGCGAGCCGGGGAAGCGGCGCACGTCGGCAATGGCCTGGATATCGTGGGCGGCCAGTACCGCCAGGAATTCTTCCCAGGTCCGGGTCGAGTGGCCGAGGGTCCAGACCGTGGGCGGCGGCGCGGGCAATGGCTTGCGCGAAGGCATGCCGCATTACAACGTTGCCCGCGTGCAGGCGGTGTCAGCCGCTCACTTGCCCGGCTCGCCGCCGCCGCTGGCGATCCAGTCATCCACGGCCGCTTCCAGTACCGCCAGCGGCATGGCGCCGTTGCCCAGCACCAGGTCGTGGAAGGCGCGGATGTCGAAGCGATCGCCCAGCTGCTGGCGCGCACGCTCGCGCAGTTCCACCATCTTCAGGTGGCCGACCTTGTACGAGCAGGCCTGTCCCGGCTGCACGAGGTAGCGGTAGACCTCGGTGCGGACTTCGGCCACGGACATGCCGGTCTGCGCGTGCATGTAGTCGATCGCCTGTTCCGGAGTCCAGCGCTTGCGATGCAGGCCGGTGTCCACCACCAGGCGCACCGAGCGGAACAGTTCGGCGCGCAGGCGGCCGATGTCGCCCCACGGGTCGTCCTGGTACAGGCCCATCTCCGCGACCAGCTGTTCGGCGTACAAGGCCCAGCCCTCGGTGAAGGCGCTGGGGTTGAGGCTGCGCCGCAGCAGGGGCAGGTCCTTGAGCGTCTGCCCGATGGAAATCTGGAAGTGATGGCCGGGCGAACCTTCGTGGTAGGTCAGCGTCGGCAGGCTCCAGCGCGTGTTTGCTTCCAGGTTGCCGAGGTTGATGAAGTACAGGCCGCCGCGCGAGCCGTCCATCGCCGGGGGCAGGTAATAGGCGCCCGGCGCGGTGGCCTGCGATTCCAGCGGCACGGTGCGCACTTCCAGCGGTTGGGGCGGCACATGGCCGAAGTAGCGGGGCACCTGCGGCTGGAGCTTGTGCAGGGCGTGCTGGATATCGGCGAGCACCTGCGCGCGCCCGGCATCCGAATCGGCGTACTGGAAGCGCGGGTCCTTGGTCAGCGCGGCCATGCGTTCGCCGACCGTGCCCTGGCTCATTCCCTGCGCGCGCAGCTTGCCGTCCATCTCGCGCTGGATGCGCGCCACTTCCGACAGACCGAGCTGGTGAATCTGTTCGGCGTCCAGGTTGGTGCTGGTGTTCCAGCGCAGCGCTGCGTCGTAGTAGGCATCGCCACCGGGAAGCGCCCACATGCCGTGATTGCCGGGTCGGGTTGCGATGGCCTGATCCAGGCGCGCGAGCAGGCGCGCATAGCCCGGATCGGTATCGGCCTGCACCGCGGCGGCTGCTTGCGCAAGCAGCTCATCGCGGCGCGCCTGCGGCAGCTTGAGCTTGTCCAGCTTGCTGCGCAGGGCGACGACGAAACGGCTGTCCGCTGGCGCCGGGGCCAGCAGGCTGCGGATCTGCGAGGCGGCGCCTTCCAGCGCGACCTGCGGCGGCAGTACGCCCTTGTCGGCCTGCATGTCGAAGTTGGCGCGCACCTGGTCGAGCTTGCCGCCGATGGCATGCAGGCGCGAGATATAGGCCAGCGCGTCGGCCTCGTTGCGCACGTTGTGCTGGTTTTCCATGAACTGCGGCAGCGTCACCGGGATGGCGAACAGCTGGTCCACCGCGTAGGTGGTCGCGCCAGCGGGCAGCCAGGCCGGGGCCCAGTCCGGCGCCATCATGTCCATCTGGGTCTGGTAGAACCAGCGCGCCAGGCCCAGGCTCCAGCGATCCTGACCGGTGACCGGTGCCTGCGCGGCGCGCTGCTGCAGCTCGGCCAGGTTGTCTTGCAGCATCTTCCGCAATACCTCGCGGCGCGCCAGCGACACATCGGTGAGCTGGCCCGTCAGGTCGATGCCATCGCCGGAAATGCCCAGCACCGTGCGCAGTTCCGGATCGCGCACCACCACGCGCTGCGTCTGCGCATCCAGCAGCGCACCCAGCGAAGCGGGGGCCGGCACGGTCGCCGCGGGCGCGGCGGCAGCCGGAAGCGCGATGCCGGCCGCGGACAGGCAGGCGAGGAACAGCAGCGAACGAGGATGCATCGGGACTCCGTGTCTTGAACGTAGGCAGGCGGATGCCGCACGCGGCGGATTCCGCCGCGCTTGCGGGAGGATGGATGGCGTTACGGCCCGCGGTAGCGGCAGCCGGAAGTGCAGGTCTCGTGGATGACGACCTCGCTCAGCGCCGGCAGACTGGGTTTGAGCTGTTCCCATATCCACATCGCCAGGCGCTCGCTGGTCGGGTTTTCCAACCCTTCGATGTCGTTGAGGTAGTGGTGGTCGAGGCGGTCGTAGATGGGCTGGAAGGCAGCCTTGACGTCACCGAAGTCCATGATCCATCCGCTATGCGCGCCGGGCTCGCCGCTCACATGCAGTTCGATGCGGAAGGAATGGCCGTGCAGGCGCGCGCACTTGTGCCCGGCGGGCACGTTGGGCAGGCGATGCGCCGCCTCCACCATGAAGACTTTGAAGATTTCCATGCGCGCATTGTGGACGTGCCGCGCGATGGCGTCACGGGCCGTCGCCGGTTTGCGCCAGACAGATGACAATCATTCTCATTCATGTACACTGCGCGGGTCAGCCAGCGGGAAGCGCATCCAGCCAGCGATTCACTCCCACTGGGGATCGCACCCGTGAAACGCATGCTGCTTGCCGTCGCTCTGACGGTCCTGGCGTCGCCCGTCGTGGCGCATACGCCCTATCTCGCTCCCGCCAGTTTCCAGCCACGGGCCGGTGGCGTGGTCAGCCTCGATGCTTCCTTTGCCGAAGTCTTCTTCGTGCCGGAAGCGGTCTTTGACGAAAGCCGGTTCACCGTCACCGGGCCGGATGGCCGCAGCGTCGCGCCGGAGCGCGTGGTGCCCTTGCGCAACCGCGTGGTGGTCGAGCACGCGCTGCCCAAGGATGCGAAGGGCACTTATCGCTTCAGTACCGGTGAACGCCTCGGTGCGGTGTTTCGCACCTGGGAAATCGAGGGCCGCAAGGTGAGCTCGCGCGACGCCGCCGAGCCACTGCCCGCCGGCGCCAAACTGCTGTCGCACTTTCAGTCGCGCATCCGCGCCGACACCTACCTGACCGTGGGTGCGCCCGATCGCGGTGCGCTGCAGCCATACGGCCATGGGTTGGAGATGGTGCCGATAACCCATCCCGATGATCTGTATGCCGGCGAAGCCTTCGAGCTGGAGCTGCGCTTCGATGGCAAGCCCTTGCCCGACACCACGGTGCAGATCAGCGAGGCGGTGTGGACTTCGGACCGCAAGCCGCAGGAAGTCTCCTTGCGCAGCGATGCCCAGGGCCGCGTGCGCTGGACCCAGCCCGTCGCCGGCACCTGGCTGGCATTGGCGCGACATCGCAGTGCGGCCCCCCCCGGCGCCGCCGCGCCTGAGTACAGCAACAGCTACAGCCTCGTCTTCCACGTGCTTACACCCTGATCGCCTCTACCGGAGCAAGACCATGAACACCCCACGCTTCATCGCCGCCAGCTGCCTGCTGCTGATGCCCTTGGCCGCGCTGGCCGCCAGCGACGAGCTGTCCCGCAAGGTGCAGGAAAAAGTCGGCGGGCACGGCGAAGACCCGCACGCCTTTGTTGCCGAGCATGATCTGGACGGCAACGGCCAGGTCAGCGCCGCCGAGTTCGAGCGCTTCCGCCGCGCCCGCTTCGCCGAGACCGATACCAATGGTGACGGCACGCTCAGCCGCGACGAATACGTCGGCGAATTCGCGCGCCGCCTGCAGCACGCCGAGGGCGGCACCAACGCGCGGCAGATGAAGCAGGCTGATGTGCGCTTCAACGTGCTCGACCAGGACAAGGATGGCCGCATGACCTGGGACGAGTACGCCGCCTCGGGCGAGCGCCTGTTCAAACGCGCCGACCGCAGTGGCGACGGCCAGGTGGACGCGCGCGATGAAGCCGCGCCGGACCCGCAGGCCAAGAGCGAAGCCGGCACCCGTTAACTCCCTCGCGGGCGCGGGGAGCGCGCCTGGCCAGGTCATGCCGCCCGAGTGCGGCCAGGCCGGCGTCCGCGCCGGCAGCACATTTCCATCAAGCAACGCGTCCTCCGGGACTCCGCAGCCACTGACGTCGCGCCGCGCGCGACCCCGTTTCTCATCCACTGCGGAGTTGAGTCATGTCCCATGTTCCCTGCCAGCTTGCGCTGGCCATCACCCTGTGTCTGCCGGCCGGCGCGCTGCTGGCGGCCGAGACCGCCGCCACGGCGGTGCCCCATGCCACCCTGGACCCGATAGAGGTGCGCGAGACGCGCCCCAGGTCCGACAACCAGAACGTCACCACTTTGTCGGCGCGCGAGCTGCAACAACAGGGCGCGCAGCACATGGAAGACATCATCCGCTATGTGCCTGGCGTGGAAATGGTCGACCTGGGCCGCGCCGGCTTCAACGGCTTCAACATCCGTGGCCTGGAGGCGGATCGGGTGGCGATGACCCTGGACGGGCTGAGCTTCCCGCAGAGCATGGACCCGGGCTCGTACCAGCCCTATGAGTTTTTCCGCTCCGGCCGCGGCAGCATCGAGCTCGAATCGGTCAAGCGCGTGGAGATCGTCAAGGGCGCCGACGCGGTCACCGCCGGCAGCGGCGCGCTCAGCGGCGCGGTGATGTTCACCACCAAGGACCCGGGTGATTACCTGCAGGCCAGCGGCAACGACAGCTTCGCCTCGGTGAAGTACGGCTACACCGGCTCCAACGACGAGAACATGGGCACGCTCACCTTCGCCAACCGCACCGGCAGGGTGGAATCGCTGCTGGTGTACACCCGGCGCGAGGGCCACGAGACCGAATCCTGGTACGACACCACGCTTGCGCAACTGGGGCCGGACCGGCGCACGCCCGACCCGATCGATCGCCGCAGCGATGCGCTGCTGGCCAAGTTCGATTTCCTGCTCACCGGCAGCCAGACCCTGGGCCTGGTCTACGAGCGCGCGCGTGCCACCAACGATGTCGACAACTGGACCCGCAGCGACGGCGTTGGCGCCTACTACCGCCGCACCGCGGAAGACCGCAATGACCGCGATCGCTACGGGCTCAAGTACACCTGGCAGGCCGGCACCACCCTGTTTGACAGCCTGCAGGCCACAGCCGACCGGCAGAAGTACTACATCCAGGGCCAGACCAACATAGACGTGGCCAGTGGTGTGACTGGCGGCACGCGTTGCTCGGTGGCGGCGTTGTGCGCGCGCCAGGAGAACCGCTGGGACACCCAGCAGCAGAACCGCATTGCCATCGACCTGGACAAGGCCGTGGACAGCGGCGGCGTGCGCCATGCCCTGCTCTATGGGGCGGCCTGGCAGCAGGGCAAGACGCACTGGAACTCGGTGGACTCGCGTTGGGACAGCAGCGGCGCCCTGGTCAGCCGCGACACCGATCCCTCGCTGTGGCCGGACACCCGGCAGACCGCGTGGAATGTCTACCTGCGCGACAAGCTGCGCCTGCTCGATGACCGCCTTGCCCTGACCGCGGGCGTGCGCTACGACAGCTACCGCTATGTGCCGCAGACGCGCGCTGGCGGCGACGGCACCTCGGGCTACGCAGGCGGCGCCGGCAGCGTGGGCACATCGACGTTTTCGGCGCCGAGCTGGAACCTGGGCAGCGAGTTCGCGCTGACCGATACGCAGTCGCTATGGGCGCAGGCCGGCCGCGGCTTCCGCGCGCCAGGTGTCAATGATCTGTACGGCAGCTCATCGACCACCCAGGTGACCCGCGTCGCCGACGGTGCCACCGTCACCGTGCCCGATGGCCGCAGCAACCCGGACCTGGAGGCCGAGCGCAGCCTCAACCTGGAGCTGGGCTGGCGCTATCACAGCGAACGCCTGCGCCTGGGCATCTCCGTGTTCCGCGACAGGTACAGCAACTTCATCGATACCGCGCAGTTCCTGGCCGACCCGGACGTGCAGTACCGCACCACCGTGCGCGGCGTGCCCACGGTGAGCAACGGCTACATCTACACGATGCCGGTCAATCGCGGGCAGGTCACGGTGAAGGGCGTGGAAGCCGAAGGGCTGTGGCTGCTGGCCGACGACTGGATGGGGCGCATGGCCTATTCGTACAACAAAGGCGAGGACAACAAGGGCAAGCCGCTGGGCAGCATCAGCCCGGCCAGGGCGGTTGCCGGGCTCACCTACAACGCGCCCTCGCGGCGCTGGAGCCTGACCGCCAACCTCACCCATCAGGCAGGCAAGGACGCGGACGATTACGGCACCAGCATCACCAATGCCAGCTACGGTTTCGAGGTGGTGCCGGTGTTTGCGTACAAGGCCAGGGCCTACACCCTGCTGGACGTGTTTGGCAGCTACGCCATCACCCCGCGCCTGCAGCTCACCGCCGGCGTCTACAACGTGTTCGACAAGGAGTACTACCTGTGGAACCGCGTGCGCACCGCGGGCGCGGGCAATGCCGTGTTCCAGGGCAACACCAGCGAGGCCGGCATCGGCCGCTGGTCGCAGCCGGGCCGCAACGTGCGTTTCACCCTGACCTACGCGTTCCTGTGACGCGCCCCGCGAGGCAAGCCTGAAAAGAAAACGGCGCGCGGGTTGCCCCGCGCGCCGTCGTTCCTGCATCGATCAGGCCGCGATCAGCGCGCGCCACCCGCCGGGCCGCGGCTGCCACCACCACCACCACCACCGCCACGGCGGCGACGCTGGCCCTGCGGCTTGGCGTTGGACGGCTGCTTGGCACCGGCGTGGGCGTGGGCCTGGCGCGGACCATCGGCGTGCGGACGGCGCGCCTGGTGCTTGCGCGGCGGACGCTGGCCGCTGGGCTGGTCGGCCTTGCCCGGCGCGCTGTTGCCCCAGCGGATCGGCACCTGCGGTTCGAAGCCCGCCACGTCGCGGATATCCATGTCGCGGTTCAACAGGCGCACGATCTGCCGCAGGTACTTGGCATCTTCCTGCGCCACCAGCGAGATCGCCTCGCCGCTGGAACCGTTGCGGCCAGTGCGGCCGATGCGGTGCACGTAGTCCTCGGCCACCATCGGCAGGTCGAAGTTGATCACCCGCGGCAGCTGGTCGATGTCGATGCCGCGCGCGGCGATGTCGGTGGCCACCAGCACGGTGACGCGGCCGCCCTTGAAGTCGCTCAGCGCGCGCTGGCGCTGGCCCTGGCTCTTGTTGCCGTGGATCGCCGCGGTCTTGATGCCGGACTTCTCCAGGAACGTGGCCAGCTTGTCGCTGCCGTGCTTGGTCTTGGCGAAGACCAGCGTCTGCACGCGCGAATCCTGCGCCAGCAGGTGCAGCAGCAGCTCACGCTTGCGTGCGGTATCGACCGGGTGCACGCGGTGGGCGATGGTCTCGGCCACGGTGTTCTGCGGCGTCACCATGACTTCGCGCGGCTGGCGCATGAACTCCATCGCCAGGGCCTTGATCGGCTCGGCAAAGGTGGCCGAGAACAGCAGCGTCTGCCGGTTCTGGCGCGGCAGCTTGGCCAGGATGCGCTTGATCGAGGGCAGGAAGCCCATGTCGAGCATGCGGTCGGCCTCGTCGAGCACCAGCACCTCAATGCCGGACAGGTCGACGCTGCGGCGTTCCAGGTGATCGATCAGGCGGCCCGGGCAGGCGACCAGCAGGTCGACGCCGCGGCGCAATGCATCGAGCTGATTGCCCATGCCCACGCCGCCGTAGATCACGCTGCTGGGGATGCGCTGGTACTTGCCGTAGCCGCGCAGGCTGTCATGCACCTGGGTGGCGAGCTCGCGGGTGGGGGTGAGGATCAGCGCGCGCGGCTTGCGCGGGCCGTTGACCGCCTGCGGCGAGGTCGCCAAGTACTGCAGCACCGGCAGGCCGAAGGCGGCCGTCTTGCCGGTGCCGGTCTGCGCGCCGGCCAGCAGGTCGTGGCCTTCCAGCACCAGCGGGATGGCCTGGCTCTGGATCGCGGTGGGGGTTTCATAGCCTTGCTCGGCGAGCGCGCGCAGCAGGAAGGGCGCAAGGCCCAGGGTTTCAAACGACATGGGTTTTCTCCGGAAATACTCGCCGACGCGACCACGTATGGCCGGATGGGCTGAGGGGCGACTCGGAGCGTTCCCGTACTACCGCGCTGCGAGAAGAGAGGGCAGCCAAACGCGGTTGCGCGTGACCGGTATGCAAGGCGAACGGCGTCGGATGGGGCGGGCGACCCGGGGTTTCCCGGAGGCGCCGGCGATCCCTGAGGGAAACGGACGGCCGCTGGCAGACCCTGTTCATGGTACGCGAAAGGCCGCGGTCGCGCACCCTGGCGCCAGCTGCCCTGTTCAGAATGGGCGCGAAGGCGGCTGTTGCAGCTGTAACCAATGCCGCGCCGGCCTACAATCGCCGTCCCAGCAAGCGAGCGAAGCACCCATGAAGCTAGGTTCCCTGAAGGAAGGCGGCCGCGACGGCACCCTGATCGTGGTCTCGCGCGACCTGCGCCGCGGCGTGCGCGCCACTGGCATCGCCCCGACCCTGCAGCGCGCGCTGGAGGACTGGAGCCACGTCGCACCGCGCCTGAACGCGCTGTCCGAGTCGCTCAATGACGGCAGCGCCGACGGCCAGTTCGACCTGGACATGGCCGCCCTGGCCGCGCCGCTGCCGCGCGCCTACGAGTTCGTCGACGGCAGCGCCTACCTGCCGCACGTGGAGCGCGTGCGCCGCGCCCGCAATGCCGAAGTGCCGGAGAGCTTCTACACCGACCCGCTGATGTACCAGGCCACCAGCGCCGGCTTCTACGGTCCGCGCGATGCGGTGAAGGTGGTCAGCGAGGACCATGGCATCGACCTGGAGGCCGAATTGGTGGTGGTGACCGACGACGTGCCGATGGCCGCCGATCCCGCCCGCGCCGCCGACCACATCCAGCTGATCGGCCTGGTCAACGATGTCTCGCTGCGCAACCTGATCCCGGCCGAGCTCGCCAAGGGCTTCGGCTTCCTGCAGTCCAAGCCGCGCTCGGCGCTGTCGCCGGTGTTCGTCACCCCCGACGAGCTGGGCGATGCCTGGCGCGACAACAAGGTCCACCTGCCGCTGGTGACGCATATCAATGGCCAGTGGTTCGGCGCCCCGGAAGCGGGCGAGGACATGCAGTTCGATTTCGCGCAGCTGGTCGCGCACGCCGCACGCACCCGGCCGCTGGGTGCCGGCACCATCGTCGGCTCGGGCACCATTGCCAACCAGGATACCTCGCGCGGCGCTTCGTGCTTTGCCGAGCAGCGCGTGGTCGAAACCTTGCGCGATGGCCAGCCGAGCACGCCCTTCATGAAATTCGGCGACGTGGTGCGCATCGAGATGTTTGATCGCGACGGCCACAGCGTGTTTGGCGCGATCGAACAGCGCATCGAGGCGCAGCCGCAACCCTGAGCCGCGAGGACACCATGAGCGAACCGCTGCAGCTGTACACCTATTTCCGTTCCAGCGCGGCGTACCGCGTGCGCATTGCGCTCAACTTCAAGGGCGTGGCGCACGAGCTGGTGCCGGTGCATCTGCTGCGCGACGGTGGCCAGCAGCACGCCGCCGACTACGTGCGCCTCAACCCCCAGCACATGGTGCCGACGCTGCGCCACGGCGACCACGTGCTGGTGCAGTCGATGGCCATCCTCGAATACCTGGACGAAGCCTTCCCGGACGTGCCGCTGCTGCCAGCCACCGCGCCGGGCAGGGCGCGCGTGCGGGCGCTGGCCCAGGCGGTGTCCTGCGACATCCACCCGCTGAACAACCTGCGGGTGATGCAATACCTGGAGCACGAGTGGGAAGTGGATGGCCCGCGCCGCGAAGCCTGGATGCAGCACTGGATGCGCGAAGGCTTTGCCGCACTGGAAGCGCTGCTCGCCGGCAGTGCCGACACTGGCCGCTTCTGCCATGGCGATACGCCGAGCCTGGCCGACTGCTGCCTGGTGCCGCAGCTGTTCAATGCGCACCGCTTTGGCGTGGATCTCGCGCCGTACCCGACCCTGGCCCGCATCGAGCAGGCCTGCCTGGCGCTGGAGGCATTCGACCGGGCGCGCCCCGAGCAACAGCCGGACGCGCAGTAGGTGGAATGAAAAACGGCGCCCCGGGGCGCCGTTTTCGCATCGGGCCTGGCGGCCAGCCTCAGCCGAAGCCGTGGCTGATCCGCGGCGAGGCCGCATTGTCGTAGTCCGCGTACGGATCATGCTCGCCGGAGGCGCCTTCGGACAGGCGGAACTTCAGCGCCAGACCATCGCGCGAGTCGGCCGCGCGCAGTGCCTCTTCCTGGTCGATGGTGCCGGCCTTGGCCATGCGGAACAGGCACTGGTCGAAGGTCTCCATGCCTTCCTCCAGCGACTCCTCCATCGCCTGCTTGATCTCGTGGACCTGGCCGCGACGCAGCAGGTCGCGGATCATCGGCGTGTTGAGCAGCACCTCGGTGGCCGGCAGGCGGCGCCCGTCGGCACCCTTGACCAGGCGCTGGGAAATGACCGCGCGCAGGTTCAGGGCCAGGTTCATCAGCACGTTCTTGTGCGCGCTTTCCGGGAAGAAGTTGAGGATGCGCTCGATGGTCTGGTCGGCATTGTTCGAGTGCAGCGTGGCCAAGCACAGGTGGCCGGTTTCGGCAAAGGCGATCGCCGCTTCCATGGTCTCGGCGTCGAGGATTTCGCCGATCAGGATCACGTCCGGTGCTTCGCGCATCGCGTTCTTCAGCGCGTTGTGGAAGGCGTGGGTATCCAGGCCGACCTCGCGCTGGTTGACGATCGACATCTTGTGCTTGT
>Ga0196970_1000426_pt1 | contig 49742 bp, 37 predicted proteins | sample S1v_513CmetaG_FD_148672 | JGI IMG/M metagenome (GOLD analysis project Ga0196970, IMG submission 148672) | Soil microbial communities from Anza Borrego desert, Southern California, United States - S1+v_5-13C | ecosystem: Environmental > Terrestrial > Soil > Desert | place: USA: California... | reverse complement strand
CACTGCGCCTTGACCGCAGCCTGGAGTATCCCGGCCAATTGACGCCTCTGTGGAGCGGTTGACTCTCAATTTACCCACCGTCCGGTCGATGGTGGGCCGCTCTTTGAAATCGCCCTAATCAAACCCTCATCTGAACGCTCACGGGTGGGGTGTCTTCAGTCGCCTTGAGGTGCCTCCTCAAAACAAGACACGCGCCGCTTTTAAAAAATGACCGCACTCCCATTTCCCGTAGTCCCTCCTACCTTCCGGAATCCTTGCGGGCAAGGGTCTGCCATTGCCAACCCGATTTTGCGCGCTTACGATCTTTCACTCCGCGGCCGATGCGCGGTTCCGATGTCCGAATACAAAGTCAAATTCGAGGTCTTTGAAGGCCCGCTGGATTTGCTCCTCTATCTCATTCGAAAGGAGGAGGTCGACATCTATGAGGTCAACCTCACGCGCCTTGCCACCCAGTTCATCGAGTACATCGACACGATGCGCATGCTCGACCTCGATGTTGCGGGCGAGTTCCTGGTGATGGCCGCGACACTGATGTACATCAAGAGCAAGGAGCTGCTCCCGGTGGAACAACAGGTGCAGACTGAGGGCGAGGACGAGGGAGAGGATCCGCGATGGGAATTGATTCGGCAGCTCGTTGAATACAAAAAGTTTAAAGATGCCGCGGCGCAACTTCAGACACTCGAAAGCCGGCAGGAAAACGTGTTTCCGCGGCGGCCCGGAAAGATTGAGTTTGAGCCTGAACCCGCGCGCGGCAAACCCGAGGTTTCGATCTTTGACCTCGTTAACGCGGTCAATTCCGTCCTCCAGCGAATTTCAAAAAAAGATGACGCGCGCGACATCTACGAGGACAAGTGGAGCGTCAGCGAGAAAATCGAGCATGTGCTCGGCATGATCGCGTCCCGGCCGCGGCTGCGCTTCTCGGAATTGTTTGCCGATGCCAGCACACGACCCGAGGTGATCTGCACCTTCCTGGCGCTGCTGGAGCTCATTCGGCTCAAGCAGCTGGTTTGCGAACAGGCGGAGAACTTCGGCGAGATCGAAATTGTCCGGCGTGCACCGGAACCGCAGCCGGCCGAGGCCGCCGCACCCCCGGCCCAGCAGGAACCCCCGTCCAACGATTCGTCCGCCCTGCCTGACAGCGGGCCGGCTTCATTCGAACACAATGGATAACGAAATACCCCAGCCAGAGGCGGAGAGCTCCCCCGCGGTTCTTCCGGCCGAACTCAAGTTCATCCTGGAAGCATTGCTCTTTTCCGCCCAAAAGCCACTCAGCCTGAAGGAAATCCGGGACGCCCTGGCAGGTGCCGTGGAACACGCGGAAGGCGATGCGCGCGCCGCCGCATTCAAGAAAGTCAGGGAACCAGAAATGATTGCCACGCTCGAGGAACTGGCGAGGGACCACGACGCGGCGGCTAGAAGCTATCGTCTTGCATGCATCGCGGGATCCTGGCAGTTCGTAACGCTGCCGGATTATGCGCCGTGGCTGAAGGCGTTGGTCGGGGTAAAGGCACGCCCTCCTCGACTCTCCCAGGCCGCGCTTGAGACGATGGCGATCATTGCCTACCGGCAGCCGATCACCCGCGCGGAAGTGGAGCAGATTCGCGGCGTAAGTGTGGACGGCACAATGCAAACCTTGATTGAGCGCGGGTTGGTCGAGCAAACCGGCAGGGCTGAGGCGGTGGGGCGTCCAGCGCTTTACGGCACCACGGCGGTGTTCCTGGAGTATTTTGGATTGCGAAGCCTGGACGACCTGCCTGCAGCCGAGGAGTTGCGGCGCATTGTCATTGAAAAGCCGGCCGCCCCATTGACGGCGGACCCTGGGCTGGCGACAGTTCCGCCTGAACCGTTGAAGTCCGCTGAACAATCGGTTGTCGTGGAAACCTTACCTGAGGCGACTGAAAGCTCCCCCGCGACGGATAAACCCACTGCGGATTGATTCTTCGAGGCGGTTTCTCCATTCTGCCCCGGCTGTGAATATTTCCGACCATCGCAAGGCCATCGACCTTCTGGATGCGCAGATCGTCAAGTTGCTGAACGAACGCACGCGGCACGTGCTGGCAATTGGCGAAATCAAGCTCAAAGCAGGCGAGGAGATCTATGCCCCGCACCGAGAGCGCGCAGTGCTTCAGCGGATCTGCAAACTGAATGAGGGTCCGATGACCGATGATTCGCTGCGGGCCGTGTATCGCGAGGTGATGTCGAGCGCGTTGTCCTTGGAGAAATCCCTGACGATCTCGTATCTCGGGCCGGAAGCCACGTTCACACATCAAGCCGCGATCCGGCGCTTCGGGTCCAGCCTGCGCTATGCGGCGCAGAAGACGATTGCTGATGTCTTTTCAGAGGTGAGCAAGAACCGCGCGGATTACGGCGTGGTGCCTGTCGAAAATTCCACGGAGGGGGTCGTCACCCACACGCTCGACATGTTCGTCGACAGCGATCTCAAGATTGTGGCGCAAATCATCCTTCCCGTTCAGCAGTGCCTGATGAGCAATTCTCCGCGGTCACAGTTGCGGAAACTGTATTGTCATCCGCAATCACTGGCCCAATGCCGCGGCTGGATTCAAAACCACCTGCCGCAGGTTGAAATCATCGAGACCTCCTCGAACGCCCGCTCGGCCGAACTCGCCGCGAAGGAAAAAGGTGCAGCCGCTGTGGGCGGAATTCTTGCAGCGGAAAAATATGGTTTGAACGTTTTGGAGCAGGACATCCAGGATAACGCTGCCAACGCCACGCGCTTTCTCGTTCTCGGGCGTCGCTGCAGCCCGCCGACTGGCAGCGATCGCACGAGCCTCATGGTCAGCGTCAGCCACAAGGTTGGGGCATTGCATCATGCACTCGCGGCATTTCGGCGAAACAAAATCAATCTCACCAAAATCGAATCGCGGCCGAGCAAGCGCAAGGCCTGGGAATACTTCTTCTTCATCGACTGCGATGGCCATCAGCAGGATCGCAAAGTCGCTGGGGCCATCACAGCGCTGGAAGCGGAGTGCAGCTTTGTCAAAGTTCTTGGGTCATATCCGAATTCCGACTGACTCGCCATGAGCCATCTCGCCCGCGCCCGCACGGTTTTCGACATCGAGCTCGCTGCGATCAAAGCCGTGCGGGCGCAGCTCGACTCGCAATTTGACCAGGCCGTGGACTGCATTGTCGCCGCGCTCGCCAATCGCAGCAAAGTTGTCATCGTGGGCATTGGCAAATCGGGCAACGTGGGAGGCAAAATCGCCGCCACCCTGACGAGCACTGGATCCACTTCCGTCGTGCTCAACAGCGTTGACGCCCTGCACGGCGACGTCGGGATTGTGAATGACGGCGACGTCATCCTGGGCCTGAGCTATTCGGGCGAGTCGGAGGAATTGTTAAACCTGCTCCCGGCCCTGAAGCGGTTTTCAGTCCGTGTCATTTCCATGACAGGCAATGCGAAGTCTGCCCTCGCAATGCACAGCGACATCGTGCTGAACGTGCGTGTGCCGAAGGAAGCATGCCCGTTCAATCTCGCGCCGACTTCCAGCACCACCGCAATGCTCGTCATGGGTGATGCACTTGCCATGGCAGTCCTTCAGGCGCGCGGGTTCAAGAAAGCTGACTTCGCACGGTATCATCCGAGCGGAGCCATCGGACGCGCCATGCTGCTGCGCGTGGGCGACATCATGCGAAAGGGTGAGCGCAACGCGGTGGCGCGCGAGGATCTCACCGTAAAAGAGGCGCTGCTCGTCATGACCCGCGCGAAATCAGGGAGCTTGTCAGTGATCAATGGGCGCGGACGATTGGTTGGCGTGTTTACCGACGGCGATTTCCGGCGGTGGATGTCGGCGGATGATGACCTGCTTTCGCGCCGCCTCAAGTCCGTCATGACGCCGAGACCGATTGCGATTCGCGACGAGGCGCTCGCGGTTGAAGCGCTCAAGATTTTTGACGAAAGGAACATCGACGATCTCATTGTGGTCAACGCGAAGCATGAGCCGGTCGGGATGGTGGATTCGCAGGACCTTCCGAAGCTCAAGATTGTGTAGGAGCGTCAATTCTTTGCGAGGCGCGCCCGTTGGGGTTAACGTGACGCACCCATGGCAACCAGCAGCACAACCGGCCACGCGCACACGAATCGTTTGGCCCGAGAAAAATCCCCCTACCTGCTCCAGCACGCGCACAATCCCGTGGATTGGCATCCGTGGAGCGACATTGCTTTTGAAAAGGCGCGTGCGGAGAACAAGCCGATCTTTCTCAGCATTGGTTATTCAACCTGCCATTGGTGCCATGTCATGGAACGGGAATCGTTTGAAGACGAAAAGGTGGGCGCCTGGCTGAACGAGCATTTCGTGAGCATCAAGGTGGATCGCGAGGAGCGGCCGGATGTTGACAAGATCTACATGACGTTTGTGCAGGCGACCACTGGCTCGGGTGGCTGGCCCATGAGTGTTTTCCTGACGCCAAATCGGCAGCCGTTCTTTGGCGGGACCTATTTTCCACCCGACAACCGATACGGCAGGCCGGGTTTCCTGACGTTGCTCCAGCACATTCACCAGCTCTGGCAAAACCGCCGTGAAGATCTTCTCGAGTCCGCGGCGGAAATGCATTCGCGGCTTGCAGGAATGATGGCGGTTGAAAGGGGCGAGGCCGAAGCCCCGGTGAACCGCGATCTGCTTCGAAAGGCGGGAGCATTGTTGAAGGAGCATTACGACCCGCGTCACGGAGGTTTCGGGGGCGCGCCCAAATTTCCGCAACCGAGCCATCCGGCATTGCTGCTGCGTTACGCGGCGCGATTTGACGACAAGGAAGCAACACAGATGGTCCTGCACACGTGTGAACGCATGGCCGCGGGAGGCATTAACGATCAACTGGGCGGCGGCTTTTCGAGGTATGCCGTCGACGCGGAATGGCTCGTGCCTCATTTCGAAAAGATGCTTTATGACAATGCGCAACTGGTCTCGCTCTACCTCGACGCATATTTGGCGAGCGACAATCCCCTTCATGCGAAAGTGGCGCGCGATGTCCTCGCGTACGTGCAACGCGACATGACGCACCCGGATGGAGGCTTCTATTCGGCGGAGGATGCGGACTCGGAAGGACACGAGGGAAAGTTCTATTGTTGGACGCGCTCGGAGCTGGCCGGTCTCCTGACGCCCGAGGAGTTCAATGTTACGGCCCGCCACTTCGGCATCACGGAAGGCGGCAACTTCGTCGATCACAGTCATCCCGCGCCATTGGCCAATCAGAACGTGCTGAGCATCGCGAATCCAGTCGCACCAGCGGATGCTCCTCTGCTTGAATCGGCACGGGCAAAGATGATCGAGGCCCGCAGCCGGCGCATTCGCCCGCATTTGGACGACAAGGTTCTGGCCTCATGGAATGGACTGATGTTAGGCGCCTTCGCGAGAGCGTATGCAGTTCTTGGAGATCAACCCTTTCGCGAGACGGCCGAGCGGAACCTTGCATTCATTCGATCCGCGCTATGGGATGCTGATTCGCAAACGTTGTTTCATCGCTGGCGCGAGGGCGAACGCGACCAGGTTCAACTGCTTGAAGCCTACGCGTTTCTTCTGCAGGGCGTGATCGACCTGTATGAAGCCACGATTGATCCTGCCGTGCTGGAGTTTGCGGTTCAACTCGCGGAATCCTTGTTGAAACGTTTTTACGACAGCGATGCTGGCGGATTCTGGCAGAGCGCGGCGGAGTCCACGGATTTGATCCTGCGGGTGAAGGAGGCGTATGACGGCGCGGAACCGTCAGGAAATTCGGTGGCGATTCTTGCGTTATTGAAGCTGGGCGCGATTTGTGAGCGCGATGAGTTCACGGCTGCCGCGCGCAAGAGCCTGCAATTGTTTGCCGCGCGATTAGAACATTCTCCACAAGCCCTTACCTACATGCTGCATGCCGTCGATTTCAGCTGGCAGGAGCCCGTGCGCATTGTCATCGCCGGTGATTCGAAGGATCGGCATGCGATGGACTTGATCCGTGCGGCACATGGCGTGTACCAGCCGAATAGGATCGTCATGGGAAATCGGGGTTCGGTGGATGCGTTTGCCCAAACGCTGAAGGGAGAACCGAAACCGCTGGCCTACCTTTGCAGTGGAATGACGTGCCAGGCCCCGACGGCCGATCCTGAACACCTGCGCAATCTGGTAGCGGGAAATCGCGCGGCGGCAAGCGGCTAGCCCAACGCGATCTGCAACGAAACGAATGTTCGGTCAGGGGCTGGGCGCTGCAATGTCGGGCGACTTCGATTCCATTGCCGCATCCACAGCCTGCACGAGCGCCTCCCCCTGTGGCGGTTTGACGTAGTAAGCCTTTGCGCCGAGTTGATGAGCTTGTTGACGATCCCGCTCTTCTGGAGAAGACGTGAGCACGACAACGGGGAGGGTGGAGAGCGTTTCGTGCTGGCGAATCCACTGCAGCACTTCAAACCCGTGCACGTAGGGAAGCTTCAGGTCCAGAAAGACAAGCAACGGAATGGGAAACTGGGAACGGTCCTTAAACTTGCCGACCCCGCCGAGGTAGTCCAGCGCCTCCTGCCCATCCATGACCACGTGCAAAGGGAGTTGAATGTTTGCCTTTCTCAATGCCCGGCGCATGAGAAAAACATCGTCTTCGCTGTCTTCGACCAATAGCAGAGTTCGCGTCTGATCTGTCATAAATCCTCACCGTCGCCGCCCGCTCGCCATCGGGCGCGGACTGCCGTTCTTTTCTGAATACACGATTTCAAGGCGCCGGAGCGGGTGTGCTGGCTCCCGGCAACTCCAGCCAGAAGCGGCTTCCCGTGGTGCCATCCGAAACCACGCCCACCCGTCCGCCCATGCGTTCGACCGCTTTGCGCACAATCGCGAGGCCGATTCCCGTGCCCTCGTATTTGCGCTCAGGATGGATTCTTTCAAACATTCCGAACAGCCGATGCTGATATTCGGGACGAATGCCGATGCCGTTATCTTCAACCCAAAATCGCACCCATTCCCCGCGCCGCTCCGCGGCGAGTCGGACTCGTGCGGTCTGACCCGGCAATACGAACTTCACCGCGTTGCTCAGCAGATTGGATACGGCCTGTGACAGCGAAGGTTCGTGGGCCAGGACGTCGTGCAGAGGTTCAACCAACTCAATTTCTGCCTGCGGGGCCTGCATCTGCGGATATTGCAGCAGGATTTCGCGCAGCAGCTTGCTCAACGATACGGGTTGCAGCTGAATTTCACGGCGGCTCAACCTGCTGTAGATGAGGATATCCTGGATGAGCCGATCCATGCGCGCACCGCTGCGCACGATCCGCTCCAGGTAATCGCGCCCGGAATCGTCCAATTGGGCGCCGTGATCCTCGAGCACGGCACGGGCGTAGCCCTGCATGGCGCGCACTGGCGCCCGCAGGTCATGTGAGACGCTATAGGAGAATTCCTCCATCTGCGCGATCGCTTCGCGCAGGGAAGCCGTGCGCTCGTCCACGAGCCGTTCCAGCGCCTGCCCGCTTTTTTGCCTCTGCAATGCGAACGCAATCTGGCTGGCAATCGTCTGCGCCGGACGCACCTCGTCAGCAGTGAAGAAGTGCGTCGACGTGTAATAAATCATGAATTTGCCCAGCAGCTGCTTTTGGTTCGTGATGGGAACGAAAGCCAGCGCCTTGATTCCTTCCCGTTCCGCCGCTTCCCGCAGTTCAGGCGCCAGGTTCGCCTCCGCAATGTTGTTGATCCACAGTACCTCCGGATCCGGGTCGCCGGCCGCCCACGGGGAGTGGCCTTCGGCCGCGCGGCGATAGGTTTCGGACAATCCACGCCACGCACGGAAGCGCATCAGGCCCTGCTCGTCGTATAGAAGAATGGAAGCGCGATCCGCATGGTGGCAGCGGCAGATCGCATCAAGCGCGGCCTCGTGAATTTCCGGCATTGCACTCGCCCGGTTGACGGCCGCTACCAATTCATACAAGGCGCGCTGCTGCAATTCCGTCTGCTTGGATGCGGTGACATCGAGTGCCACGCCTGAAACGCCAAGTATTTCGCCCTGCGCATTGCGCCGGGGCGAAACAAACACGTCATAGAATTTTTTCCCGCCCGGCAGGCTCGTGCCGACCTCCAGCCGCCGCGCAGCGCCGCTCTCCAGCGCCTCCCGCTTCAACGCCATCAACGCCTGGCCTTCGGGTCCCGGCAATAATTCGAGATCGGTTTTGCCGAGGGCTCCCGCATGTTCTGGATGCGATGGATAAAGCCACACATAACGCAGGTTCCTGTCCTGCTCGTAAAGCGTCACCGATTCTGAGTGGGCCGCGAGACGAAAGCGCTCTTCGCTGAGCCGCAAAGCCTGTTGCGCTTTCAACCGTTCTGCAGCCTCGCGCTCCGCGGTTTCCCGGAGGCGGATGCTCTCGATGACGTCAGCCGCCTGCCGCGCGAGCAGATCCATCATCCGTTCGTCCCGTTCTGACGGCCGGTGTGGCTTGGGAAACTGGATCGAAAGAACTCCGATAAGCCGATCCTCGCAGGTGATCAACGGTGTGCTGTGCGCCGCGCGGAATCCGGCGGCGCGAGCCGCGTCCCTGTGAAATTCCATCGCTGGATGTGTTTCGACATCTTCGATGATCACGCGTTCGCGGCGAAGGAAAGCAAGGCCGCAGGTGCAGCTGCCGGGTGTGACCACTTCGCTCAGCTTGAGAAAACTGGAATCGAATCCTTCCGCCACTGCAACACGCAGACCTTTTCCATCAGCGTCGGACAAGGACAGAATGCCCATCGTCGCGTGGTGAATCTCAAGCGCCGCGCGCAGAATTTCGCGCAATGCGGCATGCAGTTTCAGGGGTGCAGCCAGGCGCGCGCTGATTTCATGCAGCTGGCGCAGGTCTGCAACCTGGCGTTCCAACTGGGACCGCACCCGGGCAAAGGGGCCGGACGCGGCCGTTTCGGGTGTGATGACGCTCAGCGTGACGATGTAGCCGCTTGGGACGAACGGCGCGGCCGAGAGTTTCAACCATCGGTTTCCCTGGCTTTCGAAATACTCCCATTCTGCGGTCCCGGATTGCTCCATCGCCGCGCACAATTCGGATTTCATGCCGCCGCCGAAGAGATCCGGTAATGCGTCCCAAACCAGCTGTCCTGCGATGTCGCCTGGTTTGCAGGAGAGAAGGTCCGCCGCGGATGCGGTCATTGACTGGACCCGCCAGGCGTTATCCAGTGCGAGAAAGCCCTCGCGCGGGGCTGCCGTCGGCGCATCGGCGACCGTTTCGAGCTGCGGCGAAACGTGGAGAACAGATCTCTCCAGAGCTGCATCTGCCTCAGGGCCAGAGCGTTCTGTGGGCGCACGATTCACGGCTGATAAGGGCGAAATGAGAAACCGCCGACCCGGATGCAGACATGGGGTAAAGACCTACCCGCCCTCAAATATAATACATTTTGTCTTTCTCATTTGCCTGATCGAGCAGGTATTGAAACGTGATGCGATCGGCTGCCGCGGTGGCGTCGGTTTTCAGCTGCCGCCAGGCTCCTGCAAGCTCGAGAGGGCATTGGGGATCGGAAAGAGCGGGAGTGTCGAAGACTTCGCCATGTACGGCCCTGAGAACGTCACCCAGCGAGATTTCGGCCGGCGGGCGCGCGAGCAGGTAGCCCCCTTCCTTGCCGCGGACGCTGCGGACGATTCCCATCGCTTTCAGTTCAATCAGGATTTGCACGAGGTAATTCGCAGGCACTTGTTGTTCGCCTGCGAGATCCTCGATGCGCACCGCGTTCCCAGACGTCACGTGACGCGCCAGTCCGAACACGGCGCGCGCGGCGTAATCGCTTTTGAGCGAGAGCTTCACCTCGCAACGTTAACGAACAGCAGCTAAATCGCAATCATTCCCGCCACGGTTGCACCCACTTGCGCCATCAAAGTTGTTCCACTAAGGTCTCCGCCCGTTGCTTGTTCGTAATCCGATTGAGAGGATTTTCATGGCGCACCTGAATGACAATTATTTGAAGCTTAAAGCCGGCTATCTCTTCCCTGAGATCGGGCGGCGTGTAAAAGCGTTTTGCGATGCAAACCCCGAGGCTGCAGCACGGCTGATTCGCTGCGGGATTGGCGACGTGACAGAACCGTTGCCGGCCGCTGTTGTCGCTTCCATGCACAAGGCCGTGGATGAAATGGCGAACCGCGGCACATTCAAGGGCTATGGTCCGGAACAGGGCTATGAATGGCTTCGCCGCGCGATAGCGCAGAACGACTTCCGGGATCGCGGCCTTGACGTGGCAGACGATGAGATTTTTGTCAGTGACGGCTCGAAGTGCGATTGCGGAAACATCCTCGACATCCTGGGCCATCGCAACCGCATCGCGATCAGCGATCCTGTTTACCCCGTGTATGTCGACACGAACGTGATGGCGGGGCATACAGGCGAAGCGAACGAAGCGGGCGCGTACAGCAAGCTGGTTTATCTGCCGTGCCGGCCATCCAACGGATTCATTCCCACGCCGCCGAAACGGCACGTCGACGTGATTTACCTCTGTTCTCCAAACAACCCGACTGGAGCGGCCGCAACGCGCGAGCAATTGGAAGCCTGGGTGAAGTATGCGCTGGATCACAAGGCGATCATTCTCTTCGACGCGGCTTACGAGGCCTACATCACGGATCCCGCGATCCCGCACTCGATTTACGAGATTCCTGGCGGACGGGAATGCGCCATTGAGTTTCGCAGTTTTTCGAAGAATGGCGGGTTCACAGGAACGCGCTGCGCTTTTACTGTCGTGCCGAAATCCCTGCTGGCACAGACACGCTCGGGTGAGTTCAAGCCGCTTCACCCGCTCTGGTCGCGCCGGATGACAACCAAATTCAATGGCGTTTCATACGTGGTGCAGCGTGCCGCAGAAGCCTTGTATTCGCCTGAGGGCAAGGAGCAGGTCAAAGCGTTGATCGAGCATTACCTCGGGAACGCCGCAGTATTGCGAACCGGTGCAAAGAAGGCCGGCCTGAAGGTTTTCGGCGGCGTCAACGCGCCGTATATCTGGGTCCAAACGCCCAAGGGAATCACAAGCTGGGAAGCGTTTGATCGTATCCTCAACAAGGCGAACGTGGTGATCACGCCTGGCAGTGGATTCGGATCAAAGGGGGAAGGTTACTTCCGCATCAGTGCCTTCAACAGCCGCGCGAACGCGGAAGAGGTTGCCCGGCGGCTTCAGGAATTGAAATGGTGACGCGGGCTGGACGTTCAGGAGAACGGCTCAGTCCGTATGTCGCGACCCGATGAGCATGCTGGCCTCGTTCCGCCAGGTGGCCAGGCGATTGTCGCATCGGATTGCGGCGAGATAATTTACGTCGAGCTCCGCGCCGCGTCCGGGAATCGAGGTGTGCGAAAGTTCGTGCTCCAGGACGTTCGCGACATGAATTGCCCCCAAGGGTCCCAGCGTTCTGCAATCGCTTGCCGTGGGCTGATGATGAAATGCGACGGCTTCGACAATCGACGCAGGCAAGCCCCAGAGTCCGAGAAGATATGCGGCGACTCCTGCGTGGGTTGCGCCCAAGACCTCCAACTCCGCTTCGTGCAGCGGAAGATTGCGTTCTGCCGCGATTGTGAGGGCCTTTTGAAAGTCTTCCGGCGTGCCGTCGGCGAGCATCAGTTTGCCAATGTCATGCAGCATGCCGGCGATGTAAGCATCCTCGACGTCGGACGGGTCGGCCTGCTCGTACTGCATGATCATGCAGGCGATGCGGCCGCACTTCATGCCGTGATCCCACAACTGGCTGACGGAGAAGCCCTTGAGGTTGGTGCGTTCGAAGCAGGAAAAGATGTGAGCTGACAGGACCAGGGAACGGACGGTTCCAAGGCCCAGGAACTGCACCGCTTCAAAAGGGCTTCCGACCTTTCGTGATAAACCGATCGCCGCGGAGTTTACGATCTGCAGCATCTTGGCCGTCATTCCCGGATCACGAGCAATGACACCAGCAATGTTTTCTACGGAGGGACTGTCGGAGTTCAGTTCCTTCATGACTTCCACGTAGAGCGAAGGGAAGCTGGGCAATGAACGGAATCTTCCAACGAGCGCGCGGATTTTTTCGTTCTGCAGGTATGCGTCCAGTCCTCGAATGCGCTCGAGGGTATTCTTGAGCGCTTTAAGGTCGAACGGCTTTGCGAGAAATTGGTGGGTCGAACCCAGCGAACGCGCCACCTCCTCCTGGTCGTTCAATCCGGAAACCACGATGCGTGATGTGCCGGGAAAACGTTCGCGCGTGTGTGTGAGGAGTTCCAGTCCCGACATTCGCGGCATGCGCATGTCCGAAACCACGACGTCGAAGCTGCAGCGTTCCATCAGCGCGAGAGCGTCGTGGCCGCTCTCAGAGGTGCTCACGTCCCATTGCGCATCTCCTTCCAGCATTGCCTGGTACATCTGCAGGAGGATGGGATTGTCTTCAACAAAGAGTATCCGTTTCTTCATCGATCCAACCAGTGTCGCAGTCTGCGGAGAAGCTGAAATCTGTCCGGCTCGAGCCGGCTGGCTGTCAATCCCGGCGTTCACTTCATCAACCTTGCGCCGGGCAGATATACCGTGAAGGTGGTACCTTTTCCGATCTGCGTGCGAACATGCAATGCTCCCCGGCCTTCGCGAACGAGTCTTTGGACAATATTCAGCCCCAGGCCGGTTCCCTGTTTTGCGCCCTTGGTTGTGAAGAAGGGCTGGAAAATGCGCGGAAGAACTTCCGTTGGAATTCCCGGGCCGGTATCGCTCACCGACACCTGCAACACGGGCGTGCCGTTGTCAAAACCTTCCACGTTGATGAAGCGGTTCTCGGCGTCGTCGCGGAATGCCGCCAGGTCCAGCGGCTCATAAAGGACAGTTCCTGAGATGACGACATGATGCGCGATCGGCGTGCATTGAAACGCGTTGATGATCAGATTCAGCAACACCTGGATCAGGTCGGTGCCGTTGATCTTCACCCCGATGTCTTCGGCCAGCGGTTGCATCACGAACGTGTTCTGCTGCAGGGCAGGGTGGACATTCACCAGGTGCTGGAGATCCGCGAGCAACTGGTTTACTCCAACGCGCGGCGCCTCGTCGGATTGCTTGCGAAGGAAACCCAGGTAACGGCGGGAAATCTCGATGCAGTTGGTGATCTGCCGGGTGATGATCTTCAGGCGCTCCTTGAGGAAATCGACGTCCTCTCGCCCAAGATTCGACGCCCCGTTGAACCGCTGGTTCATGAGTTGAACGAACCCGGAAATCACCGTGAGCGGGCCGTTGATGTCGTGGAGAATGCTCGCGTAAATTTCTCCGCGCGTGTTCGCAATCTGCTCTTCGATCCGCTGGTTCTGCAGTTCCATCAACAACCCCTGCAGCTTCTCCTCGTTATCGTGAATCTCGCTTTCGAGCGTCCGCCGCTGCATCGCATGGCTGACCGCCGCGCGGACCGTCGACAAGTCGAAAGGCTTGTTGATGTAGTCACAGGCGCGCAGGCGCAGGGCCTGGCGGATCGTGTCAGTGGTCTCGAAAGCCGTCATCATAATGACCTGGACGTCGGGACTGACCGCCTTCAATCGCTCCAGCGTTTCAATGCCTGACATTCCCGTCATGCGAATATCGAGCACAGCCACGTCGACAGTGTTATCCTGCGCGAGTTCAATTGCCTGCGAACCGCTGTCAGCCATCAGGATGTGGTAATCGTCCTTGAAAATAACACGCAGCGACTGGCGCGGACCCTCCTCGTCATCAACAATCAGCAGGGTGCCGCGCCGGGTTCGAGCCCCGGCACAGTCACCGCTTATTTCAACGAAATCGGATGCAACAGATGACGGCATATGTCCATGAGACCACGACTGAGCGGTCAGCTCAGTGAATCGGCGTAAGCGCCGACCGCTGAACACTTTTTTCGGTCATGGGGAACACGGGATTCACCCCGCCGCCCCATCTTGAACTACCTGCCTGCCAACACCCGCCCTATCTTGCGCCGCAACTCGCCGGTAACGGCATCCACGGAACGATTGCTGTTCACAATGGTAAAGCCGTAAGTCTTTTGCAACTGCCGAAAGGCGCCCTTCATTGCGGTCTGATACTGTACAAAGCTGTCGAAGAGGTCACGCGATAATCCCAGGTCCATGCCGCTTTCCCAATAATCCAGGGTCGCGTTCTTCGAAAGATTTCGCTGAACCAGCTCCTCCGCATCCACTTCAAGATAGAAAACCGCGTCGGGTTCGAGTGCGATTCCATACAGGTTTTTCAGCCACGTTTCATCCATTCCCCGCACCATGTCCCGGGCCATCAGCGTGTAGATGTAACGGTCCGCGAGCACAATGAATCCCGCCTTGAGCGCCGGCAGAATGATGTTCTCGAGCTGATCAGCGAAATCGGTCGCATAAAACAACCCAAGGGTCGTGCGGCTCAGAATATTCCCGCCCTGCGCGCGCTCCAGTTCCTCGCTGACGAGGGTCGACCGCTTCAATCCGACCTGAACCGTCGCGTGTCCCGTCGTTTCCAGCCATTCGACCAGCCGCGCAATCTGTGTCGAACGCCCGGAACCGTCCGCTCCCTCGACCACGATCAGCTTGCCCACAAGCTCTTCGAGCTCAACGCCCGGAATGCCGTGCCCATAAAAGTTCCGCGGGCCTGCCGGCGGGACGACGATGTGATGCCTTTTCCGCGGCTTCATTCGACAGGTTCATCCTCCAGGTCCACCACCCGGCCAACCTTCCGGGCCGGCGGCAAGGGCAATGGACTCCTGCGCTTGAAGGCTGAGAGCTTGATGCGTTCGCTCAGTAATTGGCGCACGATTCCCTGCTGTGCCTCAACGCGCTGATTGGCATCGATGACAATGAACTGGAACTCCGTGCTCATCGCCAGGTATTGCTCGAGGATGCGCCCCTGAAATATCCGGAAGCTCTCATAGGGATCGCTTGAGAGCCGCAAATCCATTCCCGCCTCGAAGAACTTGAGCTTCGGCCGGCCTTCCAGGATGCGATTCAATGAAACTTCGAGGTCGGCCTTGAAGAAGAACGTGATGTCTGGAAGCGCGGCGAAATTATACATTCCGCGCACCCATTGCGGCGGGCAACCCCGAACCACGTCGCGCGCGAACGCCGTGAAAATGTAGCGGTCGCAAAGCACCACGTAACCTGCGCGCAGCAACGGCAGCAGATGCCGTTCATAGCGATCCGCGAAATCGGTTGCGTGGATGAGGCTGAAGGTCGTGGGTGTGAGCAGTTCTCGTTTTTTTCCTTTGCTCGTGGCAGACTTCACGAGTTCGGAGGAGTTCCATTCGCTGAAATAAACGCGAATCCCTTCGGCTTCCAACCAGCGTTTTAGCAGGTAAATTTGCGTCGATTTTCCGGATCCGTCCAATCCTTCCACTGCGATCAGCCGCCCGGGAAAATTGAGTTCCGCAAAAGTTTTCATCGAATCGTTCGCAGAAACTAGATCTTTGCAGGGGCAACACAATGTTTTTCAAGCAGACGCGCGCTGCCCGCCGGACAGGCCTCCTTGTCTGCCGCGAAGCCGGGCTTCCAGCCCTCGGGCGGAAGGATGCCTGGGGCCGAGCATATTATCGATTTTCGGCGCCCCTCCGAGGCCTGCGGTTTTCCGGGCGGCAAGATGCCGGACGGTACGGCGTTGCCAACGAAAAAGCCGTGGACCGGAGTCCACGGCAAATGTCTGCGTTCCAGCGACCGGGCCTAGACTTTCCAGCCAGCGCGATAATCGCGTTTGACGAATTTGGCTGCCTCAGGCGCATTCTTGGCTCGCATGTTCGGGCCGTCCCACTCGAGTTTCTTGCCCACGCGCATCGCGACGCATCCGAGGAGCATGATCTCAGTCAGATCCGCCGCGATGTCGAAGTTCGAGAAGCACATTCCAGGCTTGGTGTCACGGATCGCCTGCAACCATTCGAGGTGCTGGCGGGCGTCAGCGTCACCCTTGAACGGATTACGCGGAAGCGTGACCGGAATGGCGCTCACCGCTTCATGGCGGCTGTAATGCACCAGCTTTTCCTCGCCCTTCAATTTCACGTAGAAACGCGTGCCGTAGTCGTCGTCGGAAAAGATCTGTCCCTTGTCGCCGATAATCAAACAACCGCTCCCGGGAACTTCACCGCGCGCAGCTTCAACATCCGCGGTCAGTTCCTTCGAAGGTTTGTTGCTGCCGTCGTGCCCGCCGCGGGCGCCGTCCTTTGGCTTGCCGCCGTCGTACCACCAAAACGTCAGCGCCGGCATTTCGGCCCGGGCAGGGAATTGGAAGCGGATCTTCGAGCCGAGCGGGTAGGTTTCCCCGTTCATGCCTGAGGTTTCGGATTCAATTTCCGTCGGAAAACCCATCTTCAAAGCTCGGAAAGGCATGTTCACCGTATGGCATGCCATATCGCCGAGAGCTCCCGTGCCGAAATCCACCCAGCCGCGCCAGTTAAACGCATGATACGCACCCTTCTTGTAAGGCCGCATCTGGGCCGGGCCAATCCAAAGATCCCAGTCCAGACCTTCCGGGATAGGATCCGATCCTTCCGGGCGGCCCATGCCTTGCGGCCAGATTGGGCGATTACTCCAAACGTGGGCTTCACGGACGGGGCCGATGAGGCCGGCCTGAATCACTTCAACCGCGCGGCGCAATCCGTCCTCGGCGCTGCCCTGGTTGCCCATCTGTGAAATGACCTTGTGCTCCCGCGCCAGGTCGCGCAAGCGGCGAGCTTCGTGAATCGTCTGGGTCAGGGGCTTCTGGCAATAAATGTGTTTGTCGAGCTGAATGGCTGCGGAAGCGGCCACCGCATGGAAGTGGTCAGGCGTCGCGACAATGACCGCATCGATCGACTTGCTCATGTCGTCGAACATCTTGCGATAATCGTGATAGAACTTCGCCTTCGGGTATTTCTTGAGCTGGCCTGCGCAATGATTCTGGTCAGCGTCGCACAGGGCGACGATGTTTTCAGTCGCGCAATGATCCGTGTCGCTGGCGCCCTTGCCCGCGGCTCCGATCGTCGCGATGTTGATCTTGCTGTTGAGGTTTTGGCCGCGCAACAGTGCCGGAACGCCAAAGGTGACGGCGGTTGCAGCTAGGGCGCTGGTCTTCAGGAAGCGCCGACGATTGACGGCGAACGAGGAGGATTTGGATGATTTCATGAAAGATTTTCGAGACGTGATCAGTTTTGCCGCAGGGCACGAGTCATTAATTCTCAGGATCGCTTTCGGCCAAGTTTGCGTTTGGCAGACGTCAGCGATCCTGCCATGGTTTCCGCGATTTCGAAACGAGTTTTTGTTATGAGCACCAAAAAAGTTCTCCTGTCCGCCCTGTTCACCGGTATCGCATGTGTCGCGCCGGTCCAGGCTGAACCCATTCCGGAATCCTGCCGAACGTTCGGATTTGCTGTCGGCTGCCAGGCATGGACGTTCAATCGCTTCTCCGTATTCGAGACGATCGACAAGACTATCGAAGCGGGCGGAAAGGTCATTGAACTCTACCCCGGACAGCGACTCAGCGCCGCGGAACCGGATGTTAAGTTCGACCACAACGCGCCTGCAGCCGTGATCGAAAAGGTAAAGGCTCGCCTCGCCGAGCGCGGCCTTAAGGCTGTCAATTACGGCGTTGTCGATATTCCCAGGGATGAAGCCGGCGCCCGGAAAGTATTCGAACTGGCCAAGGCGTTGAACCTGTACGCCATCACCACGGAATCCGTGGGCGCAATCGATACCATCGAAAAGCTGGCCAAGGAATTCGACATTCGGGTGGGAATCCATAATCATCCGCGCAGGGCAAACGACGCCAATTACAAGGTGTGGGATCCGAACTACGTCCTGAGCGTTGTCAAAAACCGGGATGAGCGGCTCGGGGCGGCAGCCGATACGGGCCATTGGGTGCGGTCGGGCCTGAATCCGGTGGAATGCCTGAAGATCCTGGAAGGCCGGATCGTCAGTTCGCACCTGAAGGATCTGAACGAAAAGTCCTCGACTGCCCACGATGTGCCCTATGGCAATGGCGTTTCCAACATCCCGGGAATTCTCGACGAACTGAAGCGGCAGAAATTTGTGGGGAACATTTCCGTCGAGTACGAGCACAATTGGGAAAACAATGTATCGGACGCGGCCCAATGTATAGGATTTGTCCGCGGGTATGGTGCCCGCTTCAATCCGTAACCTGAATAACGGCGAACGCATCTGCGTCCATTTGCGTGCGGTTCGCCGGTGAACGGCAGAAGATCAAAGCATGAATGAAGTAAACGTGAAAGACTCCCGGGGCGGCGCATTTGACCATACGCTCGCATTCCTACTGCTGCGGCTGTGGCTTGGCTTCCGGGCAATTGTAACCGGCATCGAAAAGTTCGGCGGGTTTAACACCGTCCAGAAACCCTTTATCGATCCCAGCACCGGCATGGCGGACCCGAGCGGCGCAATGATCGAGGTTAAGGAAAAGTTCTACGCGCTCACCAATTACAGCGCCATTCCCCAGTCAATGAAGGACCGCTTCGCGGGCGAACCGTTGATGCCAGCCGTTGCGACGACCCCTTTTTACGCGGTGCTCGGTTGGGCGCTGATCATTCTTGGTGTAATGTTGGTGGTCGGTCTGGGCACCCGGATTTCATTGTTCCTGCAGGGTCTGCTCTACATCGGCCTGACGGTCGGCCTTATTCTGATCAAGCAGGACGACGGTGTCGCGTGGCTGGCGATTCACGTGGCGCTGATCGCGCTGGCGTTCACGCTGGCCCGGCACAATCGCTTTAGCATATTGAAGAAATGGTAGAGAACCTCATCACCCGGCGGGACTTCGTCCGCACCACCGCCGCTGCCGGAGCGGGATTGATCCTGACCGCCGGAGCGTCGTCCTTCGGCCAGAACCGTTCGCCAAACGGCAAGATCAACGTTGCGCTGATCGGCTTCGGAGCTCAGGGCCGCGTGCTGCTGGAATCACTGCTCAAGATCGAGGGGATCCAGTTGGTTGCCGTTGTCGACATTTGGGAATACGCCCGCACCTACGCGGAACGCTCATTGAAAAAGATGGGCGTGGAGGTGCGCGCGTACGAAAACCATGAGCAGATGCTCGAGAAGGAAAAGGATCTCCAGGCTGCAGTCGTCGCCACCCCGGATTTCTGGCACGCGCCAGTGACCAATGCCTGCCTGAAGGCCGGTCTGCACGTGTATTGCGAAAAGATGATGGCGCATTCCATCGAAGCCGCGCGCTCGATGGTTCACACGATGCGGGAAACCGGAAAGCTCCTGCAGATTGGGCATCAGCGCCGCAGCAATCCGCGTTACGTGTTCGCCTTGAACCGCCTGATGAACGAGGCGAAAATCTGCGGACGTCTCACTGCTGCAAACGCGCAGTGGAATCGCGCCGCCGCCGAGGATTTCAAATGGCCCAAGCGCTCGGACATGTCAGCCGAGCAGCTGGCGCAGTATGGATTCAAGGACATGCACCAGTTCCGCAACTGGCGCTGGTTCAAGGAACTGGGAGGAGGGCCGCTCTCTGACCTGGGCGCGCATCAGATCGATATTTTCAACTGGTGGTTCGGGAAGCTGCCGCGGTCAGTCATGGCCAGCGGCGGAATGGACTACTACACGACGCACGAATGGTACGACAACGCGATGGTGGTTTACGAATACGAGCTGCCCGAAGGCGTGGCGCGCGCGTTTTACCAGGTGCATACCACCACGAGCGCGGGCGGTGGTTACTTCGAATATTTCATGGGCGACGAAGGCTCGCTCAAGATGTCCGAAAATCCGAGTTTGACGACAGTCTTCCGCGAAGCGCGGGCTCCCGTATGGGATGAATGGGTTCGCAAAAATTACCTGCGTGCGAAACAGGCTCCGCCATCTGAGGCCGTGAAGGACGCCACCAAGGTCGATGTGCGGGAGACCGCGCAGCTGGCCGCTTACGAAATCCCGGTGTTCTTCAACAAGGCGATTCATCAGCCGCATCTGGAGAATTTCTTCAAGGCAATGCGGGGCGAGGCCAAATTGAATTGTCCTGCGGACGAGGCGTTCACGAGCGAATACATCATTCACAAGGCGAACGAAGCGATTGCCGCACGCCGCACGCTGGATATTGATTTAAAGGATGCCGAGGCATGATGGTTCCCGCCACCGGATCCGCCGATTTTTAACCATTGATTGGAGATAACGTATGAATTCGAAACTCATCTTTTCCGTTTTGTCGCTGTCTGTGCTTGCACATGCAGCGATTGCGCAAGACAAGGTGCCGTTGAAAACCGAGCTGCCGAAGCCGCTGTTTGTCGGCACTCCCGTTCCAGTGAAGATCCCCAACCTGGAGCCCGCGCGCCAGGGCAAGCGCCCTGACTTTCTGGTTCCCGCGGGCACCACCAACATCGCCGCCGGAAAACCTGTCACCGCCAGCGACAATGAACCCGTGATGGGCACGCTGGACCTGGTCACGGACGGCGACAAGGAAGGCGATGAAGGATCCTGGGTTGAACTCGGGCCTGGCAAGCAATGGGTGCAAATCGATCTCGAAAAATCCTCTGAAATCTACGCCGTGCTCCTGTGGCATTATCATTCACAAGCACGTGTTTATCGGGATGTCGTCGTCCAGGTATCTGACGATCCAGAGTTCAAGAAAGGCGTTACGACGATATTCAACGCCGATATCGGAAATGTTCTTGGCCTCGGCGCAGGCAAGGACATGGCCTACATGGAGAATTACGAAGGCAAGCTGATCGATGCCAAGGGCGTCAAAGGCCGTTACGTGCGCCTCTACAGCAATGGCAACACGACCAATAAACTGAACCACTACATCGAAGTGGAAGTATTCGGCAAAGCCCAGTAAACCCGCTGGAGGTTCACGCGTGCCTCCAGTTTCCACTCCTTCGCGATGGGCGGTCTTTTTGGGGATCGCCCTCCTTACGCTCCTCGTTCGGTTGCCGCATCTCGGTGAGCGGCCGATGCACACCGACGAGGCCGTAAACGGTTACATTACCGGCCAACTCCTCGCTGGCCAGCCGTATCAATATGACCCGCAGGATCGTCACGGTCCTGCCTTGTACCTTGCTGCCGTTCCAGCGTCCCGCCTCGCAGGTCAGAAACATCTTTCCGATCTCACCGAGCCGGTTCTTCGATCGATTCCTGCGATCTTCAGTTTCCTGACCGTTCTTCTTTTTGCCGTAGTCGCCAAACGCATCGGATTTATCAGCGCAATTCTGGGTGCCCTGTTGTTTGCAGTGGCGCCTTTGCCGGTTTACTACGGCCGCTACTTCATTCACGAAATGCTGTTTGTGTTTGGGACGCTGGCGTTTCTGCTCTCAGGCTTGCGCGTGCTGGAGTCAAGATCTCACGGGGCTGCGGCGCTGGGCGCGTCAGCCGCGTTCATGCTCGCGTGCAAGGAAACTGCCGTACTCCATTTCGCGGCGGCAGCAGTGCCGCTGGTTTGGTGGCTCTGGGCGGAACGAAATTCAGGGACGGGTCGTCGTGTGGCTCTGCGGCAGTTCGTCAGCCCCGCGGCAAACGCATTTGTTGCATTCGTGTTGGTGACGCTTGCGTTTTACACGTGGGGCGGACGCAATTGGGAAGGACCAGTGGACCTCCTGAAATCCTTCCCGCGCTTTGCGCAACGGGCTGGCGGCGAAGGACACGAAAAGCCGTATTACTATTATGGGCTTCTGCTGGGCGGTAGCGGCGCAGGATGGGGACTCATCGGGCTGGCAATTTACGGAACCTGGCTCAGCTTGAAAGCGCTTCGAAGCAGTGCAACCCGCACGCTGCCGCTGCCAATGCTCGGATTTTACTGCATCGCGATCCTCATTCTCTACAGTGCGATTCCTTACAAGAATCCGTGGCTCGGATTGAACCTTTGGCTGCCAATCGCGCTGCTGGCCGGAGTCGGTTTCCAGAAGCTGTGGTTCGCGCGACAACGCGCTGCGGCTCGCGCGGCGCTCATTCTGGGTGCAACGGCGCTGCTCGCGCTGTCGGGCCAAGAAACATGGAAGTGGGGCTTCGCACGGCCGTCTGACGACAGAAATCCGTATGCATATGCCCACACCGTGGAAGACCTGCTCGGATTGCCGGAACGCCTGAAAGCGTTGACTCACACCAACACCGCGCGGGTGCGGATTTCAGTTGTCGCATCAGATCCGTGGCCACTCCCATGGTATCTGCGCAGATTCTCACGCGTGGGATATTATCAGCCCGGGCAGGACCCCGGGGTTGCTGATTTTTACGTCAGTTCGCTGGAGCCCGCGCCAAACCTCGAGGCTCGCGCGGAAGGCTGGCGATCTGAGTTTTTTGGGGTTCGTCCTGAAGTGCTGCTCCTGCTTTGGACACCTCCTGCTGCAGGGATCGATGAGTGACGGGGTTCACATTTTTCGGCACGAGGCGATGGCCACGCATTTTGAAGTCAGAATTTCCGGCGAGGAGAAGTCGTATGCAGGGCAGGCGGCGCGAACAGCTTTTGATCTGTTGGATCGTCTGGAAGGCCTGCTGAGCCGATTCCGTGAAAACAGCGAGATCAGCCAGATTGGCTTTCTCACTCCCGGCGAAGAGTTGCGGCTGAGCGAGCCGACCTTCGCCTGCCTTGAAATCGCCAGACGCATGGAAGCTGTGACACACTCCGCGTTCTGCGTCAGCCCCGATGCCGTGAGGCGCCAGTTGGAGATCCCCGTTTGGTCGTTGAATCGAAGCACGTTTTCGATTCATTGCGAAAGCGGACGCCTGCAGTTCGATCTGGGCGCGATCGGCAAGGGCTTTGCCTTGGATCGAATGGCGGAGGAACTTGCCGATTGGGGTTGCCCGTCATTTTTATTGGTCGCGGGCGGCAGCAGCATTCTTGCGGGGAATCCGCCTTCGGGAATGCCAGGCTGGTCCTGCGGCCTTGGCGAATCAGAGACGGACCTGCGGCTTCTGCTGCAACACTGCTCGCTGAGCGGCTCAGGCTTGGCTGTGAAAGGCGCGCACATCCTGGATCCGCGCATCGGCAAGCCCGTCACAGATCGGGGAAGAGCGTGGGCGTTGACGTCATCGGCCGCTGAATCCGATGCGCTTTCGACAGCTGCGATGGTATTGACGGAAGACGAATTGTTCGCGTGCATGGATGGCAAATCCGAGTGGCTCGTCCTATGGAACGATTCCGGCGTGTGGCGCGAGGCTGGTGCCCGTCCGCGTCCGCCTGCGGATCTCGTTTGACCGTAAATGGGAGCCGCGGCGTTCCCGGATCAGCGAGCGTGCCGCGACGTGTATTTGCCCGCGATCGCGGCCATGAAGTCGCTCAGGTCCAGCGTCATGCTCCGAATATCTCCGACCTGGACGTCTTCGTCTTTCATGAAACCGCCCCACATCCGCGATGAACTTGAGACACCGCTGCGGCGAACGTCGAACGCAAACTTTTCCTGGCCTGCGTCGGTCATTCGTCCCTGCACGCGCAACACGGGCTGGCCTGCGCCATACATTCCCGCGAAATACCGGGCGGCCCCGCCACCTTTCGAATATTCAACGATCGTATTCTCCATCGTCAAATAACGCGCATTCGCTGGAAGCGCACTTTCGTTGGTGACCACGGTGGCGAACAGCTGCCGCGCCCGGATGAAATCACTCAACTGCTCGACATAATTGCCTGCAGTCCACTCATGGAGCCGTTTCTCATCGTCATGGAACGTCGCGGTCGACTTCACGGGCGCAATGTAAAGGGCGTCGTAGCCGGTGAAATCAAATCCATCGGCAATCCAGCAGTGCGCCAGGTGCGGATGCTTGAAGTTCCAGCCCGAATTGGAAGCGGTGCTTGAACCGATGACTACGTTTCGCCCGTCATCAGCTTTGTATCGGGCTGGAAACTTGCCGGGAGCGGCCGAGTTCTGGCGGGTCGCACAGCCCGCGAAAGTGAGCGCTGCGGCACAAACGCTGATTGGGATGAGAAAGGCGGCACTTCGCATAGTGTTGTTTTTTGGGTTGGACGGATTGTGGTCAATTCATGTTGGGTCGACAACGAATTTTGCGAAACGGGCGCGCTGGCGTTCGGAACCCGCATGCACGCGCTCGTGCAATCGAATCATGCTCGTTCCTGATCATCCGTCGTTGTCCTTCAGTAATGTTTTTACCATCGAAGCGTGAATTAATCCCGCGGGCGCCGCGGATGTCGAGTACGCGGTTGAGGGTTCGGCCAATCTCGTCGACTGGATTCCTCTTGGTCCGGCAGTCTCCGTTGGAAGCGGTTCGTTCCAATTCACCGTTTCGGATGAGCAACACCCGTCACCGCGCTTCTTCCGGTTTGTGCCAAATGGTTCGCCCTAGCTCGAACATTGGAGACCAACCGTCGTTTGGGTCGGCAGGAATTCCCTTGACCTCGGTGTGCATCGGCCCTGGAATGCGGTGCAGAGGTTTTAATTATCCAATGAAAACTCGAGCCCACTCACTCGTCCGGCTGGCTTGCATGAAGATTGCACCGTGGTGTCTCGCACCAGGTCTTGTTGCGGCCGCGCCGTCCATCGAGATCTCTCGCTTCGCTGCAGTTGGTCTCCTTCCCGCCGGCAATCTCCCGTCGCGCGTCGCGGTGGGTGACTTCAACCGGGACGGAAAACCTGATCTTGCCGTTGCAAATTCGGGATCCCAAAATATATCGCTGTTTGAAAACCTGGGATTGCATCCGCTGAGTTCCAATACGTTTTCTGCGCCGATCCTCCTTTCGGGGCCGGTTGCCAGCGAAGTCCCATACAAGGTTGAGGTCGCGGACATTAACGGCGACGGGTGGGATGATTTGTTAACAGCAAACCGCAGCTTGAATACGGTTTCCGTGTTCTGCAATGCGGCGCACACCGGGAGCGTGAGCGCGGCATCCTTTGAAGCGCCCGTGGACCTCGTCACGGGTTCCTTCCCAATGGCCGTTGCTGTGCGCGATCTGGATGGGGACGGGCGTCCCGAAATCATCACAGCCAACTTCGAGGGCCAGTCGATTTCGGTATTGAAGAATCTTGGCAGCGGCGCTGATGTGACGTCTGCATCATTTGCCGGGCACATCGATTTTCCTGCGGGATCAGGAGCCGCGAACCTCGCATGTGCAGATTTCGACGGCGATTCAAAGCTCGACATCGCGGTGGTTAACTTCAAGGACACGATGGTTTCCATCCTGAAGAACACGACGGCTTCCAATACGATCTCTTCCAGCTCGTTTGCCTTCGCCGCCAGCTTGCCAGCGCCTCTCAGTTGCGAAGGCATTGCAGTGGGCGATTTGGACCGGGATGGACGTATCGATCTGGTTGCGGGCGCGTCGCTTGAGGGACAGCGCATTGCTATTTACCGGAACACAAGTTTTCCAGGACATCTGGAATCCATTTCGTTCGAGCCCAGGCATGATCTCGAAACTGGTGGCTGGACGCACAGTGTTGAACTTTCTGACCTCAACCGGGATGGGAAGCTGGATATCGCCGGGGTTACAGAGCAGCAAAGCCATCTGTTCATCTTCGAGAATCGCAGTGAGCCTGGGGAATCGCCTACCAACTGGTTTGGGACTCGACTGGACCTGGCCACGGGTCTCAATGCCTGGGGATTGTCGGTATCCGATCTCGATGGCGATTTGCGTCCAGACATTGTCCTTTGCAACGCATATGACAACAACGTCGGAATGTATCGCAACGAGCTGCCTTTGACACCCGGTGGAACCGCTTGTACGCCGGCCCCGTCCGGCCTCAGCGGTTGGTGGGCGGGAGACCATTCGGCTGATGATGGTATCGATGGCCACCATGGAGTCCTGTTGAACAATGCTGGTTTCGCTGCTGGCGTGGTCGGTTCAGCACTGTCATTTGATGGCAACAACCAAGCCGTTCGAATCCCGCATTCAGCCGCTCTCTCAACTCCCAGTTACACAGTCGAGGCTTGGATCCGGCCTGCTGGGCAGGTGAATGATGCCATCGACCAGGAATTAATTTTCGGCCAGAGCTTTGGCTTTCCGCAATTGGTGGTTCGAAGAGGAGTCAGCGGTGTTCGGCTCTCGTGGCAGTTCGGAACAGACATGTTCAGCTTTTATGAGGTGGAAGCTCCGGAGGAGATTCCGATCGGACAGTTTACCCACGTTGCAGGAACTTGGGATGGAATCGCGCTGCAATTGTATGTGAATGGAATTTTGACGGCGACAAGCACGCCTGGAACGGTGCCCGTGGACTCAGGATGCGATTTCTTCATAGGCGGCTTTCACAGTGAAGGCGAAGAATGCGGTTATGTCGGTCAGTTCTTTAATGGTGTCATCGACGAACTCACGATGTACAGCAGCGCGCTTGCATCATCGGACATCCATGCCATCTACGACGCGGGAGCGTTTGGCAAATGCCGCCCCATCGTGGGGACACCCTTGCCTGTGATCGCGGTTCAACCTCACAGCACCAATGTGTTCGAAGGTGAACGCGCTTCTTTCAGCATCGCGTTTCAAAGCGCCGCTCCAGCGAGCGTCCGATGGCAATTCAACGGCACAAACATACCGATCGGAACAACCGCGACTTACACAATCCTTAACGCACAAGCTGCCCACGAGGGCGAGTACCGTGCCGTTATCAGCAATGCTGGCGGTTCGGTAACGAGCATTGTCGCCCGATTGACGACTAAACCCGGTCCCAATTGCACCCCCGTCGCACAGGGATTGGTCGGTTGGTGGCGATTTGAAGACGATCTGCTCGACTCATGGGGAACCAACGATTTCCTTGAATCGACGCTGGTCAGCGGCTTTGTGTCAGGGAAGGTGGGTCGCGCGTTCCATGTATGGAGCGGTCGCTTGAACTCCTTTGTATTCGTTCCGCACACCTCGTCGTTGAATTTGACCGAGGCTATTTCAGTGGAGGCGTGGGTGCAGCCGGGTGTGCCGAGCTCGGCCCAAACCATCCTGAGCAAAAGCGATCCTGGGATGACAACCGGTTTCGCGTTCGGAATAACAAATGCGCGTCCGTACTTTGCGATTGGATCGGGAACGGCGGGATCCGCGACTGTGATTGCGCCCGCCGCGCTCCCGTCCGCCGCATGGAACTACGTCACGGCGACGTTCAATGGCGCGATGTTGAAGCTTTATACGAATGGCGCGGTAGCCGCCACCGCGCCGCATGCCGCGGCAATTGCAGCGAATCAGAGCAATATGATAATCGGCCCGCAGGCCGGCGCTTCGCCCTTTTCGGGCTCTGTCGTGGTTGATGAACTTGCCCTCCACCGCCGCGCTCTGGCTGCGGAGGAAATTCGTGAAATCTTCAACTCGTCTCGTTCGGGCCGATGCCTGCCCCCGCCGCAGGTTGTATCCAACCCCCTGAGCCAGGCGATCCCTGAAGGCGAAGATTTGCTGCTGCAAGTGACGGCAACAGGCGGCAAGCCCGTTTCCTACCAATGGAGTTTCAATAGAACCAACATTCCACATGCCACAGGCCGGACGTTGCATATCCCTCGGATTGAAGCTGCCCAGGCGGGGTTCTACTCTGTCTCGATCAGCAACCGGACCGGCATGGTGGTGAGTTCCAGCGCGCACGTGAAGGTGGTCGCGGCAAACAGCTGCATGGAATCCCCCGCAGGCTTGTTGGCGTGGTGGCCCGGGGACGGATCGACAATTGAAATCGTGAGCGGGCGAACAGCCACTGCGTTGGGGGCCCGGTACAGCACGGGGAAAGTCGCGCAAGCTTTCAATCTTACTGGAGGTGGTATCAGACTGCCGCATTATCCTGAGCTCGAAGGTTTCGCAGAGGCCAGCTTTAGCCTGGAGGCGTGGGTACGGCTGAGTACGAATCCTACAATCCGCTGGCTGGGCACTCCGGAATTTGTTATTGCCGACAACCGCGGCGTGGCGATCCCCCAGCCTCCGACGCCGGAAACAGCGAGTTATGTTTTTGCAGTCAACAACGGGCAGCTTGTTTTCTCGTTCGAGTCAGCCGGGCCGTTGCCTAAAGTGACTTCGCAGAGTGTGTCGGGCGGACCTGAATTGCGCGACGGCGTCTACCATCATGTGGCCGTCTCGTTTCAGCGCGGTGCAACAAACCAATGCATTCTCTATGTGGACGGGCGCGTTGTGGCGTCCGTGAAATCCACGAACCTGTTCCGTGGCACAATCCCGAATCTGGGTCCTGCTTTTCTAGGACAGCGAAGTTTCAGTTTTTATCCGAAGCCCGCTGGCCCGCAATTCGGCGAGCTGGACGAGCTGGCACTCTATGATCGCGCGCTGCATGGGGCCGAAATCGAGGCTATTGCACGCAACGGCCGGGCCGGCAAATGCAAAGAGCTGCCATCCATCATTGTTCAACCCGCCGAAGAGTCTGTTCGCGCGAACCTGCAATTCGTTGCGAATGAAAGAGTGGTCGAATTCTCGGGCTCCCCCGACGGATTCTATCACGTGCAAATGTCAACGAACCTTGTCGATTGGGTGACTATCGGAACCGCGGTGCGCGTGAATGGTGCGCGTTTTCAGTTCGTGCACGCAGATGCGAAAGCTGAGCCTTCCTGTTTCTATCGATTCATCGAAGCAGGGCACTGACCGCATCAATCGACCGGGATGCTGGCGGACCGAAACGACTTTGCTCCCTTCAGCTTCTTCAATCGCTTCGGCGCGTTCTGAGGCTCTCCACTGTCGTCGCTGAGAAATTGCAGGCCACGATTTGCGTCGGGCCAAAGGACAAGCGATTCCGCGTTCACGGTTCCCGGAATCCCGCCCACCACTCGGACGGGAACGGCATCGCCACCTTTCCAGCGGAATAGTTCAAATCTCTCATTTCCTTCCGTCGAACCGGCGACAATTCCGTATTCGCCGTCCCAGAAATCCATGCTTCGAATTCCGAGACCGTTGAGCTTGAGTTGAATCGGAGTTCCAAGTTTCGCTGCGGTTCCCTGAATCATTTGGTCCGGATTCAACAATGGAACAATCAGGGCCTGGCCGTTCGGAACGGGGCTGCGAAAACCGATCAGCAGATGGCCGTCGGGTGTCGCCACTAATCCTTCAATGTTCAGGCCTCCCGGGGCCTTGGGCGCCAGGCGTGATGCCGCTGAAAGACCAAATTTCTCCAGCGGCTTGTGAGCGAGCAGATCCCGCAACAGATCCTTGTAAGGCTCGCCCCTGGGAACCAGGAGTTTCGGTTGGTTGAGGTCAATGTCAGTGGCAAAGAACCGATATCGGCTGCCGCGATATTTCCCGTCCTTGTTCCGGCCGTGTGAAGTAATCCAGAACACGCGCTGTCCGATTCTTGCGGCCGCCTCGATGTCTGTTTCGGGCGAAGCGGGATCGACCTGGAGAAATGCGGACAAACCGATTTCCTGGAGCGGTTCGGCGGAGTTCTCGCGATTGTAAATGCGAATCACGTTCTCCTCATCGCTGGCTGCGGCGAAACGCGAATCATCAATGGCAACGGCCGCAGACGCATCGACGGCCCGCAGGTAAGCGGTCAGGTCCTCCGCACCGGCCGGGGTTGCTGCGGCGAGCGTCAGAGTGAGGAACGCAGTTTTCATCACCGCCAATGTTTCGCATTTATGTGCAGTCAGCAACCCGGATGTCGCCCCACGCGCATAGCGCGCCCGGAGCGCCGACTTGCAGTCGGCTTACGATGATCGAGAAACCGATCGCGTACAATCCAGAGTGACGTCTGATTGCACAAAGGAGGACGAACGCGGCACGCATTTGACCGCGTCAGGCTGGGTTGAGCGTTAAGCCGACTGCAAATCAGCGCCCCGGAGCGCACGCTTCGATTACCGTTCTGGAACTTCGATGATGTCGCCGTCGCGCAGGTGCAACTCGTCTGGCGGGGGGACGGATCCGTTAAGAACGAGCCTGCTGCCGCCGCCCATGTGAGGCTGGGGTGGGAGAGCCTGACTCGGCGATTTCGCAATGCAACTGATTGTCCATACCTTTCGCGTGCCGTTCTCAGCGGTCCTCGTGATCTTGACGCGGGAGAGGTCGGATGAGGAGAGCAGGATTGCTTTTGCCTGGGCCGACTCCAAGACGTTGCACAGGCGGGATGATTCAAATGGGTAAACAGCAATGAAAACCTGTTTATCGCGAAATCTCAGTTCGACAGTTCCTTTGACGCAGTTGTGGAGAGATTGAACCTGGTCTTGAGGCAGACCCGTCCACCGTTCGTCCAATGTATGTTCACGCTCGGGGATTTCTATGACATCCCCCCATTCCAGCGGAACGTTCTTTTCACAATCGATCGTTCCGTCCGCGCGAAGAATATTCAAGGTTTGGCGGGTTTCGCTCGTGCCTGGGAGCTGACGAATAATGGTGAGATCGGCAAAATCCGGAAATGTCGGGGGGCTCATGGGGTGGCTGTAGTTTACGAGAATCGCGTCAAGCAACGTGAAATGGTTCCAATCGTTCGTGCCGCGCCAGAAGACCGTTTTCAAGCCGGCGCCATTGCGTTGAATAGTGATGCGTGTGAAATCTGGAGGATTCTCGAGCGCGCCCTGCTGGCGAAGAAGGTCGGCGATCGCTGCGTATTGGTCAGCCAGTGCCGGTTCCCCTTTCTTGAGGCTTATGGCCAAACCTAGCGGCGACTCCGTTCCTAGGTTCCATTGAAATCGGCGATTGATGGGCACACCACGCTTGATGAGTTCCTCAACAACCGGCTGCATCCTGGCCGCGATCGCAAACATCAATACGGTTCCATCCTCCCGCTGAGGATCGGCTCCTGCTTCCAACAACGCCAGAGCCACGTCCGTCATTCGCTCTGCAATCGCCTGACGGATTATCGGTTGGCCGCGAAGACTCAGTGTGTTGGGATCGGCTTTATGCTTCAGCATGAGCAGGACGAGTGAGCTCTCCTTTCGCGCCATAGCAAGTTGTATTGCGGAAATCGCGGGCGTCGGACCGATCACGTCTTCAATCCTTCCGCGGCGAAGAAATTGTTCAGCCGAAATATTCGGATCAGCCCCTGCGCGAAGCAGGGTTCCGCAAATTGTAAGTCTCTCTGGATTCCCAAATTCAATCGCACTGCTCAGTGGTAAATTCCGTGAGCCGCGATTAGGGTCTGCGCCAGCGGTCAGCAACCTCTCCACCATTTCCAGCGAAACTTGTGCCGCTATGCTGAGGGGGCTCCCGCCTTGGTTCAGGTGGTTTGGGTTCGCTTTTGCCGCGAGCAACACCTCAACTGTCCTAAGGTGGCCGTACGTTACTGCCTGAAACAACGGCGTTGAATCCGATTGATCGGCCGCATCCGCTTCGGCGCCATGTTGCAGGAGCACAGCGATGATTTCGGTGTGTCCTTTCGCGGCTGCAAGGTGAACGGGATTCTGACCATGCGAAGTCCGGGCATTCACGTCAGCCTTGTTTATTATCAAGGCCTCAGCCACAGGGACAAATCCTCCCTCTGCCGCGTCGTGCAACGGTGTGCGCCCCTGCGCCCGTCTTGCATTCACGTCGGCTTTTGCGGCGATCAAGGATTCAACGACGGCTTTGTATCCGCGCGCCGACGCCACATGCAGAGCGGTTTCGCTCGTGATGTTTCGCGCCATGACTTCCGCGCCGTGTTTCAGCAACAGGTCGACCATGGTTTTGTGTCCCGCCCTGGCTGCGTAATACAGAGGCACGGCGCCGTCTGAAGCCTGATTCACGTTTGCGCCGTTGTTGATCAGGAAAGTGGCCACATGGACGTGTCCTTTCTCTGCGGCATTTGCGAGCGGGGTGCGAGAGGTGGCAGGACTGGCGTTGATCAAGTCTGGGCTGTTCTGGATCATCGCCTGAATACGCCGAATCTCCTGTTCCTCTTCGTCTGTTATAACCTCGCCAACCGTTTTCGGAACGGGGACTGGCTGTGTGTCCCCCGCCGCAAAACCGCGAATGCCAGCCAGGTTCTGGCGGCTCAACGTGACGAGCATCTGCTGGTTACTGAACTCGCGAATGATGCGTTCGTAGTGCGGAACAGCCTCGTTGGTGCGGCCGAGTTTGCGATAGCATTCGCCGAGACGGAAGATGGCGGTCGCTGCAATTTATCGATTTCGGTCAAACTGCTTTGCCAATGCGTCGTAGCTCGCAATCGCGGCCTCGATGTCACGATTCGCCTCCTCCTCGAACAGACCTTGTTGCAGCAGAAATGTCAGGTCGTTGGTCGTTGCTGCTGGTGCGCTGCATGGCAGTGAAAGGAAGAGCGTCAGGCAGACGATCTTGGCGAACCCCTTCGCGCGCGCCGACAGACCTGCGAGCGCCCATGCGTGAGTCATCATCGCTGATACAAGTTCTTCCCTATCTGTGCGGAGTGTTTTCATATCAAGTTCATTTCCACTGCCGATTTCTCCTGCCCTGGCGCTGCTGATTCGTGCCCATATCCTCCCAAACCAGCTCCAACGAATTGTCACGGATTTGCAAAATGTCGGCTCATAGTTCGAGGCGATATCCAACGCCATGGACCGTGCGAATGAAGCGCGGTGAATCAGGATCGCGTTCGAGCTTGCGGCGAAGGCTCGCAACGTGGCTGTCCACTGTGCGCGTCGTTGGAAACGATGCGTAACCCCACGCGGCATCGAGGAAGCGCTCGCGAGAAACAGGCTCGCCTTCCGATTCTGCCATTAATCGCAGCATCGCAAACTCCTTTGCCGTGAGATGGAGCTGGGTTTTTCCGCGAATCGCGGTTTGACGGATGAGATCGACTTCCACTTCACCGAACTTCAAAACCCGGGCCGTTTTGACCTGGCGTTCGACACGGCGCAACATCGCGCGCACCCTCGCCAGCAATTCGTCGCGGCTGAATGGCTTGACGAGGTAATCGTCGGCTCCCATGTCGAGGCCCGTCACACGGTCTTCAACCTGGCCTTTTGCAGTCAGCATCAGGATCGGCACGGGATTGGAAACCTGTCGAAGCGCCGCGCACACCTCCAAACCGTTCAGCTTCGGCATCATCACGTCGAGCAGGATGAGATCAGGTTTCTCGGACAGCGCGCGCTCGAGGCCCGACTCCCCATCGTTCGCGGTCAGAACGCGGTAGGATTCAGACGCAAGCGCGTCGGCGAGGGCGACACGCATGGGTGTCTCGTCTTCGATGATCAGGATGCGGGACATGGATTCATTGGACGTGAGTGAATCGGCAATTCGATGGTGAAGCGGCTTCCTTTTCCGGGTCGGCTCTCGACGTGAATGCAGCCGCCATGCGCATTGACGATGTGTTTCACAATGCTCAAGCCGATGCCAACGCCCTGCGTTTCGCGTCGAAGTTCGGAGCCCAGCCGGTAGAAGCGCTCGAAGATGCGCGCGTGTTCAGTGGCCGGAATCCCGCGGCCGTGATCCGAGACAGAGATGTGAAGCGCAGGGCTCGGGGAACGGGTCTCTTCGGGGCGCGTCAATTTCACAATGACACATTCGCCGCGTGGCGAGTGTTTCACCGCGTTGTCGATGAGATTGATCAAGGCCTGCTGAATGGCTCGGCCGTCGGCCATCAACTCGAAGTCCAATGTTCCTGATTCAGCGGATGGGACTTCAACGCGAAGAGTCACACCGCGTTCGTCCGCGTAAGGTTGCAGGACTTTGACTGTCTCGCTCGTGAGCGCGCGCAGGTCGGTGGGTTCGAAGTCATACAGTTTTCGTCCCTGTTCGATGCGCGAGAAGTCGAGGACGTTTTCGATCAGCGACGACAATCTCCTGCATTCCTGGACGATGAATCGGAAGTATTCCTGTTGCTTGCCGGGATGCGAAACCGCGCCGCGCTCCAGGCTTTCAGCCATCAAACGGACCGATGCTATGGGCGCGCGCAGTTCATGGGAGACGCTTGAGACGAAGTTCGATTTTTGTTCGTTGAGCGCCTGTTCCGCGCGAAAACTCCGGAGCGCCAGGCGGAAGCCCTGGAACGCGACCATCGCAGTAATGCCGATCAATGATCCGTACACAACCTGGCGCTGACGCTGGCGGGCGTAGAATGCGGCGGGATCGCGGAGGAGAACTGCCACCGCAAGACGGGGTTCGAAATCGGTTTCCGTGGACGCCAAGGTTCGTAGCGATTCCAGTGAGCTTGCTGCCAAATAGAGGGTGTGTCCCGCGATTTCAACTCGCGCGCCGAGAAATCCTGGAACGTTTGCATTTTGGAATGCTTTGCCGACGGCGCTGGCAATCGCGCCATGTTCCTGCGCCACGAAAAGGCTTTGGCCCTCGCATGTAATTACCGCGCATAGCCATGCGCCGCCATCCTCCAAGAGCCAACCGGACGTGCCCAGCCCGTGAGCGGCAACGAGCGCGCGCGAGCGTTCGTGAGTTTCCCACACTTCCTTCCATTGCGAAGCGCCTGCTCGTTCCTGTTCCAGTGCGACAGCCTTCTCCAGCAGCAGCGGAGTCAGGAGGGTCGGGCAGTGGATGGCGTCGGCGGACATCAGCGTCATTTGAGTTCTGACGGCGGCTTCATTTGTCGCCAAGGACGCAAGATGAAAGCGGCTCAATGCCCGCCACGGATTGGGGATGATTGGAAGACCGGCTTCACTGCCGCTTGCGCTGTGGAATGTCTCGCGAGCAGCGTTGGTGAGGCCGCGCTTGAGTTGCACCAAACCCAGGGTGAAGCGGGCCTTCGACGCCACCAGTTGGTCCCCACTCTCGGCAAGGTGACCATACTGACTGGCAGCGCGCTCGAGATCGCGTTCAACGAATTCCGAGACGATCGCTTCCGCCCACGCACGGGATTCCGCTGAACCCGCGCGCTGCTGGAGCACTTCGTCGGTTGGGGTTTCTGAGATTGGAGGAGGAAAAAGCAACTCTCCGTCCGAATTGAAAAGCGCGGTTTGCAGCGGGATTTCCTGTGTGGCATTGCGAAACACTGGATCTTCGTGCGGAAGATCACTCATCAGCCTGGCTGCGTTCGTTCCGGAATTCGAGAATACCGATGGATGGAACCAGGTGCTGCAATTGAACCCTGCGGATCGCGCGGCGTGGACGGGAGGGAGAATGACATTTCGGAGCTCGCGATGGAGTCGTTCTGCAATCTGCTCGGCGATCTGAAACGCTTCGCCATCTAGTTCGCGCCGGTCCTGGATGAGCGAGATGATTGCCACAGACGCGAGCACGGCGACGGGCGCGATGATCAAGACGCCCTGCCAGAAAAAACTCGGTCGGGATTGTTTGACCACGCCTGGCATGCGCGCTTGTTATGCGATGATCGTGGCACTGCGGCAAGCAATGTTTGTCATGGAATTGTGAAATGTTCTGGAAAAACTAACGGCGTCACCGGAGCCCCGACTTGCACTCGGCTTACGATGATCGAGAAACCGATCGCGCAAGGAATTGAAAGCGAACTCAGATACTTCATGGAGAACCAGCTCTTCTCGAATTGGGCGGACCCAGGCGAAAATTGAGCGTTAAGCGGACTCCAAGTCGGCGCTCCGTCGTATCGGGTTGGGATCTTACGCACGGATGGGTAACGCCCCGCAGACTAGGACGTCTGCGATACAGTCTTCCGTAGCAGCTACTGCGGAGGGCAGGACAGGTTTCGAAACCTGCGCTATGCCGGCAATTTGCGGTTGTCCTTTGGCAATGCAGGATTATCGGCGTGGCAGCCCAGGGTTGAATATGAATGCACTCATTGAACACGTTCATATTCAAGTTTCGTGACACAGTGATCTGGCACTTTCAAGCAGTCGCAAAATGTGCCGGATTGCTGGCGCTGGGTTCGTTGATCACGGTCGGGAAAGCGGCCGATGCCGCATCGACTTCGCAATTGAACTTCAAGGCGAACATTGCGCTGAAGGAAACGTTCGACAGCAATGTGTTCCTGCAATCGCACGGCCCGAAATCCGATCGCGGTTCCTTCGTCAGCAGCATCATTCCGCAAGCGGGAATGGGCTGGGACTCTGGCGCGCTGCTTCACGGGACCCTGACATATGGGCCCGAGGTGAACGTGTTTCATTCGGAGCATTCCGAAGATTTTATTCTCCACCGGGTCGCACTGAATGTCTCGGGGGCATCAGAAAAGACGGCGTATGAGGTCAGCGGCACAGCAGTGCACGTTGATGGCAATTCGCAAAGCCCGATCTGGACTGAAGAGGGGGGCGCGCCTGCAACCGGAGCGCCAGCAATCCGGGACCGTCGCGACGCAACCATCCTGCGGAGCAGCGCACGCATCACACAACATTTCGGAGAATGGTTTGCCCGCCCGGTCATCACGGCTTACGTGCATGACTTTCGCACCGAGCATCGGGAATCTGCAGGATATCAGAACGCGGTGGATCGAAGTGAATTCACGTTCGGCGGGGATTTCGGCCACAGCATCGGACGAAAGGCTGCGTTGTGGTGCGGGTATCGGTACGGAATTCAAGAGCAGGCAACGCTCTTTGATTCGAACGAGGATTATGACAACAGATTCCATCGCTTTCTCGCGGGCGTGGAGGGAGATCCGACTGATTGGCTGAAGGCGACAATCGCTATTGGACCGGAACTGAGGCGATTTGGCAGCGACGTGGCGGGAGGGTTCGGATCGCGCGAGCGAATGAATGTATTCGTGGATGCCGCCCTGACATTCACGTTGTCACCTTCCGACACCGTGCGCATTGCAGCCAAGCGGTTTGAGCAGCCGGGATCAGGCGGCCGCAGCACGTATCAGGATCTGACGATCGACATGAACTGGCGCCATGAGCTGAACGCGCGATGGACCATCGGGTTGGGTGGGCGGGCTTACAACACCGAGTTCAGGAAGCCCGCGATGCGCGACGACTGGGCCTTCACGGGAACGGCGTTTGTGAACGTCGCAATGACCGAACGTGTGAACGCCGAGTTTTCCTGCGTCCTGGAAAAAGGCCTGACGCACACGCCGCATGCATCGGGACGGGAATACACGCGGCATCTTCTTTCGATCGGGGTGAGATACACGTTTCGCTGATCCCAAGATCACCCACCCTCGAACGGGTGAACTAAAACTACCCGAATGGGGGATAGGCGGAATGCAGCGATTCTGATATTCATCATCACACTCACTCACCGGACTGATCCACTCAATCCTGAGCGACGCTGGAGTTATCGATGGCTGCGGGACGGAAGTCTTTTTGCGGAGTCGGTTTAGCGTTGGTCGAAGGTTCGTTCGCATAACAAATCACTTTTCGGAGCCGCATGATCTGGGGCAGTTCAGGTCTGCTGTTCGTTGTTTGAACCCAACACAAACCCCAACACAACCCAACAAACTACAGGGAGCAAACACACCTATGGAGAACACAACCAAAACCACAGTGGCAGCCCTCGCGCTCGCCATGGCAGGAATCGCCTCCTCACCCGCGGCGTGGGTCAACAACGGCCAGTATCCCTGGGGATCATCAACACACAACGGGAACGTCTACATGGTGACGTCAGCGGTGACGCCAGTATCTGGCGGCTATCGGATTACGGCGTCCCAGCCTGGCCTGAACGGAAAGAAGTATCGCTCGGGCGTGATCTATGAAAGCGGCACGCTGAAGCTGCGCTCGAACAAGGCGATCGGCGCGCAGGCCCGCGTTTCGGCTCCCACTGCGCGTGGTACGTGGCCCGCCTTCTGGATCACAACACTCGGCGGCTGGACTGGAGAAGTGGACATTGCCGAATGGAAGGGCAGCGGCACGGTTTGGCAGAACACCTACGACGGCGGATGGGAGAATTATACCCGTTCGTCGAACAATACGATGTACAAGACTCACATCCAGGCCAAAAACGACGGCACCAACCATGCCTGGGTCTGGCTCTACATCAACAACGCCTGGAGCGCGACGCATACGGGCAATAACTTCGTCGGCAAGGATTGGTGGCTGATCGCCAACCTGCAGATGGAAGGCTCGTCAGGGTCGCCTGGTCCCACAAGCGCGCAGGTTACATTCACAAGCATGTCTGCCTGGGGCTTCTGATCGATTGACCCAACCACAACCACAACACGCAGCCGCTTCGTCCCAACCGGAGCGGCTGCCTCGGCCACGCTAATCGGTGTATGAGTCATTTGCGTATCCCCACATCCTGGAATTTCGCGGCGGCTGCGATGCTCCTCCTTGTTGCAACCGCCTGCACTGGTCCCTCCACTTCCCGCCGCGATATAGCGGTGTTCGTCAACGGCGATCCCATTCCGCATGCAGAGGTGGAAGCCGAAGCCGACCGCTGGATCAACGCGAACAAGGCGCGCGACGCGTCGAAGGGAATCATTTTCGAAGAGTCGGGCCGCGAAGCCACCCGCGCGCTCCTGCGTCACGAGGTTTTGGAGTCGCTGATTGAACGCAGATTGATCGCGCAACAACTTCGCGCCGATAATCTTGAGATCACCGAGGATGAGGTTGACAAGCATCTGCAGGCCAGGATGCGGGCGCTCGGGCAGACACCCGGGCAGGCGGCGCAGGAAATTGAAGAGCAGGGGAAAACGCTCGGCGACGTTCGCGAACGCATCCGCTGGCACACGCTCGGGGTTGAGAAGCTCTACACCGTGCACGCTGCGGACAAGCAAACGCTGAGCGATGAGGCCGCGTTGAAACTCTACAACGATTACCCCGCGGAGTTCGATCGCGAAGAGGAGCGTCGAGTCCGGCACATTCTTATCCGCGTGAACCCCGACGCATCAGCGAAAGTGAAACAGGCCGCGCGGGCGAAAATGGAACAACTGCTTCAGCGCATTCGCGCAGGCGAGGACTTCGCCGCGCTGGCGAAGGAATACTCCGACGATGAATTGAGCCGGAATCGCGGTGGCGACCGCGGCTTTTCAGGACGCGGATTTATTCGAGGGCCTGGGGATGATCCGTTCGGCGACGTTGCCTTTGCCATGAAGCAGATTGGCGAAATCAGCGATGTTGTCGAAACCCGCGACGGATTTCATGTGATTGAACTTACAGGGTTGAAGGAAGCGCGCCGGCTCAGCTTTGAAGAGGTTAAGGACGGGATGATTGCTGATTTTCGGCATCGGGAAATTGGCCGTTTCTGGAGCCGGTTCGGCGGCGACCTGCGTGCTGCCGCAAATCTTGACTGGACCTCGCACGAACTGTTCCGCCAGGCCAGGGCAAAGCGGCTCCAGGAAAAGCACAATGCGAAGATCGAACGCATGATTGCGCGTGAACAGCGAAAGGCGGGTGAAGCGCCGCCTGAAGATGGCGCGGCTGCGACGGAACTCAGGACCGATGTTCGCTGAGGAGGTTCTGTGAACGGAAAGTTCGTCTTTGCGGCGTCGCTCTCGCTCAACGCGGCACTTGTCATTGCGCTGGTGTCGTTGCAGGACGTCACGTCCGGGGCTGACCCAACTTTCGTGACCGCGATTGATTCTCCGGCTGTGCCGCCGCTGCAGGCCGTGGTTATCGACTCGGAGGCAAACCCGTCCGCCATAAAGCAGATTCCTTTTCGATGGAGCTCATTGGAGTCGCAGGATTACCGCCAATACGTCAGCAACCTGCGCGCGATCCATTGTCCCGAAGAGACGCTGCGCGACATCATCGTCGCAGATCTGGATCAGCTCTGCGCGTCGAAGCCCGGGCACACGCCTCCCAATCCCGCGCCGTGGAATGGAGCGACGCGACGCCGGGCGTTGGAGCGGCAGCATGTGCTTTCACGGGCTGCAATGGCTGCTGAAAAGCGCGCACTGGTCCGGGAATTGATTGGCTATCCATGGGACCATTCCAGCCGCGACGTGTGGCATCAGGATTCCTACACGTCCATTTTGCTGGGGTTCCTGGCTGCGTCGAAAGGACCACAGTTGCTTTCTCTTCTTGCCGACGCCACCGAGCAGGCGCGCGCCATAAAAGAGGCTTCGGGAGGAATATTGATTGCAGAAGATCGGGAGGCACTGCGCCGGCTTTACCACACTCTTCAGCGCGAAATGTCGGGGATGCTGTCTGCAGCGGATAAACTGGAGTTCGAATTGCGAACGCAGGCTGGAGCGTATCTGCCTGTGGAGGATATCCACTGGGACGGCGTCACGATCAACGGAGGCGAACTGCGGGAATTCGTGCGGTTCTCGTTGGAGCATCGGGACATGTTCGCTGAGGAATTCCTGGCCGAAGCTCCGCTTGCCGGAGATACGATTGAAGCGAAGAGAACCGCGTTCACAAGCCGCGTGCGAACGATGCTCGGCCCGGTGCGATTCTCGGATTACGAACGGGCGCAGGACCAGGCATTCCGGGAACTGTTCGCGTTTACAGCCGCGCGAAACATGACACGAGATGTTGCCGTGCACATTTACAACACCTGCCGGGCGGCGGAATCGCAGGCGTCGCAGGTTCGCAACGACGCGACACTTTCCGCTGAAGAACAACTCGCCGCCCTGGCGGTGCTGAAGTCAATGACCACAAAATCCGTTGCGGCGCGGCTGGGTGCTGATTACCGCGAGTATGTGAGCGGCGCCGGACAATGGATGTCGATCCTGCAACAAGAGGAAGCCAATTAGCTTCGCGCGATGAACCTGTTACTGCGCACATCGTTGATCTTGAATATGGCACTCGGAATTGCGGTGCTGGCCTCGTTCATCGCCCGCAAACCACTCCGCAAACATGCCGTGGCGGCGAGTTTGCCTTCCAACGTGGAAGCAGAGCGAGGGCAGGACGAACGGAATGAACCTCTTGCGTTGGAAGCGGCGCAGCGCCAGTTCGATTGGGAGGCATTGTGCGATGCTGATTTGAAAGTCTACCGCCAGAATCTCGAGGCAGTGGGTTGTCCTTCGCAGACGATCGCCGACATCATCGTCGCGGAAATCAACGAGCGATTCCATGCGCGGCGTGAGGTGTTGATTCAGTCCTGCCAGGCGCGGTATTGGGATCTGGCATTGAAAGGCGAAGCAGCCATTCGATCGGAATGCTGTCCGCCGCTGGACGCCCTGGCCGCCGAACGCCAGGCCATGATTCAGGACGTACTCGGCGACCGGCCGCGGGTCAGCGAGCCCGTTTCCGCAAACCACCAAACCAGTGCAGTGGCCGAGGCAACGGCAACGCCCGACCTCGAAAATGCGGGAACCGACGCGCGCTTGTTGGGATCCCGTGAATCGCTTTGGGCGGCGGACTTGTCGGGATTCGAGCCGACCCGGGAGGAGTGGCGCCTGGTGACGCAATTGCGAATGGAATGGGTCGACGCACAGCAGGAGCTGGATCAACAGGAGCTTCCCCATGAAGAGAAGTTTCGGCGCGGAGAGCAGTTGCAGGCCGACCTGGATGCGCGCATTCGCGAGGTGTTAGGCGAGGAGCGGCACGCGGAATACGAACTCGCAAAAGATGGAGCATTTCAGGAGTTGCATCGCGTCGCGGAACGGTACGGCCTCGCGCGCGAGGTTGCGGCGCAGGCGCACCACATTGCCCGGACGACGCAACAGCAGCTGGAGACTCTTCGGAACAATTCGGCATTGAGCGAGCAGATTCGCCGCGCGACGATCGAACGGGTCCTGAAGGAGGCGAAGCAGAGCCTTCAGGAAACGATGGGAGCGCGAGCGCTGGCGACGTATGGCGAGCACGGAGGCGACTGGCTGACTTCAGGATTGTAATTGGTTTTCACGACGTGCCGGGTCCGGACACCGTGTTAGTGTCGCGGGGCGACGGACGGCGACGAACCGTCAGTTGTGCATCCTGAACACAATGAAAAACCTGCTGTCCACCGCGACCGCCCTCTTCCTGCTTGTGCAAAACGCCACCGCTTCCACGATTGACCATGAAGTTGACGAACTGCTCGGTAAGCTGTCGCTTGAAGAAAAGATCGGGCAGATGGTGCAACTGGATCTCCTGGTCGTGACGCGGGCCGGCAGCAATCCCATTCAGCTCGATCCCGCAAAGCTTCGCGAAGCTGTCGTCACCCACAAGATCGGCTCGTTCATCAACAACGGACTGGGCCGCGCTCTTTCCCTCGCGGAATGGACCTACGTTCACAAGACGATCCAGGACATGATCCGGGCGGAGACGCCAAACAAGGTGCCGCTGTTGTATGGGATTGATTCCATTCATGGAGCCACTTTTGTGAAGGATGGGACGTTGTTTCCGCAGAGCATTGGCATGGCAGCGACGCGCAATCCTGAATTGATGCGGTTGAGCTCGGAGGTTTCGGCGCGTGAGACGCGAGCAGCGGGACTTCGATGGACCTTTGCGCCCGTGCTCGACGTCGGACGCCAGCCGCTGTGGTCGCGGCTGCCTGAGACGTTCGGTGAAGATCCATTGCTTGCGTCAGTGTTTGGAGTCGCCGCGGTGAAAGGATTTCAAGGGAGCGATCTCAGTGCGCCCACGAGTGTCGCCGCCTGCATGAAGCACTACGTTGGGTATTCGTTTCCGTTCAACGGCAAGGATCGATCACCTGCGTTAATTCCAGATCCCTACCTGCGCGAATATTTTCTGCCGCCCTTCCGGGAGGCAATCAAGGCTGGAGCCAGGACGATCATGGTCAATTCAGGCGAGGTGAATGGCGTTCCAGTGCATGGAAGCAAATATTACCTTACCGATGTCCTCCGGGGAGAGCTGGGTTTTGACGGCGTCGTTGTTTCAGATTGGGAGGATGTGATTCGCCTGCATAAATGGCATCGGATTGCGGAGACGCCTGCCGACGCGGTGCGAATCGCCGTTGAAGCGGGTCTCGACATCAGCATGGTGCCGCTGGATTACTCGTTTGCGAAGTTGCTCAAGCAACTCGTGATGGACGGCCGAGTGAACCAAGAACGCATCGACAAATCCGTTCGGCGCATTCTCAGACTGAAGGTTGAATTGGGCCTGTTGCGAAATCCGTATGTTGAGGCGGAAGCGGCGGCGAACTTCGGACAGCCTGAGCATCAGCAGCTGGCCCTGCAGGCTGCAGAGGAATCATTGACCCTGTTGAAGAACGAACGGACGACGCTGCCGCTGAAAAAATCGGCGCGCGTTCTGGTCGCAGGTCCCGCGGCGAACAGCATCAGCGCGCTGCACGGCTGCTGGTCCTTCACGTGGCAGGGACTTGATGAAAGCAAATACCCCGCAAGCGCTCGTTCGATCCTGGAAGCGATTCGCGAAAAGGTCGGCGCTGGAAACGTAACTTACCATCAGGGCGTCACTTTTGCGGGCGGAGCCGTTGATCTGGAAAGCGCGGAACGCGCGGCGGCCAATGCCGATGCTGTGATTCTTTGCCTCGGCGAGGACGCTTACGCGGAGACACCAGGCGACATCAGCTCACTCGACCTGCCTGCCGGACAACAGGAACTCGCGAGGCGATTGCAGGCTGCGGGCAAGCCGGTCGTGCTGGTCCTTGTGCAGGGACGCTGCCGCGTGATTCGCGAGATTGAGCCGGGTGCGGCGAGTATACTGCTCGCGTACTGGCCCGGGTCGCAGGGAGCACGCGCGATTGCCAATGTTATATTTGGCGACGCAGTTCCATCCGGAAAGCTGCCGTTCACTTATCCGCGATACGAGAATCATCTGCTGACGTATGATCGCAATCACACGGCGAGCATCAATGAATTTGAACCACCCGATCACACGCCCGCGAAGGAATTCAAACCGCAGTGGGAGTTTGGCACGGGACTCAGCTACACGACGTTTGAAGTGCGCAATCTGCGGCTGGGCGCGCCCGTTTTGCGGGGCGCGGAAACATTGACCGTGGAGGTGGAGGTTGTGAACTCTGGAAAGCGGGCCGCCCCTGAGACCGTCGAGCTTTACACGCGCGATTTGTTTGCTTCGACGACGCCTCCTTCGAAGCGGCTGAGGGCATTTCAAAAGCTCTCCCTGAATCCCGGCGAAACCAAAATCGCGACCTTCGCCCTCACCGCAAGTGACCTGGCATTCGTCGATGCGCAAAGCCGGATCGTGACAGAACCTGGGGATTTTGAAGTCCTGGTTGGCGGCTTGAAGGCTTCGTTTCGTTACGAGCCATAAGCAAATGGGCGTTGCCCGCGCTTAATCAAATCGCACTTTGCGAGCGAGGCTGTTCTTCTCTTGCGCCGCCCCTGATCGGGTTCCAGAATCAGCGCCGTGCGTCCCGTGAACCGGAGCAGCAATGCAGTTGGCGACAGTTGCAGAATTTTCCTGCTGCGCCTTGCTGTCGTGTTATTGGCGCTGATTTCAATACCTGCGTTTTCGGCAACGCCGCTTCCAAATTATTTTCCCCGGGTCCTCGATTCAGAAAACGGGCTGCCGCAGAATTCCGTCACTGCAATTCTTCAAACCCGCGACGGCTATCTTTGGATCGGAACCTACAACGGCCTCGCACGGTTCGATGGCCACTCGTTTACGGTGTTTGACGGGGACCGAAGCAACGCACCGGAGTTGCGCAACAGCCGCGTTGTGAGCCTGTTTGAGGACGATGACGGCACGCTCTGGATCGGACATGAAACCGGGGAGTTGACGCGCTATCGGGACGGCAGGTTTACCGCGGTTGAATACCGTGTGCCGTGGGAAAACCGCAAGATCATCGGAATCGGCTCGGACAGTTCCGGCAAATTGTGGCTGTTGAACGAGCAAGGCCTTCTGGCGGCGATCACGGGCGAAACCCTTGCGGTTCCGGACGCCGGCACAGCGACGAAGATTGCTGGGTTTGCGCGAAATTCCCGCGGCGAAATCTGGGTTGCCTACGCGGGGCGCGTCTTTGCGCTGAAGGACAGCAAACTGATTCCGCTGGCCGAAGGCGATGAAGGGCCCGGCGGATACGCCACCGGCATCTGCGCGGCGCTCGACGACACTCTGTGGATTGTAAGCGGCGACAACATTCGAAAATGGAATGGCGAGAAACTCGTGGCGGACCTCGGGCCCGCTCCGTGGGGGCAAAGTTCCATCAGCGCGATGCTGGAAACGCGAGGTGGCGCGCTGGCAGTCGGCACTCTCGAGGCAGGGTTGTATCTTCACTTTGCCGGCCGCGGCGTCATTCATTTCGATCGTTCGAATGGCTTTCCGCACGATTGGACGCGCTGCCTGTTTGAGGATCGAGAAGGAACATTGTGGGCGGGGACGGGCAGCCGCGGAATCGTCGCGTTGCGGGCGGGAAATGTGCGCACTGTGACTCCGCCCGATCTTTGGCGCGAGCGGGACGTGCTTTCTGTCACCGCGGCACAGGATGGGTCGCTGTGGATCGGAACCGAAGGCGTGGGGATTTATCGCCTGCAGAATGGCCAATGGAGCCAGTTTGGCGAAGCACACGGACTGGCCAATGTGTTCGTCTGGTCGATCGCGGAGGATGCGCGGGGAACAATCTGGGCCGGCACGTGGGGCGGGGGAGTCTTTGTGAGCCAGGGAAATCAGTTTCGAACCGCCGCAGGATTGGAGGGCATGAACGTTCCCGCGCCCGCTCTGTTGCATGCGCGGAACGGCGTCACCTGGATCGGAACTCGCAACGGCCTCATGCGTTACCAGAACGGGGAGACTCGCCTGTTCGGACGAAACGAAGGTCTCGACGTGCCTGACGTGCGTGCCGTCGTGGAAGACGATCGCGGCGGCGTGTGGTTTGGAATGATGGGAGGCGGACTCGGTTATTTCCTGAACGGCCAATTGCGGACGTACCACCGCGCGGAGGGACTCACAAGCGAGTATGTGCATTGCTTGCGATGGGATCCTGATGGCGTCCTGTGGATTGGAACCTACGGAGGCGGCGTGAACCGCTTGAAAGACGGACGGATCAGCGCGATCAGCATGAGCGAGGGGCTGCCGAATAATGTGATCTGTCATATCGAAGAGGATCACGACAAGCATCTCTGGTTCAGTTCGCGCGGCGGCATTTTCCGAGTGGCAAAATCAGAGTTGAACCGTTGTGCCGACGGCGAGATCGCGCAGGTGCGCTGCCTAAGCTATGGAAAAGCCGACGGCATGCCGACCCTGGAATGCACGGGGGGGTTCCAGCCCGCCGGATGCAAGACCGCGGACGGGCGGCTCTGGTTTCCAACCACCAAGGGATTGGTAATGCTGGATCCCGCTGACGCGAAGGTGAATCAGCTGCCCCCGCCCGTCGTGATTGAAAGCGCCTGGATTGAAGGACGGCCGGTGACGCTGCCACGCGAGGAAGGCGTCCTGGAGGTTCCACCGGGCCAGCAACGTTTCGAGTTTCATTACACTGCACTGACATTCGTCGCGCCGGAAAAGGTGCGGTTCCGATACCGCCTGCGGGGACTTGAGACTGCGTGGACTGATGCGGAAACGAAGCGTGTTGCACCCTACACCTACATTCCGCCCGGCAGTTATACTTTCCAGGTGATCGCATGCAACAGCGACGGCGTGTGGAACGAGCAGGGCGCGCAACTTGCGATTGTCGTGCAGCCGCACGTCTGGCAGCGCTGGTGGTTCAAGCTGCTCGAAATGTTGCTTGCCGCGACGCTGCTTGTCGGCGTGGCGCTGGGCGTGTCGCGGCGTCGCATGCGGTTGAAGTTCGAGCGCATCGAACGCCAGCGCGCGATCGAACGGGAACGCGCGCGGATTGCGCAGGACATTCACGACAACCTTGGGGCCAGCCTCACTCGCATTTCGCTGCTCAGTCAATCGGCATATGGAGAGCTCGACAATCCACAGCATACGGGGACGCAGCTTGAACGGATTTATGGAACGGCGCGGGAGCTCACGCGCGCGATGGATGAGATCGTCTGGGCAGTCAATCCGCAGCACGACACGCTCGACAGTCTCGCCAATTACATCGGAAAGTTCGCGCAGGATTTCCTCGGGCCGCTTCAGATCCGCTGCCGCCTGGACGTGCCTGTCGACCTGCCACATTGGCCAGTGACCGCCGAGGTGCGGCACAATCTGTTCCTCGCTGTGAAGGAAGCGTTGCACAATGTCGTCAAGCACGCGGGCGCGACCGAGGTGATTGTTATCCTGACGACCTCTGCGCAAAAATTCACGCTCGCCATTCGGGACAACGGCAGGGGCTTTTCGCAGACCGTCTCGCGTGACAAGCCAGGCGGCAACGGACGCATCCTGTCAGGCAACGGGCTTGCGAACATTCGATCGCGGCTCGGGAAACTCGGGGGCTCGTGCGAGATTGACAGTGTCGTGGGGGGCGGAACGACAGTGCGTCTGACAGTGCCTGTTGCTGTCCCCGCCTGAGCTGTAGCCAAAACACACGACACGCATTTGCCAATGAGCCGAACTAAAGTCAGCCCGGAAGTGAGTATTGCGGTTTCTATTATCGAAGACGATTTGCCCGCCCGGGAAATCATCGCGGCATGGATCAAGCGGGCAGAGGGTTTCAAGCTGGTGAGTGAGCACGGGAGCGCGGAGACAGCCCTGGCGCGCATGCCGGAGGAAAAGCCTGACGTCGTGCTTGCAGACATCAACCTGCCCGGGTTGAACGGCATCGAATGCATCCGCCGGTTGAAGCCAATCCTGCCGAACACGCAATTCGTCATGGTGACCGTGTACGAGGATGCCGATCACATTTTCAACGCGCTTGCTGTCGGCGCCAGCGGTTACCTGCTGAAGCAGACTGCGCGGAACGATTTACTGGCCGCGTTGCGGGAAGTGCATGCGGGCGGCTCGCCGATGAGCAGCAACATTGCGCGCAAGGTCGTGCAATCCTTCCGTCGGCCGAATGCCCCTGCGCATCCCAGCCACGATTTGTCGCCTCGCGAGCGCGAAGTGCTGGAACTGCTCGCGCGGGGTTATCTCTACAAGGAAATTGCCGATTCGCTCCAGATCAGCGTTCCGACGGTGAACACTTACATTCGGCGCATCTACGAGAAGCTGCACGTGCGTTCACGCGCCCAGGCAGTCGCGAAGTTCACGAACATTCCGCTGGGGAATTCGTGAGCAGACAGGAACGGGGCATTCATGCCGCGTTATCGTTCGGAAGCGTGGCGCGTCGGATCGTTTCTAACACGCTGGAGTAGCCGAACCTGAAGCGGCTGAAGGCACGCGCTGCGGGATTCGCAGGATCGCGCGTTCACGCCGCTTAAGCGTGCTTCGGAAAGAGCGATTTCGATCGGCCTGACGCGCGCCGAAACAAATGCGCTCAAGCGGGCTGAAACTCCCCGCGCCATCCTCCAGGGGAAGTGTCGTTAGAACACACGACTCCGCCGCGAGCACCTGTAGCGGCAGTATTCGCGCGTGATTTCAACCCGCCCTTCTTCAGTATGAAGCTCCACGCCATTGATATCGCGATCATCGTGGGATACTTCCTCCTCGTTCTGCTGATCGGATTGTGGGTATCGCGCCGTGGCTCGAAGGATTTGGATTCGTATTTTCTGGGCGGCCGTTCGTTGCGCTGGCATGTGCTGGGAATCTCCGACGCGTCGGGGATGTTTGATATCAGTGGAACGATGTGGCTCGTGTTCATCCTTTTTGTCTATGGCCTCAAGAGCCTCTGGCTTCCCTGGCTCTGGCCTGTGTTCAACCAGATTTTCCTGATGATGTTCCTGAGTGCGTGGCTGCGCCGTTCGAACGTGCTGACTGGCGCGGAATGGATTCAAACGCGGTTTGGCCGTGGTCGCGGTGCCAATCTCGCGCATCTCAGCGTCGTCTTCTTTGCGCTCGTGAACGTCATTGGCATGCTTGCCTACGCGTTCAAGGGCATCGGGAAATTCGCGGTGGTCATGCTCCCCTGGCAATTCACGGGAAACACCGCTGGCCTTTTCACCGACGAAAACATCTACGCCATGATCATCCTTGGCCTGACTTCCCTGTACGCGATCAAGGGAGGAATGGTGAGCGTGGTGATTACCGAGGTGATGCAATTCACCATTCTTACAATCACAGCGCTGGCAATTGCGGTGATAGCCATGGTCAAGGTGTCGCCTGAGATGATTCAGGCTGCGATCCCCGCGGGCTGGATGAACCCATTCTTCGGACTGCGTCTGGAGCTCGATTGGACGGGAATCCTGGACAAGGTGAACAATGTGATTCGCACTGACGGGAACGAACTGTTTGGGATTGTGTTCGGCCTGATGTTCTTCAAGGGAATTCTCGCGAGTCTCGCAGGGCCTGCGCCCAATTACGACATGCAGCGAATCCTCGCCACGCGGAATCCGCGCGAGGCCTGCATGATGAACGGAATGGTCAACGTCGCATTGTATTTTCCGCGTTACGCGATGATCACCGGGATCACGATTCTGGCGCTGGCGTTTTGCATGCCCGAGTTGCGTGCCATGGAGAAGCCTGACTTTGAGAAGCTGCTGCCGATCGTGCTCAGCCAGTATATCCCGGCGGGCGTCGTCGGATTGCTGCTGGCTGGCTTGCTTGCCGCGCTTATGTCGAATTTCGCCGCAACCCTGAATGCCGCGCCCGCCTATCTGGTGAACGACATCTATAAGCGGTTTTTCGATCCCACCATGGCGCCCAAGGCGCAGGTGTTTTGGAGCCGCGTCGCGTCGGTTGGCGTGCTTTTGGTCGGAACCCTGTTTGGGCTTCTCACGACCAGCATAACGGAAGTCATGATGTGGATCGTGGGAGCGCTGTATGGCGGCTACGTGATGGCGAACGTGCTTAAATGGTATTGGTGGCGCTTCAATGGATACGGGTACTTTTGGGGAATGATGGCGGGCATTCTCAGCGCCATGTTCATGCCGGAAGTGGCCCGCCTCGTCCTCGGCCATCCGATCAGCAACCCGCTATTCCTCTTTCCGATCATCTTCGGCCTGTCGGTCGCCGGCTGCCTCCTGGGAACCTTCTTGTCCAAGGCCGAAGACGATTCAGTGTTGAAGAATTTTTACAAGACGGTCAATCCGTGGGGCGCGTGGGGGCCGATTCGCGCGAAGGTCGTGGCCGAGAATCCCAGCTTCATTCCCAATCCAGATTTCGCAAAAGACATGACGAATGTCGCTGTTGGAATCGTGTGGCAGCTCTCGCTTACAGCGCTGCCAATCTTCATCGTGCTTCGCAGCTGGAAGTGGGCGGGGGTCGTCGGGGCGCTTCTCGCGGTGACATCGGTATTCATCAAATTGAATTGGTATGACCGTCTGGAAAAGGCCGGCCCTACGCCAGCCGAACCTGCCCCGCGTCCCGCACACTATTCTTCGGCTGCATGAAGACATCTCCACACATCGGTCTCAGCCTGGGTTCTGCGCTGTTGTTTGCCGTCGCGGCGGGCGCATCTGCGAGCGTCTTGAGCGCGCCGCAATTCCAATCCTTCGTGCGGGCAGAAGCTGGCCAGTTGGTTGAAGACGGCAAG
>Ga0196970_1000425_pt1 | contig 49756 bp, 46 predicted proteins | sample S1v_513CmetaG_FD_148672 | JGI IMG/M metagenome (GOLD analysis project Ga0196970, IMG submission 148672) | Soil microbial communities from Anza Borrego desert, Southern California, United States - S1+v_5-13C | ecosystem: Environmental > Terrestrial > Soil > Desert | place: USA: California... | reverse complement strand
ACAGGCGCAGCACGGTCGCCAGCGACAGCGTGCGCGCCGCGGCGGTGAGAAGGAAGTGCTGGCTTTTGGTGCGACGGGGCATGGCGATCTCCGACACGGTGATTGCCCGAGTCTACCCGGCCACGACACCGCTGTGAATCGTCAAGTTCATGATTTGTACTCATCCGGCCAGATCACCCGCCGGCCATGGTGGCGGATGCTACATAAGTCCGGGAGATTGATCACATGGCCACTGTGCGATTGATGCGAAGCGGCACGATCATCATCGCCGAGCACCGTGAACCGGATCGGATCATGGACGCCACAGACCGTCTCGCTCTGCTGGGCCATGTCCGCTCATTGCCGGAATTCGAACCGGGCCTGACCGTTGCAGAACTCATGCGATGCCTCAGGCCTTGGGCTGAGGTGTTGTCGCGCATGGGCTGGTGCGACTTCGACGCCTGGGACCGCGCGTTAGCCCCGCCCCACCTTAGATTGGTTGGCGACACCGATGGCAAACCTACGGCGCAAGACGAGCCACCGGTCGCGGAGATGGTCATCACTCCAACCATCACGGCCACTGCAGAGCGCACCGGACAATGGGCACTCGACATCGCCTGGGAAACTCTGGGAGTTTTCGCCTGGCCCAGAGTGGATGATCACACTGGTCATCAGGACCTCTACTGCTCGCTGTCGTTCTCCCCACCGGCTGAATGGGCGCACCTGCCGATCCGCATCGAACACCACGCCAAAATCAGCAACATGGATTTCGCCGGCGCAGGTCGACGGCTCTTCACCGACGCCGTCGCATCGACCAAGCACGCGCCTTCGACGATCGAGGTCTTTCCTTCGTTCCTTGATGCGATCGTGCTCGGCTTCCTCGACGACATCAGCTTCCATGGCAGTCCGGAAGAGACATTGGAAGTGCGGAATGAGGTCTTCGAACTGGCTGAAGGTGTTCGGAACGAGGTGACGGTCGATCCCAACCGTGATCCGGAGCTGCACGTTGACTGATACCAAGATCGGTGCCGCCTCCCATTGAAGCCATTTTATAAGTCATCTTCGTCACCCCCGGCACCACCCCGCCCCTGCTTCTCCGCCAGCTGCGCCATCGCGCCGGCGCCGGCGGCGATGCGCTCACCGTAGCGGGCGGGCATGGTGGGAGAGGTCCAGTCTCCTGCCTGTTGGATGGCGGGCAGGCCGAACCCGGCGGCCACCAAGTCCTGGGCAGCGCCAACCCGCAGGCTGTGGCCCGACACCGCCCCCTCCCCCGGCACGCCGGTGCCCTCCAGCCCGACAGCCTTGGCCCGCGCTTTGAAGATCTCGCCCACCCGCTTGCCAGGGTCCGGCCCCGACACCGCCAACGGTCCCAACACAGCGTCCGTCCCGCGGGTTAGCCGGTCGGTGCCGATCTGCAGCCACAGGACCGCGCGACAACATTCCAAACGGGTCTGCCTGCGCTCCAGCTTCTCACGGCGGGCGGTATGCCCGCGGCTGCACCGGCGCATCAGCTGCTCTCCCTCTGCCAGGGCTTCGTCGAGCAGGCGGGCACGCAGACGCAGCCACCGCTGCAACAAGGCCATAGTGTCAGGACCCAACCAGCACCAGCGGCCCTGCCCACCTTGGTCGGTCTTCGACCGGGATACGAACAGCCGGCCGCTGCCGTCGCGTTCAGCCTGGACATCGGTGACCGTCAGCCGCACCAGCTCGGCCCGGCGGCGTAGCGTGTCGTAGCCGACGGCGATCAGCGCCGCATCACGCACCGCGTGTGGCCCCTCCTCACGATTGAGGGCTGCGAGAATCTCCTGCACGTCCTCGCGGCGCAGCCCGACCGCCTGGGCAGGGCGCCGACCAAGCCGGCCAGCGAACCCCTTCATCTCCAGCCGCACCAGCCGGTCCTTGCACGGATCCGGCAGGCCGGCAGCCTCATGCAGAGTTGCGATGGTGGACTTCCGCCTTGCCACCGTTCCATAGGCGGCCGGCTGCCCGTCGCGGCCGCCGTTCTTGGAGAGTGCCGTCAGGTAGGCGATTACCGTCTCCGGCGCCGCAGGGACCGCAACGCGGCCGTTGAACCCGCACCAGCGGATGTAATGGCGGGCATCGGCCCACAGGGCGCGGACGGTGTTAGCCGGCGCGTTGCGCTGAAGCGCCCTCCACCAGGGCACCAGGCGCCGCGCAACCGCAAGGGCGATCGGCGCGTGCGGTAGGATCACTCCGTCGAGAGCGAGGGCGCGATCAGGAGAACTGTCGTCTCTGGACCCAATTAAGGCGGGAAGGAGCGGCTGGACGGTCATGGATCAGGCTGTGAGAGGGTTAGAGACGGTTGCCGGCAGGTTCGAACTATCCGCATGAACCGCCAGCATTTCGCGTGGACCGGCTGACGGAACGGTGGATGCGAGAGGCCGAAGCGATCCGATCAGCATTTTCGCTGGCCCTCCTTCACTAGAGGCTATTTCGTCGGCCGATGCTAGCGTAGGCGATGAGGTCGTTCTTGGCCTTCGTCTTGCCGATCAGCTCGGCCAGACGTTGCACCGCCGCATCACGCCCCAGCCGAGCCGCATTGTCTCGCGGAACCAGCGGGTTCTCGAACGTCACGCCGAACACGAGGACGAGATCGTCAACGGCCATGCGCTGCGTCTCCGAAATGCAGGCTGACCAGCTTGGCAAGCCCAGCGTCGGACAGTGCACCCTTGGTGCGGTTGTAGAACCAGGTGACAATCTGCAGGTTGCCGAGGACGTAGCCACGGCCGCTATCGAGGCGATCCAGGCTCGCGTGCAGCCAGTGAGACGTCTCGTCGAAAACGACACCCGTGCGGGCACACCGGCCGTTTGCTGCCGTCCAGAGACGCAAGATCTCCTGTTCGATCGCCCCAACATTGATGTCTTTCTGCTTGCAGACGAGCCGCACCTCTTTCCCGGAACGCTGGTGCGCGGCGACCGCCGCCCGCTTCATTCGGCTCTGCGGTTCAACCAAGACGACGCGGATTTCTCCCAAGGTCAGATCAGACCGTTTGCGCCGCGTAGCCGCGAGCGGTGGCGGCGCGGTGACGGACGTTGCGGAGGGCGCGTTTGGGGCGGACGTAAGAATTGCGGGACGAAGGCGCTCTGGCTCGTCTTCCTCCTCTCGCTGCCGGTTCCGCGCGATCCGCTCCATCCGCTCATCCCGCACGAGATACGGCTCAACCCGCGGCGGCTCACCTGGCGTGGGTGGCGCCACTCGTGTTGCCGGCCGGGACACCGGTTCGGGGACCACATATGCGGCCGGCTTGATGCCTTGAACGAGCGCCCGGTAGCAGTGTGGGCAGGTTCGGACATCGTCGCTGCGCTGCCAGTGGTGTCCGTATTGGCAGGTCTCCTCGTTGCCAGACGCCAACTTAACGTAGGGGCCTTCAGCCAGGCGAGCTGATTTGAACGTCAGCTTGGAGACGCCTTTCGGGCGCCCTGGAGTGCGGCCTGACACGCGTCCTGTTGCGAAACCCGAGCCATCGTCCAAGCCGAATTTGGCTGGCTGGTTCCTCTTTTTATGTAATTTCCTCGCCATCCCCTGCCCTGCCGATGTGCGGTTTACTCACTCGAAGCGCTGCTATTGCGCCCAGGATCCCGTCTGAAATTGCTTCAGTAAAGGCTATTTCGACAGACGACGGATCCTGAAATGCCGATTTTCCGGGATCGCTGGACTCAGGTTCAAGCAATTTCAACTCGTCCGTGTTTCCCAGGATCCCCGGACAATGTCGATATGGAACGTCGTCACGGTGGCGGTCATGCCGCAAGCAAACCCGACCATCAATCGGCCACTTTGTCCCTTGATTGTCAGACGGCGAATGGCGGTCGATTGAGCAGTCGTTCACCCTCAACTAGAACTAGACACCAGCGTTTGGCACGTGTGACTGCGTTGTAGAGAAGGCGCCGTTTGGCTTCGTCATCCCCGCCCATGTCGTGAGGCCACAGCACGACCACCCCGTCGAACTCTCGGTTTTTGGCGCCGTGCACGGTCATGGCGAGAAGACCGCCCACATCACCGCGGGCAAAGCGGCGCCCATGGGAGACGACGCGGCGAAGAACGTCCTCCACCTCGGACCGATCCACCTCTTGGCGACCGAGCGCACGCTGCTGGATAGACAGCCATTCTCGCATCGCCGCAATAACGGATCGGATACCGAGTTTGCCAATCGCTTCATCAGCCTCCGCGAGGTTGCAGCGATCTGCAAGGGTCAGACGGCCCAGGAGTTCTGCGACGACTTCCCTTTCAGCCTGTTCCCACCGGATGCGATGTGGACCCTGGTTTCGGCTGGTTTGGTTGAGAGTCGCCCACTCGACCGCGCCCTTGGCGTAGCGCCCGGCGCTCGGCGTCAGGATGGCCACCGACCCGCCCCGGCGATACCACCCTATCTGGTTGGACAAAGACGCTCCTGCGAAAGCCGGGCTAGGTGCTAGGCGGATTTCAAACGGGCGTTGCGATTGCGGAACCGCACCGGCCCGCAACGCAGCAGCTGCGGTCAGCAAGGCCGGCACGTTCGTTCGGTGGGGGATCTCCAAGGTCTCCACCTCAGCCGCCGCCATGATCCAGGAGCAGTAGGGATTTGGCCGCAGCGTCTCATCCAGACATTGGAACTCGTCAGCGGCCACAAGGAGGTCCAGCCGAGCCGCCAGTGCCTGCACGATGCGCAGACGTACAGCGCACAAATCCTGGGCTTCATCAATCACCACGATGGGATGCGTACCGCCGACCCAGTCCACAACGACCGGCTGCTCCAGCAAGGCACCAGCCACCGCACACACGGCCTCATAGTCTGTTTCCGCTGGCAGGGCTTTGTCGAGATGCTCCGCGAGGCCACGCCAACGCGAGACGATACGCCACGCTAAACTGTCGATCGTTGAGCATTCAAAGGCCAGCCGCAATTCACGCAAACGACCGTCAAGGCGACGGCGGGATCCATGCATGTAGGTAAGCGCCAGGATGCGCTGACCAGGTTGCAATGGGCGCTGTTCCAGACCGTCCATCAACGTCTGCATCAAGCGATGTGTCTTGCCGCAGCCGGCGGCGCCCTGGAACGCCCGTATGGTCATGGTTGGAACACGCGGACGCCCGGCGCTTCCGTGCCAAAAAGAGGAGTCGGCTCACCCGCACAGGCCGCGGCCATGCCGGCAAACAGCTCGACAGCCCGCAACGCGCCGGCCGGGGTGTCGGCGATCGCTTCGCCGACCGCTTCATACAGCACGATGTCGTTCTTGTTCCCGGCCAAGCGGGCCACAACATCCGCCACGGACGTTGGCGGATCCGACAAATAACTGAGTTCAGCCAGCGTTCCCGCTTCGTCAGCCTCCAGCAGCCACCCCACCACGTGCTCGATGGTCCAGCCATCCGCCCAGCGGAGAATGGCCGCCGGCGGAGGGTCCATGGTGCGGAGCTCACGCACATACCCACGACCCGCTGCGTCGCCGTCAACCAGGCAGCACAAGCTCCCGTGCAGGCGCGACAGCAGGCTATAGGTTCTCACCACCTGCGCGTCCACGGTTGGTATGAGACCAACCTCTAGTGCAAAGGAGTGCCGACTGTCCTCCGTCCAGCCTTGCCGGAGCATCACGGCGCACAAGATTGCCCGGAGGAGCTCGTGGTCCGACCGCCCTTCGGGGATCAGCACCATGTCATGCATGAGAGCTGCAATCACGTCCGGCCGTCCGCTTTGCATCAACTTCCGTTTCCAAGCCGGCGTGGCGGCGGTCAGCGCTTCGGTCAGCAGCGGTTCGGCGCTGAGGATGCCGTTGTCGTTGCGGACGAGCAGCAGGGCCGTCGGATCGCTGGCCGCGGCGACAGCAGGAGCGTGGGTGGTGGTGATAGTCTGGGTCGACAGCGCCTGGATGCGATGAACCAACTGCCGCTGACTGGCCGGCGGGACATGAAGCTCAGGTTCCTCCAGCGCCATCAGGAACCCCTCTCCGTTGTCAGCGCGAGCGCGGCCGAGCTGCAGAAGGAGAAGCAAGCCTTGCAGCGACAGCAGACCGCTGCCTTGCCGGGCCGCCGGGATCGGGGGAGCGCCGGCTGGCGAGAAGTGCGCCACCACCGCATCGAGGACCGCCCGGCTGTCGGTGCCGGTGACCCGGAGCTTCAGGGTTGGTCCACGGGGAAGGAAGCGCGCGAGCTCCGCGTTGATCCGGGTCACCAGGGGCGCGAGGTGCGGGTCGCCCTCGATCGGCCGGTCGGGATGGCGCAGCCGGTCGCGCTCGCTCAGAATGGCTGCGGCGGGTTGGCCATCGGCTGCGCGCACCGTCCGCCGGAACAGTTCGGACCCGAAGGACAGCACTCCGTCCCAGGTGCGGCTGGCGCGGACCAGGAAGAAGCCGACTTTCTGCAGCAACTTCGCCGGCACCCCGACCGGTAGGTCCTCGACGAACGGGTCGATGGGGTGGTTGTGGTCATGAAAGTAGCGGGCGGTCTCGACGCACAGCGCTGAACGATCGAAGTGCGCTTGGAAGCCGATCTGGCAGCAGAGCAGCCACGCCGGGTTCTGCCGCACCGGATGCACGGCGCCGGTCGCGGCGTCTAGCCATTTCGGAACCGCCCGACCATCGCGAAACCAATCGAGGTGGGCGTTGGGGTCGTCACCGTCGAAGTCGGTGATTGTGGCGATCAGACGCAGCCGATCGGCCGGCTTCGGGTCGGCCCCGGTGAAATCATGTTCGGTGAGCTCCCGCACCAGCCGGTCTCGCCCGACCAGCAGGGCGAGCGCCTCGATGATTGTAGTTTTGCCGGCGTTGTTAGGACCGGTGATGATGGTGTGGGTTTTGAAGCGGACGGTGCCACGCCGGATGCCGCGGAAATTCTCGATGGAAAGATCCGAAATCCTCATCCAAAAAGCATCCTCGGTATGGCGACAACCAAGGCAAAGATACGGCAGAGCTTCCGTTTTCTCAATCACCCTGAGAACTCCAATCTGCCCTTCGCACATGCCGCGAATAGACCGTGGGTCCGATTGCCCCTTTCCGCCCCGTCTCCAGGCTCATCCACGCGATCGCAGGACCTTCTCGGTCACGTTGTTGCGCCAGAGATCGGCGGAGCACATGTAGCGGCGCGCCACCTCCACGGAGGTGTGGCGGGTCTGGCGCATGACGTCATGGAACTGTGCCTTGGCTTCAGCCGCCGCGATAGCGAGCCCGGCGCGCAGAGAGGGGCCGGTGTAGCGTGGGCGGCAGCATACCCAAACAGCGGCGCGTTCCTCCCGAAGGCGGACCTGCGGCCGGGTTCCAGTCAAGGTTATTGAGATGGTCGGTAAAGGTTATTGAGGTCGAAGGGGCACCGGCGACACGCATCAGTTCAAGTTATTGCGACCAGGATTCAGGCTGAAGCAGCTTCAGTAAAGGCTATTTCGGCAGCCGACACCCGTGCTTCCCCAGCACTCCAGATTCCGGTCGACTTTCGTCATGCTGTAGGCCGCCAACTCCGGCGGACCAAGGAGGGCGGGATTAGCACCCCGTCCACCGTAGCTATCTTTGGTTGATATTGGCGGCGTTGTTTAGCTAACACCTATCGCGCTGTCCTCTATACCGACACCCTCTGCGTCCAAGCGAACCCTAACTCGACGGTGCCTGTGTGCCTTCTTCTTTCGAGGTACGCGAAGCCGGGGCTGTCCGGACCGCGAGGAGCAGACCAGCAGAGAGCACCACCAGCCCCAGGACCTGCCAAGTTGTGGGGATCACGCCGGAGATGGGAATACCGGCGAGAATGGCGATCGCCGGGGCGAGCGCTGGGAAGAGCGAAGCACGGCCGGGACCTATGTATTCGACTGCTCGGGCGAATGCGAACAATGCGACCACACCTGATAGGACCCCAAGGACTAGGCCCTGCTGGATCAGCACCTGAGGATCGGCCGCGGAAAGCGTCGATAGCCCCCGCGAGGCGAGGTACAGCGGCGAATAGATCAATCCGGAGAGCACCGAGACGGCAGCCGTTGCCACCAGAGGGCTCACTTGCCACCGACGCTGCAACACAGTGAATGCTGCCCACATCGTACCGGCCGAGGCGAACAAAAGATCGCCCTTCCAAACTTGTGAGCCACCGCCGAGCAGTCCAGGGCCGGCCGCAATGGCCAGTCCGGTAACGATCACCGCAAGACCTGCAACCCGTGTGGCGCTCTGCCGCTCGCGTACCACCAGCGCGGCGAGCACAATGCCCATTAACGACACAGTGCCGAGTTGAATCAGCGCACTGTGAGCAAGCGGCGCGAAGGCGAAGCCTGCCGCCCCGACGAGCACGAACAGAGGGCCAGCAAACAACGCCAGCGCCATGCCTCGTCCCCAGCCGAGACCCGCGAGAGAGGCAGGCTGGTTGCGAAGCAGCCACGGCAGCAGCACGATGCCTGTAACCGAGTACCGCAAAAACGCGAGGTCGGCGGGGTCAAGCCCCGCCTCGATGCCGTGATGCGAGACGGCAACATAGCCGCCCCAGATCAGCGCTGCGACCAAGCCGTAGGCGAGACCGCGGCGCTCGCGCGAACGGCCTCCCTCCGGCGTGGCGGCTATGGATGCAATGGTTGTCATAGTCACAACCGAATAATGACCGACTTGAGTTGACTGTAGTGGCCCAAAGCCTCAATTCCCTGCTCGCGGCCGTAGCCGCTCTGCCGGAAGCCGCCACAGGGCGTTTGGACGAAGCCACCGCCATACTCGTTGACGACGATCCTCCCTGCGTCGAGCCGCGCCGCAACACGGTGAACCCGGCCGATGTCGCGGCTCCAGATTCCCGCGGAGAGGCCGAAGTCGCTGTCGTTGGCGATACGGATCGCATCCGCCTCGTCCTTGAAGGGGATCACCACCACGACGGGGCCGAAAATCTCCTCACGCGCGAGCAAGTCATGGTTGGAAACTCCGGTATAGACAGTCGGCGCCACGTACCAGCCGTCACCGAAACGGCCGCCGCTGAGCGCCTTGCCGCCAATTGCGCAGGTGAGCCCCTCCTTTTCGGCGATGTCGAAGTAGCTTCGGATCTTCTCATATTGCGCGCGGGTCGTGATCGGACCGGACGTAGCGTCGTCCTCGGGCCCAACCCGCAGCTTTGCCACTTCCGCGACGAACTTCTCAACGAAGGGGTCGTGGATGTTCTCCTGTACGAGAAGCCGCGTCCCAGCTGCACACCATTGCCCGCTGTTCCAAGTGAAGGCCCACACCGAGCCTCTGGCTGCCGCATCAAGATCGCAATCGTCGAACACGATGTTCGCCGATTTGCCGCCGAGTTCTAGCGTCAACGGCAGGATCCGGTCGGCGGCGAGTTTGCCCAGTTCCCGTCCGGCGCGGACACTGCCGGTGAGTGAGATCTTCTGAATCGCGGGATGCTCGACCATCGCCGGGCCGATCACCGTCCCGCGGCCGACCACGACGTTGAACAACCCGGGGGGGAGCCCGGCTTTCTCGACCGCGAGCCGCGCCAGCGTGACCAGTGAGCCAGGCGTGAACTCCGAGGGCTTGGCAACCACGCCGTTGCCTGCCGCCAGCGCCGGGGCGATCGCCCGGGCCGCCTGATGGAGCGGCGCGTTCCAAGGCAGGATCACGCCGATCACGCCGAACGGATCGCGGCGGGTGTAGACATGATAGTGGGGCCCCTGATTGATCACCTCGCCGTCCATCGCATTGACAATGCCGCCGTAGAATTCGAAGAATTGGGCGGTGAGGTCGATCAGTGCGGGCATCTCATGCGCCGGCTTGCCGGTCTCCTCACTTTCAATTTGGCCGAGCCGTTCGCCATGGAGTCGGATCACCCGGCCGACTTCGACAAGGATCCGGCCGCGCTCGAAAGGGCGCAGGTCGCGCCAAGCCTGCTGCGCGACATCGGCGGCGTCGGCCGCCTGGACCAAGTCTTCGAGATTGCTCTGGGCGACCCGCTTGAGCGGCACGCCGGTGCGCGGATTGATCTTATCGGAATAGATCCCGCCACTGGGCGGCAAGCAGCGTCCGCCGACATAGCTATCGACGCGTTCGAGGGCGGTTGTGTCAAGCATGGCCTCTCCTCCTCTCAGACCGTCACGGGGGCGGCGGCGAAGTCGGTCGAGACCGACACATGGCGCCACTCAGCGAGGATTGCGGAATCGGCTGCATGCTTGGCTTCGATCGCGTTGACAGTGTCGCTGCCGAGCGGCAGACGGACCGGCGGATTGGGCGCATCGACGAAGGCGACAAGCACGTGCGCCAACTTTTCCGGATCACCGGGCTGGCCGTGATTGAGGTCGCCGGCTCGGCCGCGCACCGCGCCGGCAGTGTCATTATAGTCGTCGATCCGGAGCGAGCTTACCGTGAGCGAGCTCGAGTCGAGAAAGTCGGTGCGGAAATAGCCCGGCTCGACCACCGTCACATGGATGCCGAGCGGTTCAAGCTCGGCGTGCAGCGCTTCGGATAGTCCCTCGACCGCGAATTTTGTCGAGGAATAGACGCCGAAGCCCGCCGCGCCACGATAGCCTCCAATCGACGAGATATTAAGTATGCGGCCGGAGCGCTGAGCCCGCATGTAGGGAAGCGCCGCGCGGGTGACGCTGAGCAGACCGAATACATTAGTGCGATACAGCGCCTCGACTTCCTGGGCCGTCGCTTCTTCGACGGCGCCAAGCAGACCGAATCCGGCGTTATTGAGCAGGACGTCAATGCGGCCGAAGCTTTCGAAGGCGCGGGCCGTTGCTGCGCGGGCCTGCTCTTCGCTGGTCACATCGAGCGGCAGCGCCAGCAAGTTCGGATGGCTCCCCAACCGTTCGATCACGGTGGCAGGTTTGCGCGCCGTGGCGACCACGTTGTCACCTCGCTCAAGCGCCAGCTGCGCGATTCGTCCGCCGAAGCCGCGTGATGCGCCGGTAATGAACCAAGTTTTCATGATCAACCTCCTTTTAGTTGAACACCGTGTTCGAGCGGACGACGAAGCACCTCGACGCCCTCATCGAAATCACCGCCGTCTCGATCCTCTTTCAGCGTTGCAAGCGGCTGATGCGGCAGGCCGACGGCGCGTGACGTCTTCGAACACGCGCTGAGGGCAATGTAACCGGCTAAGATGCCGGGTTGGCGCCGCTGCGGAACCGATCCCCGTTCCAGGCGGTGCGCCTGCACCGTCAGCAGCATAGCCGCAGCGTGCTCGCCCTCCTCGTCGAGCATCCTGGCCTGTATGCGGAGCATGAAGGCAAGGTCGCGCCGAAGCCGCCAGTTTTGGGTTGAGCCTGATGACGGTCTGCAATCCGTTGCTCGTCCTGTCATTGTTATCGCTCCGTTTCTCCACATGTGAAGCTCACGCGTGGCAATGGCGGTGGGGTGGCGCGCGCCAGTACGCCGGCGCGGTCCGTCCCCTTTGCTTTCGTTCGAAGGGCACCTCCTGCCCGGAGTTCGGGGATTTGGGGGACATACCTGGAAACGCCGGAGGTGTGCCCTGTGTCAGGCTGCTGGGTGGAACCCGCCGGCCATCAGATATGAACCAGTTCGCGCTGATGCCTACGGCGCCACATGCGTGGCGTCTCGCCAGCGAAACGGTGGAAAATCCGCGAGAAATGCGATTGGTCGGAAAACCCACAACTAAGTGTGATCTGAGACAGCGGTTCGTTGGTCGTCTCCAGCATTTCCTTTGCGCGGGTGACACGCCGCTGGATGATGTAGGCGTGCGGCGGAAGGCCAAAGCTATTCTTGAACGCCCGGTGGAAACATCTGCAGTTCATCTTAGCGATAGCCGCTAAGTCCTTGTTCCGAATCGCCAACTCCAGATGCCCGTCGATATAAGCGGTTACTCGCCGCACCTGCCACGGGGCAAGGCCGGTCCGGAACGGAACGGACATCTCGGCTTCGGACGTTTTCAACACCAATTTGGTGTTGGAAATCTGCACTTGTGTGAGCGCCAACAGGAGGCATTCCTCGATCGTTTTGTGGTCCCGCCCCAAGATGTGCCGGGCGACCTTCAGCAACGACTCCGCCGCTGACACGGTACCGCCGGCGCTGGCCTCTGGCACGGGGGAAAACGCGACCCCGTCGATCGAAAGCCCCTTGGGAGCCGTTACCATCGGCTCGCGATCGATCATGTTCATTCCAACCCCTCGTTGGGAAAAGACATCGCGCATTTGATATTTCCCCGATGTCAGAACTTCCATTCACTCAGTCATAGATTTTCTTTGTCATATCATTAGTAGCACAATAATTCGGAAGCATATCCTGAGGCTTCCCTGCAGCTTGTCATCGCCATCTGTTGCGGAGCGAAGCCCCCTTCAGGCTGGTGATTGCAGTTCGCTGGTCGGGGTTGGATCAACCCCGATACAGTGGAATAGACGGGCACGCCGTGTTCAATCCCAGGCAAGGTGGCCTAGCGTACATCATGTCCAGAATGCTATGGATCGCTCCATCGCTGTCCAGGGCATGGGAAACAAGCTTCATGGCAGGTCTAGCCCTCTTCCGGCCGGGGCTTCAGCGCGTGGCTTGCCTTGGATCGTGAAGTGCACCGAATAGCGGCCACAACGGATGGAAGTACAGCATCAGGACTATACCAACGTTCGAACTTTATTGAACGTGCTGGTATAGAAGCAATCATTAAAAGCATTTTTCCCATGCTTCGGCCTGCTTTCTCTTAATCATCTCCTCCACGTGCTTGGGAACAACATTCCGGAATTTGCCATCGGCCGCCGGAACAATCTCAATCATTGCCTCAATCATTTCAGCAGGGTCCATTCGGCCCTGCGGCGTGCTCAATATACTGTCGTAGACCTGCCGCATGGTCGCCGACATGGTGAAATTCCGTGCATCGTCCAGCCAGCGGAAAGGCGTATCGGCTATGGATTCGTTGAACCCAGTCAGGAAGGTTCCGGGGTTGATCGTTTGAACCTTGATGCCGAAGGGACCGAGTTCCTGCTGCATGGCTTCGGCAATTGCCTCCAGCCCATGCTTGCTTGAGGCGTATGCGCCGAAGCCGGGCGGCGTGAACAAACCAGCTATAGACGACATGAAGATGACTTTTGCAGTCTTATTCCCTTCGATCCACTTACGCACGAATCCCTGGGTAAGTGCGAGAGGAGCGAAGAGGTTGTTCTCGAAGACCCGACGCACGAGTTCAACCGGGATCTCGCTCACCGGCCCGCCCTCGCCAATGCCGGCATTGTTGAGGAGGACGTCAATGTCCCAAGTGAGTGCGTGAGTAACGTCAAACGGATCAAGAAGATCGAGCTTCTCAACCCTAAGATTCGACAAGCCAAGCGCGAGTGCCTTTTCTCGCAGCATGGTAACTTGCGGCGAGATCTGCGCCGTGGCGATGACATCGTGGCCTGCGTGCGCGAGGCCGATCGCAGCTCCCTCGCCGAGGCCAGAGCCGGCGCCGGTTATGAGGATGGTCTTCGTCATATTCAGGGCCTTTCGAGCAAGGACGGACGAGGTGCGTCATCGTCGCGACCGATCTCTCAACGGCTTGGCCGACACAGCGACGCAATGCCAGTCGTTTTGCTGGACCCTAGGATGTCCGACGAAGGCCGTTTTAAGCCAATTAGGCCTTGTTAGGTGTTGTTTAGCCTTGTGTGCGCGTGATGATCGCTTAAAAAAGCGTGAACAGAGCCGGGCAATAGGTGATATCTTCGAGGTGGATTGTGGCACGACCGTCCAGAGTTGATCTCGAAGGAACCACAACGTGCATCAAACTCGCCATGGCATGTCGTTCGGGCCGTTCCGCATCTTTCCGAGCGAGCGGCTCCTCGAGAAGGATGGGAATCCCGTTCCGGTGGGGAGCAGGGCGTTTGATCTCTTGACCGCCCTCGTCGAAAAGGCCGGCGACATCGTTGGAAAAGAAGAACTTGTCTCCCGGGCCTGGCCAGACCTTACGGTGGATGAGAGTAGCCTCAGGTTCCAGATCGCGGGCCTGCGCAAGGTGCTCGGCGACGGGCAGTCTGGTGCCCGCTACATCTCAAACGTGGCGGGCCGCGGCTACTGCTTGGTAATGCCGACGGTGTCGATTGACGCGACACCTCGTGCCTCTGTGGCGCGCACGGAGCAAACGGGCACGCCACACGGACTTCCCCGCCAGTTGACCCGAATGGTTGGACGGGACGAGACCGTCCGCCGAATCAATGATCACCTGAGCAGGAAGCGGTTCCTGACAATCCACGGGCCTGGCGGCATCGGCAAGACGACCGTGGCTGTGGCTGTGGCGCACGCCCAACTGGACGCCTTTGGCGGCGCGGTGTACTTTCTGGATCTGGGTTTGCTTGCGGATCCCGCATTCGTGAGCGACGCGCTGGCTTCAGCGCTCGGCCTGAAAGCACAGGCTGCTGATCCAATTCCGGAGATCATCGACTTCCTGCGCGAGCGTCGGGCTCTCATCGTTCTTGATAGCTGCGAACACGTCATCGGCGCCGCGGCGGCGTTGGCCGAGCAAATCCATCAGGACGCGCCAGCGGTGGCCCTACTTGCCACGAGTCGCGAGCCCCTTAAGGTTGAGGGCGAGCACGTCCACGAGCTGCGCCCCTTGGAAAGGCCGCCTGACCGGGACGACCTCACCATATCGCAGGTCCTGAGCTTCCCGGCGACGCATCTCTTTGCTGATCGCGCTGCAGCAAGCGGTTACAGCGCTGAACTGACCGATGCCGACGCGGCGATCGTGACCCAAATCTGCCGCAAACTCGATGGCATCGCTCTCGCCATCGAGTTGGTCGCCAGCCGAGTGGCCATCCATGGGCTGCGCGAGACGGCGTCGCTTCTCGACGGCCGACTGCGGCTCCTATGGCGGGGCCGACGCACCGCACTGCCGCGTCACCAGACGCTCAACGCAACGCTCGACTGGAGCTACGACCTAGTTAGCGATGTGGAGCGGACGGTTCTGCGTCGCCTATCGATCTTCATCGGTCCGTTCGTCCGCTTGGCCGCGGAAGCCGTTGCATCAGACGATGACCTCGACGCGGTACGGATCGTTGAGGCTTTGGAGGGGCTGGTCTCCAAATCTCTTGTCTCAGTCAAACAGGGTGCCGTCACGTCACAGTATCGGCTGCTCGATACGACCCGAGCCTACGCGAACGTGAAGCTGGTCGAGAGTAGAGAACTGGACCGTGTCAGCAGAAGTCACGCGGTCTACGTTTGCAATGCGCTGCAGGAAATGAAGGCTTCTCCATCGGCGGCAAGTTGCACGCAAAACTTTGTCGACCCAAGAGATTTTCTCGGGGACGTTCGCGCTTCACTCAAATGGAGCTTCTCTGGTCAAAACAATTGCGAACTGGCTGTGAGTCTGGCTGCGGCTGCGGTCAGCTTTTTCAATGGACTGTCACTTCTGAACGAATCTCGCCATTGGGGCGAAGCGGCGCTTTCGGCGCTCAACGATGCCATTCGAGGCACCGCTGTCGAACTTCAATTGCAAGCCGCGCTCGGACACTCCTTAATGTTTATCGAGGGCAATGGCGAACAGGCGCGATCTGCGCTGGAGCGCGCGCTGGAAATTGCTGAACGGATCGGGGATCAACCCAACCAATTTCGCCTCCTGAGCCGCCTACACATGTATTACCGGCGAAGGGGCGAAATTTCGTTGCTGATACCAATTGCGCGACGCCTCGAGAGCCTCGCCATGCAAATGGGGGACTCGACCGGCATCGCGGCGGCTCACAATCTGCTCGGCGTTTCGCATCATCTCGTCGGGGACCAACACGCCGCGCACGAGCATTTGGCGAGGGCGCTTCATCTGGCCGAGTTCCAGCGCGTTACTCCAAGCCACTTCGCCTTCCACCGCAATCCCTACATTGCGCTGTCACGGACCCTGTGGCTCCAGGGATATCCGGAGCAAGCGATCGCGACGGCAAAACCCCTGGCAACCGACACGACGACGGATGTGGTGACGTATTGCATTAGTCTGATCTGGGGGGCTGCGGTCTTCGAATGGGTTGGGGATTGGGAAGCGGTCGAAGAGCTGAGGGACCGCCTCATGTTCTATGCCACCAGCCATTCCCTTCGGCCGTATCAGGCGGTGGCCCTTGGCTTGCAGGGAGAATCCCTGATCCAAGCTGGGCAGGTCGATGACGGCATTGACCTCCTACAGCGCGCCATTACAGCGCTTCGTGCGGATCAGTACGAACTTTATACCTCAGGATTCGGAGGCTGGCTGGCCATGGGCCTCGCTACGTCCGGTCGTGTCGCGGTGGCGCGCACGACTATTGATGACGTACTGGCTCGTGTTCTGCTCCACGGCACCTCCCTTGAACTCGCGGAACTGCTGCGCATTCGCGGCGAGATTCAGGTGCACCAAGGCGACGAGGTCGAAGCGATCTCCAGTTTCCGCCAAGCCATTGAGCTTGCTAGTCGGCAAGGCGCGCTCTCGTGGCGGCTACGTGCATCGATGAGCCTTGCACGGTTGAAACTCTGTCGTGATGGCTCTTACGCAGCACACGATATCTTGTCCGATACCTATTCCCATTTCACGGAGGGCTTCGCGACACGGGATCTCATGGTCGCGCGCAGCCTGCTCGACGATCTAACCGCCACTGGAGTTTCACAGATCGACATGCGCGATCCAGCCGAGCAACGGCTCGCGGAGTATCGCCCGCGGACACGCCTTTCTGCGCCGACCAGAGACAATTCTGCCCCCGGGCGAAGCAAATCCGTCGCCTCACAAGGAAGCGTGGATAGCAAGACGGGATCAGGTTGAGCACGCCATCCTGACCAAGCCATTGGCCGTTTCAGGCCCAAGACGTTCTCCACGTGCCACCATCCGGTTTCGCATCGGGAACACGAAGGTTGCCGGGTCTCGGATGGCGCGGTCGGCCCCGCGTTCCCGAAGGGAACTTCCGCTCCGGCCGGCATAGTCTTCAGCTGACGCTTTCGACCGACATCAAACCACGAGCCCGCCAGTTCAGCCCCGCCACGACCAGCAATGGCACGGAACTGACGACGAGCGCCCAGCGAAGCCCCTCGATGGTACCCAAGCCCGATGTTGCGAGTGCGTCGCTCGTAAGTCCGACAAACAGTGGGCCAAGCCCAAGGCCTATCAGGTTGACGCCCAAACCGTATATAGCGGCTGCGGTTGCGCGCGCCCGTGGGCGTACAAGCCCTTGTACTGCGGTGAAGCCGCCGATGCTGCCGATCCCGCTTATAAGGAAATGAACAGCCAGCAGCGTGAGCGCACCCACGGCATCAGATATTAAGAGAGCCAAGGTGAAGACCGGGATGCGGATGAGAGCCGCGATGGCTGGAAGCGTAGCGTAGGCGCGATAGCCGTCACCGTCGATCCGGTCTGTGATCCAACCGCCGGCGATGACTCCAAGCACGCCGGTCAGGCCCCTGGCCAAGCCTAAAGCGAGACCGAGGAAAGCCGCAGCTCCTAAGGCCATTCCAAGGAGGCCGCCAAGGTCAGTTGCCATCGACTTGAGTGCTTCCCCGTGCGCTCTGAAAAAGAACGAGGCGATGAAGGCTGATTGACCGAAGTTCACGAACATCATGGATGCGCCTCCGGCCGCGACAAGCAGGAAAGCCTTCTTGGAGAAAATTTCGCGGAGCGCTTCGGTAAATGGGATTGGAGGCTCGTTCGTAATAACCGCACTCCCTGAGCGTTTTGGGTCGCGCAAAGTCAAAACCATCAGCGGGGCTAAGATAAGGCCCGGTACGCCCGCAACGATGAAGGCAGTGCGCCAACCATAGGCGTCCATCACGAGGCCGCCGAGAGCTAGCCCTAGCAGTCCTCCCAGCGGAATTCCGACAGAGAAAAAGGCAATCGCCGTAGCCCGCTTCCGCTTTGATACATAATCAGCGATCAGTGAGTGCGCGGGGGCGATCCCGCCTGCTTCACCAACTCCGACAAACATGCGGGCCACAAGCAACTGTCCGAACCCAGAGGTCATGCCCGATGCTACTGTGGCAATGCTCCAGACTGCCACCGAAGCGGCGATCACGAGCACTCTGTTGCCCCGATCTGCTAGCCATGCCATGGGCAAGGTCAGGGTCGCATGGAAGGCGGCAAACGCCAATCCCGTGAGAATGCCAAGCTGTGTGTCGCTGAGGCTGAACTCTTGTTTGATCGGCTCAGCAAGAATGTTGACGACTTGCCGATCCAGAAAATTCAGGGCGCAACTTAGCATCAATACGAGAAGAGCGTGTCGAGTATATATATTATAGACGTTCATTTCCGATGATGAGCTAATCTTGGACGATGTCATGATTGGCTCCGTTCTGTCCTTGGATTCAGAAAGCGTCCCGTCTCTTTTTGAATGGCGCAAATCCCTGGACCGGATGATTGATCAAGCCTGGGGTCGGGCTGACAAGTGTGCATGTAAGCCGCTGAAACCATGTACGATTCTGGTGCCGGAACTGTTTCACCACGGATCCACGGAGTTCATTCCGGCCACGGCCGAGCTTAGCAGAAGCCCGCCCAGCCTGTCACTGAAGGCTGCCGAAACCATCAAACGCGCCGGTTCCCGTCCCGCCTTGCGCTCCTTGCCAACTGCAGCATACGGGCCGGCTTCGCGCCTTATACATCACGCCACAGGACATGATGCTCACACCAACTCACAAAGCCTAACTCGCCTGTCCAAACCACCCCGTCTAGGCTGCAAATCGCCGCTGCTTGGACAGCGGGAAATGACGACCAGCGCGGGAGCGCAGGATGCCATACAATCTAAACATCAACGGCACGAGCTATTCGGTCGATGTCGATGGCGACACACCGTTGCTCTGGGCCATCCGCGACGTTATCGGCTTGACCGGGACCAAGTTCGGCTGCGGCATCGCTATGTGCGGTGCCTGTACGGTCCACCTCGACGGACAGGCGGCCCGCTCATGCGTCATATCGGTCGAGGACGCTGCATCAATGGCCATCACGACCATTGAAGCGATCGGCGAAACGGATGCAGGCGCTCGCGTTCAACAGGCGTGGCTCAGGAACGAGGTCGTGCAATGCGGCTACTGCCAGTCCGGGCAGGTCATGGCCGCGGCGGCCTTGCTCAACGCCAATTCCTCGCCAACCGACGAGGACATCGACGCCGTGATGGCCGGCAATATCTGTCGCTGTGGCACCTATCCACGCATCCGTGCCGCCATCAAGCACGCGGCGACCATGGTGCTCACCGAGGGGAGCAAATGAGATGAGCCGTCCCTCCACAGCCGCTTTCAACCAGCTCTCCCGCCGCGCATTCCTAATCTCGGCAACGTTCGCCGGCGGTGGCCTGTTGATCGGCCCGCGCTTCATCTCGCCGGCCGCAGCCGCCGAGACGTTCGTTCCGAACCCCTTCATCCGGATTCCACCGGCCGGCCCAATCGAGCTGATCGTGCCCTCTGCGGAAATGGGTCAGGGCGTCTACATGGGCATTGCCACGCTCATCGCCGAAGAGTTGGAGGTCACGCTGGAGCAGATACGGATCGTGGCAGCCCCGGCCGATCCCTCACGTTACGCGCACCCGATGCTCGGTGATCAGGTGACGGGCGGCTCGGTGACCATCCGCGGCTTCTGGGAACCGATGCGTCACGCAGGCGCCGCGGCTCGGATGACGCTGATCGCGGCGGCCGCGAGGGAATGGGGCGTTCCGACCCCGGCGTGCCGAGCCGAAGGTGGCGAGGTGCTGCATCCGGAGAGCGGCCGCCGTCTGCCCTATGGCGCGCTCGCGGAGAAGGCTGCCCGAGAACCGCTGCCGGAGCGCGTCAATCTGAAGCCGGCGGCGGAGTTCAAGCTGATCGGGAAGTCGCTGCCGCGTATCGACAGTCCGGACAAGGTGAACGGCAAAGCGGTTTACGGCCTCGACGCCCGCCCGCCCGGCGTGAAATTCGCTGCTATCGCTATCTGCCCGACCTTCGGAGGAACGTTGAAGGCAATGGATGACAGCGCGACGCTCCGTATCAAGGGCGTGCGTCAGATTGTCCGGCTCAGCGACGCGGTCGCTGTCGTCGCCGACCACACCGGCGCCGCCCGCAAAGGGCTCGCCGCGTTGCGACTCACCTGGGACCCAGGGGGAAACGGCGGCCTCACCACCGCCGAGCTTGAACGCCGCGCCGACGCCGCCATGGCTGGTGAAGCGCTCGTGGCGCACGACAGCGGCAACGTAACCGAGACCGAAGCGGTCAAGTCCGACGGCATCGATGCGGTGTACCGGTTGCCCATCCTTGCCCATACGGCCATGGAGCCGATGAACTGCACCGTGCATGTGCGCCCCGACGCCTGCGAGGTCTGGGTCGGCACACAGGTGGCAGGGCGCGCCCGGCAGGCGGCCGCGCAGGTCATTGGTCTGCCGGTCGAAAAGGTGGTCGTGCACAACCACCTGCTGGGTGGCGGCTTCGGCCGGCGCCTGGACCACGATGGCATCGTCATGGCCACCCGGGTGGCGCAGCGGGTGGACGGGCCCGTGCAGGTGGTGTGGAGCCGCGAGGAGGACATCCGTCACGATTCCTTCCGCTATCTCAACCTCAGCAGGCTCACTGTGCGGTTCGGTCCGGACGGCATGCCGGTTTCCTGGCGCCATCGCGTCGTTGGCCCGGCAGTGATGGCACGCTTCCTACCGGTCCTGTTCAAGGATGGGATTGATCTCGACATTACCGGCGGTGCGGAGAGCCCATACGACATCCCCAACAAGCGCGTGGAGTACGTGCGGCACGAGGGACCTGACGGCATGCTGACCGGCAACTGGCGTGGCGTCGGCCCCACCCGCAATGCCCCGGCCATTGAGGGCGGAATCGACGAGGCGGCTCACCGCGCCGGCCGTGATCCCGTGGAGTACCGGCGACAACTTCTCGGCGGCAATGTGCGGCTACGCACGGTGTTGGATCTCGCCGCCGACCGCTCGGGATGGGGAACGCCGCTGGGACCTGAACGTGGCCGTGGTGTGGCCGTGTTGGCAGATTTCGGGAGCTTTGCCGCCTTAGTCGCACAGGTGCATGTCGCTCAAAACGGCAGCCTAAGGGTTGAGCGCATCGTCTGCGCTGTCGATTGTGGGCAAGTGATCAATCCCGACATTCTGCGGCAGCAGGTCGAGAGCGGTGTTATCTATGGCCTGAGTGCCGCGCTCTACGGCCGCGTCACCATCGTAAACGGGGCTGTTGTCGAGGGCAATTTCGACGACTCCCCGGTCCTGCGCATCCACGAATGCCCCCCGATCGAGGTGCATCTCGTGCCGAGCACCGAGGCACCAGGCGGTGTCGGCGAACTCGGCACGCCCGTGGTCGCGCCCGCACTCATGAACGCGGTCTTCGCGGCTACCGGCAAGCGGCTCCGAGAATTGCCAATCAACACCCATCTGCTGAGGAGGCCGTGATCATGGTGCAGCGCTCTCGCCATCTCGTCCTGCTCGCCCTCGCCTCGATCACCGCCACCACCATCGCGTTCGGACCCGGGCACGGCGGCGCGGAGCCGGCGCCTCCGGGTGTGGACGCGGCACGCCCCTTGAAGAGTGTCACCGCGTTCCAATCGATTGAGGATACTCGGGCGCGCTCGCGCGCGCTCTTTCATGAAGCGGCAAAGGTCATCACTGACCCGCGCTGCATGAACTGCCACCCAGCCAGTCGTCAGCCGACGCAAGGCGACGACATGCATCCGCATGTTCCTTTCATGCAAGCGGGCTTAACTGGCTTCGGCGTGAATGGGTTGACCTGCAACACGTGCCATCGCACGGACAACAACACCCTTCTTGGTAGTCGCGTCGGCTCCATTCCCGGCAGCGCCCATTGGCTGCTCGCTCCGGAGAGCATGAGTTGGCAGGGTCTGACGCTCGGTGCCATCTGTCGCCAAATCAAGGATCCGACCCGCAACGGTGGCCGCTCCCTCGCCCAAATCCGCCAGCACATGGCCGAGGACCATCTCGTGGGTTGGGCATGGCATCCCGGCGAGGGACGCCGCCCGGCCCCGGGCAGCCAAGCCGAATTCGGGGCGCTTATTTCTGCCTGGATCGAAACAGGCGCCGAGTGCCCGTGAGGGTTTTGGTTGCTTCGCTCCAAGCCAGGAGACTCAATATGCGGCATATGAATTAAGTGTTGTCTTGGTGCCTGTGCACAGTGTTTAGAGCAGAGGTCAAAATGATGAAATCAAAAATGACCCGCGTTAACTTAGAGTAAATCTCGTATGCTCAGGTCTATATTTGCCGTGCGATGATCAAACGCCTCCAGACGCGCGTGCCTCAGATCACCAATAGCCTCGTCGATCAATCCTGATCCTGACAAGCGACAATTTCCCGAAGTTAAAGAGAGTCCGGCGATCTATAAGCCTGAATGTAACAGGGGCTCTTCTTTTGAACCGATCAGCCTGCCCTCCATCCGGCTGACCCAGATACGGATGCCCGCCACGGGCCCCCCGCCATTTTCGACATTAAGAAGTACCGGTTCACGTCACATCCTCCATTGCAGGCCCGAAGGTCTCATCATGCAGTAACGCCCCGGTCCTGCGTGCGCCGGCCAGTATCCACCCCAAAGAACAAGGAGTACGACTATGACCAAGAAGACTATTCTCATCACGGGCGCTGGATCCGGCTTCGGCGAAGCTGCCGCCATTGGCATGGCTAAAAACGGCCACAACGTCATTGCTACTGTGCAGGTATCACCTCAGGTCATGCCTTTGCGCCACAAGGCCAAAGAACTCGGACTCAGCAATCTCCGGGTTGAGAGGCTGGATCTAACCGATCCTTATGACGTTGCTCAGGCGCAATCCATGGATTTTGACGTCTTGTGGAACAACGCCGGCCAAGGCGAGAGCGGGCCGGTTTGGGAAATCCCAATTGACCTTGTTCGACGCAATTACGAGATCAATGTCTTTCTGCCGCTAGTGCTGACCCAGGGCGTCGTCCAGAGGTGGATCGCGAACAACAGGGCAGGCAAGGTGGTTTTTACCTCGTCAATGGGGGGACTATTTACCCCAGCCAACTGGGGGACATACGTCTCCACCAAGCACGCGCTTGAGGCAATCGCCGAAGCGTTACAACAGGAACTTGGCCCCTTCGGCATCAAAGTCCAGACCATCAACCCGGGTGCCTACTATACCGGCTATAATGAAACCATGGCCGACAATGCTTTCCGCTGGCTTGACGACAGCAAGCACTTCACCAAGCGCGCTGACCTGCGCAAGGGCTTCGACGACTTTTTCGCAACGCCGGAAGGTCGCATGGATCCGCAGGAGATGATCGACCGGATGATCGAGATTGTTCCGGCCGACACCGGCAAGTTCCGCAACGTGGTTCCGAAGGCGATAGAGGACATGCTGAAGGAACATCAGCTGGCCGCCTGGGAAAAATTGATCTGATATCATACACAGCTGATCGAGATCGATCAGCGCGCCTCAATCGCCAGCAAAACTAGGTCCCGATGAGTTGAACAACCGGGATTTGGAATGGGACGTCTTCGGGCGCGGTGAGCAGCAGGAGCAGGGTCTTCAGCCGGCAATTGCGAACTGGCTGGCGATGAAGCTCGCCTGGGTGGGCATGTCATTGGCGGAAATGGCGGCCACCTGCCCCTTCCGCACCATCGCCAAGGTCTCATAACCGGCGATGGTTCGCCACGCAGTGTGGAAGCTCTTGAACCCAAGCCCCGACCGGACCAGCCGCTTGATGCGACGGCGATCCTGTTCAACGATGTTATTATCCGGCATGAATCAGGCGGTGCCCCCTAATCGGAGCCGAGAGAGCCATTCGGATGTTTTCTTCGTACCGAGACAGGGGCACCGGGAGCATGGATGGTGGGCAGGCCGTAATTACATGGTCGTGTAGCCCGCCAGCTCCCGTGATTGTCGTTGCTGGAAGCGGAGGCGAACCAATGCGCATGGTTGCCCTCGACATCCACCGCACCTTCGCTCAGGTCGTTCTTCTCAAGCAAGGCCACCTGCCGGGCGGGTGCAACTAGTCCAAGACAAGCTGCTGAGCTTCGTCAAGAGACTTTGCGCACAAACTGGCATGAGAGCGGAGTCCACCCGCGGCCGGTGGTGATCAGGCGCCCCTGCGGGAGGCGGGCATGCCCAAGCTGGTCATGATGTTCATGACTTTGCAGCCGCAGGCGGCCTCGACCTGTTGGGCAGACAGATTCCGGGCGCGCAGGGTGCGCCCTTTAGCTGCTTGTCGCGCATCATCGCGACCTCGCCCAAGGAGCGGCGACCGTAGCGGACGTCCCACTGCAAGCCCTGGCGACCACGCTCGGCAAGGCACCGCGGTGGAGCGCGGCGGGATAATCACCTCGGCGTCGGGTGTGTGGGCGGCGACAGCGCGGTAGACCGGCTCACCGTCATAGACGCTGTCCCCCAGCACCGATCCGATCGAGCGCTTGATCAGGTCGAGCAGCGGGCCAATCAGCGAGGCATCGGCGTCCTACATGGTCGTGAGCTCCGAGGTGATTTCGCTCTCGCTCAGACCCAGCCCGAGCGTTGTCGCTTGACCAGCCCCGGTGCGCTCACCCTCGGAGATCACGTGCTGCGTCACCGCGCGGGCCTCGCCTGTCACCTCCACCATGACCCGCCACTTCAATGCGCCCCCGGTTCGCTGCTGTCCCAGCGCGCTTTACCATCCTCCCCCCAGGTTTGAGACGGTTTCGCTGCGATCAGCGGAATATTTCATGAACCAAGACCATGTCGGGTGTGTCGTCACGCAACGTTTGTCGTAAGGCCAAGCGTCCAGCTTCAACATCACCCGTGACATACCGGGCGAGGGGCGCCTTGTCGAACGCGCCTTCAACTCTGCGCCTCGTGTGCTCGCGGAAGCGATGCAGTTCATCAGCCAGCAGCTCGAACTCCAGGACGCATAACGTCGGCGGTGATGCCCGCAACCATCACCTCGCGCCTGCCGGCAAACTTTGCAGCAGAGCCTTCAAATCTTCCGAGGTGTGAACAGTGGGGGTCATCGTTGCGATGCTGTTGCCGGCCATCGTACCTCCTCGCCCACCGTCGAAGCGATACCCTTACCAGTTCTTCGTGCTGCCGACAAAATTGCCGACAGCAGTTTGTCGACGCTGAATGGCATTTCGAGAATCGGCACCTTGTCCTGCATCGCCCAATCTGACGTAAGGAAATCTGCCGCCAAGCCGATTGCGCCGCTCGGGTGCCGACGCAACAGGGTTTCGATCTCGTCCACACCGCTTACCAAGTCGATGTTGAACAGTACAACGTCGGGTGTAGCTTCGCACAGCGCCGCAGCCAACTCGGTGCGCGTGGAAACCGCTTCGCACCCTCCCACACCCCACTGTTCAAGCATCAGGCGGAGGCCTGACACAATTGCGGGATTGGCCTCGGCAACTACGATTTGGACATTACCTAGCATGGACATCGTCATTCCGCCTGTTGAGCAGGAATAACACCAAGGCTCTTGCCACGATAAATCACGCAACCGAGCCGGCGTCTGTTCCGTAATGACACGGCACGCTGTGCCTGAAAGCGGTTCTACACCGCTTGCCCCGGAACCATAACCCAGCGATTGCTTCTTTCCTTGATGAGCCGGATTCAACAGTGATGATTGCTGCGATACGCCCGTCCGACCGAGGGATCAAGCCTTGATCGCCTCGATCAGCGCGCGCATCGCCGCTGATACGTGGCGCCGGCTGGGATAGTACAGATAAAGCCAATCCTCCGGTGCGCACCAATCGTCCAAACATTGGATCAATCGTCCCGCCTCAATATGGGGGCGCGCGTAGCCTTCCCAAACATAGCCCAGGCACACGCCGCCCAACACAGCCTCTATCATGAGTTCGTTGTCGTCGAGTGCCAGCGGCCCGCTCGGCTCGAAGACAATGCGCTCACCATCCTTTTCAAATTCCCAGGGGTAGGAGATGCCACTCGGGTACACATTCTGGATGCAGGTGTGCTGTCGCAATTCCTGCGGCAACTGCGGGAGTGGGCGAGTTTCGAAATACTCTGGTGATCCCACGACGACGAGGCGCAGGCGTGGTTGCAGCTTCACACCGACCATGTCCTGCGAAATCGTTCCGCCCAGCCGGATGCCGGCGTCGAACCCGTCGTTGACGATGTCCACCATCCGGTCCGTCGCGATGACTTCAAGACGGAGCGCGGGATTGTTCCGGATCAGGGGTCCGATGACCTTGCCGAGAACGAACCGACCGATGGAGTGCGGCACGTTGATGCGCACCGTTCCGAAGGGCGCATCGCGAAACTGGTTAAGGCTGTCTACGGCATCACGGATCTCCAGAAACGCCGGGGCCAGCCGCGCGTTCAGGAGATCGCCTGCGTCGGTCAGCGACACGCTGCGCGTCGTGCGGTTCAGCAAGCGGACCCCGACGCGTTCCTCCAAGCTCGTCACCGCATGGCTGATCGCCGATGCGGTGACTCCGCGTTCGAGGCCGGCAAGCCGGAAATTCCGTGTCTTGGCCACGGAGACGAAGGCTGCCAGCTCAGACAGTTCGGACGCGCGCATTGCCAAATCCGTTCATCAGCGTCATGACCACCCAACTCTAGCCGAGGCAGGTGGCCGACACCAAGGATCGGAGGTCAACGCGGCGCCATCCGCTTGAAGCTTCCCTGCGCCGTTGCGACCACCGAGCCGTCGGCGGCATAGACAAGCCCGTTTGCGAAATAGATGCGCCTTCCACCACCCACGGCCGTCCCTACGGCGCGCAAGCGACCATCCTCCACACGCGCCAGATAGTTCACCATCAAGGACAGCGTCACGGCTTGACCCTCGGTCACGCCGGTCCCGTCATGGAGGCCGGCATAGCCGCAGGCGGCATCAAGCATGGTTGCAAGAACCCCACCTTGCAGGATGCCCTGTCGGTTGGTGTGGCGATGATCGACCAGAAGGTCGAACTCCGCCAAGCCCGGCTCCCACCGCGAGAGCGTGAGGCCGATCATGGTAAGGAATGCATTGTTGTGATGATCGAGATTCATGATGCCTTCCGAAATCCGCCGCCTACAGCTTGATGATGACCGACTTCAGCTGGGTGTAGTGCGACAGAGCATCGATGCCCTGCTCACGCCCATAGCCGCTGTGCTTGAAGCCGCCGCAGGGCGTCTGGACGAAGCCGCCGCTGTAATCGTTGACGACAATGCGCCCAGCTTCCAGCCGTGCGGCGACGCGGTGGACGCGCCCAACATCGCGGCTCCAAATTCCTGCGGCCAGCCCGAAGTCGGACTCGTTCGCAATGCGCACCGCGTCGCCCTCGTCTTTAAACGGAATGACGCACACCACAGGACCGAAGATCTCCTCCCGCGCGATGGTCATGTCATTGGTGACGCCGGTATAGACCGTGGGTTCGATGTACCACCCGCCGCCTAGGCGGGGATCGTCGGCCACGCCGCCACCGATGGCGGCCGTCAACCCGTCGCGCGCCGCGGCCTCCAAGTAGCTCTGTACTTTCAGGAACTGCGCGTGGGTGGTGATGGGACCAGACGTCGCGCTATGCTCGGGACCGACGCGCAGTTCGGCCACGGCCGTCAGCAACTTGTCCACGAAGCGGTCATGGATGCTCTCCTGCACCAGAAGGCGCGTGCCCGCTGCGCACCACTGCCCGCTGTTCCAAGTGAAGGCGCGCGTCGAGCCGATGGCCGCGGCATCGAGGTCGGCGTCGTCGAAGACGATGTTCGCCGACTTGCCGCCGAGTTCAAGCGTGAGCGGAAGAACGCGGTCCGCCGCGATGCGGCCGAGTTCCTGGCCGACGCGCACGCTGCCCGTGAAGGAGATCTTGCGCACCTCCGGATGGTTGGCCATCGCCGGGCCGATCACGCTGCCCCGGCCCACGACCACGTTGAGCACGCCGGGCGGCAACCCGCCTTCCTCGACCGCGACGCGGGCCAGTTCGACCAGTGAACCCGACGTGTGTTCGGACGGCTTTGCGGCGACCGTGTTGCCCGTCGCCAGCGCCGGCGCGATCGCCCGTGCCGCCTGATGAAGCGGGGCGTTCCAGGGCAGGATTACGCCGATCACGCCGAACGGATCACGGCGCGTGTAGACGTGATGTCCGGGTCCGACATTGATCACCTCGCCGTCCATCACGTTGACGATGCCGCCGTAGAACTCGAAGTACTGGGCGGTCAGGTCGATGAGCTGGGCCATCTCGATTCCCGGCTTACCGGTCTCGCGGGATTCGATGGCGCCGAGCCGCTCTTCGTTGCGGCGGATTGCGCGCGCGGTCTCGACCAGGATGCGGCCGCGTTCGGACGGCCGCGTGTCGCGCCACGCGGCCAGTGCGTCCGACGCCGCAGCGACGGCCCGGTCGAGATCCTCAGGCGTGCTGTCGGCGACCTGCTGCATTCGGGCGCCGGTGCGCGGATCGAACTTATCGAGATAGCCGCCCTTCAGCGGTGGTGCGGAGCGTCCCGCAATGTAGCTGTCGACGGTCGCAGGCATGGCTTCTGTCCTCCCGTAATCTGGTCTTATCATGGGTCCGTCCGCGGGTGCCGGGAGCCGATCACCTTGCGGTCGAGCAGGTCCGCGATGGCGCCGCGGGAAAATCCGAAAGACGCGAGGATGTCGGCGGAGTGCTCGCCGAGCGCGGGGGCGGGAGCGTGCGGCACCGCGTTGGACTCGCGACTGTTGATGGGGAAGCCGGGAACCTGGATCGTTCCCAAGGCGGGATGGTTCATCTCGGCGATCATGGCGTTGGCCGCCACCTGCGGATGCCCGACAAGGTCTGCGTAGTCGGCCACCCGTGTGCACAGGACGTCCACCTTGCGCAAGACGGCCAGCCAATGTTCGCTCGGCTGCGCTTTGAAGAGTGGGCCGAGTGTGTCGCGCATCGCCTCCCGATTGGCGACCCGCGCTACGGAGGTTTCGAACCTCTGGTCGTGGATCAGATCCACACGCCCCAGCACCTCGCACAGCCGGTCCCAGCGACCGCCGTTGTAGGCCGCGACCATGATCCATCCATCGGCGGTCTCGAACGCCTCGTTGGGGGCCGAATAGGGCGCGGCGCTGCCCTGGCGCTTCGGCAGCACACCGTCCGCCAAGTAGCCGGCAATGGAGGGCTGCTGGAGCGCCAGGGCGGCGTTCAGCAGGTTGATGTCGAGGTGGCCGCCCCTGCCGTCGCGCCGGCGCTCCATCATCTTGGCCAGGATGCCAAGCGCCGCGACGTAGCCGGTGAACACGTCGACCACCGGCGCCTGAACCTTGCACGGTTCGCTCGCAGGCGTTCCAATGAGGCTCATCAGGCCGCTATCGGCCTGGATAATCCCATCCACGCCGGGGCGTTCGGCGTAGGGACCGTCCTGCCCGTAGGCCGAGATCGACGCGTAGACGAGCCCAGGATTGTGCGCCGAAAGCACGTCGTAGCCGAGGCCAATGCGCCGCATCACGCCGGGCCGCATGCTCTCGACCAGCACGTCCGCCGTCCGAGCAAGGGTCCGGGCGACCTCGACGCCCTGCGGGGTCTTGAGATCGAGCGACAGGCCCAGCTTGTTGCGGTTGAAGGCGTGATATAGCGCGCTGTCACCCCCGATCCAGGCGGGGCCGAGCTGGCGGCCGAGTTCGCCCTGCGGGGGCTCTACCTTGACGACGCGGGCGCCCATGTCGGCCAGGAGCATGGTACAGGTCGGTCCCGCGCCGATGTGCGTGAAATCGAGAACGATCAGGCCGTCGAGGGCATGACGCATCATGGCATGACTCCATTCGTTCGAGGAGAGGCGGCGTGCCGCCTCCGGCTTCAGGAACGGGCGATCTCCACCCCGACGGCGCGCTCCAGTTCCTTCACGACGACCGTCATGTCGTCCTGCCCGCCGCCATGGGCGTGGGCCAGTTCGTAGAGTTGCTTGGCGAGCGCGCATACCAGCATCGGCGCGCCGGCGGCCTCCGCCTCGGCCACGCACAGCCGCAGATCCTTGCGCATGAGCTCGAGCCGGAAGCCGAAGTCGAAACGCCTGTCGAGGATGCGGCCCGCGAGGATGCTCTCCGTGACGAAGCTGCGCGCGGTGCTGGCGTTGAGCATGTCCAGGATGGTGTCGGCGGACAGGCCGAAGCGGACCCCGAACAGAATCGCCTCGCTGGCCGCGACGAGGTTGGCGCCCACGATCATGTTGTTGATCAGCTTCAGCGCCTGTCCTTGGCCGACGCCCGTGCCGACATGGACAACGTGACGCCCGAAGCTCCGGAAGACGGGGGCGAGCACCTCGTAGGCCCAGGTTTCGCCGGACACCATCACGGACAGAGTGCCGGCCTGCGCACCGGAAACGCCGCCGGCCAGCGGTGCGTCCAGGGCCGTGACCCCACGAGCGGCGAGCCGGTCTGCGATTTCGCGGGCGGCGCTCGGCCCCGTGGTCGAGTGGTCCACGCAGATTTGCACCTTGCCCCCCTCGATCACGCCACCGGGGCCGAGCAGGACCTTTCGGACGATGTCAGGCGTGGGAAGGCAGACCAGCACCGCTTCCGCCGCATCGCCGACCGCTGCCGCTGACGGGCAGACCCTCGCCCCGAGTGCCTCGGCGGCGTCGAGGGCGGCGGTGTTGGTGTCGAAAACATGCATCTCCTGGCCTGCGGCCACGAGATGGCGCACCATTGGGGCGCCCATCGCGCCAAGCCCGATGAAACCGATTCCCATGCCTTCCTCCCATCAGCTGACGCGACCGCCGGGTCGCCTGAATTGCCGACCACGCTGCGGCACGACCGTTCGCAGGGCAAATGAGTTTCCGGCCACAGTCCGTTGACCTGACCTCAACGGGATGGGGGCGCCACCGGAGGGTGTCGTTGAGCTGAACTCAACAGCACCCGGCGAAAAGCTCGCTTATTGTTGGGCTGCCGAACAATCACCCTCTCCCCATCGACGCGGCTGGTCGCCGCATCGTCAGCTTTGCTTGGGGAGGAAAAGGACATGGAACGGTTGGAGACGGCGCCTGCGCCGAATTCCGCAGCGATCTTCGCGCCATCCGGCGACACGGCGGTCCGGAAGCTGACCGCCGCGCAGAAGAAGGCGATCATCGCCGCGACGGCGGGGACGATCGTCGAGTACACGGACTGGGTGATCTACGCGATTTTCGCGTCGATCCTCGCGAACAATTTCTTTCCGGCGGGCAATTCCTTCGCCGCTCTTCTCTCCGTCTTTGCCATCTTCGCTGTCGGATTCATCATGAGACCGGTCGGCGGTGCGGTCCTCGGCGCCTTCGCCGACCGGCATGGGCGCAAGAAGGGCCTGACCCTGTCGATCCTGCTCATGTCGGGCGCGTCCTTCGTGATCGGCGTCTGCCCGACCTATGACCGGATCGGTCTGGCCGCTCCGATCATCCTCGTGCTGGCGCGCCTGACGCAGGGGTTCTCGGCCGGCGGGGAGTTCGGCTCCGCCTCCACCTTCCTGATCGAATCCGCGCCCACGGACCGGCGGGCCTTTGCCGGGTCCTGGCAATGGTTCGCCATCAACGCGGGAACGCTGATTTCCTTCCTGCTCGCTTTCTCCTTCACGGTCATCGACAGCGACGGGGGGCTGTCCTCCTGGGGATGGCGCGCCGCCTTCATCATCGCCGGCCTGCTGGGCCTGATCACGTTGTGGATTCGCCTCTCCGTGGGTGAGACCGAGGTCTTCAAGAAGCAGGCGGCCACGGAGGGCGTCAAACGGCATCCGATGATCGACGTGTTCCGCAAGCATCCGCGCGACGCCCTTCGCGTCATCGGTATCGCCATGGCCGGCAATCTGCTCAACTACGTGTGGATGGTGAACTACCCGAGCCACGCGCACCTCGTCACCGGCCTGCCGATGAACCAGACGCTCCTGGCCGGCATCGTTTCGGTCACAGTGTCGCTCATCCTCATTCCCTTCGTCGGCATGCTTGCCGACCGGATCGGGCGGCGACCGGTCCTGATGGCCTTCGCCTTCAGCTCCGCCCTCTACGCATGGCCGAGCCTCGCGCTGCTCTCCCCGACCACCGGCTTTGCCGAACTCGTGGCGATCCAGACGGTCGCCATGGTGCTCATGACCGGCTTCGCCGGAGCGGGAGCCGTCACGATGGCCGAGCAGTTTCCGACCGAGGTGCGCGTCACCGGCATCGCTCTGCCCTATGCCCTGTCCGTCACGCTGTTCGGCGGAACCGCGCCTTACCTGATCACGGCCATGGGTGGCTGGGGTTATGGGCACCTCGTGTGGATCTACCTCGCGGTCATCAGCATGATCGGTGGGATCGTCTACACGCTCATGCCTGAGACCAAGGGAAAGCCGCTTCCCTGACCGGTTCCCACCGCGCTTCGACGGCGGCAGGCGGATGTCCGTCGGCCGCCGTCGGCATGTCTCGGCTGACCTTTAAGTCCGAGTTTGCGCCAGAAGCCATTCCCGGAACCGGCGGAAGGACGGGTTGCGCATCCGGTTGCGGGGATAGATGAAGTAATAGGTGAATTCCCCACGGTCGAGCGGCGGTCCGAAGGGCTGCACCAGACGGCGGGCGCGCAGATCCTCGGCAAACAGCGCCTTCTGGGCGATCATAATGCCTTGACCTTCCAGGGCCGCCTGATAAGCGAGCGTGGAACTCGCGTATTTCGGCCCAGCGTACGGATCGATGCCTTCGACGCCCGCCGCCTCCAGCCAGTAGCGCCAGTCGTCGAGCCTCACCAGTGAGTGAAGCAGCGTCTGCCCCGCAAGGTCGCCGATCTTCTTCAAACCCGCGCGCCGTCGTAGGGCAGGGCTGCACAGCGGGACCAGCTCGTTCGCGATAAGCCGGTCCACCTCGACACCTGGCCAGGCGCCGTCTCCCAGACGAATGGCGCCGTCGACATTCTCCCGCTCGAAATCCACCGCTTCGACAGAGGTCGTGAGGCGCACCTCGGTGGTCCTGTTGTCCGCATGGAACGACGACAGCCGGGGGATCAGCCACTTGACGGCGAAGGTCGTGTAGGCGCGGATGCGGACGACCTCAATAGTGGTCTGGCCTGTCAGCTTCCGCGTGGCCTCGCGAATGCCGTCGAAATGCTGCGTGATCGCCGCCAGATACCGTTCCCCTTCGGGCGTCAGGACGATCTCCCGCGGTTCCCGGCGGAAGAGTGGCGTGCCGAGATGGCTTTCCAGGCTCTGCACCTGACGGCTCACCGCACCCGGCGTGACGGCCAGTTCATCCGCGGCCTTGCGGATGCTCCGGAGCCGGCCGGCGGCCTCGAAGGCGCGCAGCGGGTTGAGAGGGGGAAGCCGATCCATGGTTCAAGGATTGTCCGCCGCCGAGCTTAGGTCAACGGTGATTTCGGACCCGCACGCCATTGCTGAATGCCGTGCAACGGCCCGTGAAGAAGGCGGCGGATTGTTCGTGCCGGTTCCGGGGCATAGCTTTCCCTCACCACGCCGGACCGGCGGGGCCGGAAGAACCGGACGGGCCCTCATCCCCGCCTTCTCCGACACAAGAAAGCCACCCTTCGTTCGATTGTTCCTGACATGAGGAGACGCTCCATGCGCGTGTGGTTCATCACGGGTGCTTCCCGCGGTTTTGGTTCCCTCGTCGCTGCCGAAGCCCTCGCCGCCGGCGATGCGGTCGTCGCGACCGCTCGCAACCTCCAGGCGGTCATAGAGCGGCTCGGCGATCAGCCAAATCTGCTTCCCGTGGCACTCGACGTAACGAACGAGGCCCAGGCCCAGGCCGCCGCGGCGGCGGCGGTGGAGCGTTTCGGGCGGATCGACGTGCTGTTCAACAACGCGGGCTACGGCCTGCTCGGAGCGGTCGAGGAGTCGAGCGGCCCCGAGGTCGAGAAGCTCTTCGCGACCAACGTTTTCGGCCTTCTTGCCGTGACCCGTGCCGTGCTGCCGCACATGCGGCGCAAGCGTTCGGGCCATGTCATCAACATCTCCTCCATCGGTGGTTATGGGGCCTTCGTCGGCTGGGGCGTCTACGGTTCCACCAAGTTCGCGGTGGAAGGCATCACCGAGGCGCTATCCGCCGAACTCGCGCCCCTCGGGGTCAAGGCGACCGTCGTGGAGCCGGGCTTCTTCCGCACTGACTTTCTGGACGGGCAATCGCTGGCGGTGACTGCGGAGATCGCCGACTACGCCGAGACGGTGGGCGCCATGCGCCGCTTCGCCGTGGACGCCAACCACGCCCAGCCCGGCGATCCCGCGAAGTTCGCGAAAGCAATGCTCACGCTCGCCGGCGCGGAGAACCCACCCTTGCGGCTGGCGGTCGGCAGCGACACGGTGGCCCACATCGAGCGCAAGAACGCGGCGGTCGCGAAGGAACTCGATGCATGGCGGGAGCTGTCGCTGTCAACCGACTTCCCGACGTAACGCCTCCCGCGTCGCAGGCGCAAATCACCACTTGAACGAAGGACCGTGGCTGCCGGTTTTCCCGGCGGCCACGGTCTTTTTCGTCGTCCCGCCCAGCTGTCGGCAGCCGGAAGCGCTGTTGAGTTTTGATCAACGAAGCCTGCCGCTTTGTCGTTCTGAGTGCCGGGCGTTCCTCACCTATCCTTCCACCATCGCAGCGCTGCGCTGCTCATCCGAAGGAAGGGGAGGATCCATGGAAAGACCGAACGGAGAGAACCCGAACCCGCAGCCGTCCTGGCTCGACCGGAGCGACGGCGTGCCCCAGCTTGCCGCCTCGCGCCACCTGGAAACGGGCCGCTGCGTGTTTCCGCGCGTGCCGGCCACGTCGCCGGCGGCACCGCGCTACGAGCCGGTGACCTTGTCGTCCTATGCCCGGCTCTACAGCCACACCGTCATCCACCCCAACCCCAAGACCGGCCGGACTCCGTTCGCGCTCGTCTATGCGGATTTTCCGGAAGGGGTCCGTGTCTTCGGACCACTGGACCTGCCGGAGGGCACACGCCCGGTCATCGGAGCGCGGCTGGAAGCCGTCATCGACGAATCCGCGGATGGCAACCCCCGCTATGTGTTCGTTCCCGCAGAGGAGGCCGGTCAATGAGCCGCGACGTCTTCATCGCCGGGGCCGCGATGACACCGTTTGGGCGCCATGACACCCGATCCATGCAGGATCTGGCGCAGGCCGCCGTACTGGGGGCGCTCGCCGACGCCGACCAGAATCGCATCCAGGCCTTCTACAACGCCAACGTCTACGGCGGCATGGTGCTGGGGCAGGTGCTGATGCGCGATCTCGGCATCACCGGGCCGGCGCTCTACAACGTCGAGAATGCCTGCGCCAGCGGCGCCACCGCCGTGCATCTCGCCTGTCAGGCGTTGCGTCTCGGCCTGTACGACACCGTCCTCGTCTGGGGCGTGGAGCAGTTGACCCGGCTGGGCGGCGGCACGATCCCCCTCCAGCGCAACGACTACAAGACTGAGCTTTACGCGGCGCAGGGTATGACGCTGCCCACGGTCTACGCCATGCGCGGCAGCCGCTATCTCCATGAACGTGGGGAGACGGCGGAGATTCTCGCCCGCATCGCCGTGAAGAACCGCGCCCACGGTGCGCGCAACCCCTACGCCCAGCAACGCAAGGAGGTGACGGTTGAGGAGGTGCTGAATTCCCGCCCCGTCGCGGAGCCACTGACTCTGCTCCAATGCTGCCCGTCGCAGGTGGATGGGGCTGCCGCCCTCGTGCTGACGACGGTGAAGCCGGCCTCCGCCCGTCGTCCGGTGCGCGTTCTCGGCTCCGCCGTCCAGTCCGGCCATCTCGAAGCGGGTTGCGACGACATCCTCGACGCCGAGATCACCGCCCGCACGGCGCGGCTCGCCTACGAGGAGGCAGGCATCGGCCCGCAGGACGTCGGTGTCGTCGAACTGCACGACGCCTTCACCATTGCCGAACTTCTCTACTACGAAGCGCTCGGCCTCTGCGGGAAGGGCGGGAGCGCCGACATGCTGCGACGCGGGGACACCGCGCTCGGTGGCCGCGTTCCGGTCAATCCGAGCGGCGGCCTGCTCGCCAAGGGCCACCCTCTAGGCGCCACCGGCGTCGCGCAGATGGTGGAGATCACTTGGCAGCTTCAGGGCCGTGCCGAGGGGCGTCAGGTTGATGGCGCGCGCATCGGTCTGACGCAATGCACCGGCGGCGGTATCGCCGGTGTCGATCATGCGGCGTCCTCCGTCCACATTCTGGGGGTGTGAGCCATGGAAGAGCGGAACATCGCCGTCATCACGGGCGGCGCACGCGGCATCGGCTTCGGCATCGCCCGCCGCATGGCCGATGAGGGCTACGACATCGCCCTGTTCGACCGCGACCGAGCGGCGCTAGACGAGGCGGCGGCCGCGTTGCGCGGCAGCGCGCGGGCGGTCCCGGTGGCCGTGGATGTCACCCGCCGGGCCGAGGTCGAAGAAGCCGTTGCCTCGGTCATTGCGGAGTTCGGCCGCATCGACGTCTTGGTCAACAACGCCGGCATCGTCCGCGACAAGCGGCTTTTCGCTATGGAAGAGGAGGATTGGGACGCCGTGGTGGCGACCAACCTCAAATCGCAGTTCCTCACCTGCAAGGCAGTCCTGCCCGGCATGGTCGAGCGCGGCTATGGCCGGATCGTCAACATCTCTTCGCGCGCCTGGCTCGGCGGCTTTGGACAGGCGAATTACTCGGCAGCCAAAGGCGGCGTGGTCAGCCTCACACGCAGCTTGGCGATCGAGTTCGCCGCGAAGGGGATCACCGTGAACGCGGTCGCTCCGGGCATTGTTGACACGCCGTTGTTCCGCACGTTCAAGGAGGAGGTGCAGGAACGCTTGAAGGCGAGCGTTCCCGTGCAGAGGATCGGCACGCCGGAGGACATCGCCCAGGCGGTCCTTTTCTTCGCCGCACGCACGAGTTCCTACATCACCGGCCAGCTTCTTTACGTGTGCGGCGGCCGGTCGCTCTCCAGTCCCAGCGTTTGAGAAGGGGCGCGCCATGACCATCACCAGCAATGTCGAGGATCGGATCGGCACGATCACGATCGACCGGGCCGAAAAACTCAACGCCCTCGACCCAGACCATCTGCGGGCACTGCGGCATCAACTCGCCGACCTCTCGTCCGATCCGGGCGTGAACGTCATCGTGATCACCGGTGCGGGTGGCCGGGCCTTCTGCGTCGGCGCGGACCTCACGGCCACCCCTGCAGGTGGCACCGGCGTCGCCGAAGCCTTTCCCATGGACGTCGAGCAATCGGGCGAGAGCGGTCTCTACATCCGCCTATTTGACCTCTCCGGCCTGCAGATCCGCAAGCCGGTAATCGCTGCCGTCGACGGATACTGTCTTGGCGGCGGATTGGAGCTTGCCCTGCAATGTGACCTCATCGTCGCTTCGGACGCGGCGTCCTTCGGGCTGCCCGAGGTGGTTGTGGCGAGCGTGCCTGGCGGTGGCGGCGCAACCAATCTGATGCGCGCCGTTCCGCGCGCCGTCGCGATGCGGATGCTGCTGACCGGCGAGCGCATCGACGCCCAACGGGCGTTCGCCGCCGGTCTCGTCAGCGACGTCTGGCCCGTGGAGCGCTTTGCCGACGAAACGAATGCGCTCGCACACCGTATCGCCAGCAATGGCCCGCTGGCGGTTCAGATGGTTAAGATGCTGGCCAGCCAAACCGCGACGCTGCCAAGTCTCCAGGCATTCCAGTTGACGGAATTGGCCTGGGGTCTGTTGCGCGACACGGCTGACCGCCGCGAGGGGCGGCAGGCCTTTGTCGAAAAACGTAAGCCAGTTTACATTGGCCGCTGATGGTTTTGAATAGTGCCGGACACTTGTAATCTCTCTGGTTTCCAGCGCAGTCGCAATGAGCAAGGCGCCGCGGTCATGGACTGCAGGAGGAGGTGCTTCTGCAACGAATCGCCGACCTACCGCTGACCATGCCCGCCCAGGCGGACGGTTTGCATGTCTGACCACGGCGGTCGACCTTCCAATTCCGATACGAAGGGCTCCGCGGCGGCCATACAGTTCGCAGACGACGCTGCAGTCGCCATCGAGACCAGCCTGTTCGGCCGCCACCGCCAATGGTCGCCGTGTCGCTGGGGCTCCGGTCGACCTCAAGCACCCGCGCATCGCCCTGGTGCTCGACGGCCTCACCCGCGGCTAGGCCGCGCCGGTTCTCCTCGACGCCTTGCCGCGCCTGCTCGCGGCGCAGCCCGACGGACCTCTCGGCCTGGGCAACCGCGCCATGCTGCTGATTGGCTACGGCGCCGCGCTCCGGCGCTCCGAGCTGGTGGCGCTGCGCGTCGCCGATGTCGTCAACCATCCCGACCGCAGCTTCGAGGTAACGGTGCGTCGCTCCAAGACCGACCAGCGCGGGCGCGGGGACGCGGTAGCCATCTGCGCAGCCGCTGACCCGGACCTCTGGCCCCTGCGCACCCTCTACACTTGACTCGCCGCGCTCCGCGCCCTGCGCCCCGAGGACCCATTGTTCTGCAACGTGCTGAAGAACGGGCGCGTCACGGGCAAGCCGCTGTCCGACAAGGTGGTGGCCCGGTTGGTCAAGGACAGCGCCGTTCGGGCCGAGTTGCCCAAGCCGGCAGGCTTCTCTGGCCATAGCTTGGGCGCCGGTCTCGCCACAGCGGCCCACCTTCAATTATCCGGCACGAGATTTGGCTCCATCTCCGGTTCACGCTGAGCTATCGCGATGTCGAGAGGCTGCTGGCTGAACGCGGCGTCGACGTGTCTTACAAGACGGTTCGTCGGTGGGTTTTAACGTTCGGGCCGGCGGTCGCCGGCAACCTGCGGCGCCCTCGGCCGAGGCCCAGCCCGTGCTGGCATTGGGACGAAACGGTGATGCGCACCAGTGGTCGACTTGGTACTTGTAGCGGTCCGTTGATGACGAAGGTGAGGTACTGGAGACTCTCGTCCAACGCCGAGGGGACAAGGCTGCGGCCGGTAAGCTGATGCGCAAGCTGCTCAGGAAACAGGGCTTCGCACCCATCCAGATCACACCTTTCGGGCGCAGGCGATGCCCAATCGGCGGGCCGCGACCTCCGCGGCCTTAACCCGTCGGGGGCTCTGGGCTTCCTGCGCGTCGGTTCAGTTCGTATGACAAAGCCGTACAGCGTCGTGTGGGATTGTGGGGAACCCGGCGCCGACGACAGGATCCGCCCGCCGAACCGCAGAAAACCTCGTATAGCCGGTGTCGGCGAAGCAGTCCGCACCTCCAACGCCCCAGCGTGCGGTTCGGCTCCTGGCTGGCGATCCCGACAGGTTGGCCGACGAGGACCGCCGCTTTGTCCAGGCGTTGCGGGAGCGCTCGCCGTCGATTGCCTCGGCCGCCGATCTCATCACCCGCTTCTGCGTGATTGTGACGGGCAAGTTGTCCGACCTTTTCGATCATTGGCTGCGCGAGGCAGAGGTCAGCGCGCTGTCACCGTTCACCGCCGGGATCCGCCACCACGAGGACGCAGTACGCGCTGCCCTAAGCGAGCCCTGGAGCAGCGGGCAGGTCGAGGGCCAAGTCAACCGGCTGAAGCCGATCAAGCGCCCGATGTATAACCGGGCTGGCTTCGATCTGCCGCAGGTCCGGGTTCTCGGTCACGCCTGACGCGAACACCAAAAGGTGAAACACGCACCGGTGACCCATACAACACTTGGAATAGTCCCCTATCAAGCCGATTGACACGCTACACTTGGCGGAGCACCAATTTCCAAATGTCTGGCCTTAGCCCGACGATGTGTTCAATCGATGGAGCCGGACGAGGGCAAGGAGGGAGCCTTGAGCCTCGGTAACTTTACGTCAGGATCGGGAGCCGCGGACTTGGGCGCCGGGCCACAGGGTGGAGGGCCAGCGGCGCCGTTTTCCGAATTCGGGCCGTTCCGATTGTTCCCCACCGAGCGGCGGCTCACCAAACAGGGAGAAACGGTTCCGCTGGGAGGTCGGGCCCTCGACATCCTTCTCCTGCTGGTCAGGAATGCCGGCAAGGTGGTGACCAAGCAGGAACTCATTGCCCAGGTCTGGAAAGGCGTGAGCATCGACGAGAGCGGACTGCGTGCGCAGGTCGCGTCCCTCAGAAGGGTCCTGGGAGACGGCGTGAACGGAGTGCGATACATCATCAACGTCGCCGGACAGGGATACTGCTTCGTTCATCCCTTGACGGAACCCGGTACGCCACATCCCTCATCGCCCATCGATCCCATCAGGCGTCGTGGGACCCCATTGCCTCGCCGTTCGACATCGATGGTCGACCGTGAGGAGGACACGAGGGCCATTTCGGAGCTTCTCGCGCGCCATAGGTTCGTAACCATCCATGGTGCGGGTGGGATCGGCAAGACCACTGTCGCTCTGGCAGTGGCGAACCAGTTGCTGGAGGGGTTTCAGGACCAGGTGTGCTTCCTGGATCTGGGATTGCTCCGTCCGAGTGATCCCGTCCCCGATGAAATGGCCACCGCCCTGGGCGTCGCAGTCCGCAGTGGCGATCCAACCTCGTCCATCGTCGCCTATCTGCGGGACCGTCGCATCCTTCTTGTACTCGATTGCTGCGAGCACGTGATCGACTCGGTCGCCCCCTTGGCCGAGGCAATCATGCAGGAAGCCCCGCATGTTAGCATGCTGGCAACCAGCCGTGAGCCACTGCTGGCTGGAGGCGAGCATGTCTATGCGCTCGCGCCCCTCAACATTCCTCCCGATGGCATGGTCATCAGCGCCGATGACATGCTGCGCTATACCGCCGCCTCCTTATTCATCGAGAGGGCCTACGCGGCTGGCTTGCGGAGACCATTGAACGACCTCGATGCACAGGTCATCGCCGACATCTGTCGGAAGGTCGACGGTATCGCGCTCGCGCTGGAGCTTGCGGCCGGACGGGTGAGCGTCCACGGCCTGGAGGGAACGGCCTCACTGCTCGACGGAAGGCTCAAGCTGCTGTGGCAGGGACGACGCACGGCGGTGGCGCGCCACAGAACGTTGAACGCGACGCTGGACTGGAGCCATGACCTGACCTCCCCAGAAGAGCAGGCCGTGCTGCGCCGCCTGTCCGTCCTCGTGGGACCGTTCACGGTAAACGAGGCACGGACGATAGCCAGTAGCGACGACCTGGACGGCATCGAAGTCATCGATGCATTGGCGCGACTGGTCTCCAAATCCCTCGTCAATGTCGATCCTGACGTGGAGCCGGCACGCTATCGGCTGCTGGACACGACCCGGGCCTATGCACGAGGCAAGCTCACCGAGAGCGGCGAGGAGGCGATGGTCGCGCGACGGCACGCGACCTATTTCACGACTTGGCTCGCACATGAGTTGACGAAGGTCGGGGGGCAGGGAGGCGAGGCCGGTGTTCCCAGCGCGATCCACCTGGGCAACATCCGCTCGGCGCTGGATTGGAGCTCGTCCAAGTCGGACATGGCCGAGATCCACGTCCAACTTGCAGCCCTTGCGGCGGAGCTTTTCCTCGATCTCAACCTGTTCACGGAGTGCCGTCGTACATGCGAACGCGCACTCTGCGTCCTGGACGCCTCGCTATCGGGCACACGTCATGAAATGGTCCTGCACGGCTCGCTTGGGCGCGCCCTGCTGCTGACGGACAACTCCGGCGGCGATACCGAGGCGCACTTCCAGCGCGCCCTGGAGATCGCCGAGACGCTGAACGAAGGCGTCTACCGGTTCAGGACCCTGAACGACCTGCATATCCACTACCGCCGCGCGGCGGTCTTCGACCGCCTTGTCCCAATGGCCGAGCAGGCGGTGTCGATCGCGGCCAGCCTCTCCGATTCCATGATAACGGCGACGGCAAATCTGATGCTCGGCGCGTCCCATCACCTCGTCGGGAACCTCGCAGTCGCCCAGACCACGTTGAGCGGCTCAATCCGGCACCAGATCTTTCCCGGCCAGGCGTCGCACAAACTCATGGACTTCCAGTCCAAGGCGCAATTGATCATGGCGCAGACGCTCTGGCTCCAGGGTTATCCCGATCAGGCCGCCGACACCGTCCGGGAAGCGGAGCGGTTCGAGCCGACGAACGATCTCTCGATCTGTCAGTCCCTTATTCTCGCGATGGAACTGTTCCGTCTGAGGCGGGACTGGGCGCTATTCGAGGAGCGTCTCGACCGTCTGATTCGGCTTTCGAGCGCAGCGTCGCTCGCCCCATATGAATGGCTGGGTATGGCCTTCAAGGGAGAGGTTGCCCTGAGACGAGGGAACGTTGGACCCGGCATGTCCGTAATTCGGGACTACATCGCCAAGTTGCAAGCGGACCGGTTCGAACTTTTCCTCCCCTGCCTCCGGTGTACCCTAGCGGAGGGGCTGGCCACCCGGGGCTACTGGGACCAGGCACTCGACCTCGTGCGCGTGGAAATCGATTCCGTCCTGGGGCGCGGAGGGGCCTACTATCTGCCGGAACTCCTCCGGGTGTATGGGGACCTACTGACCATGGCAGGCGACGAGACGGAAGCCGAGGCCCAGTACCTTCGGTCGATCACGGTAGCGAAGGAGCAGGCTGCCCTGTCCTGGCAACTTCGGACGACGATAAGCTTCAGTCGTCTGGCGTTACGGCAGGGGCGCCGCAGGGAGGCGCACACAAAGTTGGAGGAAGTCCTGTCAGCCTTTACAGAGGGCTTCAAGACGGAAGATCTCCAGCAGGCGAGACTTCTGCTCGATAGGTTGGCCGTCATCAAGGAGCGCCGATAAAAACCACTGGCCGTTCCTCCTCGCTACGACGAAACGCTGCCGGCTCTCACAAGAATTCACGCCATTTCACAACCTCCAACTGGCAGGAAGGGCAATTCGGTCCCACTCTGGCACCGTCGCGAGTGCAACGTGTTACGGGAGACCGGGCCATGCCACTCAACTCACATCAAGCACGCACAATCATTGACGGCGCCGAAGGTAAGGCCCGACAGATGGGACTTCCCGTCGTTATCGCAGTGCTCGATGCCGGTGCCCATCTCAAAGCCTTCCGCCGCATGGACGGGGCCGTCCTGGCCTCGATAGACATCGCTCTCTGCAAGGCCTCGACCGCCGTCCTGTTCCAATGCAACAGCGAGGACGTCTGGGAATCCTGCAAGTCGGGCGCTCCCGCACCGGGCCTGGAACTGACGAATGGCCGCTTGGCCCCGTTCGGCGGCGGCATCCCGCTCAAGGGGGCAGATGGGCAGGTCATCGGGGCGCTCGGCGTAGCCGGTGGTTCCGATGCGCAGGACACCGATGTCGCGAAGGCCGGCTTCGCCGCCTTTGCGGCCCTGACCCGGTGAGCCAAAAGCCGATGCCAAGTCGATCATAAATCAGGAATGGGACCAGGCATGCCAAAGACCACTCCTCACCAGCGCGGGCTCCGGCTTCGGTAAGGGCGCCCCCATCGGCATGGCCTGGAACGGCCACGGCATCATCGCCACCACGCAGGTCACGCCGCTGCGCAAGGAGGCCAAGGCGCTCGACATCGACGACCTCTTCGCGACCCAGGAAGGCCGCATGGACCGCAGGAGATGATCGACCACATGATCGAGATCGCTCCTGCGGACACCGGCAAGTTCCGCAACGTGGTGCAGTGAAAGATCGAGGATTTGCCGCGCAACCATCAGCTCGCGGCTTGGAACAATCAGATCTGACCGTTTGTCGGCGGCGGGACTTCCCCGCCGTTCGCATCACTTCGCTGGCGCAGCCCAAAAGGTGATGCAACCCCACGTGTCGATGCCTTCGTCCGGGCAAGCCCGGCACAGCGATCAGGAGCCCGCATGACCATGTCCGACCATGATAGAACCGCTTCACACCAGGCACGATCCACTCCGGAAAACGGCGCAGCCAGCGGTGGGATATCACGCCGCTCGGTCCTGCAGGCAGGAGGAGCCGCTTCCCTTTTTGCCGCCACCGGAGCGACCGCGCAGCCCACCGCACCGGAGCATCCGCCGGTCGCGTCCGCGGCTCGCGTCCGACTGGTCGTCAACGGCAGCGCACGGGAACTCGAGATCGATCCCCGGCAATCGGTCCTCGACGTCCTGCGAGAGAGGCTGGACCTCACGGGGACGAAGAAGGGCTGCAACCAGGGCGCCTGCGGGGCCTGCACCGTGCTCGTGAACGGACGGCGTGTGACCTCGTGCCTGACGTTGGCCGTCATGCACGACGGTGCCGAGATTACCACGATCGAGGGTTTGTCAACCGGTGACGAGCTCCATCCGCTCCAGGCCGCTTTCATCAAGCACGACGGGTTCCAGTGCGGCTTCTGCACACCTGGCCAGATCATGTCGGGCGTCGCCTGCATCGCCGAGGGCCACGCCACCTCGCCTGAGGAGATCCAGTTCTGGATGAGCGGCAACATCTGCCGCTGCGCTGCCTATCCCGGGATCGTCGCGGCGGTTGGCGACGCAGCAGGGAGGACCTGACGATGATTCCCTTCAAGTTCGAGAAGGTGCGGACCGAGCAGGACGCGATCCGCGCGGCCGCGGCGGGTGCCCGCTACATTGCCGGCGGCACCACGCTCATCGATCTAATGCGCGACGAGGTGGAGCGGCCCGAGCGTCTGGTCGACATCAATGCCCTGCCGATTGCCGAAATCCGTGCGGATGGTGCCGACCTCGTGATTGGGGCTCTTGCCCGCATGAGCGATGTCGCGGCCCACCCGGAGACGAAGCGCCTCCAGCCCCTGATCGCCGAGGCGCTGATCGAGGGAGCCTCGCCGCAACTGCGCAACATGGCCTCGATGGGCGGCAACCTGTTGCAGCGGGTGCGCTGCCCGTACTTCCGGATGTTGGACGCGGCCTGCAACAAGCGCGAACCCGGGTCGGGCTGCTCCGCGATCGACGGCCTCAATGCCGGCCATGCCATTCTCGGGACCAGCGACCACTGCGTCGCCACGCATCCATCGGATGTTGCCGTCGCCCTAGTCGCCCTCGGCGCCACGATGCGGGTGCGAGGACCCGGCGGCGAGCGCACCTTCCCGGTCGAGGAACTCTTCCGGCTTCCCGGCGACACGCCGCATCTCGAGCACACCCTGCGTCCGGGCGAGTTGATCGTCGAGATCCGGGTACCGGGCGGGCCCTACGCCCGGCAGGCCCGCTATCTTAAGGTCCGCGACCGTGCCTCCTATGAGTTCGCGCTCGTCTCGGCCGCCGTGGCCATGGAGATAGAAGGCGACACCATCCGCCAGGCCCGTGTTGCGGTGGGCGGCGTGGGCACGCGCCCGTGGCGCATGCGTACTGTGGAGGAGGCTCTCAAGGGCAAGTCCACGAACCGCGATGCCTTCGAGGCGGCGGCCCACCTTGCACTGGAGGGAACCCGGCCGCTTTCGCACAACCACTACAAGGTCGATTTGCTGCCGCGGACGATCGTCCGCGCGCTTGAGATGGCGGGAGGGAGAGCATGACCATCACCTTGATCGGGAAACCGGTGACCCGCGTCGACGGACGGGCCAAGGTCACGGGCGCCGCGCGCTATGCGGCCGACTTCAACCAGCGCGCCCAACTCCATGCCGTCATCGTCAGCGCGACCGCCGGCCTTGGCCGGGTGACGGTGCTGGACGACGCTCCTGTGAGGGCCATGCCGGGCGTCGTGGAGATCATCAGTCACCTCAACGCCCCGCGCTTGGCCTATGGCCCTCACAAGTCGTTCATCGATCCTGAGGTTGGGGAACGGCTGCATGTGCTCCAGGACGATCAGGTCCGGTTTTACGGCCAGCCCATCGCGGTGGTGGTGGCGGACACACTTGATCATGCCGAGCGGGCTGCCAACGCGCTGCGCGTCAGCTATGCGGCCGAGCGGCCCGTCGTCGATCCGCACGATCCAAAGGCGCGGGCCATTGAGCCATCCGGTTCGAGAGGGCATTCCCACACGGCCCGCGGAGACGCAGATCGGGCGCTGGCGGAAGCTCCCGTGAAGGTCGACGCGACCTACGACATGGCACGCGAGAACCACAACCCCATGGAGCCGCACGCGGTCGTCGCCGCCTGGAACGGCGACAGGCTGACCCTGTGGAGCAAAAGTCAGTTCGTGGTGAACGAGCAGTCGGAGATCGCGGCGATCTTCGGCCTGCCGGTCCAGAACGTGCAGGTGAACTGCCCCTTCATCGGTGGAGCCTTCGGCACGTCCCTGCGGACATGGCCGCACGTGACGCTCGCGGCCATGGCGGCGCGGCAGGTCGGACGCCCCGTCAAACTTGTCCTGACCCGCAGGCAGATGTTCTTCACCACCGGACATCGGCCGCGCACCCTGCAACGCGTCGCCATCGGCGCGAACCGGGACGGCAGGATCACCGGCATCATCCACGAGGGCAACGGCGAGACGAGCCGCTACGAGGAGTTCACCGAGGCGCTGCTTTCCGCCACGAGCTACATGTACTCGTGCCCCAACGTGCGTACGAGCTACCGGCTGACGCCGCTCGATATTGGGACGCCCAACCACATGCGGGGGCCAGGTGAGTCGAGCGGGATGTTCGCCCTCGAGTCCGCAATCGACGAACTCTCCTACGCACTGGGCATCGACCCGATCGAACTGCGCCGCCTCAACGAGCCGATCGTCGACGAGGGCGAGAACAAGCCGTTCTCCAGCCGCTCGCTGGTGCAGTGCTACGAACGCGGAGCCGAGCGCTTCGGCTGGTCCCGGCGCAGTTCGGCACCCCGTTCCATGCGCGACGGTCGGCTGCTGGTGGGCATGGGTGTTGCGTCCGCCACCTACCCCGTCTGGTATTTGCCCACGAGCGCACGCGTCCGGCTTTTTGCGGACGGCACCGCCGCGGTCGAGGTGGCGGCCAGCGACATGGGGCCCGGCACCTACACCTCGATGACGCAGGTGGCCGCCGAGACGCTCGGAATCCCCATCGAACGGGTCCGCGTCAGCATCGGGCGCTCTGACTTTCCACCAGCACCCCCGCATGGCGGCTCGATGACGATGGCCTCGGTCGGCTCGGCGGTCCGCGCCGCCTGCCTTGCGGCGCGGGACGAGGTGACGCGGCGTGCGATCGCCGACCAGCGCTCACCTGTGTTCGGCGCAGCCCTGGAAGGGGTGGAGTGGATCGGCGGGAACGTACGTCGGCTTGGGGATGCCTCGACAGGACAACCTTATCGCGACATCCTCGCTAGCAGCGGGCAGCCAATCGAAGCTCATGCTTCCAACTCCCGTGATCCGGAAGCCGCCCAGCGCTACTCTATGCACTCGTTCGGAGCGGTGTTCGCGGAGGTTGCGATCGACCCGGACGTCGGCACGATCCGGGTGCGGCGGGCCCTTGGCGCCTATGGGGCGGGCCGCATAGTCAATCCGCTCCTGGCCTCGAGCCAGTGCACCGGTGGCATGATTGGCGGGATCGGGATGGCCCTGATGGAGCAGACGGCCCTCGATGCACGCGATGGACGTCCGGTCAATGCCCACATGGCCGATTACCTCATGCCGGTAAACCTGGACATCGGGCAACTCGAGGCGCTGTTCGTCGACGAGGACGATCCGCACGTCAACACGCTCGGGGTCAAAGGCTTGGGCGAGATCGCCCTCGTCGGAATGGCTCCTGCGATCGCCAACGCGATCCACCATGCGACGGGTAGGCGTGTGCGTCACCTGCCGATCCGCATCGAGGACGTCCTCACCGCATGAGGCGGGACGGCCGCGGTCGGTGATCGATGGGTTCTGGGTACAGCCGGCCTGCTCTTGGGATTGGGACGAACGATGCTTCAAAGCGCACCCGTCCTTCGGGTCACTGTCCTGCTACGCCGCGCGCTCTGTGATCTGCTTGCCGCAGCCTACCGGACTAACCGAGGCAACAGCGTTTACACCGCTTTAGTGTCCGCCACCAGCCCCTGCGCTTTGGCGCGCTCGAGCAGGTTCTGCACGGAGGATCGACTCCAGCGCGTGCCGCCGCGTGGCGTGCGTTGCCGCAGATCCTCCAGCCCCTTGCCGATGGCGGCCCGCGTTGCCGTCTCGCCCCGGCGCTGCATGCCGGCCATGATGCCGGAGATCAGCACCAGCAGGCTGTCGCTGTCGCGCTTCTTCGGGGTCGGGACAAGCGCCGCGGCCGGGATGAAGCCGTCGCTGGCGAGGCAGCGGGTGATACGACTCAGTACGTTGCGCGTCCAGGGCGTCGCACCGGCCCCGGTGCCGGTGTCAGCGATCTCAATTACCTTTACTCGCAAATATCATAGAACCAAGCACTTGTCCCAGTCGCAATATCGTTAACTGGATACCAATAACGCAAACTGAAGCACCAGCCTGAGCTCAATAAGGTTAACCGGAGCGCCGTGATGTCGACAGACTGCCCCGGAGGACCACATCGTTTGTTGGACCGAGTGCATCCCGACAGCGGTCAAGCCGACGCTCAGGCGGGCGACAGCATGGCCAAACGGCGGCTCGTGCCTCCCGAAGGTGGACCTACGGCCGGGTTCCAGTCAAGGATATTGAGAGAGCCGGAAAGGTTTTTGAGGTCGAAGGGGCACCGGCGGCACGCGCCAGTTCACGTTATTACGACCAGGATTCCGGCTGAACCGGCTTCAGTAAAGGTTATTTCGACAGCCGACATTTTGCATCAACTGCCTTACAACGACGACAAACGACAATAGCCGCCCTCCCCTGCTGGCGATAGCGCAAATTATCACCGGACCGGAATCGCACCGCCCGCTAAAGCCGAAGATATCCAATCGACGATGCTGTATGTATAATGAAACTGCCTGAGTTACATTCGATAAAACTACTAATGTCCCCTACCATTACTCCAACAGCGAAGGTAACGGGATCCTCTCACGCCTCGCGGCTGTCCGGTGCCATCAGCAAAGTACGTTGGGCAAGTGGTGTATCGGGATGGCTCAGCATTGCCGCAGCATCCCCGCTGTTCCAGCAGCGCAGCCCCTGGAGCTTCTCCACACAGGCGGTCGCAGCTTCCCGCGTCAGGAACTCGCGGGGCAGACGTTGTCCAGTTAACAGATGCGTGACCACCCAAACCGTTGCCTTATCCTCGGCCACACGTTGGTCGATCCCAAAGGCACCGCACACGTCGCCGGAAAGCATGATGGTCATTATACCGTCGCCCCCAGCGGGATCGGCGGCGACTGCCTCGTAGGTCGCTGGTGTCCACTGCCCGTTCCCAACAAGATCAGCGTTGCGCCCAGCGACCTTCGGGGGCTTGATCATCGTGGTCTCGGGGGCGGTCGCCCGAAGGCTTGGCGGATCCGACCTGCGGCGGGTGTTGCGGTTGGACAATGACGCCTCTGAGGGCCAACGCACGATCGCCCGCACAGCTGACAGAGCATCCTCATTGCGCTGGAGCGGAAAGTACCGACGCAGTTCGGCCACAGCAGCCCACTCGCCCCCGGCTTCAAACGCCTGACGAATGGCAGACCGCTCGTCCTCACTCACGACAAACATTCCCTCTCCTTACCTCCTGGGGGCGGTGCCTGCCCTGAAGTCCCTCCAGTTTACAGTGTTTCAGGGCGAGTTGGGCACTGCCATCAATTGGCTATCTGGTTAATTTTCACGTGCTTCTGGGCATCTGAACGGCCGAACTTGCGCAGAACACGCATGGCGACGGTCTCGGCCGGTTCTGGTGCCGAGACGCAGCCATGGATAAGCGGCGACGGCACCGTCAAGTTTGGCCTGGCCAGGGACGCCGGTGTGACGTTATAGCGCCGACATGACAACGCGCCCCAATCCGATCTACTCCAGCTACCGGTTCCCTGCCGAGGGACGTTGGAGCAAAAGGACCGGCCTGGAGGCTGTCGGGAGGGCGAGCGGGTATAGAAGCGGCCCACTGAATCCGAGACCCCGATGCCCCTCAAGGTCAACGAGCCGCGCCGCCACAAGATCCCGAAGGCTTGGTACCGTGTGGAGAACTGGGCGGCCTACGATGCGGCGCGGCGCCGTCGGGGAGACCTGACGATCTGGGTGACGCCGGAGGCGATCGCCGCGTGGACGCCACCCGCCACGGGACAGGCTGGTCGGCCAGCGCGCTACTCCGACATCGCCATCGAGACCGGGCTGATGCTGCGGCTGGCGTTCGGTCGGCCTTGGCGCCAGATCGAGGGTTTGCTGGGCTCGCCCATGCGCTTGCTCGGCCTGGAACTACCGGTTCCCGATCATACGACGTTTTCCCGGCGCAGCGCCGACCTGGAGATGGCGTCGGCCCTGGCGGCGACGGATGGGCCAGTCACCGTGATCATCGACTCCACTGGGTTGAAGGTGTTCGGGGGTGGCGAGTGGCACCTGGAGAAGCATGGCGGCAAAGCGCGCCGGACCTGGCGCAA